>Ga0265298_10000051_pt1 | contig 160539 bp, 140 predicted proteins | sample AusTroGonzalo_MG_3_FD_193486 | JGI IMG/M metagenome (GOLD analysis project Ga0265298, IMG submission 193486) | Bovine rumen microbial communities from tropical cattle in Woodstock, Queensland, Australia - Gonzalo_01 | ecosystem: Host-associated > Mammals > Digestive system > Stomach > Rumen ...
ACGCTCGCCGCCATGATCAACCACATCAACCGCACCATGCACAAGCATATCCTCACGCTGGAGGACCCGATCGAATTCGTCTATTCCGACCGCGAATCCGTGGTCTCCCAGCGGGAGATCGACACCGCGCGCGAAGGCGGATTCTCCTCCGCGCTCCGCAGTGCGCTCCGGGAGAATCCCGACGTGATCGTGATCGGCGAAATGCGCGACCCGGAGACCATCGCGACAGCCATCAACGCGGCCCTCACGGGGCACCTCGTCATCAGCACGGTCCACACCTCCGGCTCGGTCCAAGCGGTCGAACGCATCGTCAACATGTTCCCGGAGGACGGACGCGAACAGACAGCGACAGACCTCGGCGCGGCGCTGAACGGCATCATCGCGCAGCGGCTGATCCCGTCCGCGGGCGGCGGCATGGTTCCGGCAGTCGAAATCCTGCTCGGAACCGCGCTCGTCCGCAAGCTCGTCGCCGGACGCGACTACAGGTCGCTGGACGACGCGCTCCGCAGCAACATCGAACAGGGCATGATTCCGTTCAACCGCTCCATCTTCCGCCTGTACCAGACCGGAAAGATAGCCCTGGAGGACGCCCGGCTCGCCGCGGACAACCGCGACGAATTCGAACTGCTTGTGAAAGGCATGGAAAGCGGCGTCGACTCGTTCCGCAGCTACTACGGCGCGAAACTTGAAGGCGCGACCGACGACACCGTGGTCGACATGCGGACGCTCTTCCTCGCCTCGCTCCAGGTGAAGGCAAGCGACCTCATCCTGTCCACGGGCGTGCGCCCCACGCTCCGCATCAATGGCGAACTCCGCGAGTTGAACATGCCGGCGCTGGACAACGACGACGTCAGGCGTCTGCTTTTCAGCGTGATCAACCAGCGGCAGCGCGTCGAACTGGAGGAGAACCGCGAACTCGACTTCGCCCTGTCCGTCGATTTCGGCAAGGAACTCAATATCCCGAACTCCCGCTTCCGCGTAAACGCCTTCTTCCAGCGCGGCACGCTCGGCATGGTCGCGCGCGTCGTGAACGTCAGGATTCCGACGCCCGAACAGCTCGGCCTCCCGGAAGTCGTGTCCGGGCTCTGCTCGAAACGCCAGGGCCTCATCCTCATGACCGGCCCGACGGGAAGCGGCAAATCCACCACGCTCGCCTCGCTCCTCGACGTCATCAACCGTACGCGCAACGCCCACATCATCACGATCGAAGACCCGATCGAGTACGTCCACGGCAACATCAACTCGATCATCGAGCAGCGTGAACTCCACGCCGACACGCACAGTTTCGCATCCGCCCTCAAATACGCCCTCCGCGAAGCCCCGGACGTCATCATGGTCGGCGAAATGCGCGACACCGAGACCATCTCCGCAGCGCTCACCGCCGCCGAAACCGGACACCTCGTCTTCGCAACCATCCACACGAACAGCGCCCCGCAGACTGTCGACCGCATCGTCGACTCGTTCCCGATGTACCAGCAGAACCAGATCCGCCTCCAGCTCGCAAGCACGATCCTGGCCGTGATCTCGCAACGCCTCATCCCGAGCGTCGACGGGTCCAGCCGCCTCGCCGCGTTCGAGATCATGATCGGAACGCCGCCCGTAAAGGCGCTCATCCGCGAGGGGAAAACGCATCAGCTCCAGACCGTGATCGAAACCAGCCTGAAGGACGGCATGTGTACGCTCGAACGTTCCATGGAGGACCTCTGCGCAGACGGCCTGATTTCGCCGGATGAGGTCAAACGTTTCGCCGCCGACTGCAAGCAGGTCAATCCTCACTGATGCGCGTTTTCGGGAAAAAGATTCCGAATCGGCTTGAAAAACGCGGCAAACCGGAGTAGAGTATGTTCAGACGTTCCCGGCACATATCCGGGCGTCCGCACATTCCGAGACGCAACAACACAACACGGGAGACCATACCATGAGCATCAATATCCTTTCCGAAAGCAGTTTCGACAGCATCGTCGGCGCGAAACCCGCATTGATCGACTTCGGCGCGGAATGGTGCGTCTACTGCAAGAAAATCGCACCGGTCATCGAGGAGCTTTCAAACGAGAATCCGGAAGTCGTGTTCGGCTACGTCGACGTCGACCTCCAGCCCATGCTCGCAGCCAGATTCCGCGTCCACAGCCTCCCGACCGTGCTGCTTGTGAAGGACGGCCAGGTCGTAAAGCAGTTCCTCGGCGCGCAGTCCAAAGAGACCTATCAGAAGGCTGTCGCGGAACTCTGACCGTTCCGTTCCGAACTCCGTTCCGCGTCCTCTCTTTCCGCATCGTTTTCCAAGCCATGCCCGGTTCCCTCTTTCCCGCTTCCGCCATCCCGTCCGGCGTCCGCACCGTTTTCGCCTCCTTCAGCGGCGGCGCGGACAGTCTGACGTTGCTGGCGTGTCTTTCCGAACTCGCGAAGGATGCGCCATGGAAACTTCGCGCCGTGCATTTCGAACACGGCATCCGCGGCGCGGAGAGCCTGGCCGACGCGGAATTCTGCCGGACCGTCTGCGACAGGCTCGACGTTCCGCTTCAGGTCATCTCCCTGCGCGTGCCGGACAATACGCGGCCCGGCGAAGGCGCGGAGGCCGCCGCGCGCCGTCTCCGTCAGGAAGCCTGGCGGAACATCGTCCGGAACGCCAAGGATCAGCCCGCCGCCGTCGCACTGGGCCACAACGCCGACGACCGCATCGAATCGCTGCTCCTGCGCCTCATGCGCGGCTCGAACCTGTCCGGACTTCATGCGCTTCATGCCGTCCGCACATTCAATGGCGTGACATGGATCCGGCCTCTCCTGGAATTCTCCCGGGCCGAAATCGAGGCATATCTCAGAGAAAACGGCGCAAACGCCTTCCGCACGGATTCCACCAATCTGCGCAACGATTACGACCGCAACAAACTCCGCAACGTGGTTCTGCCGACGCTTTACCGCGAGTTCCCGCGCGCCCGCGCCGGAATCCTGACCGCGCTTCACGCAATTGCGGACGATGCGGCGGCGCTCGACGATGCCGCGGAAACTGCATTTCGGCGTGCGGTCAGGCCCGGCGGCCTGGACCTGAATGAACTGAGAAAAATGCCGCCCGCTCTTCTGCCGCGCATCCTGCGTCTCTGGCTTGACGGACAGATTCCGGATCGGCATTTCATCGAACGCCTTCGCGATCTGCTGGAAACGCCCGGACATTTCACCGGAACAGGACGCATCCCGGCGGAAAACGGCGGCGTCTTCCGGTGGAAAAATGGTCTTTTGCGGAGATTTGCCGATGAACCGGAAGAACCGGAAGAACCGGTCCGCTGGAACTACGGGGCGGTTCCCGTCATACGTTTTGGCAAGACAGTCCTGCGTTTCCGCGGGGAGGTCTCCGGCGGCGAAATGCCATCAGGAAAGAATGCCGTTCTTTTTGATGTGGAGACGTTTCCGCACGAACTCATTCTTGTTCCGCGGCTCCACGGCGACGAAATGACGCCCTTCGGCGCAAAGCATTCGGTTCCGCTCAAGAAACTCTTTACCGACGCCCATGTCTCCTCCGCGGAACAGCTCCGGCATCCCGTGGTGCGGAACGCCGACCGCCCGGAAGACATCCTGTGGGTTCCCGGCGTCCGCCGATCCGCGTCATATCCTGTTGCGGTCAAGCAAGATAATTCCTTCCATGGGCTGCTGTTTTCCTCGGAACCCCTCGTCGACGTCACGGCGGCGGTGATCGGCGGCCCGGACGGACGGATTCTGGTGTGTTCGCGCCCGGCGGGCAAACACATGGCGGGCAAATGGGAGTTCCCAGGCGGCAAGATCGAACCCGGCGAGACGCCGGAGGCATGCATCCGGCGGGAAATCCGCGAAGAACTCGGCATGGAGATCGCCGTCGGCCCGGTCCTGACTGTCATGGAACACGACTACGGCGTCAAGTATGTGCGTGTGACTTTTTTTCTGGCGGTCTCGGACGATGAGCCGTCGGCAAACGACCGGCAGGGGATCCGCCGGGTCGCGCCGGACGACATCGTTTCCGTGGATTTTCTGGACGCCGACCGCCCGGTTTCCGCGGAAATCCAAAAAAAATCAAAAAAAATTTCCGATATATACAATAAGATGCGGCGCGAAAGCGTTATTTGGGTATCGAAGCAACCATAATGGAATTTCGAGACATGGAAACAGATAAAAACGATCTGGAGCTTATCCGGGAATTCCAAAGTGGATCGAGTTCCGCTTTTGATGCTCTTTACGAACGATACAGACGTCCGCTTTACGGCTATGTGAACCGGCAGATGCAGGGGCACGCAGGTCAGGCGGACGACATATTCCAGCAGACATGGATGCGCGCGATCGACAATCTGTCGACCTACCGTGACCAGGAGAAATTCTCCGCATGGCTCATGAGAATCGCCCACAACCTCATCATTGATTATTTCCGCTCCTTGAAACGGAGAGCCGAGGACGAACTGGACGATTCCTACGGAGACACAACGGAGGACACTTCCGGCGAAACGCCCGGCCGGGCGATGGATGAACGCGAACGCGCCAGGAGACTCATTGAGGCTCTGAATTCGCTGACGCCCGAGCTCCGCGAGGTCTTCCTGCTTCGCCGGGAGAACATCCCGTTCCAGCAGATCGCGAAAATCCAGAACTGCTCCGTGAATACGAGTCTCGCCCGTATGAGATATGCGATCAAACAACTTACGAACAAACTGAAAGACTGGGAATCTGACAATTCCTGAGGTGAAACCATGAACATTTGTGAATTTATTCAAGAGAAGGTCGCGATTGGCGAAATCAATGACGACGTCTCGGCGCATCTTCGCATTTGTCACGAGTGCAAAGCATTTGCCGATGATCTCGACAGTTTCCTCTCCTGCGATTTGCCGGAGGTCGAGCCCCCGAAGCATGTCGACGACGCCGTCCGCGCCGCCGCTGCGGAGACTGCGGCCGCGAACCGTTTCCTCTGCGCCCTGCCGGAGATCGAGCCCCCGAAGCATGTCGACGACGCCGTCCGCGCCGCCGCTGCCCGCACGGCTTCGTCCTATGCCCGCAAGGCACGCATGGGCAAGGCTTTCCGCATCATGATCCCGGTCGCGGCGGCTCTTGCAATCTGCTTCCTCTTCTACTTCGAGCCGATGAGCAAGCCCCAGCCGCTGGCGGTTCCGACGCAGGCGACCGCGGCAGCCGACTGGACCGGCGCCGTCATGGATGGCGAGCTTACGAAAGTTTCCATGGAGCTGTCGAATTCGATGTCGAATCTCTCGCTCTCCGATACCGACCTTCTGATCGCCCAGCTTGAAGCCGATTTCGCGGCCTACGCGGAAAATTAAGCCGTCATTCCGATCTCAGCCCCGGAGATACAGCCATGAACGCTTCCCGGAAAATCCTGCTTGTTCTGCTCTGCACCGCCGCCTCCGCCGCGCTTGCCGCCCAGGAGACGGAAAATGACGCGTCCAAAGCCGACAAGAAACCGGAAACGGAGCAGAATAATCCCGGACAGCCCGGACAAATACCGATGATTTTCGGACAGCAGGGCCAGAACCCCTGGATGTTCGGCGGCGCGCCCGGCGGCCGGAACGAGAAGAAAGACGACGAAAAAAAAGACGACAAACGGGATGACAACCCATGGAGGAGTTCTTCTCCGTGGGGTCAGCCCGGCGGCCCCGGTTTCGGCGGCGCGCCCGGCGGGTTTGGATCCGGCAATCCTTGGGAACAGCCCGGTTTCGGCGGTTTCGGCGGCGCGCCCGGTTTCGGCGGGCCAGGATTCAATCCGTGGGACGACGGTCCGATGTTCTTCGGCGGAGGCAGCTTCTTCGGCATGGACAGACCGTGGGAAAACAACAACAATAACAAAAACAGCGACAATAAAGAAGAGGGGGCCTCTCCGTTCGGCGGCAGACCGCGGCCCGGCGGAATATTCGGTTCCGGCAACCCGTGGATCGACATTCCGGTGTCGCCCTTGACCTTTGGGTTCGGCGCTCCCGGCAACAGCTTCGGAAATGGCAATCCATGGGAACAGCCAGGCTTTGGCGGCGGTTTCGGCGGAGCTCCCGGTTTCGGCGGCGGGGGCTTCGGAAGCTTCGGCAATGGCCGCGGCTCGGGTTTCGGAGGCTTCGGCAACGGCCGCGGCTCGGGTTTCGGAGGCTCCGGCTTCGGCGGCGCGCCCGGCATGGGCGGCTTCGGCGGAGCGCCCGGCTCCGGCATGGGCGGCGGCTTTGGTGGCGCACCCGGTGGCATGGGCGGCGGTTTCGGCGGCGCGCCCGGCGGTTTCGGCGGAGCGCCCGGCATGGGCGGCTTCGGCGGCGCGCCCGGTTTCGGCGGGCCCGGCTCCGGAATGGGCGGCAATTCCCGCCGCAACATGTCCATGATCGACTCCATCCCGGCGGAAGAACGCGACCGCCTGATGCAGCTGATGCGGACCGATTACGAAGCATTCCGCAAGGAACTCCGCAATCTTGTTTCCGGTCAGCAGGAAAACGAATACAAGGCGGCGATGGAGCTTCGCGAAAAGTATCTCAACGCCACCGGCAGCGCCGAAAAGGACAAGATCAAGGCAGAACTCCGCGAATTGATCGGCGAGCGGTTCACGACCTCCAACAAATCAGCGGAACGCCAAATCGCGGAGACCGAGGACGTCATCGCGTCCGCGCAGGAACGCCTCGCCATCCTCAAGAAACAGCATGAAGAACGCGTGAAAAACGCCGACCTCTTCATCAATTCCACGATCGACGACTACCTGAATCCCGATAAAGCGCCCACCTACGAAGATGTCCTGCGCAAGCAAAACGAACAGAGCGCCCGCAGCAGACTTCCCGAATTTGACAACGACCGTCAGGGGGGCAGAGGCGGCAACGGCGGCAGAGGCGGTCGGGACAACAACAGCCAGCGCGGCGATCAGCGTCGCGGCGGTCAGGGCGGCGGCTTCGGCGGCGGCCCGGGCTCCGGCATGGGCGGCGGTCAGGGCGGCTTTGGCGGCGCACCCGGTGGCATGGGCGGCGGCTTCGGAGGCGGGCCCGGCTCCGGCATGGGCGGCGGCTTCGGAGGCGGCCCGGGCTCCGGCATGGGCGGCGGCTTCGGCGGCGGCCCCGGCATGGGCGGCGGCTTCGGAGGATTCGGCGCGCCGAACGGCATTCCACCGTCTTCCCAAAACAAATAAGTACAAAAAATCGTTCCTTTTCCCGTCTGACTCCGGTCCGGCGGGATTTTTTCCTTCATGCGGGAAATGTTCGCATCGGCAGACAGTGGGAAACTCGGCTCCCGCTTTTACAAGAAAACCGGAGGCCTTTAAGCTCAAACTGCCAATCAACGCTCAAATCATGCGGAAAGAAACGCTATGGCCGCGGGAAGCGGAAATACGGATCGGCTGCACAGGGCTGCCGTCCGGGAAACGCATTACTGCTGTTGTTGCTTGCCGTGATTCTGTCCGTTTGAGAAATCGCGGTTTTCGACGATTTTCTGGAATGTCATTCCGTTCAAAGCATCGAGTTTCGGATTGCCCTGGCGATATGCCGGCATCTCTTTCAGCCAGGCATTGAAATCGTTGACCTTGGAGGGCGGAAGCCCGGCCTTGATCTTTGCGAGGGAGCTTTCGTACGCCTCCCTGGAAGACGTGTCAAGTTTCGGGAGAGACGCTTTCATCTCCTCGATCAGAGCCAGAATCTCCGTACCGGACTTTCCGTTGATCATCGCGTTTGTCGCTTCATCGGATTCGGAATAGAACCAGAACATTGACATCCCCTCATCGAATTCGCGCCGTTTCGATGCGGGCAGGGAATTCATGACTTCCGTCAGCGATTTGTAATACTTGTTCTCGGTCGAAGTGTCAATCCGTTTGGTGCATCCGGGAAGAGCGGACAAAAGGACGGCGGACAGAAGAAGAACGGCGGTCAAGCGCGGGAAAAAGGAAGGAAACATGGAATAATCCTTTCTGACGGGTTCAGGCTAATTGTTTTCGCCTTTAATGTATCACGCGGGTTGGAAGAATTCAAACCGTGTCCGCAATTATTTTATGAAGAAAATGAAACCGTTCCCTCGATGCAATGAATCGCGCATATGCGCGAACATCGTATCCTAAATCTTTGTTTTTTCGGAAAAAGGCCTTGAAAACCGTTCGAACCGGATATATATTCTCTTGCTTTTATTCTAAATACTAAACGCGCGTTTCCGGCCGGAGACCGCATTACAGAAGGATGATTCCCATGCCAGCGTCCGTCAGCCCCAAATTCTTCGAAGTCGACAAACTCGGCGAATGCCAGATCAAATCCCCCCTCGTCGACAGCCCGGTCCATTTCCATACCGACGACGAAGCCATCCTGCTCGACCGCGACTACACATTCCTGCTGGAGCATACGAAGGCCATGAACGGCTGCATTCCGGTCTTCGAACGCGCTGGCATCCGCAAAATGATCTTCCACGATCCGCGCTGGAGCAAGGCCGCCATCCTCACCGCCGGGGGGCTGTGTCCCGGACTGAACGACGTGATCAAAGGGCTTACGCTGACCCTGCGCCAGACCTACGGCGTGCCGCTGGTCTACGGCATCCCGTACGGCTATGCCGGACTCAATTCCGACCTGGGCTACCAGCCCGTCATCCTCAATGAGGAGACGGTCGACAACATTCACGAGACAGGCGGCACCATCCTCGGCTCCTCGCGCGGCGCGCAGGATCCGGAAAAAATGTTGGAAACGCTCGTCCGCATGGACATCAACATGCTCTTCTGCATCGGCGGCGACGGCACGCTCCGCAGCGCCCACGCCATCGCCGAGGCCGCGAAGAAGCGCAAGCTGAAAATCAGCGTGGTCGGCATTCCGAAGACGATCGACAACGACATCTGCTTCATGGACCGCACGTTCGGATTCGAGACCGCAGTCTACGCCACGAACCCGATCATCACCGCCGCGCACAACGAGGCGAAGGGCGCGTACAACGGCATCGGCCTGATCCACGTGATGGGCCGCGACAGCGGATTCATCGCCGCCTACGCGACGCTCGCCAACACCCATATCAATTTCTGCCTCGTGCCCGAAGTCAAATTCACGCTCAACGACGGCGAACACGCGTTCATGCCGATCCTGTTCGAACGCATCAGACGCCGCCACCATGCCGTCATCATCGTGGCCGAAGGCGCGGGCCAGGAACTCATCCCCGGCGACCGCGAACTCGACAAATCCGGCAACCTGCTCAACAAAAACATCGGACTCTTCCTCAAGGATGAGATTAAAAAGCAGGCGAAGGAAGCGGGCCTCGAAGTCAATATCAAGTATTTCGATCCCACCTACCAGATCCGTGCGGGCGCGGCCCACGGCACGGACGCCGTCTTCTGCCTCATGCTCGCCCAGAACGCCGTCCACGCCGCCATGACCGGCCGCACCGACGTCGTGATCGGCCACTGGAGCGAATCCTTCACATACGTGCCGATCCCCATGGCCGTGAAGGAACGCAAGAAAATCGATCCGGTCGGCTCCCTGTGGCAGGCTGTCCGCCTCAACACCTGGCACATGTGATCCCGCGACGAACACATAACGGAAGGATACCGCAGCTATGTCCTATCAGGTAATCGCCAGAAAATGGCGTCCGCAGAGATTCTCCGACATGGTCGGACAGGAACATATCGCACGCACCCTCAAAAATGCCGTGCGCACCGGCCGCATCGCACATGCGTACCTCTTCGTCGGACCCCGCGGCATCGGCAAAACAACCACGGCGCGCATCTTCGCAAAAGCCCTGAACTGCGAAAACCCGCAGGACGGCGAACCGTGCTGCCAGTGCGAATCCTGCCGCTCCATCGCCGACGAAACAAACGTGGATGTGATCGAGATCGACGCCGCCACGCACACCCAGGTCGAAAAGGCGCGCGAACTCTGCGAGGACGTCCAGCACCTCCCCATCCGCTCCAAATACAAGATCTATATCATCGACGAAGTCCACATGCTCTCCAAGAGCGCATGGAACGCCCTCCTCAAGACCATCGAGGAGCCGCCCGCTCACGCCAAGTTCATCTTCGCCACCACGGAGGTCAACAAGGTCCTCCCCACCGTCATCTCCCGCTGCCAGAGGTTCGATCTCAGGCGCATTCAGGCCGGCGCCATCGCGGCTCGCCTCCGCATGATCGCCGACGCCGAAAACGTCAAAATCTCCAAGGAAGCCGTCGACGTCATCGCCCAGGCGGCGGACGGCGGCATGCGCGACGCCCAGTCCCTGCTCGACCAGCTCATCTCCTTCTTCGGCGGCGAAGAGTCCGGCATCACCGAAAAACAGGCGCTTGAGCTTTTCGGACTTACCGCTCCCAGGGAAATGGAAACCCTGCTGAACTCAATCGTTCACAATGACCGCGCAGCCGTCATCCGCGACATCCACGATTTCGCCGACCAGGGCAAAAACCTCGAAACGCTCTTCGAGGAAATCATATCCTGGCTCCGCGGAATCCTGCTCTGCGGCATCCTCGGCGACAATGCCGACGCCGTCCTTGATGAAACGCCTGAAAAAATCGCCGTATTCCGGCGCATCTCCCTCACCGTCGCGCCGTCCTCGGTCCAGCGTCTCCTTGAAAGCGTTTCCGGCGCAAGCTATCTTCTACGCGACGCCATCAACAAACAGGTCTTCCTTGAATCCATCCTTCTGAAGGCCATGCGCATCGCACACGCGCCCCAGATCGGCGAGCTCATCGCCCGCATCAATCAAATCCGTTCCACCGGAGAACTCGCTCCCCTCGAGTCTGTCGTTCCGCTCTATGAACTGCCCGCAGGACAGGCTTTCACTGTTCCCGGCTCAAGATTCGCCGTGCCGTCCATCCCGGCAGTTCCCGTGAGCGAAATCGGAAAACAGCCGGAACCGCAAGCTCAGCCTGAGCCCGGACCGGAAAAAAAAACGCCTGTTGACGCACCCTCGCCCGCAGTTCCGGCAGCGCCTGCGCCCGTTCAGGAGCCAAAGCCTGCGCCTCAGGTCAAGGGCGTCTCCGAACAGGCTCAATCTCCCGAGCCCGAACCGCGAACCGAGGCAAAACAGGAACCCGAGCCCGAACCGCGGACCGAGGCAAAACAGGAACCCGAGCCCGAACCGCAAATCGAAGTCATCTCCGAACCGGTCATCGAACGCCCTCCTGAGGAAGAAAACTCCATCCGGGCCAAGGCTCCGCGTACACGCCGCCGTGCGGAAACCGCAACCGTCCGGAAAGACCCCGATGCCGAATCCGAGGAGATTCCGGGTCCAGTCATCTGGGAAAAACTGATTTTCGACATCAGGGAAACCCTCTGCAAGAAAACGCTCGCACAGGCCATGCTCGCCGCAAAGGTGATCTCGTTCAACGGCCCGTGCCTGCAAATCGCGTTCGATTCCCTTTATTCCGTGGGGGAATCCATTCTCGTCACGCGCGAAAAGCCCCTCCTGGACATGAGGCTCGCCGCCATCGCGGAGCGGCCCGGCGCATTTCTGAGCGTGGAACGCCGCCCCGGACTGGTCACGCCCGCTCAACGGAAACAGAGGGAGGACGCGGAAGCCCTGCGACGCGACACGGAACGGAATCCGTTTATCGCATCCATTCTGAACGCTTTCGACGGCGTCCTGACGGATGTTCACCATCTGGACCATAATGAAAACGAGGAGGTCTCCGACATCTAAGTTGAACTCAAACATTTCGGTTTTTCAAAAAAAATCGAAAAAAGTTTAAAAATCAATTTGACAATACGAACTATTCGGATTATATTTTGTTAGACAAGCAAGAACGTTTGATTGTCGAATTGATTTCAACCCTCAACATAGGAGATCCGACTATGAAGACTTTCAAGAAGACGTTCGTTATCGGCGCCGCAATCGTTGCGGCGGCAATCCTCGCTCCGGCAGCCTTTGCGCAGGGTCGTCATGGCCCCCCGCCGCGTCCGAGCAACGGCATTCAGCTCGCGGCCGACATCGTAAACCTGGTGCGTGCGGTAATTGAACCGCGTCCCGCCCCGGTCATCGTCGCCCCCCGCGAACGCATCATCACCACCACCCCGGTCATCACCACCACTCCGACCGTCGTCACCACCACTCCGGTCGTCACCACCACTCCGGTCGTCACCACCACTCCGACCGTCGTCACCACCACCCCGGTCGTCACCACCACTCCGACCGTCGTCACCACCCCGACGACGACCACGGTCGTGACGGAAGCAATCCCGGAGTACAGCTACAGCTACTACTTCGGCGAGTATGTTCCGTACTATGAAGGCTGGTTCTATTATGCCGACGACTGGATTTGGGGCGGGATCGGACCGCGTCCTCCGGCGCCGCCGAGATGGGCTCCGCCGCGTCACGGCAATCCGCCTCCCCCGCCGCGGACGGTCGTCCGGCCTGAACCCCGCGGGCACAGCGCCGCGCCCGCCGCACGCCGCGAAGCGCCGCGCACGGTCGTCGTCCGCCCGGAGAAAAAGAGCAATACGGTTCCGGTCGTTCCAAGCCAGCACCGCGTGCCGCGCAAAAACGGTCGTTGAACGAGTGTTCAGGGATAACTGACAACCGCCCGGTTCCGCCTTGGAACCGGGCTTTTCGTTCCCCCGTTACAGGAAAATCGAACAGACTGGTCGCCGCAGGAAAACAGGGAGCGGGAAAACAGGGAGAAACACCCTTTTGAACATAAAAATGGCGGAGAGAGGGGGATTCGAACCCCCGGAGGGTTGCCCCTCGTCGGTTTTCAAGACCGATGCCTTAAACCGCTCGACCATCTCTCCGCACGAGCCGCGTCTTCTCTCAAAAACGGGCTGAAAGGTAAAATAAAATACTCGAAAAAAAGAAAAAATCAAGGCGCATGCGGAAAAAACGGGCAAATAAGGCGGAAAGAAACATGAAAACGCTCGCGCAAAACGCTGGAATAAACACGCGGAAACAATATTTGACAGGAATCGTCCGAACGAAAACATACCCATGAACAGCGCCGCGCGCACCGAAAACGCCCGGGAAAGCGCAAGGAACCATGCGGAAACGCCGACGCCGAAGCCGACGCCGAAGCACGCACGCTTTTCGCCGCGTCGTTCCCACTCGCCGACTACGGTTGAGAAAACGTCCTGTGCCGGAACGGATCCTGCAAATCAGCGCCTTCCTGTCTCAGCAGGAACTTTTTGCGTTCCAGTCCGCCCGCATAGCCCGTCAATGACCCGTCCGCGCCGATCACGCGATGGCATGGTATCACGATGGAAACCGGGTTCCGACCGACCGCAACGCCCGCGGCGCGCGCCGAACACGTCGGCCGCCCGAGCAGACGGGCCGCCTCCCGCGCGACTTCGCCGTAGGACGTGACTGCGCCATATGGAATGCCGAGCAGAACGCGCCAAACGGCCAGTTGGAACGGCGTTCCATCCGGCGCAAGTTCCAGATCAAACGGCGAAGGCTTTTTTCCCGCGAAATACGCCGTCAACCAGCGTTTCGCCGCATCAAGCGCGGGCCCGTCTCCGTGCGGAGGAAGAGGCCGCGGAAGCGTGCGCGCGAAATGCCTCTGGCCCACAAACCACAATCCGGTCAAAGCCGTGCCGGACGCCGCCAGCAGGACTTCGCCCGCCGGCGTCGGAACAAACATTGTTGTCATGGAAACAACGCTCCGGCAAATCGGATTTGCGGATTCATTCCGCCGCGATGGCGTCGGCGAACTTTACGATGCCCTCCGCATAGCGTCCGATGGAATCCAAAACCACATACTCGTTCGCGGAGTGTTCGTTGGCGCCGGTCACGCCGAGTACGGGAACGGGGATGCCGAGCGTGCGCCAGTGACGCGAATCGGTCGCGCCGCAAATCTTCGCCAGCGGGATTTCGTCTCCTCCTCGAACGTGTTCGGACAGCACGCGCTGAAGCGTGAGGAAAACCGGATGATTCCTGTCGAACGAAACGGGCGGGATGTCCGCGCCGAGCGTGACCTCGCATCCGGTCGTTTCGGCCAGATCGCGCAGGATGATTTCGCGGGAAGCCTCGTCGACGAGGCGGAAATTGATGGTCATGGAGGCCTCGCCCGGGATCTGGTTCGGTGCGGTTCCGGCCGACATCATGCATGCGGACATGCTGTTGCGCCAGTCCTCTTCCGAAGCCGGATTCTCCCATTTCGCGCGGAACTTCGCGTATCCGGTCATGAGCTTGTCGATCGGGTTGTCGCATTTCCACGGATAGGCGGCGTGTCCGTCGCGCCCCTTCGCGGTCAGGCGCGCCACCAGTACGCCCTTCTGTTCGTAGATGATGGTCGGATCATCGCCCGAGTCGAGGATCAGGACGGCGTGTTTCGCGGTGCAGCCGAGTTCAACCATGTGTTTGGTCGTCTCGCCTCCGGTCTCCTCGTCGGAGGAAAAGACCGCCGCAACATGGGCGTTGGCTTTGAGGAGGATTTCCGTCAGGCAGACCGCGTTGCCGAGGCAGTCGCACGCGCCACGCCCGAAAAGCTTTCCGTCGCGAATCACCGGCTCGAACTGGCTTTCCTCGGCGGGAACAACGTCCAAATGCGAATTCAGGATAATCTCCGGCGTGCCGCTTTCGCGGTTCGAGGCGTACAGAATGTTCCGTCCTGCGAATTCCTCCTGGCGGCAGAAAACGCCGCGCGATTCGAGGTATTCTCGCATGAGCGCGGTCGCGGCGTTGACGCGCGCCGGATCGGACGTGACGGGTCGGACGCGGATGAGTTTTTCAAGCAGGGCGATCGTATCGTTCATGGCGCGTTCCTTCTTATTTCTTACCGGTTGCGGAAATGTCCGCGCCGACCATTTTTTCGGGGCGGACGACGGCATCGAACGAGGCCTCGTCGATCAGGCCGCTGGCAAGCGCGGCTTCCTTCAGCGTCAGTCCCTTCTTGTGGGCGGACTTGGCGATGGCGGCGGCGTTGTCGTACCCGATAACGGGCGAAAGCGCGGTCACGAGCATCAGGGAGCGGTTCAGGAGTTCGCCAATGCGAGTTGTGTCGGCGCGGAGGCCGTCGAGCGCATATTTGGCGAACGAGCGGCAGGAATCCGCGATGAGGCGGATTTCTGTCAGCAGATCGAAGATCATGACCGGCTTGAATACGTTCAATTCGAAATTGCCCTGCGTTCCGGCCATCGCAACGGCGGTGTCCAGGCCGATCACCTGCACGCAGACCATGGTCATGGCCTCGCACTGGGTCGGATTCACTTTGCCGGGCATGATGGACGAGCCGGGTTCGTTTTCGGGAAGGATCAGTTCGCCAAGGCCGCAACGCGGTCCGCTGGCCAGCCACCGGATGTCGTTGGCCATCTTCATGAGGGCGCAGGCGAGCGTGCGGAGCGCGCCGCTGGCGGCGGCGATCGCGTCGTGTCCGGCGAGGAGCGCGAATTTGTTGCGGCCGGAAACGAAAGGCAGACCGGTCAGGTCGGCGATCTCCTTCGCGGCTGCTTCGGCGAACCCCGCCGGAGCGTTGAGGCCGGTTCCGACGGCGGTTCCGCCGAGCGCAAGCTCATAGAGCTCAGGCAGGACGCCTTCGATGCGCGCGATTGCGGCGTCGAGCTGGGCGTGGTAGCCGGAGAATTCCTGTCCGAGCGTAAGCGGCACGGCGTCCTGCAGATGCGTACGGCCGATCTTCACGATCCCGGCGAATTCGACCTCCTTTTTCGACACGGCGTCGCGGAGTTCGCGGACGGATGGCAGGAGCGTCCGCGCGAGGGCGCATGCCGCGGCGATGTGCATGGCCGCGGGGAACGTGTCGTTGGAGGACTGGGATTTGTTGACATGGTCGTTCGGGTGAACGGGCTTCTTCGCGCCGCGTTCGCCGCCGAGCAGTTCGTTCGCTCGGTTGGAGACGACCTCGTTCACGTTCATATTGGACTGCGTTCCGCTGCCGGTCATCCACACTTTCAGCGGGAATTCATCGTCGAACTTCCCGGCGAGTATCTCGTCGCAGGCCGTGCAGACCGCGTCGGCCAAAGCAGGATCGAGCCTGCCGAGGCCGCGGTTTGCGATGGCGCACGCCTTTTTGAGGACGGCGAACCCGCGAATCACTTCGCGCGGGATCAGGTCGTTCCCGATGTTGAAATGGATCATGGAACGCTGCGTCTGCGCGCCCCAGTAATGTTCGGCGGGGACGGCGACCGGCCCCATGCTGTCGGTTTCAATGCGCTCTGCCATGATCGGGCGTGATCCTGTTCGGTTTCGGGATTCCGGCGTATGTCGCCTCAATCCTTTTTGTCTTGTTCCATCCGGTCGATGTCTTTTTTGACGTATTCGACGACTTTTTCGAATTTCGGCACGTTGCCCTCGTCGATATCCATCAGCGTCCGATGGGCGTCCAGCACGTTCCGCGCGCTGTTCTCCGGCGTGCTGGCATTGGAGGCGGCGGGGGCGTCGTCCGCGCCGCCGAACGTTCCCGCCTGGAACGCGAAGACTTTCTTCAGCCCGAGGCCGGAGAGCAGCTTTTCGTTCTGTTCGGAAGCGTTCCATATCTCGGCGGGAACGCCTTTCTTCTTCGCGTTCAGCCCGAGCATAGCGAGCATGCCCATGAAAGTGCTGTCCATCCATGTGCAGTCCTCAAGGTCGATCTTCAGGCCGCAGAACGGCTCCGAAGCGAGTTTCTTCGCGAGCTCGCGGAGCGGCGGCGCGCAGACGAACGACGCGTTGCCGTTCACGCGGATGAATGTGACCGCGTCCTTCTCGGAAATGAACACTTCGCCTTTTTCCATAGTCCGGTCTCCTTATTTCTGTTCGCCGACGTTGTCCTTGACGAGCACGGCCTTGATGCGCCGGACGCCCCGGCTGGAGCTTTCTTCCTTGAGTATCTTGAAGCCGCCGAGCGCGCCGGTATGGGCGGCATGCGGACCGCCGCAGATTTCCTTGGAGAAATCGCCCATGCTGTAGACTTTCACGATGTCTCCGTACTTGTTGCCGAAGAGACCGATGGCGCCCTCGGCGCGTGCGGCGTCGGGCGACATCTCGCGGCAGACGACCGGGAGGTCGGCCTTGATCTGTTCGTTGACGATGCGTTCGACCTCGGCAATCTGTTCCGGCGTCATCTTTTCGGGGTGGGAGAAGTCGAAACGGAGACGGACGCCGTCGATGTTGGAACCGCGCTGCGCCACATGGTCGCCAAGCACGAGGCGGAGCGCCTTGTGAAGCAGATGCGTGGCGGTATGGAGCTCGGCGGACGCTTCGGAATGGTCCGCGAGGCCGCCCTTGTTCTGGCCTTTTTCGGCCGTCTGGGAGTCGGCGATGTGTTTCTGACGGGCCTCTTCATATCCCTTCATGTCGACGGTGAAGTTCTTTTCCTTCGCCATTTCCACGGTGAGTTCGATCGGGAACCCGTAGGTCTCGTACAGGTTGAACGCGTTCTTGCCGGAAATGACCTTGTTCGTCACGAAGTCCGGCACGCGCGCCACCATTTTCTCGAATTCGCGGGTGCCGCGTTCGAGCGTGCGCTGGAACGTCTCCTCCTCGCGGTTGAGTTCGGAGAGGATGGTCTCTCGCTGGGCGTTCAGTTCGGGGTAGAAACCGCTCATGACGGAGATCACGACTTCGGCGATCTTCGCGGTGAACGCCCCCTTGATTCCGAGGTTGTTGCTGCCCTCGCGGATGGCGCGGCGGATGATGCGGCGGAGCACATATTCGCGGCCATTCTTGTCGGGCACGACGCCGTCGGCGATGATAAACACGGCGGCGCGGATGTGGTCGGCCACGATGCGTTCGGGCGCGGTCCTGGGAGCGCCTTCTTCATGCGTCGCTCCGCGGATCTCGTCGAGCTTGGCGAAGATCGGGGTGAAGAGCTCGGTCTCGTAGCAGTTGTCCTTCCCCTGAAGGATCGCGGTCACGCGTTCGAGGCCCATGCCCGTATCGACGTTCTTCTGCGCGAGCGGGGTGAACGTACCGTCCGCCTGCTTGAAGTATTGCATGAAGACGTTGTTCCATATCTCGACCCAGCGTTTGTCGGAGGGATCGAAGACTTCGGGCGCGGGCTTCGGGCCGGTCCAGTAGAAAAACTCGGTGTCGGGGCCGCACGGGCCGGTGATGCCGGCGGGGCCCCACCAGTTGTCCTTCTTCGGAAGCTTCGCGATGCGTTTCTCGCTCACGCCGTGCTTGCGCCATTCGTTGTAGGCTTCCTCGTCGAACGGGGCGTCCCCGTCGCCGGCGAACACGGTGAATCCGAGCATTTCAAGCGGGAATCCGAGGTATTCGGGCGAGGTCAGAAATTCATAGCTGAAAGCGATCGCCTCTTTCTTGAAGTAGTCGCCAAGGGACCAGTTGCCCAGCATCTCGAAGAACGTCAGGTGAACGGCGTCGCCCACGTCGTCGATGTCGCCCGTGCGGATGCATTTCTGAACGTCGACGAGGCGGGTTCCCTGCGGGTGCTTTTCGCCGAGGAGATACGGCACCAGCGGATGCATTCCGGCTGTGGTGAAGAGCACGGTTGGGTCGTTGTCCGGCACCAGGGAGGCGCTGCGGATGACCGCGTGGCCTTTGGACTGAAAGAATTGCAGGTACTTTTCGCGAAGTTGAGCGGCGGTTGTAATCATGTTATGGCTGTCTCCATGTAGGTTGTCAATCCAAACAATAATTATACACCCGTTTCCGCCTTTTTACAAGTGAAAAAACGGGCGTTTTATCTTAAAAGTAGTGCGCATGCCCGTCGACGGCATTTGCAAATGAAAAAAAGACGTTCCTTCCGGATTCCGTGCCGCACTTGCACTTTTCAAATGGCAATGTGGATTTCTCCGGCAAAACATATGCAATGCTGGATTCCGCCGCTTGATTTTTTTGAGAGGGAAGAGTATATTATTTATTCATTGGAGCGGTGCGGTCTGGATAATCCGCCGCCTTTTTTCGTGGATCCTTAGCTCAGCGGTTAGAGCGGAGGTCTCATAAACCTTTGGTCGCTGGTTCGAACCCGGCAGGATCCACCATTTTATACCTTGTTTTTGAGAGATTTACATTTTTCTCCATTCCATCCCGCGCTTTCCGATTTTTTCCCATCATTCTGCATTGTTTCTGAGGGGGAAAATGGCCCAATCGTCAAGTAATCGTCAAGTAACTTTTGAACGGGGTGCCGGATACCGACAATGAATGTCGTCTTTTTAGCCTGGTTCTCCTCCACGATTACTTTTTCGTGGTCCTGAATTCACGGTATAGGATGGTGGCGACGGCGTTCATGATGGCGTCGTTCTTCGCCTGATCCTCGAAAATCTTTTTGAATCGTTCCTGGCTCTCCACATAAGCCTGCCTGGCATCTCCGATCTTCGGCCGTCCTTCCCGGCGCTTACCGCTTTTTCTTCATAAAAAAGAGGCGCGCATTTGACAATCCCCGGACCCCGTGCTATATTCTTAACCATTATGAAATGAACTGACATCGGAGGTTCAATGCACTATGATGAACCGTTTTCTTTCCCTATTCCTGACCGTATTTCTTGTCTTTCCGTTTTGCGGCAGCCTGTTCGCGGCGCGGAACGTCATGACCTGCGACTGGTGCGGCAAGAAGATTGCGTCCAACGCGTCGTTCCTGCGGTCCGAAGACAAGAATTTCTGCACCGAAAAGTGCTTCGACGAGTACGCAGAATCGCTTCTTCCGGTCTGCGACGTGTGCGGACGGCATTTCAAGGAAGGGTATGCCAGCAACGGTAAAAACTACTGTTCGAAAGCCTGCCTGGAGACCTCGTTCCGCGAATGCTGCCACTGCCACCGGCGCGAGCCGAGCGGCGTGATCGTCGGAGAAAACCTCTTCCTGTGCGAATACTGCAAATCGCTTCCCGCGTGCGCCAGCTGCCAGATGCCGCTGGACAAGTTCGCGAAGGACCTCGGCGACGGGCGTAGCATCTGCCGCGACTGCGCGCGCGACGCCGTCTTCACGCAAGCCGAGATGAATTCGGCCATGAAGACGCTCCGGAAGCAGCTTGCGGACAAGTTCAAGATGAGTACGGATCACGAGATCAAGTACGAACTCTGCAACCGTAACACGCTGAAAAAGGAATCCTCCGGCGACGGCGAAAACGAACTCGGCCTCTTTGTCTTCCACCGGAACACGCTCACGTTTTTCAACCGCCCCATCCGCAGCAGAGACGAATTCCGCATTCTGATCCTGACCGGGCTGGCCCCGGATTATTTCCGCGGGGTCGCGGCGCACGAACTCGCCCACGACTGGATGCAGGAGAATCTGCCGCATATCGACGACCCACAGATCCGCGAAGGGTTCGCCGAGTTCGTGGCCTGGGCGTACGCCAAAGAGGAAAAGCTGACACGCGTTCCGTGGCGCATGGAGCAGAACACCGATCCGGTCTACGGCGACGGGTTTCGCAAGGTGCGCGACATGATGGGCGGCGCGCGCACGGCTTACGAGTGGAAGAAGATTCTGCTGAAAGCCTGTCCCGCGCCCGCTGAAGCAAAATAATAAATGGGGTCGTGGATATGAATATCCTGTCTGTTCTCGTGACGATTCTCGTACTCGTCATTTTCCCGGTTTTCATCTTTTTCCTGTTCATCCGCGCCATCCGCAATCCGGGAACGCGCTGGTGGGGCATCGTGATCCCGCTCGGCATCCTCACATGCTACTGCACGACATGGGCCGCCCTTCTCGGGCTGAATTCCGGCGGCGTCGCCACTGGATCCATGGCGCTGGAGGTCCGCTACTGCGATGAATTCCGGGAGGTTCTGAAGCAGACGGAGACGCTCCCCGAGGCGATCGCACGCATGGATGCGTTTTCCGCCGGAGAAGAATATCATATCCGCGAACCGGAGAAGAACCTGCGATTCCGCTACGTCTGGCTGCTGGGCGGCTGTTTCCTCTTCGCCGGCGCGAACCTGATGATGTTCGGTCCGGGCCGCCGCGAACGCCGCCACGCCGGCGACTGCATCGTGATGACCGTGGCGGCTCTGGTCGTCTTCCTGACCGGAATCTGGCAGATCGCCTGGGGCAACGGCTATGCGTATCAGGCGTCGGCGTACCGCAGAATGCTGAAGGATTGGCATGATGGCATCCGGCTGGAAGCGATCCGCGAGACGAATGGGGAGATTGCGGTGGGGCTTTCCGGCGAGGGCGAAGTGAAAAGCCTGAACGGGCTTTGGCGGAGATTCCGCGAACTTTCCGGGGAGGGTATCCCGGGAATGCAGGTCAAAAAGGAAAAGCCGGACGCCGACGCGTCGGCGGATGCCCAAACGGGGCCGAGCGTCGCCATCATAGGCGGGGCAGACGGACCAACTGCCGTGTTTGTCAGCTCCGAACTCCTCAAGAAACAGGTCGGCGCCTCGGCTGAAAGCAAGAATAACACGAATTCGGAGACGAACGGAGCAGCCGCTTCCGATCACGGCCAGTCGGCGTCTGGAAACTGACGTCGGGGAAAGATCGGAACAAGCTCCGCCTTCAGTCCTGCTGTTTCACGCTGTCGTCGGCATTCGGCGGAACCGCCCCGTTTCCCGGAACGTCTCCGGCATTCGGCGGGGTCGGCTGTTCTCCCGAAGCATTTGCGCTTCTTGTTTCTTCCGCGTTATCCTGAGCATGAACCCCCTTTGCGCGACGTCGTCTCCTTTTTAACACGATGTAAGTCAGACCATATACGGAACCGCAAAGCGCAAGGATCATCCATATCCACGCCATATAGCCGTCTATAAACTCCACAAGTTTGATTAAGCCGTTCCCGAGGAGATCCCAAACGCGGCTCCAGAATTTGAAGAATTGCTCCTTGAGGAATAAAAACCATCCCAAAAGAACAAGCGATATCCAGATCGCGCACAAGACAACGGCCCGCATGATGCTGTAGAGATAGCGGAGCAGTTTCTTGAGACGTTCAAGATTGAAGATGGCCTTCAGAATCTTATGCGGGATCTTCACGAAGATGAAGACAAATATCCCTATGATCATTCTTTCAAAGAAATCGCCGACGCGATCAAAAAAATTCCTTTGGGGGGATGGACTCTCGCCGACGCGCTGGACAGAAGGTTCGGTATTGTCAGACATTTTCGCCTCGCATTGTTTGATGAGCCATTGAAAAACGGTTCGTCATGTTTTTTATGAGCGCCCGGCGGCGTTCGATTTGCCGGGGCCGATTCCTTAACTGCTTTAAAATAGCTTTCTTTTGTTTTTTTTCAAGCCATGCGGCGAAAAAAACGTTTGGCTGCGCGACACATTACGACAGACGGCTTTTGAAGTCGTCGTAGCCGAACGACTTGATCAGTCTGAATTCGCCGTTGTCCGGGTCGAACGTCGCGATCGAGGGCAGGGCGAGGCCGTTGAACGTGTTCGTCTTCACCATCGTGTACAGCGCCATGTCCAGGAATTCCACCCGGTCGCCGACGTTCAGCGGCGCGGGGAACGAATAATCCCCGATTACGTCGCCCGCGAGGCACGAATGCCCCGCCAGACGGTATTCGTGCGGATGCACGCCGGGCTCGTCCGCACCCGCCAGCGGCGGCGTGTACGGCATTTCGATCACGTCCGGCATGTGCGCCTCAGCCGAGACGTCCAGAATCGCGATTTCCCCGTCGTTCTCCACGATGTCCAGCACGGTTCCGAAGAGCGAACCGGCGTTCAGCACGACCGCCTCGCCCGGTTCCAAATACACGGTCAGGTGCGGATGCCGCGCGCGGAATTCTGTGAGAATGCGCACGAGGCGTTCGATGTCGTAGCCCGGACGCGTGATGTGGTGGCCGCCGCCGAAGTTCACCCATTGCATGCCGCTCAGCAGGTCGCCGAAGCGCGCCTCGAACGCCTCCATGGTGCGTTCCAGCGCGTCCGAGTCCTGTTCGCACAGCGTGTGGAAATGCAGCCCGCTGATGCCGTCCAGCGATTCGCCGGCGAACTTCGCCCGCTTGATCCCGAGGCGCGATTTCGGCGCGCACGGCGAATAGATCTCGCGCACCGCCTCGCCGTGCTCCGGGTTCACGCGCAGGCCGAACTTCACGCGGTCCGCCGCCTCCGCCGTCAGGGCGCGGAACCGCCGCCACTGGCTGAACGAGTTGAAGACGACCGTGGTGCAATAGCGGAGCATTTCGCGCAGGTCGGATTCCGAGTACGCCGCCGCGAATCCGTGCGTCTCCTTGCCGAACTCCTCGTGTCCGAGGCGCGCCTCATGCGGCGAACTCGCGCATGTGCCGTCCAGCGTCGCGCTGATCATCGGATAAACCGCGAACATGGAGAACGCCTTCTGCGCGAGCAGGATCTTCACCCCGGCGCGCTGCCGGACGCTGTTCAGGATCTCCAGATTGCGGCGCAGCGCGGCGAGGTCGACGACGAAACACGGAGTCGGCGGGAGTTTCGGATCAAGGTTTTTCATGGGGCGTTTTCCGGTGCGGTCGGGATGATGCGTGGACGAAATGCGAAGAAAAAATGGTCGGGGCAACAGGACTCGAACCTGCGACCTCATGCTCCCAAAGCACGCGCTCTACCAGACTGAGCTATACCCCGAAAAATAAGGAAATAATACTTTACCTCGTTTCCCGGAAAAAAGCAAGCGGAAACGGAAAAAAAGACGCGGGAAACCGTTCTCTTCGCCTCGGATGCGGCGGGCGGTTTCGCCTAGTTTTTTCCTCGGATGCGGCGGACGGTCCGGCCTTATTTCTCTTCCGGTTCGGTTTCTCCGGGCGCGGTCAGGACGACGCGGCTGAACTTTTTCATCGGGATCGTGAATGACGTGGCTTCCTTCCCCTCGTATACCATCGGCGTACGCGTGTGGAGTTTCAGCTCGATGTCGCGTTCCACATAGAATTCCGCCCGCGTGAGACGTCCCTGCTTCCAGTCCGCCGAGACGACGAATCCGCCGTAGGCGCGGAGCCCCTTGAACGAACCGTCGGGCCATTCCGGGAGGTCGACCGGGAGCAGGAAGATGCCGCCGGAATCGTTCTGCAGGAGCATTTCGCAGATCGCGCCGACGATCCCGAGGTTGCCGTCGATTTGGAACGGCGGATGCGTGGTGAACAGGTTTTCGAGCGTGTTGTAGCGCAGGAGGCTGTTGACCATCTCGGTAGCTTTTCCGCCGTCGCCAAGCCGCGCCCACAGCGCCGCGCGCCAGGGCCATGTCCACGACCGGCGGGAATCCCCGGAGAGGGAACGCCCCTCCAGCGCGACGCGCGCCGCTTCGAAGAGTTCGGGCGTCTTCACGGCGTCGATGGAGCTGCCGGGGTAGACGGCGAAGAGGTGCGAGGTGTGGCGGTGGTCGTCGCCCTTCCGGTCGCGGTCGGTCTCCCATTCCTGAAGCTGGCCCCAGGAGCCGATCTTGTTTCCGAGCAGATGCGCGCGGATCTCCGCCGCCTTTTTCGTGTCGTCGTTGTCGATCTTGAGCTCGCGGGCGATGTCAAGGTACTGGTCGAAGAACTCCGCCACGATCTGCTGGTCGTGCGTCACGCCGTCCTCGGTCGGGCCGTGTTCGGGCGACCACCCCTGCGGAACGACATACGTGCCGTCGTCGCGCTTTTTCAGGCGCTGGAACCAGAACCGCGCCACGCCCTCGAAGTACGGCCATGCACTGTGCTCCAGAAAACTCCTGTTGCGGCCGTACTGCCAGTGGCGGTAGAAATGCTGCGCGATCCACGCGGAACTGGGCCAGTTCCAGCGCCAGCCGCCTTCGCCGAATGCGTTCAGACTGGTGCGGAAGGTGAAGCCGCCTTCCGGGGGGACATAAGAGATTCCAAGTTCGCGTGCCGTGTCCGTTCTCGCAAGTTGCACGGCTCTGTTCCGGACGCCGAAGAAACTCAGAAGCGCCATGTGGCATTCGCCGAGGTCGGCGGGCTCCGCGCCCCAGTAGTTCATCTGGATGTTGATGTTCGTGTGGTAGTCGCTGTGCCAGGCGGGCGTGTTGCTGTTGTTCCAGATGCCCTGCAGATTCGCGGGGAGCGTACTGGGGTGGCTGCTGGAGAGCAGCAGATAGCGGCCGTACTGGAACAGCAGCGCGACCAGTCCGGGGTCGGTTTTCCCCTCGCGGCAGCGTTTCACGCGTTCGGCGAGCGTGAGTTTTTCCAGTTCGGGATCGCCGCCGAAGTCGACCGCCACGCCGCCGACCTCTCCCCGGAAATATGTGATATGACTGCTTCTGAGGTTTTTGTACGGTTCCTTTTCCGCATCGGCGATGCGTTTTTCCGGTTGACGAAGTCGTTCGGTATCATTGGAGATGGGGGACCTGCCGGATTCCGCGGCGAACAGGACCGTGAGTTCGCGGCAGTCCTTGAACTCGATGCCGTCTTCCGATGTCCGGATCCAGCCGTCCCCCAGGACCTTCATCCGGGCCGTGTAATGCAATCCTCTGTCATTGTCGAATTTGTGATCGAGGTAGTGCGTCACCACATTCTGGTCTCTGAATTCGGGCGGGATCACCCCGTTGAAGACCGCGCCGTTCGCCTGATATTTCGTCGTGCGGGGCGCCCAGGAGAGGACTTTCGCGCCGCCGCCGTCGATGCCGTCCCAGAACATGATGCCATCCGCGAGTTGGATCCCCTCGCGTCCGTCGCGGTAGGTGACCTTGCCGGAAACAGGCGTTTCGGACGCCACATGGTACACGAGCACGTTGCCCGCGTTGATGTATCTGGCGAACGCCTCGCGGGTCTGCTTTTTGCCGTCGATCTCGAATTCGACGATGTGGACGCCGGAGGTGATGTTGAGGGCGCGGCTGTAGTTCTTCACCTCGGATTCGTTGATGCCGTCGAACTTCACTTTCAGCGTGCCGAGCGGCAGATAGGCGCCCATTTCCGCGTAGTTCGCGTCCGGATTGTCGCTTCTTTTGTAGTTGATGGAGTCGCCGCCGCTCCACAGCGAATCCAGATTGAGTTGAAGTTCATCCTCCACGATGCCGCCGTTGAGCATCGCCCCGAGCGAACCGTTTCCGATGGGGAAATACTGCGACTCCCAGTCCTTCGCGGGGGCGTCCTGCCGGAGCAGGAGATCTTTCTTCTGCCCGGTCGATCGGTCGATCAGGTCACTTGCGACAATCGGGAATGCGACGAGGACGGCGAGCGCGGCAAGCAGGTTTTTTTTCATGGTCGTGGATCCTTTTCTGCAAGGCGTTGAATCAAACGCGATGAACGTTTTCGAAATATGTCTCCGCAAGATTAGTCCCCGCGAACGGCTGAAATCTTAGTGCGAAAAAGTATTTTCCGAAGAAAAACGCGCCCGAGGCGGAAACCCCGGACGCGCTGAAGTTCATTTGGAACAACCGGAAACGGATTATTCGTCCTCTTCGGAATCGTCGTGGAACTTGCTGATGATGTCGTTCATGACGTTCGGCGGAACGGTCTCGTAGCGCGCGAAGTCGACTTCGTAGGAGCCCTGTCCCTGGGTCATGGAACGGAGTTCGGTGGCGAACTTCTGGATCTCGGCTTCGGGGACTTCGGCTTCGAGGACCTGGAGACCGTCCTTCATGCTCATGCCGAGGATGCGGCCGCGCTTGTGGTTGAGCGCGCCGTTGACGTCGCCGGTGAAGGCGTCGGGGATCATGACCTTGATGTCCATGATGGGCTCGAGCAGGGCCGGGCGGGACTTCGCCATGGCGTCCTTGAAGGCGCGGCGGGTGGCGATCTTGAACGCCATTTCGGAGGAGTCGACCTCGTGGTACTTGCCGTCGAACACGGTCACGCGCATGTTTTCGACCACGCAGCCTGCGAGCGGGCCGCGTTCCATGGCCTCGTGGATGCCCTTTTCGACCGCGGGGATGAAGTTCTTCGGGATGGCGCCGCCGACGATGGCGTTGACGAATTCATAGCCGCCCTCGAAGGGTTCCATGCGGAGATGCACTTCGGCGAACTGGCCGTGGCCGCCGGACTGCTTTTTGTGGCGGTAGGCGGCTTCGCCGCGGCCCTGGATGGTCTCGCGGTAGGCGATCTTCGGGAGCTCAAGGCGGACGTCGACCTTGGCGGTCGCCTTGAGGTTCTTGATGGCGATGTTGATGTGCTGTTCGCCCATGCCCTTGAGCAGGGATTCGTGGGTCTCGTCGTTGCGCTCGATGTAGAGGGTCGGGTCGCACTCGGAGAGGCGCTGGAGGCCCTGGATGATCTTGTCTTCGTCGCCGCTCTTTGTGGCGTACAGGGCGAAGGAGATGACGGGCTTCGGATAGACCTGGCGCGGCATGGCGTGGTTGTCCTTGGTCGCGCCGAGGGTGTCGCCGGTGGTGGTGCCTTTGAGCTTGGCGACGCCGACGATGCAGCCGGGGCAGACTTCCTCGACCGGGATCTGGGTCTTGCCCTGAAGCAGGACGAGCTGGCCGACGCGTTCCTTGACGCCCTTGTTGAGGTTGATCATGTCGGTGTTGCACGCGATCTTGCCGGTGAGGACGCGGAGATAGGCCATCTGGCCGATGAAGGGGTCGAGGGCGCTCTTGAAGACATAGGCGGCCGCGGGGCCGTCTTCCGCCGGAACGATCTCGGTGCCGTCTTCGGCCTTGCGGACGCGTTCGAGCGGGTTCGGCATGAGGGAGACGACGCCGTCCATGAGTTCGGCGACGCCGAGATCCTTGGCGGTGGAGCCGGCGAACACGGGAACGAGGCTGCCGGAGAAGATGGCCTTGTGGAGGCCCTTGGCGATCTCTTCCGCGGTGAGCTCTTCGCCTTCGAGGTAGCGTTCCATGAGCGCTTCATCGGATTCCGCGGCGGCGTCCTTCAGCTGGGTGCGGTATTCCTCCACGGCGTCCTTGAGGTCGGCCGGGATCTCGCTGTCCGGGGTGTCCAGCACGCTGATGACCTTGGAGAAATTGCCTTCCTTGCCGACGGGGAGGGTCATCGGAACGCAGACGGTCTTGCCGTAGGCTTCCTGGAGGTGCTCCAGCACGGTGTCGAAGCTGGCGCGCTCGCGGTCGAGGCGGTTCACGAAGACCATGCGCGGGAGCAGGAAGTCGCGGGCGAAGGACCAGGCGCGGGTGGTGCCGATCTGGATACCGTCGACGGCGTCCAGGACGATCACGGCGAATCCGCAGGAACGGAACGAGGAAATGACTTCGCCGACGAACTCGCCGTAGCCGGGAGTGTCGGTCAGGAAGAGCTTGTGGTCCTTCCAGTCGCAGTGCATGAACGAGGCGTAGATGCTGGAACGCTTGTCCTGCTCGTCGGGAGTGAAGTCGGAAACGCTGGTCTTGGCGTCGACGGAACCGAGGCGGTCGACCGCGCCGGCCTTGAACAGCATGAGGTCGCAAAGCGTGGTTTTGCCGCAGCCGTTGTGTCCGGCGACGACGAAGTTGCGGATCTGCGCGGAATTGGTGATCTTCATTTGGTTGTCTGCTCCTTGTATGTGAGTTTGAATTGTATTTGATTCGTCGCGGCGCAAGCTCAAAACGCGCAGGTCCTTGCAGAGACAAAACACCCGCGCAACGCACGTTTCAGGATGCGTCCGCTTTTTTTCATCCTCTAATAATAGCACGTCTTTCCGCGTATGTCAAACCGTCTTTGACACAAAATGACGCTTTTCTTCGGGTTTCTGATTCTTTGCGATTTGAAAAAGCTAACGCACGGGGCGGAAAGCGGGAGTGTGCGTTTAGTCTGACAAAAGGGGGTGCGTGCGTTAAGTCTGACAAACAGGGAAGGCGCTTTTAGTCTGGCAAGGGGCCGCCCTGACGGGATGCAGGAATATGACCGTCCATTGTGCATTTTGCTCCGACAAACGCGCATTTTGCCGTGACAGTTGCCGACGATCCGGCGATTGCGGGCGGCGTTCTTGAAAAAAGAGCGATAGTTCAATCGTTCATCCAGGCGGGGAAACGGAGCATCCTGTTTCAGACGCCCGGCAGCCGAAACGCCGCGCCCGCGCCGGAAAGCGAACCGCTTCCTCTGAACGAAAAAAGCGCCGCCCCCTGCCAGGCCATGAGCGGGCGGCGCCGTTATTATGATGTTTGATTACAAACTGGCGAGCAGGCCGTCGCCGGACATTTCAAAACGTTTGTCCGAAACGGAATCGAGGCAAGTTTCAGCGAGGACATCCGCGGTGTCGCACTGGCCGAGGCTCAAGCCGTCCGGCATGGCAAGCGCGGAACCATACGCTGCGGACGGCATTGCGGCGGTGACATTGTAATACACCTCCTTGCCCTTCTTCGCATCGACGGACTGCATGGAGACGAAGTATCTCGTGACGTCACTTGTCGCACGCTCGATCTCGACGGTCATGCCGCCCGAGGCGGAACCGTAGCCGTCGGCGGAACCGGCGGCGTTCTTGAGAGAGACCGTGCCGAGGGATTTCTTCGTCCATTTCCCGCTCTTGTACGTGAGCTTGTAGAGCGTGAACTTCGAACCGGCCTTGGCCGTGCCCCATGCATCGACCGTGAAGGTGCAAATGCCGCCGTCGTTGAAGACGATCTCCGCATAGTCGTATTCATCGCCGAATCCGACAAAGCTGCCGTAAGTCGTTTCTCCGACTTCCTTCCCGACTTCGACGTCGCCGTTTTCCATGGAGACGGGCTTCTTCGTCTCTCCGGCTTTCACGGTCGTCTGCATAAGAGCCTCGTTGAGCTTCTTGTTCTTCTTGTCCGTGAACAGCTTGTCGTTCGCGCCGTAGTCGGAGGCGTACACGATGCTGTCGACGCTCACGTTGTACCATGCCTTGCCGCCCTTCGATGCGTTCGCGCTCTGCACGGACACATAGTAGCCCGCGTCGCCCTCGCCGGCAAGACGGGCGAGACTGACTTCCAGCGTGCGCGTCGCGAGCCCCGCCTTCTTTTCCTTCGAGTTCAGTGCGAGTTCCTTCGACTTGACGGTCGTCTGGCTCCACTTGCCGTTGGCGCCCTGGGTCAGCTTGTAAACCACGAGTTTCACTTTGTCCGTGGCAGTGAACGTGAATTTCAGGTTCAGCGGCTGCGTCGCGGACAGCTTCGCATAGTCGTCGGGATCGCCGTATCCGACGAAGTTGTTCCAGCCGTCTTCCGTTTCGGGGGCGCCGACGGCCCCGATCCCGTTCGTGTCGAACAGGACCGCCTGCGTGCCGGACTCCGCGATCTCAATGGGCGGGAAGTCCGCGATGTTTTCGGACGGAACCTTGTTTTTGCCGTCCTTGACCAGCAGCGGGCCGTTGTTCCAGCCGTCGTCGCCGTCCGCATAGAAGACGCTGTCTATCAGGTCGACGTTGTAGAACACGCTCGTATTGCCTTTGTTCTCGACGGCCAGGAAGTACTTGACGCCGGCATTCTTGGCATCGTTGGGATCGACATAGACCGCGGCCGTTTTGGCGGACTTGTTCTTCGAGGACGTGGCGGACTTCAGGACTTTCTTTTTGCCGGTAGCCGGATCGTAGCTGATGAGCGAGAGCTTGGCCTTGCCTTTCCTGGTCTGGTCATACGACGAAATGCTGAAGCGAAGCTTCGCGGCGCTGGACAACGCGATCTGCGCGTAGTCGGATTTGTCGTCCCCTCCGACGAAGTTGCTGTACTTCGCGCCGTCCCCGCCGAGGTAGTCCACGGAGGAATCCAGCTGGATCGCCCCGGTTTCCGCGCCGATCGGCTTTTCGTCGTCGGCGAGATTCGGGTTGAGGTCGCCGTTTGCGTCGAAAAGCGAATCGTTCTTGTGTTTGTCGGGGCCGTTAATCAGGATGTTGTCGACCGTGTAGGTCACGATCGCGGACTCGTTCCCGGCGGCATCCGTGGCGCGGAACTGGACCGAGCCGTTCTTCTCGAACACCACGCCGTCCGTGTAGTCGTACCAGGTCTTTCCGTTGAAGCTGTACTGCCGCAGCGCGGAATCCGCGCTGAACTCGGCAGTCACGGTCACGTCCTGGTCGGTGACCACCCCGGCGACGTCCGCGGACGCGACCGGATCCGCCGGCGGCGTCTTGTCGATGTAGTCGACCGTGAGCGTGGCGATCCCGGACTGGCCGCGAATGTTTTCGGCGCGGAACTGGACTTCGGCATTCTCCGTCAGGACCACGCCGTCGTCTCCGTAGTCCAGCCACGTCTCGCCGCCGTTCAGCGAATATTGCCGTTGCATCGAATCCGCGCTGAACTCCGCCGTGAGCGTGACGTCCTGATTGGTGAGGGTCGGGATGTCGGCGGCGACGTTCGAGACCGTCGGAACGCCCACGGTGAGCGTCTTCACGTTGTCGGCGTGATCGGTCGCGCGCAGCTGGAAGTCGACATTTCCGCTGACCGTGAATCCGTAGCGGCCGTCGTCGCCGCGGACGGCTTCCGTCCATTCGCCGTCGCCGACGCGGACCTCCACTACCGGCGCATCGTCCAGGTCGTCCCATGCTTCGACGGAAACCTGCGATTCCACGCCGTCCTGCAGGAACTGCGCGCCCGAATCGACGCGGAGGTTCGCGAATTCCGGCGCGGTGGCGTCGTAGTTCACCGTGTAGGAGACGATCCTGGAATCCTTGCCTTTCTCGTTCTTCGCCTTGAGTTCGACCGTGCAGTATTGCGAAAGCGTAAGCCCCTTCTCGTTGTCGAACTCGAGCCATTCATCCTCTTCCCCGGCAGGTCCTTTTCTGGTCTTGACCGCCTGCTTGATGCGATACCAGATGGACTTGGAATACTGGTTCACTTCCGTCTTGATGTTGACGGCGTACTTGGACCACTTGCCCTTCAGCAGCTCCTTGCCGTCCGAGGTGGCGATGATGTCGGTGATCGCCGCGTCGGTCGAGAGCACGGAGAACACCAGCCCCTCGTCGGTCGTGTTCGAGAGCTTGTAGGTCAGCTCGTCCGTCACCTGCAGGAATCCGCCCACGGAGATGGTTCCGGCGAACGAACCGTCGCGGATCACCTTCAGCGAGCCGTTGTATCCTTCGGAACCGCCCGCCAGGACGTAGGCGCCGCCCGCCTGGTCCGCGGAAACGGAGATACGGTCCAGCGTCACGTCCGTGAGGTTGGCGAGGTTGTCGATCATGGCGGTTTCGCCGGGCGCTTCGAGTTCGGTCAGGTCGAAGTTCACGGTCAGCGTCGCGGCGTCCGCGACGGAGTTGTTCATCTCGACGCGCTGCCAGTCGGTATAGGTGTCGCCCGTATTCGGGTCCGTTACCTCGACCTCAACGTATTCGTAGCGTTTGGCGGTCGTATTGATGAGGCCTGCGAGGTTCACCGTGCCGCCCAGCACCGCGCCGTCGCCCTTGACGATGAGCATCGCGGCGGAATGGATGTCGGCGTTCGACAGGGTCGGACCGGCGGTGCCCGCCTCTTTGGAACCGTCCAGCAGGGTGATGACGCCCGCGCTGGCGACCACGTTGTTCGCCGTGCCGCCCGCCATGACCTCAAATTCAACGGGGCCGACTTCGGTGTCGTTGCCCGCCGGGCCTTCGTACCAGTCGGGCGCAAGCATCGTGACGGAGTTGACCACGCCGCCCCTCTCGACGCCCATATAGCCGCCGTTGAGGACCGTCGCGTCCGCAACCGCGCCGCTGCCGTAGACATAGATATTTGTGCCGTAGGCGTTTTTGCCGCTGGCGATGGTGGCGGAAAGTCCGGACGCGTAGCCGCTCGAGGCGATGCTCGCGCCCACGCCCTGGAGTTTGGTGTCGAGCATCTTGCCGCCGTTTTTCACGAGGACGCTGCCGTAGCCGCGCAGATCGCCGCCGGCCAGCACGCCGCCCTCGACGATCGTCATGGAGAGACGCGCGGAAACGTAGGCGCTGGAATAGAAGAGATCGCGGTACTCATGGCCGAACTGACCGCCGAAGCCCGTCAGCACGCCGTCGTCCGTCCGGAACGTGCCGGCGCCCCAGTCCGCCGTCCAGGTTCCGTTCAGGGCGGTCGGCGTGTAATCCTCGTTTGCGGTCTTCCCGAGCGTGAACTCCAGACCGGCGTCCTGCTCGATTCTCACGTCGGTCGCAGTGAGGCCGAACTTGCTGTTGACCTGCAGGCTCCCGCCGTCCTTGATGGTGATCCCGCTCACGGTCGCGCTGCCGGCAAAGTAGTCGCTCCAGCCGGAACTGTTGGCGAAGATCAGCTGTCCGCCGGAGGCGATGAGGCCGCTCATGACCGCGCCGTTGCTCGCGTAGATGGCGCCTTCTTCTCCGACGGTCGCGCCGTTCACGATGCCGCCGGAACTCACGTTCATGTAGGCAATCGTAGTGTTATAGGCCGTAGGATTGCCCTCCTCGTCGCGCGAAGTGATCGTTTTATAGCCGCGGACGGTCACGTCGACGGCCTGCTGATCCTTGGTCAGGGTGATGTTGCCGGCGAAGTCGAGCCCGCTCACATACGCCACGCCGTTGGCAGTCACGCCGTTCATGATGCCGCCGCCCTTGTTGGCGATGACGCTCGGCGCATTGCCTTTCCGGAAGCCATAGTCCAGCGTATTGGTCAGCTGTCCGCCGGAATCCAGACGCACGCCGTTCAGCACGGTGGTGTCGAGATACTGCGGACCCGACAGCTGGAGATTGTAATCGCTGTCTCTCTCTCCCACCTGATGCGCGCCCGCCCAGCCGGAGAGATACAGCACGCCGCCCGCGGCGACGAACACTTTGTCGATCGTGCCGCCCTTCGCCATGGCGATGCCGCCTTCCAGGACCGTCACGTTCGTCGCCGTGCCGCCGGAGGAAACCAGCAGGCCCGCGCGGCTTTCCGTGTACTGCGATTCAAAATGCTCGAAGTTGCTGACCGCGCCCTTCACCGTCACGTTGTCCGCCAGACCGCCCGCCACCACGGTCAGGACCTTGCATTCGTCGCGGGTGTACGAGGGCGTCCAGGTGTCGCTGTTGACGATGTCGTTGCCGGTCTTCAGGGGCGAGGCGGAGCCGATGTTCTGCACGATGCCGCCGCTGCCGACCATCAGGAAGCCCGTCCAGTCGAAGCCGCCGTCGGCGCCGTCGAGGACGGTGTAGTTTTCCAGCACGCCGTCTTCCTCATTATAAACCCCCTTCACCACGCCGAAATAATACTCGTCGAACGCCGAGCCGAGATAGGGCCCCGTGCCGTAGTAGGAATCGGACGAGTAGCGCGAATGGTTGTCCTTCAGCACGACGGTGCCGAGGCCGTTGATGGTGACCGCGCCGCTGCCGATGTAGGTGAAGTCCTGTTTGTTCCAGTTGACGGAAACGACCAGCCCTTTGCTGGCCGTGACCGAGTGGATCTCGCCCGGATCGATCGCGTCCCAGGTGTAATCCACATAACCGCTGGTGCCGCCGGAGGAGATATACTTTTTGTAGCCGCCGCTGCCCTCGCCGAAGAACTCGATGACCGCGGGGTAAGCGCTGCCGAGCCCCACCAGATCGTCGATCCGCAGGTCCAGGTCTTCCACCAGGTTGTAGTTGCTCTGCTTGTTTTCCCTGCTGTGCCAGCGGGCGTTGACCTCGCCCGCCCCGGTCATGATGACGCGGCCGCCTTCGATCTTCACGTTATAGACATGGGCGCCGCCCGTCACATCCAGCGTCGCGCTCACGGCGCCGATAGCCTTGGAGACGTTGCCGTACGTATACTGGTACGTCTTCCAGCTGCTGACGTTGTTGGAAACCGTCACATCCACATCCGCCGCGACGCCGAGATAGGAGAATCCGCTGACGTTCATGATCCATCCGCCGGCCACGCCGATGTCGCCGCCGACGTACCTGCGGTTGTAGGCCGTGTCGTCGCCGAGATTCGTATAGACGGCGCCGGAATTGTACATGGCGCTCATATACTGGCGGTAGGTGGCCGAGGCGGAAGCATACATGGCGGAGGACCACGCCTCGCCGGAGCCGTAACTGCCGTGCGCCGAGGAATAGGCGTCCTTGATGGTCTCAGAGTGAAGCCAGAAATAATCATGCGAGGCGGAATAATAATCGAAGGACTGCAGGACGGGATCCATCACCACGCCGGAAACCTTTCCGCCTCTGATCTGCAAGCTCGCGCCCCGGTCCCCGATCCAGGTGTCGGTGGTGCCGCTGCTGTTGACGAACGTGGCGCTGGTGGTGAGTCCGCCCATGGAGATGGCGCTGACGTGCGCGTCTTTGTCGATATAGAGCGAGCCGCCGTTGCCGATGTTGATATTGCTGCCGCTGGCGTTGCTTCCGAACGAAACATACGAACTTTGCGGCGCGGTCGCGAGGAAGCCGCTCATGTAGGAGCTGCTGTTGAGATAACCGTTCGACGGATAGTTCCAGGTCGCCCGGGGATCGGTGATCCCTTCGAACTGAAGGCCGCCGCTGGACGCGATATTCAGGTCCTTCAGGATGCCGCCCGTGCCGGAGGCATAGTGCGTGGTGTATTCCCACTGGCTCGTGGTCGAATTGTATGTGCTGGACACGGTGTCCGACAGGCCGGAGACGTACACGGTGCCGCCGTTGCCGAGGGTGATATTGGTGGCGGTGCCGCCCGAGGCAATGGTCATATTGGTATGGGAACCCCAATAATTCGGTACGAGAACGCCGTTGCTCTCATTGAGGAACGCGCTGATGTCGCTTCCGAACCATTTTCTGTCAAGCCCGACGGTCAGGTGGTTCACACTCGCGCCGCTGCCCACATACACGCTGTTGAGCACGCCGCGGACCACGAGGCCGTCAACGAGCACGCCGGAACCGGTCTGGCTGCTCACCGGAGTCCAGCCGTTGTATTCTTCGGCGATGGACAATTCCCGCAGATTCCGCCGGACCTGGCCGCCGGATAGGGTGACGCTTCCGCCCCGGGCGACCTTGGCAATGAAGACGCTGTCCAAATCCCTGGAGGCGAGCAATCCGGTCAGGGTCTGATTCCCCGAACCAGCGCCCGGTCCCGGCTGGAAATAGACGTAGCCGCCGTCGATGAAGGTGATATCATTGGCAAGCGTGTTGCTGCCCTCAAAAGAAAGTCCGCCATTCTTGTCGAAGGTGATATTCCCGGCGGAGGTGTTGTCGGCGAGCCCGAGTCCGTTCGGGATGTAGCCGTGCGAGGTCAATCCGGCCGCGGCCGCGGAGCTCCGCAAATCGGCGAAGTTGATTCCCGTGGCCATCGTGAAGTTCATGTAGTACTCGTAAGTCGAGTTTGTGGGCGCCGGATCCATCGGTTCATCCGTTTCCGCCTCCTCGTGATAACTGGTGTCGTGCTGCTTCTCCCGGTCGGCGGGCCAGTATTGGAGGTTAGCCGGATTGTACAAATAGTATTGGTGCGAGTCTCTGCCGCTGGAATCCAGCATGTCGTCGAGCTCGTTTTTCAGCAGCCCCTGCGTCAGGGTTGCATCGTAGTGGTAGTTCGATGTGACGGTCCAAGAGTACTTGTAAGACATTCTGCGTCTCCTTTTCCTGTTTGACCTCGCGGCGTTCCCGTACGTCCGGTCGTTTCAAGGCGGTTTTATATATGTTTTGAGTCAATGCGTTTTCAATATATATTGACGGAAAAGGAAAATCAAGCGATTTTTCTTTTTTATGTTAAAAAAAAAGTTTGCAGACGCGATCCGCGCCCGGGATTTCGGCGCCGGGGGAATGATTCCCGTTCCCGTTGCGCCGCCCGTGCATCGGCTTTCGCAGACGCCGCGTCAACCGCGCGCGGGCCGCCTTTTTTCGCCGAGGAAATCGCAGATGAATCCGGCGACTCTTTCCGCCGAATTTCCGTCCACATGCATATTCGTAATGTCTCTGACCTCTCTCCGGCCCGACGCCTTTTCATCCGCGCCGTCCGATACGGATTTCAGGAACGACGTCAGTTCATCCTGGTCTTTCACCCGGACCGTCGCCCGGTCGTACATCTTTTCGATGTCGAAGGCGAAGCCGCGTCCGCTCTTCCAGCTCTCGATATCGTCCGTAGTGGTCGCGATCGGATGGTCGAGCAGCAGATAGTCGAAAAAGACGGAGGAATAGTCGGTGATCAGGGCTTCCGATCCGGCAATCGCCTCATAAAGCTGAAGTCCGGCCTTTGCGACGTCGTCGTCGGAGATCAGATGGAAGTTTGAGAGTTTCGCCGTCTTTACGGACGACATGTCCTGCGCGGGATGCGGCTTGAACAGGATATGGAGGCGGATTCCGGCCAGAAAGCTGTTGAGTTCGTTCAATTTGTCAAGCGAATACACGATCGGCATCCCGATGTTTCCGTAGGTCTCGCTTTGCGCGTCGATCCGTCCGGCTTTCGTCGCACGAAACGTGGGAAGCCAGATGACATATTTCTCATCCGAGGCGGTTTGGGTGAGAGCCCTGACATCCGGCCGCTTCCGGCTGAAAAAGAAATCGCACCGGGGATATCCGAGGTAAACCAGCTGTTCTTTCCGGCAATTGTATTCGTAGGCGATGATGTCGTCGAAGAAATGCGACTGGACATTGATGAAATCGACCAGATCGCCCATTTCATACATCCCGCGCGTTTTTTTCGTCTTGCTTCCGTGCGTCAGGAACAGGAACAGCTGTTTCCGCGTCCTTTTGCACTCGAATCCGTTCGACGAAATCATGACGCAGCACCGGGACAAATACCACTGGTGCAGGAAGAATTCCCAGAACGTCCGGTCTTTTCCAGTATAGACGGCTTTGGAACCGGGGAGACTGTTCTTTGTGCGCTTGTGGACAAGCCAGACGAAAGAATGCGACGGAAGCGCTTCCCGCAGCTTTTGATAGACGGGATACGTGTTGCACGCGAAATCGGGAATGCTTTCCAAAACGATCGTCTTGCTTAACGGAAAAAAATCCAATATCTTTCCGACGCGAGCTATGATTCCCATGGTCCGAAGATGCCTTGCATTTTTGTTTTTCGAATGCCCGTTCCGGCGCGGTTCCGAATCAAAAACGGCTCCGTTTCGACGACGGCGGCGCGGCTGCCGGATACAGGGGCGGACACGGATAATAATATATCCCGCATCCAGGGGAAATACAAGCGGAAGGCGTTAAAAAGACGGAAAACGAAAGCCCCGCCGCCGCGCTTTTTCTCTGCGGGAACGGGGAGCATGTGCGAGGGGGAAGAAGGAATCGCAACGATCGTCCGGCGGTCTCGCATGGATGCGGCCCTGCCTGATGTCCGCCCCGCGTCAGGCCCCGGTCAGCCCATGCCCAATTGTCGTAAAAGGCCTTCGCACCCGCTTGCAATATCGTTCCAGGCCGCATCGAAATCGCCTGTGTACCAGGGATCGGCGACCTCCTCGCCGGCACGGTCCGCATAGTCGAGGAGCAGCGCGATCTTGCGCTCGGGATCGCCTCCCGCAATCCGCAGCGCGTTGCGGATGTTTCTTTGATCCATGCAGACAATCAGGTCGTAGTCGTCATAATCCGCCCTCGTCATTTGCCGGGCGCGGTGTCCGGCGCAGGCGATCCCGTGTTCGGAGAGCTTTCTCCGTGCGGGCGGATAGACCGGATTCCCGAGTTCCTCGCGGCTGGTCGCCGCGGACGCGATTTCAAACCGGTTCTCGAGATGTTTTCTACGGACAAGGTCCTTCATCGCGAACTCCGCCATGGGACTGCGGCAGATGTTCCCGTGACAGACGAAGAGAATTCTGATTGGGGCGCAGGCGTTCAAAGGAAAACCTTTCCTGATGAATGTGAAACGGTCTGGCCGAATCCGGGGAACGATCATTTCACCGGCTGGCCGACGGCGCCGAAGATGCCTTCCTTCGAAAACGGCACTTTGTCGATGGTTCCGTCCTCGTTGAAGGTCATTTTGTCGACGCAAACCGCGCGGTTGAAGTCGCCGCCGTTGGCTCCGGTGTGGTAGAAAAGATACCACTCGCCGTTGAAGTTCGCCACGCCCGGATGGTTGGAGCCGCAGTTGCCGGAACGCTCCATCAGGACGCCTTTCGCCTCGAAATGTCCGTCGATCTTGTCGCCGATGGCGTAGGCCAGCTTTTCGGGGTTGCCGCAGGCGTAGATCAGATAATACTTGCCGTCGCGCTTGAAGATCCACGGGCCTTCCTCGAACGGCATGTCCTTCAGGTCGATGTCCAGCGTCTTCACCGGGCCGTCCAGCTCGACCATGTTCTTCTTGAGCTTGGCGTAATAGCATTTCCTGTTGCCCCACACGAGCCACGCCTGACCGTCGTCGTCGATCATGACGGTCGGGTCGATGCAGGCCCAGGAATGGGTCGTGGCGAAACAATCGGCCGGCGTCACGAGCTGCTTGCCAATGGGGTCTTTGTAGGGGCCTTCCGGCTTGTCCGCGACCGCCACTCCGATCCCGTTGCCGTTGGTGCTGATGTACAGATAATGCTTGCCGTCGCGCGGGATCATCTGCGCGGCGTATGCCGTGTGCGTGCCGTCCCACTTGAATTCGTCCACGGAAAGCGGAGTCGGGTATTCCGTCCAGGTCTTCATGTCCTTCGTGGAGAAGAGACACCAGTCGCGCATCCGGAAATTGCGGTTCAGGCGTCCGTTGGGGGCGGTCTCGTCGTGGCTTGTGACCAACCAGAGCGTGTCGCCGATTACGACCGGCGCGGGGTCCGCGGTGAATTTGTGGGAAAACATCGGATTCCCGGTCGGCCTGTATTCTTTCAAGCCGGATGCGGGCTGCGCCGGAGTCTGAGCTTGAGCGGTCGTCGGTTGTGCGGCCGCGGCTGACGGAGCGGCCGGAGTTTGCGCGTTCAGATGAAACGCCTTAAGGAGATTCGGGAACAAAACCGCGATGAGCAGCAAGGCGGAAATCGTGGTGCAGAGCGTATAGATGCGATTTTGAGCATTCATGTTTCGGTCTTTCTTTGGTTGGCGCGGCATCGGAGACGCTTTTCCGTTGCAATAAAGTCATTGCGATACTATACCGCGGCAAAAAGCAAAAAGCAAACGGAATCGTTCAAAAAAGCGGAAAAAGCAATGGCAAGGACAGTTGAAAATGAGTTCATTGGACAGCCTTTCCAGATCAAATGACGGTCTCAGTCAGAGCATATTCCGGAGCTTTTCCACGGAAATCATCCAGAGCGCAACGCAGAAAACGGCCGGAATGACGAATACCGCGTACCGCGAAACGTCCCGGAATGCAATTCCCCCGATCACAGCCCCGAAAACAAAGGAAAGAATCACAAGGTAGTAATGCTTGGCTTTGTTGATCTCCATGGGATCGTGGTGGAACAGCCCGGAAAACAGGGCGTTGGTTCCCTTCCGCAGGTTTCCGGTGCATGTGGTCGAGACAAACGGAAGGCCGTGGACATGCTGGAACGCCCGGACCTGCATGGCGCAGATGAACGAGATCATGCCGTTGACCAGGAGGTTCCAGTCTCCCGACGGAATGAATGCGACGGGCAGCAGAACGACGATTTCCAGGAAAAGCACGAACTGTTTCCATGAAAGGTTCCATGGCAGGCGTATCTTCTCATGGATGATGTTTGCGACCAGAATGCCGGCGCCGTACGCGGAAATGGCGAACAGGTATCTGCCGCAGTTCAGCCAGCGCCCGGAGGCGAGATTCATTCCGAGCAGGACCATGTTCCCCGTGATGGCGTTGGCGAAGACATGCCCCCGGAGCATGTAGGAATAAATGTCAAGAAGACCGGCGGCAAATGTCAGAAGACATGCGACCGGAAGGCTCTCGCCCCGATGCGCCCGTTCTGGTTCCGTCATTGCGTCCTCCTGATACTCTCCGGCTTCGTCTTACTGGGCCTCGCCGGAAGACGATTCTACGAATTCCGCGTCCGCGGGAGACGTCGCGATCAGGACGGCTTCCTGCTGGAAAAGCCGTCCGTACTGCCGGGCGATCCGCCGGATCTTATCCTCCGCACCGGACGGAGCCAGGACCACGATGATGCGCGCATCCTCGCGCATGGCGGCGGAATCCCCGTCCGATTTCCAATAGCCGGTTGCGCGCAAAGCCGTGTATCCGTCGGGAAACTCCGTCGTCACATATTCCTCGCAGAACCGTTCCCACTCTGTTTCCGAAACCGCCCCATCGCTGCGGGTCATCCCGCAGAATATCCTGTATTCCCGCCAATCGTCCTGCACGGCGTGGAAGCATCCCGCGAGAAGCGGACATGCGGCCAAAAGCAACGAAACAAATATCCTGTTCATTTTTTATCCGACTGTCACGCGGTCCGTGACGAATTTTTCCAGCGCAGCGACGCGCCCGTGAATCGATCCGCCGCAAAACGGGTGTTGCCGTCCGGGCTCCAGGAGAAATAGACGATCGCGACTTTTCCCGGTTCGACCGCGACGGGGTCCGGCTTGGGCGTGTTCTGCGCGCATCCGAAAAGACTGAACATGACAAGTCCTCCTGCAAAAAGTTTGGCCATGGTTGAACCGACTGAGTTCACATTCGCCTCGAAAACGGTCAGGCGCTTCCGAGCGGGAAAAACGTATCGGTCCCATTTTGTTCTATAAGATACACTCAAACGAACGGGAATGCAAATCGAACAGTCGGTTTGTTCCTTTTTTGGGCGACATTATGCACGCACAAGCTTGCCTGCCGGACGCGGGCGGTCAGAGCAAAAGACGGTCTTTCACGCCGTCGCATGCTCCGCAGCCGCCGCTGCCAAAGTTCCTGAGCGGAACGGGCCGTGCGGCCCGATAGCCTCGCTGTCGGCCGCTCGAATCCGCAAGACGCCTGCACAATGCAAAACGGTCGTCAAGCGATGCCGCCGCTTCGTTTGCAATGAACCATCGAAACGGCTTGTTTCCTTCGAATGCATGACGCATATCAACCAGTAGGCATCATGACGTATCGGATCCGAAGCGTCAAGCGGCATCCTGCTTTGCAACGGCGATAAAAAAGCGTCCGCCAGGGGAAGAATCGCTTATTTTTCAGGTAAACCCGATTATTTTTCAAAAACTTAGTCAAAACTAACTTGACATCCGAAAAAACAGTGGTATATTATTTTCATGACATCAAAGTTCCGGAGCCATCCGCGGCACGTCGGCGCAGACGCGCCAGTTGTCCAAAAGGGAGAATGTGAAAAGGGTCCGGCGCTCTGTCCGTTTTCGGCGTTTCAGCTGAAAGCCAACAGAATACGCAGGGTTGGGGTCATGCAATGCGCATTCGGTTTCACGGCCGGATGCGCCGGATGGTTCCGGAACTGGTCTTCCTTTCCTCTCCTTCCCCAGGATGGACGGGTTCTTTTTCAAAAAAAAGTTAGTCTTGACGAATTTTATGGTCAATCCTTTCCGATAAAACCGGGCGGGGAGCAGCCGCGGCGCTTTTTGCAGTGGACCGTCTGCGGCGGCTTCCCGCTTTTTTTGTGCAAAAACCCGAAAAATCCTCATATTAACGGATTTTTTCGCACTTTTTCCGGTTTTTCTTCATTCTTTGACGTTTCACGGTTTGAAAACGCGAAAAAAACGTGTATTTTCCTGTATCGGCCATTCTTTCACACGGACAGGACACCCGAACCGCCTGCGCCCATTTTCCGGCCCGGCCCGCGGAGAAAAGGAACTGCTATCATGAGCGAAGACACCAGAATTGAAGTGGAAATATTCTGCGGCATGACCTGCTACATGCTCGGAAACGCCCGCATTTTGAACATCGGGGCGCATCTGCCCGAGAAATGGCTTCCGCATATTGAGCTGATGGTGTCGCCGTGCCCAGTGGACTGCGGGTGTCTGGACCTCGCGAAAGCTCCGTTCGCCCGCATCAACGGCAAGCTTATTCAGAACGCCACGCTGGAATCCGTCTGCGCGGCCATCACCGAAATCATGAACCGGCAGGAGGCATGACCATGGAGTATTCCAACAGTCCCGAACGTCAGCGCCGCGAACTTATGATCCGGCTCGCATGCGAGTTCCGGAAAGGCACGCTTCAGGATACGGTCGACAAGCTCCCCTGCTATGTGAAGCCGTCCGGCTCCAGGCCGCTTCACTGCTGTCTGGCTCATGACCGAGAAGTGCTCCGCTGCCGCATCATGGCTCTTCTCGGCTTCGATGCGCAGGACGAGGGCGACGACAGCCGGTTCCCGCATGAATATCTCGATCTGATCTCCGCGGATTCCGAACGCCCCGAGCGGCCCCTCACGGTCGCCCGCACGGCGTGCGCCAGCTGCCCCGACGCGAAGATCGAGGTCGTGCAGAGTCTCTGCCGCAACTGTTTCGCGCAGACCTGCATCCATGTCTGCCCGAACAACGCCATCAACATTATGCGCGGCAAGGCGTTCATCAATCAGGATTCCTGCGCCCAGTGCGGCAAATGCCTCATCGACGTATGCCTCTACAACGCAATCAAACGTTTCCCGATCCCGTGCGAAGCCGCATGCCCGGTCGGCGCGATCCGCAAAAACGAACGGGGATATGCCGAGATCGACTTCAAGAAATGCACCTTCTGCGGCAAGTGCTTCCGGGCCTGCCCATACGGGGCCGTCATGCAGCGGTCCGAACTTATCCCCGTGCTGAAGCTCCTGACGGAAGGCCGCCAGGCCGTCGCGCTCGTTGCGCCGTCCACGCTCAACCAGTTCCCCGGCGGACGCGAAAAACTGTTCAAATCCCTGCGGAAGATCGGCTTTTCGGAGATTGTCGAGGTCGCAGAAGCGGCCGAAACCGCGGCGGGCATGGCCGCGGAGGAATTCATCCGCAAGATGAAGCTCGGCGGAAAGCTCGTCGCGGATTCCAGCTGCCCGGCGTTCGTCGAGCTTGTGCGGCGGCATCTGCCTGCCATGCGCCCCTATCTGTCGTCCATTCCGAGCGCAATGGCGATCGCCGGACAGAAAGCCCGCGAACTCTATCCCGACGCCGTAAACGTCTTCATCGGCCCCTGCATCGCCAAGAGATTCGAATCGCTCTCCTGCCCCGGCGTGGACCGCGTGATCACGGTCGAGGAGCTCGGCGCAATCCTGATCGCGCTCGGCGGCGCGGAGCTGGAGCCGCAGGACTACATCCCCCAGGAACCGGACGCATCGGAACACGATTTCTCGCGCACCTGCGCCGCCACGGGCGCCATGCTCGCCGCCGCGCTCGAGTCCGAGCCGGAACTTGAGCTTCAGGAGAAGTTCATCGACGGCATCAACGCGCAGACGCTGAAACTGCTTCATCTGTTCCTGTTCGGCAGGTCGCACGCCAACTTCATCGAAGTGCTCGGCTGCAGCGGCGGCTGTCAGAACGGCCCCTGCTCCTTCGCCGTTCCGAACTGAATCCTACGGAGTCCGCCATGAGATCAGCCTCCTTCCGTTTTCTCCTTCTTTTTCTCGCGGGCTGCGTTCTGTCGCTGTTCCTTCCCGCCGGACTCCGCGCCGCCGATCCTGCCGCGCCGAAGACCGACGACGCGGGATGGGTCCTGCCTGGCGCGAATGCCGGAACGGGCTGGCATATCCGGTTGAAAGACGCCCGCGCCGAGGCCGCGAAGGACGGCAAGCCCATTCTGATTCTGTTTACCGGTCCGGACTGGAGTTCCGCCAGCAAAAAATTCGAATCCTCGGTTCTCCGTTCCAAAGAGTACGCCGCTGTCCGTCCTGCGGCGGTCGGACTATATGTCCAGCATTTCGTGAAGACGGACGCCCCGGAAGAACAGGTTTCCGCGAACCAGTCTTTGCGGAAAGCCCTCGGCGTGCCGGCCGTCTACCCCTGCACCGTCGTCCTGGCTTCCGATGGGAAAAGAATCCTCGGGATGATCCCCGGCGCTCCGGATAAAAAAGAGTATCTTCGGCAGATATCCAAGCTCACGGGAATCGCTCTGCCGGAGTAGACGCCATGTTTCGCTTTGTTCACACCCGGCGGCGATTCCGGACGGCTTGCCTTTGACGGGCATGCAATGTCCGGCTTTTCTTCTTTTCGCCCCTTGACATGTTTTCCGCGTTGTAGTATATTATGGCATTTTCAACCAATATCCGGCAGCGGATTCCGCCAGAGAAAAAAAACGAGGCGGTTTTCCTCCGGAACAACCTTTCAATCAGGAGCATAAAATGAAACATCGTATTTGCCGTATCGCGCTTGCGGTTGCGGCGTTGACGACAGGCGTTTTCCTGTCCGCATGCGGTCGCTCCAATGGCTCTGCGGACAGCGTGTTCGACGCCGCCGAAGACGCCATTGCCGCCGACGGCGTCGAATCCAAGATCAAAACCGCGCAGCTCGAGTACGAATTCGGCGACGGAAACACATCCACGATCCGTTTCCAGGCCCCGGACAGCATCCGCATCGATGTGCTGGACGACGACAATTCCGCAGTGTTCTGCCTGAACGGCGCATCCGGCTGGATGTATCTGCGCGGAGAAGCGCTCGACATGACGGAGGACGACATCAAGGAAATGCATGGCGCCCTGCTTCAGACGCTCCCGTTCAAGACGGACTTCCAGGAAATCTTCACCAATGCCGAACTTCAGGCGGAAACCGAAGACGTCTGCGGCGAGGAATGCAAAGTGATCAGCGCGATTTTCCGCCGCGAGCCGAACGTCAAGGCGAAACTCTGGATCGGAAAGGACACCGACCTGCTCCGCCAGTTCGAGTTCACCAGCGAGGAGGGCGTTTACATGACGCAGTATTTCGACTACTGCGATTTCGACGACATTACGATCCCTTCGGAAATGTTCCGCTTCACGCCGGAAGGAGCCACAAAGCTCTCGCTGGTCTCTTTTGAAACGAACGTCGACATCTCCGGAGATGTATTCCGGAAACCCGAAAAGATCAGCTACACGGAAGGAGACAAAGAATGAATCATACCGCGCATTTTGCCGTTCTGACGGCTCTCCTTTTTGTCGGCGTCGCCGCGTTCGCCGCGGATGCCGACAAGGATAAGGCTGAAAAGCATACCATCACACTGAAAAGCGGAAAAGTCCTTCAGGACGCTGTTCTCCTCGACCGGAAGCCGAATGGGGTCACGTTCGGATACAAGGAAGGAGCCGCATTCGTTCCTTTCGCCGACATGCCGGACGGCGCCCAAAAGTATTTCAAATACGATCCGGACGAGTCCGCCAAATACGAAAAGAAGATAGAAGACCAGAAAAAGGCCAACAGGAAAGCGGCGGAAAAACAGAAGGCCAAGGAGAAAAAGCAAAAGGCCGAACAGGACAAGCGCAACAAGGAAAGGCGGATTGCCCAGCAGCAGCAGACGGTCCGCAAACTTGAGCTTCAGCTTGAGGAGGCCAAGAAAAAACTTGAAAACACGGATAATACCGTCTCTCAGGACCGCAGCGCGCTTGTGTCCACGCTCAACAACTCCACACGGGTCAGCATTGACACCCCGTGGGGGGTCGAACGCGTCAAGACAAGCAACCGCAACGGAGCCGTCAGGAACAAACTCCTGAAGGAAGTGGATACCTTGAGCGCAAAGCGCGACAACCAGGCGCAGGACGTGATCGACCTGCAGCTGAAGCTTGAAGCCGCCAGGAAAACGCTCGAAAAGCTTCAGGGGGACAACCAGTAAGCGTCTCTGAAACGGATTTCCCGAATGAAACAGGCATGTCCGGTCGCCGCTTGACCGGGCATGCCTGTTTGCGTTGTTTGAAAGCGGCGTTGCGGCGACCCGCAAATATCCCGGACAGGCTGCGGCCGCGGGCCGCGATTCATCATTTTTTCCGTCCGCTTCTTGACATGTTTTCCGTTTCGTGGTATATTATGTCGTTTTTCATCAATACCCGGCAGAGGATTCCGCCAAGTTGAAACAAGGCGGTTTTTTCCCCGGAACAACCTGCAAATCAGGAGCAGAAAATGAAACATCGCATTTGCCGTGTCGCGCTTGCAGCGGCGACCGCCTGTGCGTTTCTGTCGGCATGCGGCCTTTTCCGCGACACCACGGACAGCGTGTTCGACGATGCAGAGGACGCCATCGCTTCGGACTGGACCGCATCCAACATCGAAACCGCACAGTTCGAGTATGAATTCGGCGACGGAAAGACCTCCACGATCCGGTTCCAGGCGCCGGGCAAAGTCCGCATTGACGTGCTGGACGGCGAAAACACCGCCGTGTTCTGCCTGGACGGCGCATCCGGCTGGATTTACTTAGGCGGAGAAGTGTTCGACATGACGCCGGACGACATCATGGAAATGCATGGCGCCCTGCTCCAGACGATTCCGTTCAAATTGAACTTCCAGGACATCTTCGCCGAAGCCGAGCTTCTGGAGGAAGACGAGGACGCATGCGGCGAGGAATGCAATGTGATCCAGGCGGTGTTCCGCCGCGCGCCGGAGATCAAGGCGAAACTCTGGATCGGAGAGGACACAGACCTGCTCCGCCAATTCGAAGTCACCTGGGAGGACGGCGTCTACACAATGCAGTATTTCGACTACCGCACCTTCGGCGACGTCACGCTTCCTTCGGAAATGTTCAGATTCACGCCGGACGGAGCTGCGAAGCTGTCGCTGATCTCGTTCGAAACGAACGTCGACATCCCGGCCTATGTATTCCTGAAGCCAGAAAAACTCAGCGCTGTGAAAGGAGACGAATGATGAACAATTCCGCACGTTTCGCAATTCTGACGGCTGTTCTGTTTGCCGGAACGGCCATATTCGCCGCGGATTCGGACAAGGACAAGGGCCCCAAGACGCAAACCGTTACGCTGAGAGACGGACGGGTCCTCGAGGACGCCTTTATCCTCGACAAAAAGCCGAACGGGATCACGCTCGCCCACAAGGAAGGCTGCATGTTCATCAGATTTTCCGACATGCCGTATGAGTACCAGAAGAAATTCGGCTATGACGCGATCAAGTCCGCCCGCTACGAAAAGAAGATAGAGGACCAGAAAAAGGCCAACAAAAAAGCCGAAGAGGAACGGAAGGCCAGGGAAAAAAAGCAAAAGGAAGAGCAGGACAAGCGCAACAAGGACAGGCGGATCAACCAGCAGCAGCAGACGGTCCGCAAGCTCGAACTTCAACTTGAAGAAGCCAAGAAAAGACTCGACAATACGGAAAAGACCGTCAGCCAGGACCGCGGCGCGCTCGTGTCTACTCTCGGATCTTCCAGCCGGGTCAGCGTCGACACGCCGTGGGGCATCGGCCGCATCAGAACCGGCGGGAACAGCGCCGTCAGGAACAAACTCCTGAAGGAAGTGGATACCCTGAGCGTGAAACGCGACAACCAGGCGCAGGACGTGATCGACCTGCAGCTGAGGCTTGAAGCCGCGCAGAAGACGCTTGATGCGATGCTTCAAAAACAGAAGTAGGCGCCGCAGAAATCGCGTACCTGCCAAAAATACGCATGCCCGGTCAATCAACGGCCGGGCATGCTTTTTTCTGTCCGGCGGTTGGCCGGGCTGTTCGTGTTACAGCGAATCGCGGACGCCGGGCGCCTTGCTCATTTTCAGGACCGAGATGGACGGCGTTTCCGGAACGACAAGCGCATCGAGATCCGATTCGTCCATATGGATCGTCTGGGAAACCGGTTCCGCGGCAGGCTGGACCGCGCCGGGATCGCGGCCCGGAACAGGATCGGACGTCCTGACGTAGTGGACGACCACGAGGACGACGAGCCAGATGATCGCCGCGGCGACCAGACCGATGACGGTGAAGAAAATGATCGTGATGTTGCGGATGCGCTTGTTTTCTCCCTCGTTCACCAGGACGCCCTCGTTCACGGATTCGATGAGCTTTTCCGGGAGTTCTTCCGGGTTCTGCGGCGTTTCGCCATGCATTGTGTCGAGCAGGATTTTGCTGTCCTCCCGGGAGAGGTCGTAGACTTCGATGAGTTTGCGGACATAGGCGGAAATGTAGACGGGCGGGAGGGTCTTCAGAAGATTGTCCGCCTCAAGTTCGGTGAGATACTCCATGCGGATTCGCGTGGCCAGCGCGACTTCTTCCAGAGTCATCCCGCGCGCATTGCGGATGGCCGACAGCATCTGCCCCAGCGTCTGGTCCGGCCGGACCGTATGAGGGAGCGGTTTGTGATTCTGATCCGCGGACGCCGCGGAGGCGGCGGACGGCGGGAAGGATCCCCGTCCGGGGTGCGGGGGAACGACGACGCCGGGGCGCGGAAACGCGGGTTGCTTGCGGGGAGACGGAGGCGGCGCGACGACCGCGGCATCGTCCGGGCCGTCGGACGGACTGGCGTCGCGCTCCGGTTCCGCAATTGCGCGGGGCTGCTCGGAATCCTGCGCCAACATACCGGAATCCGCCGGAAACGCCCCGGATACGGCGGGGGCGGATGCGCCTGATTCCGTTTCCGCCGGCGCATCTTCCGGTTGGGGCTGATCGGAAAAGAGATTCAGTTCCTGTTCGTTCTTCGCTGCGGGATCTTCTGGATCAGTCATGTTGCGGCACCTCAGTCATTGGACGTTTCCAGGCCGTCCGTGATCAGGATGGACCGTTTCTGCCCGCCGGGAAGCGGGGCGCTGATCACGTGGCGCTGTTCGAGTTTATCAATAATGTCGGCGGCCTTGTTGTAGCCGATGCCGAGTCTGCGCTGGAGATAGGACGTGCTGACCTGCTGCTCGTTGATGATGATTTCGAGCGCGCGGACCATGATGGGCGGATCGGTCGGCTCCAGATACTTGTCCGCCGCCGCCTTGATGATTTCGGAATTCGCCATGCCGTCCACTTCGTCGTAGTCGCCCAGTTCATCGTCATAGCCTCCTCCTTCGTCGCGGGATCCGCCCCTGGAGGCTTTCCCCTTGCCGCGGCGGCCTTTGGAACCATCGTCTTCCTCCTCCTCGTCGCCGCCCGCGAAAATACCGTCGTCGAACATCTGCGGACGCTGCGCCGCAACCTCGTCGATGACCTTTGCGATCTCGGAGTCGGAGACATAGGCCCCCTGGATGCGTTCGAGGTTGGCTGCGCCGGGCGGGTTGAACAGCATGTCGCCGTTGCCGAGCAGCTTTTCCGCGCCGACTGCGTCCAGAATCACGCGGCTGTCCATGCCCGTGCTGACGCGGAATGCGATTTTTGTCGGGAAATTCGTTTTGATAAGGCCGGTGACAACGTCCTTGCGCGGCGACTGCGTGGCGATGACCAGATGGACGCCCGCGGCGCGGCCCTTCTGCGCGATGCGGCAGATGCTGGTCTCCACGTCGCTCTTCGCGTCCGTCATCATGATGTCGGCGAGTTCGTCGATGATGATGATCAGGATGGGGAGCTTCGGCGGAACCAGCTCGCCGTAGTCGTCGACGACCGGCTGCGGATCCGGCGGCCTGGAGTTGAACGCGGCCAGGTTCTTCGCCTTGACCTTCGCAAGCACCATGTAGCGGCGTTCCATCTCGTTGACGCCCCAGCGGAGCGCCAGCGGCACTTTCTTAGGATCGTTTACGACCGGGGTGATCAGGTGCGGGATCGGACGGTACATTTCCAGCTCCACGACCTTCGGGTCGACCATGATGAGCTTCAGCTCGTCCGGCGAGAACCGGAACAGCAAGCTCATGATGAGCGTGTTCATGCAGACGGACTTGCCGGACCCGGTGGAGCCGGCGATCAGCAGATGCGGCGCCTTGGAAAGGTCGGTCAGGTAAACTTCGCCCGCGATGTCCCGTCCGAGCAGGATCGGGATCGCCGCATGGGATTCGCGCCATGTGGCTGATTCCAGCAGCGGACGCAGATAGACGATACTGGACGCCTTGTTCGGAACCTCGATTCCCACGGCGTCCTTGCCGGGGATCGGCGCACGGATCCGGATGCTCTGCGCCTCCATGGCCATGGCGATGTTGTTCTGGATGCTGGTGACTTTCTCCACGCGGACGCCGGGATTCAACGCGATTTCAAACTGCGTGACGCGCGGCCCGACTGTGATATTCGAAACATAACCGCCGACGCCGAAATCCGTCAGCGTTTTTTCAAGATTGGCGCCGGCTTCGCGGATGTATGCCTGGTCCTCCTTGGCGATTTCGCCTCCATGACGGTCCAGAAGCATCGGGCTGGGAAGATGGTATTCCTCGTAGACAGGCGGAGGAGGCGCCGGTTCGTCGTCCGGCGCGGGCTGAGGCGGCTTGCTGTCGAACGCCTTTACATTGTCCGGATAATTCTGCACGGGAACCACGCGCGGCGCGGACTGAGGCGCTGGTTTCGGCGCGGGCCGAGGCGCAGCAGGAACGGGGGGTTCCTCCTCGATCTCTTCCGGTCCGGGTCCGACATCTGCGGCGGCGGGCTCTTCCGGTTCGTCATACCTTTCTTCGGGCCGATGAGCGGAAGAGGGAGCAGGCGCCGGAACCGGGGCGGGGGCGGGTCTTTCAACAACGGGGGCGGACTGAGGCCGCGGCGGCGCGACGACAAGCTCGTCCGGATCGCGGATGACGGCGCCCGGCGCGGGTCGGCCCGTTCCGGGTCTCCGAGGCGGCGCGACGACTTCCTCCGGTTCGCGGATAACAGTCGATGGTCTCTGCATGGTCTGAACAGGCGGCCGGACCGGCGGCGCGATGATTTCGTCTTCTTCGCGATTCTCCGGTTCGACCGTTTTTTTCGCGGGCCGCAAGCCGAGGAATCTACCGAGGGCCATTTTGAACTTGGACGGCTTTTCTTCCGCGGGAGCGGCGGATTCCTCTTCTCCTGGTTCTTCTTCGGCGTACTGGCGTATTTCCGGACCGGAGGCCGCCGCCGGATTCCAGACCTCGCCGTCCGGGTTCTCGGGCGTATAAATGCGCCCGGCATGCCCCATGGAAACGGGCTGAGACGCCTCGTTTTCCTCAGCGCCGGCATCGGCGTCCTGCGGCTTCGGATCGGCCCTGAACGCGACCACGAGGAGCGGGAGCCAGTCGCGGAGGAACAGGAAAACGACTCCGGGAAGCAGGAACGCCAGCGCGACGAGGATCGCGCCCACGTCGCCGATGTAGCGGCGGACCAGTCCGGCGTCAAGGGCTGCGGACGCCTGCGGAGCCGCCAGGAACGCTCCAACCACGCCGCCGGACAGCGCCTGCGAGGACTGCTCCATGCGCCCGATGCCCAGATGGTCCGTTTCCGCAATGAACTGCTGCGGCCACATGGCGAAAAGCATGGACGAGCCGACCAGGATTACGGGGAGCGCCCACCACAGCGTGCCGCGGCGCGGCAGCCCGGGGATGAACCGCCGGAGCAGCAGCAGAAACACGATCAGCAGGAAAGGATACGTCGCCAGCCCGAACAGGTAGAACATCATCCGGGCGGCGTGCGCGCCGAGGAATCCGATCCAGTTGCGGTAGATTTCAGGTCCGTCGATCCCGCCTTCCAGCAGATACAGGTCAGTTCTGTCATGTGATAAAATGGCGCAGGCGAACAGCAGGAACAATGCGGTCCGGAGGTAGTTTCCGAAATTCCACACGCTGCGTTCTTCCATGCCCTGATCCAGTTCCATTCTGCCTCTTCTCCGTCGTTTCGTTACAGCATAACAAAATAAGATAGCACAAATCCCGATTTATGAAAGCCGGAAACGTTCATTTTTCCCGTTTTTTTTAAAAAAAACGCCGAAATGCCGTTTCGGGCCCCGCTTCGCCGGAAAAAACGCAAAAAAAAATGCGCCCGGACGACATTTTTTCGGAAAAAACAATTCGTTTTTAGTCGGTTTTATGCTATATTATACCATTGCATTCTCCCACACCCAAAAACAAGGAGCAGCTCGCTATGGGCGGTTTTTTCGGCGTTGTTTCAAACGGTGACTGCGTGGACGACCTCTTCTACGGGGTCGATTATCATTCGCATCTGGGCACGGTCCGGGGCGGCATGGCCGTCACCAACCCCTACGGTTCCATTATCCGTTCCATCCACGATATTTCCAACGAGATGTTCCGGTCCAAGTTCGGCCCCGAGCTTGAGATGTTCCGCGGCGCGAAGTGCGGCATCGGCATCATCAGCGACATGGACGACCAGCCGCTTCTGATCGCGTCCCACCTCGGCATGTACAGCATCGTGACCGTCGGCAAGCTCAACAACATCGAGGAGCTGACCCGGCAGGCGATCGAGGAACACCACATCCACTTCGCCGAGCACAGCAACGGCGAGCACAACCCGACCGAAGTCGTCGCCTCGCTCATCAACACGCAGAAGACCATCGAGGACGGCATTGCCTACGTCATGCACCGCATCAAGGGCTCCTGCTCCCTGCTCGTGATGTCCGGCGGAAAGATTTACGCCGCACGCGACCGCTACGGCCGCACCCCCGTCTCCATCGCGAAGAAGGACGGCGCAATGGCCGTCTCCATGGAGACTTCCGCCTATCCGAATCTCGACTACGAATTCGTGCGCGACCTCGGGCCCGGCGAGATCGTCCTGCTGGACGCCGAATCCGCCACGCAGCTCAAAGCGCCCGAGGAAACCATGCAGATCTGCTCGTTCCTCTGGGTCTACTTCGGCTATCCCTCCTCCGACTACGAGGGGCGCAACACCGAGACCGTGCGCTACGAGAACGGCGCGCGCATCGCCGCGCACGACGACGTCGAGGTCGATTCCGTCTGCGGCGTGCCGGACTCCGGAGTCGCCCACGCCATCGGCTACTCCAACAAGAAAGGCCGGCCCTATCTGCGCGCCCTCGTCAAATACACGCCCACCTGGCTCCGCAGCTTCATGCCGCAGGTGCAGTCCCACCGCAACCTCATCGCGAAGATGAAGCTGCTCCCCGTGCAGGATCAGATCGAGGGGAAACGTCTGCTTTTCTGCGACGACTCCATCGTCCGCGGCACGCAGTTCCGCGACGTCACGCGCCGTCTGCTCGCCCGCGGCGCGAAGGAAGTGCATCTGCGCTCCGCCTCCCCGCCGCTCGCCTTCCCCTGTCTCTTCCTCAACTTCTCGCGCTCGCGCTCCGTGATGGACCTCGCCGCACGCCGCATCATCGCCGAACTCGAGGGCGGCGAGCCCACGCCGGAGATCCTGCGCGAGTACATCACCGCCGGGACGCCGCGCTATGAGCGCATGGTCGAGAATATCCGCCAGAAACTCGGCCTCTCGACTCTGAAGTACCAGACCATCGAACAGCTCGTCGAGGCCATCGGGCTTCCGAAGTGCAAACTCTGCACGTTCTGCTTCGACGGCTGCGACCCGACCGGCTGCGCCGACTGGATCGGCTGCGCCTGCCCTCCGCACGACGGCGTTCCCTCCGCAAAGTCCGAACCGAAAAAAGACAAGACCGGAGAATAAACTCCAATAACGTTTTGCATCATCCCGGCGCATACGCCCGCCGCAATCAGAAAGGAGCGCATTGATGAAATCGAAATCCTGGAACCGTTTTCTGGCCGCATTCATGATCGTTTTTGCACTCGCCCTGGGCGCCTGCCGGAGTTCCGCGCCCGAGGAATCCTCCGCGAACGGGGCGGCGGCCGTTCCCGCGGATGCGTCGGCTGAGGGAGAAGCCGTTGCCGTCGAAAATCCCCTCGGCCCCTGGTCGACGCCCCGCCTGATCGGAGAGCTTTCCGGACACGACCCGCTCGAAGGCTTCAACCGGAGCATGTTCGAGGTGGACAGCGTGATCATGGACTACATCGCGCGCCCGATCGGCTGGATTTGGACCAGCATCCTGCCGCGCCCTGTGATCCAGTGCATCGAAAACGCCTGCCACAACCTCGCCTTCCCCGGCCGCGCCATCTCCTCGCTCGGCAGCGCGGAATGGGAATGCGCGGGCGTTGAAACAGGACGTTTCCTGCTGAACTCCACCATCGGCATCGCCGGGCTCTTCGACCCCGCCGAATACTGGTTCCACCTCTACAAGACCGACGCCAACTTCGGAGGCATGTTCGCCACCTGGGGCATCGGTCCCGGCTGCCGCCTCATCATCCCCGGCAGCAAGCACATCAATGTCCGCGACGACGTCGGCAGCATCTTCGACTACCTGCTCGACATCCGCACGTATCTGCCCTACTCCAGCTGGGCGTACGTCAACAACGTCGTGGCCATGCATCCGCAGTTCGTGAACGCGATCAAGGGGTCCGCCGACCCGTACCGCACCTATGTGATGATGCAGCTCCTGAACCGCGAACTCCAGCTCGACAAGTGGTACTACAACTATGCCAAGGACGTCTACCACGACCGCCTGCCCGAGCTCCCGCCCGACCAGGGCTCCACGATGCCCGAAAGCCTCCGCGGCCGCCGCAAGGTCCTGGAGGGCTACCATTCGCTCGGCCCCGTCGCCGACACGCTCCGCGCCATCTACTTCGTGCCGCAGAAGGACCGCGACTGGTGGTACGCCCGCCTCTCCATCTTCAACTCCGACTTCGAGGACAAGATCCACACGCGGAAGATCGACGCCGGAATCGACCCCGAACGCTCCCGCCTCAGATACGGGTTCTTCGAGGCGCCGAAGCCGAAGGACGAAAACGAAGTCCGTCCTGAAAAGCTCGCTATCATCATCCCCGGCATCGGCAGCATCTACAACGGACAGACCGCGCTCGCCACCGCCGAGGAGTTCTACAACGCCGGATACAGCGTCGTCCTCGTCGACAACGGCTTCAACTGGCGTTTCATGGTCGGCACCGACGGCAAGCTGCCCGGCTACACCCCGCACGAGGCCGCCAACATACGCATCGTGCTCCAGAAGATTCTCGCCGACCTCCGCGAACACGAGAAGATCAAGGACCCGCGGATCGTCCTCACCGGCTGGTCCATGGGCGCGATCGAGCTGTGCCACATCGCCGCCATGGAGGAAAAGGAAAACACCCTCGGCATCAGCCGTTATCTCCCCATCAACCCGCCCGCCGACCTGCTCCACACCCTGAAGACCGTCGACGACTACGCCCTCGCCACGAAGGACTGGACCTTCGAAGAGGCCGTGGAAAAGATCTCCACCGGAGCCGGACTCCAGTACGTTTCGACCGACCGCGTGGTCCCGCCGTTCGATCCCGAAAAGCCCGAGACCTTCTCCCGGCCGCCGCTCGTCGACGACGCCACCGCCAAGTTCTTCGTCGCGTTCACGATCCAGGGCTGCCTCGCCGAAGTTCTGGAGAAGACCCAGCGCGAGGGCAAGCATCCCCTCCCCGGCATCACCGCCCCCTGCACCATGTTCAACCGCGAAGACTTCTACCGCGAGATCGGCGACGTCGGGTTCATGGATTACATCACCCGCTTCCTCTTCCCCCAAATGGGCAAGGACATGAAGGACCTCGACAAGCTCGCCGCCGAATCCGGCCTCCGCGCCGTCGAGTCCACCCTCAAGAACAACAAGTCCGTCCGCATGATCCACTCCTGGGACGACATCCTCATCAACGACGCCGACCGCAAGTTCCTCGACGAGACGCTCGGCGACCGCATCACCTGGTTCTCCAACGGCGGCCACTGCGGCCAGTTCTACACCAAAGCCTTCCGCGAAGAACTCCTCTCCCGCGCCGAAGAAGAGTAAGCCTAAGCGTCTCGCCCGAACGAGGCTGTTTTCAACTGTAAGGAGCAGTGTGCCATGACACAGTACGGTGCGATCAAAGTCTTTGAACACAAACGGATCCGTTCCTCCTGGGATGCGGAAACGGAAACATGGTATTACTCCATCGTCGATGTGGTCGGCATCCTGACCGATCAGCCGGACGCGCAACGGGCCTCGACCTATTGGCGTGTTCTCAAAAACCGCTTAGCCAAAGAGGGTTGTGAAACCGTTACAAATTGTAACAGGTTGAAACTTCCCGCCGAAGATGGCAAAATGCGCCTAACCGACGTCGCGGATCCGGAACTGCTGCTGCGGATCATCCAGTCCATCCCGTCGCCGAAGGCCGAGCCGTTCAAACAATGGCTTGCCGAGGTCGGGAAAGAACGTCTGGAAGAGATCGAAGACCCGGAACTCGCGATCTCCCGCGCGATTTACACCTATCGGAAGAAAGGGCGCTCGGAGGCGTGGATCAATCAGCGCCTGAAATCGATCGAGGTCCGCAAGGAGCTGACCGACGAATGGGAACGGAGCGGCGTGAAAGCGTCGTTCGAATACGCGTCTCTCACGGACATCATCTCCCGTGCGTGGTCGGGCATGACGACGCGCGAATACAAGGACCTGAAGGGGCTTCACAAGGAGAATCTCCGGGACAATATGAGCAATCTGGAACTGATCCTGAACATGCTTGCCGAGGCGACCACGACGGAGCTTTCCAAAGAAAAGAATCCGCAGGGATTTCAGGAAAGCGCGGAAATCGCACAGCAGGGCGGCGAGATCGCCGGAGAGACCAGAAAACAAATCGAGAATAAGACCGGAAAGCCGATCTGCACCCCCGAACACGGCGTTTCCCTGCCGCTTGACGGCATGACGGCCCCCGATCAAAAGGACGACAGGAAATGAAAAACGTTTTACTCATCTTGCTGGTAATCCTGCTCGGGTTCGTCGGGGGCTGCATTTTCATCGAGCCGTATCAGCATCACGCCTTCCATGCACACCTCTACGCCACGAGATGCACGGCGACCCTCGGCGGCCACATCGGCGAGATCCTGCACTGCATGGCACGGCCCGACGAGGAACCGGAAATCTGGCAGGAAGTAAATGAGACTCCGCCCGAGATCACGCCGGATATGACGATCGCCGATCTGATCCGGGAGGCCCTGCGCCGGGAGTTCTTAATCGAAAAAGATCTTTGCTGTCCACACAGCAAGCGTCCCTATCTGGTGTTTCCCGCGCCCGCTTCGGTCCTGCTTCAGCCCGAGGATCCGCAGAACCGGATCCCGATCCTCATGGACTGCCCGGATTCCCACATGGAGACGGCTTTTATGGTGAAACTCTTCATGCCGCGGGATTCGCACACCGGGAAGAAATTTCACCTCACGGCGCGCGTGCTGTACGCGGACGGCGGCGTCGGGACGATCAGCATGGAGGATGCCGAACAGCTCGTTTCCAAGTATTCGCCCGTGCCGGTCAGCCTGACGCCCGCTCAAGCGGAAAAAGACAAAACCGAAACAGAGGAACGACCGTAACCGGTGGAAAAGAAAACGTGGAAAACGATTTGGCACGCGCGAGGGCCGAATCTCCTCTGAACTCCGGGGGGAGACTGAAAACGCGGAAGGATGGAGTATCCTGGCTTCAGCAAAAGAAAGGCAAATGACTGTGGAAAAGCAACCGAAGCCGGACAATGAGGACGCCGACTATCTGAGGCCGGGGGATGTTTCCGCGTCCTGGCTGGCGGGATACATCCTGAAGAAGGGGTGTCTCACCCTTCTGGTGATTCTGCTTGTACTCATCGGGGGATGTATCTTTCTGGAACCGTATCAGCATCACGCGGTCCATGCGCGGCTCTACGCCAAGGATTGTATAGGGTCGCTTGGGCACATAGGTCATATCCTGTATTATCTGGCGAGGCCCGACGAAGAACCGGTACTGCTGAACGCAAGCGTGATCGTTGTATCGGCCGACGGGGAAAGGGTTTCGGAGCCGTGGTCATGGCGGAGGGAAGGGGACATCCCCCCGGAGATTACACAGGACACCACGATTCTTGATTTGATTCAGGAATCTGTGCGCCGGGGGGATCTAGCCAGTGAAAGGCTTTGCTGTCCGTACAGCAAGCGTCCTTATCTGGTGTTTCCCGCGCCCGCTTCGGTCCTGCTTCAGCCCGAGGATCCGCAGAACCGGATCCCGATCCTCATGGACTGCCCGGATTCCCACATGGAGACGGATTTTATGGTGAAGTTCTTCATGCCGCGGGATTCGCACACCGGGAAGAAATACCACCTCACGGCGCGCGTGCTGTACGCGGACGGCGGCGTCGGAACGATCAGCATGGAGGAAGCCGAAAAACTCGTTTCGAAATATTCGCCCGTGCCGATCGAGATCGCGCAAGAAGCGCAAAATGCCCCGGAGAAACCATGACGATGCCGGAAGAATTCGAAAACAAGCCGGAAGTCAACGGAACGAACGACGGGAGAATAGCGGCCAATGCCTTTAAGGGCGTGCTTTTTTCCCTCGGACTCGGCCTGGTCTGCTTCATTTTGGGTTTGTTTTTTCTTCCACCTGTGGGACAGCCGTCGGAAAAAGGTTATTATGCGGATTGTTGTTCCAAGCTTATTCAACTCGAGAAGAAACTATACTGGCTTACGAAGGTGGATAAGGAAAGGGAAAAACCGGAAAACTGGTCGGTATGCGATCTGATCCGGGACGACCTGAGCCAGTGGGACGGTGAAAACCGCAGAATGGAGGAGCTGAATTTGAGTTGCCCGAAAGACCATCAGGCATACCTGATCTTCCCCGTTTCCGCGCATATCGGTCTTTACGAGGAATCCGTTCAGCCGCCGGTCCCCGTCGCCATGTGCCGTCCCGGCGTTCACGAGAAGCCCGGAACGCCCGTCCTCTTTTCCGACGGAACGGTCAGGGCTTTGTCTCAAAAAGAGGCCGAAGCGCTCATGGCGGGGCAAGCTCTCCAGCCTGCGTTTGAGGCACGCCCCGAGGAAGGCAGGTGATCATGGACTGGAAAAAGCAGTTCAAGTTTCACGATCTCAGTTTCTGGAACACGTGTCTTACCCTTTTGATCGTGGCGGCTGTCGTGCTGATTCTCTGGTTCGTGCAAACCCAGAGGGAACCCGCAAACAAGGCAAAAGCCCTGCAAGCGATCTGTTCGAGTCGGCTGTCCCGTCTCTACAAAATGATGCAGGCGTATGATATCGAACGTCCGCCCGAGTGGACCGTCGCCGATTGGTTTCAGGCGGCGCGGAAAGACCGGCAGGCGTCCTCCTCGCCTCTGCCGGAAAAAGAGTTTTTCTGCAGGAGTGCCGGGAAGCCGTATCTGGTTTTCCCCGTACCCGCCTCGGTCCTGTTCACCGCGTCTGACCCGCCTGTTCCGGTCCTCATGTGCCCGCCCGGCGAATACGGCGCAAACATCCTGTATTCCGACGGAACTATCGTCCCCGTAAGCCGGGAAGAAGTAGAGCAGCTTGTTTCGGAGTATTCGCCGGAACCGCTCAAGATAGTTTTTGAAACTCAACCGGAGGCGGACAAATGAGTCGCGACGAAAACAACAGGACGGGCGGAAACACAATCTCCTTTTTAAGGATCTTTCTGTTTATTATCCTGGCATTGCTTCTGATCAGAGTGCTTTTCCCGTTGGCGCCGCATCAGTTCTGGATGCTGCTCCACAGGAAAGCAAAAGCCCGGTCCGTCGAGTGTTCCAGCCGTCTGACCCAGGCGGGACAGCAACTGTATGCGACGGCGAAGGAAAAGGATCCGGCGGCTCTGGCGGGCTTGACGGTCGCCGATCTGCTTCGGGATGCGATGCGCGGCGGGAAACTGGATGAGAGCATGCTCCGCTGTCCGGCGCACGGGGAACCGTATTTTGTCTTTTCCACGTCCGCCGAGGAGTTCGTCCGGCTTTTCGAGACCCGGCGCGTGAACGACACCCCGGTCCTCATGTGCCCCCGTGGACACCGCATTTTCGGAATCAACATCCTGTATTCCGACGGACGAATCATAACCATGACCGAAAAAGGCGTGAATAAATTTCTTTCCGGGCAACCGCGGGAACAGATCAAATTGCCGTATGAAGCGACCGCCGGGCAGGGCGATCCGCAAACGGTCGTCCAGCCGCAATAACGGTTTGATCGTCATTTGCAACCTGCTTGTTTTCATTGCGTTGACGGAATGGCGGGCGGATTTGACGATTGTTTTGTCAAATCTGACCGTTGGACGGAATCCGGTTTGTCAATCGTGAAAACGGGAAGATAGTTATAATTTGTTATCTTCTCCGTTTTTTGCCGGCGCAACGATGCGTTTTTCCCGTGCGAAAAGACAAAACGTCTCCCCTGCGGCGGCGCCGTCGCGGATCGGATGTCGGCGTCAGCGTTTGGAGGAAGTGTTTTTGGTCGTTGTCGGGTCCGGTTCGGTCAGGGCGTTGCTGACCGCGCGGACGGTGCAGCCGGTGTCGTTCCACACGAGATACGCGTAATTGCTGTCCACAGTGAACGACTTCTTCGCGCCTTCCTTGATGGAGGTGTCGCCCGCGACGGACTCGGCGTCCAGCACCACGGTGTACGTGACCGGAACGTCGCCCTTCGCGCCGTTTTCCGCCACCGTCTCCACGGAGTCGAACAGCGTGAGGATGACGTACCGGCCGTCGGTGACGATGCCGGTGATGGAGCCGGAGAAGGAGAGATTTGTGTTGGACGGGATGGCCTTCGCGCGGATGCAGTCGGCGATCTTGCTGTTCGTCTTCCAGCGGCGCGCCGAGGCGGAACGGGTGCGGTTCGAAGTGGTGCCGAACGGGGAGGACGTGACGGTCGACCGTCCTGAAGCGGACGCGGCGGAACCGGATTTCTTCCCGGCGTCGGACGACGTCGCGATGTCGAAGATGCCTCTGCCGCCGGGCTTCGCGGCCGAGGACGTCCGGCCGGAACCCGACGAGGACGGAGACGACAGCAGGCCGCCGCGCGAATTGCCGGCCTGGACGACGAGGGCGCAGCCTGCCGCGAGGCAGAAGAAAGCCATGAGTGCGATGCGGATCCTCATATTTCCGTTCCTTTCCGGTTGAAAATGCCGTCCGTGCAAAGGGTTGTGTTCCTGACTATAAAAATATCACAGGAAAACGGAAAAGCAAGCCGTTTTTCCGAAAAAACTTGAATTCCGGGAAAAAACGTGTAGATTAAGAGGTCGAAGTTTCCCGCGGCGTCCGGCGGTCCGGGGCGGGATTCTGTATTATTTTTCTTTTTGGGGAGTGTGTTTTTTTATGCCGATGCTCGATCTCTTCCGCAATCTCGGGCTTGCCGTCCTCGGGGTGGCGCTGCTGTACTACGGGGCGGAGTTTCTGGTGAAGGGCGGCGTCTCGCTCGCGCTGAAGGCGCGCATCTCCCGCCTGGTGATCGGCCTCACGCTCGCGGCGTTCGCCACGAGCGCGCCGGAACTGGTCGTGAGCATCGACTCCGCGCTGCGCGGTTCGGCGGACATCAGCCTCGGCAACGTGGTCGGATCGAACATCTGCAACGTGGCGCTGATCCTCGGATTGTGCGCGATCCTGCATCCGATGCCGTTCCACGCGAACCTGAAGCGATTCGACCTGCCCGTGATGCTGTTCGCCATGCTCGCGCTGACCGGATTCTATTTCCTGAGCCACGGCATCAACCGCTTGGAAGGCGCGTTCTTCTTCCTGTGCATCCTGACGTACACCACGCTGAACGTGATCCTGTCGAAGAAACAGGAGGCGAAGAAGGCGGCGGAGAGCGCGGCGGCAGGCGGAGAGGCGGATTCCGGCGTCGATCCCGAGGTCGAGGAGAGCATGAACAAGCCGCTCGGCGCGCCGCTGGCGCTGCTCGCGGTCGCGGGCGGCGTCGCCATGCTGGTGTTCGGCGCGAAATCGTTCCTGATCGCCGCCGTGGCGTTCGCGAACGCGGCCGGCATCAGCGACGCCGTGACCGGGCTGACGATCGTCGCGGTCGGGACCAGCCTGCCGGAACTCGCCACGTCGTTCGTGGCGGCTCTGAAGGGCGAGAACGACATCGCCATCGGCAACATCGTGGGGTCGAACATCTTCAACGTCTTCTGCATCCTCGGCATCGTGCCGATGATCTCGCCGCTGATTGGGCAGTCGATCCGCGGGCTGGATTTCGCGGTCATGCTCGGCACGTCCGGCGCGCTGTTCCTCTTCGGGATGTTCGGCAAGCGTCTCAACCGCGTTCAGGGCGCGCTGCTGCTGTCGGCGTACATCGCATACACCGTCTACTTGGTGACGCACCACGCCTGACGGTGGTCGGTCCCCTCATTCCAGCGGGGGAAGCAGTTCAGGCGGCAGCGCCGTTTCCGCGCGTTTCGTGGTTGCGGAATTCTTGAATTCGACGACCAATTTGTCGTCTTCGATAAACCATTTGACCAGGCCAAGTCTGCGCTCGTCCCTGTAGCAATTCTTTTGGTATTCGTTCTCGAATTCCATGTCGTCCAGGTCTTCCGGCAGTTTCCCGGTCCGCTTCATCTTTTCGACGATGAGCGGAAGCATCTGCTGTTCCAGATGATACTTGATGGTGCGATCCTTGGGGATGACGTCACCGAGAAGATACGCGCCGAAATAATCCGCAACGAGACTCAGGAAAATGATGCCGATGAGGATGAAAAACACCAGAAACACCGGTTTGATCCCGCGTTTTTTCTCCATCGGAAAAATCCTCGGAAGAGTGTTTCAAAAGTCCTTGCTCAAAAGTTCACGGCGTCGGTCGCCGGACTTGTGCAACATCGGAAACAGAGGCAAGCTCAAACGGTGGTTTGACCTCATCTCCGCATTTCCAAAGTTCCTCCGCTTCCAGGTCAAGTTCGTCGTTCCAGCTGATTCCATATCCGCCCGGATCAATGCGTACCTGAGCGAAAAGTTCCGGATTCCGCACAAGGTCGCAAAAAACGAGATTGACAGCCGTCAGCTTGGAAACATCATAGATGACCTCTTTGCCGTCCATGAACTCCGCCCAAAGCCTGAAGCCGGGCAATGCTTTGACCTGATTCAATTTGTGAAACATTTCCGCCTCCTTATTCCAGCGGGGGAAGCTGCCGGAATGACTGCGTTTCCCACATCTGGAGCAAATCGTCGCGATGTGCGAGCGTCCACTCTTCAATCATAGAGCGCGCCTTCTGAGGCAAATCTCCCTCAAGCATCTTTCCCGTCTGAACGTCTATGACGCCTGCGCATTCTCCATAGATCACGTGAATATGGGGGATTCCGTGTTCCTTGCCCTGCAGATACATCTTGAGATCATTCCATAAAAACGCGCGATTACAGGCATCTTTCGCTCCTTTTCCGTAGGTTTCTGAATTAATATAACTCTTTTTCAATACTTTACAAGATAAAAAAGTATTTTATCAGAAAAAAACGAAACAGCCAATAGCTTGCCCCGCGGCGCTCCGTTCCGTTCACTCGGCTGCGGGATGCGGCTTTCTTGAAAAAGATTTCGTGCGGAAGAAGTTCAGGATCGGGGCGAGCGTGAACTTGGGATTGCGCAGGCCGGGATGCGTACACGGCACAACGGTCCGTTTGCACGATAGGCCGTCCGGGAGCAGGGTGTTCCGCAGAGCCACCTTGCCGTCGAACCTGCCCGCGACGATGCCGACCGGGGGGAGGAATGGCGGCGGCGGGATGTTCCGGACATAGGCGTCCGGCGAGGTCGTCATATCACCGAGCGAGGCGTTGACGCCGCGCACGGCCCTGCTCTTCCCGAAATACGCGAGGACGGAGCCCCGGTTCGGCGGACCGAGCATGACGGCGGCTTCGATGCGGCGACATTCGTCTTCGGTCATCTTCGCCATCGCCGCCCGGAGCAGGATGCCGCCCATGCTGTGCGTGACGAAATGCACGTTTCCCGCGATTTTCTCTGTCCGCAGGACGCGGCGGTACAGCGCGAGGTAGATATCGGAATGCGCCTCGATGTTCCGTTTCGAGGTCGGGTAGTCATAGTTGTAGACGGTGAAGCCCGCTTCCGCGAGGGCGGCCGCAAGGCGTTTCATGGACGTTGCGCGCACGCCCCAGCCGTGAATGAGGAAGACCGCCTTCGGTTCCGCTTTATCCGAAGTTGACGAGCCCGATTCGAATTTGTGGAACCGGCAGCCGCGCTCGAAATAGTTCGTCAGGGCGGCAAATGGTTCGGGCGAGGTCATCGTGTTCTTCAGAAGATCACATCGTCGGCGAGGATCAGGAAGACGATCAGGAAGGCCAGTTCGGCGGTCTCGCAGACGGCCCCGGCGAATTGCGGCGCGGGGCGGATGTTCAGCTTCTTCGACGCCTCGGTGTTCCAATACAGCACGGTGAGGAATCCGGCCGCCAGGAACGTGACGGAATCCTGTATCCCGAGGCAGACGATCGCGACGAGCGGGGAGACGCCGGAAACGCCGCCGCCGCGTTCGCCGAATCCGGACATCGTAAGTTTCATGGAGCGGAACGAGAAGAAGTCGCCGCCGTAGGTACGGACCATACCCAACGCGAGCGAGAGCAGCCCCATCGCCAGCAGGACCCACAGGAGCCGGAACCCCCGCCGGACTTCGGGGCGTTCCCTGCCGGAGCCGGACGGATAGCTGAACAGCATCGCGATGCGCCCGAAGAACGGCGCGGAAACGAGCGTCAGCGCGAGCATCATGCTGTCGCCGAAGAGCGCGGTCCGCATGAAGATCAGGTACAGAGCCAGAAGCTTCATCCCGATCAGGATGACCGTACACGGGGAGAAGCCCGACCGCGCGGCGCGCCCGAGGCGTTCCTCCGGGGAGACGTCCTTCCCCGCGAGAATCCGGCAGGCGGCGTCGAACGCGAGGAGATTGTCGAACCGCGTGAGCCATTCCAGCAGGAAAAGGTAGATGGCAGACATGAACAGAATCAACCCCTGCAGGCCGCGGAAATCGGATGCAATAAGCGTCACCGGAATCGCGGCGAGGACGCCGGTTCCGAGTCCGGCGAGCGGCTGGAAGAGCAGCGCGCGGGAATGCAGGCGAGGATCGGCGGGTTTTACGGGGCCGTGAAACCGCGTGCCGAAGCTGATCGCGGCGAAAATGACTTGCAGAAGACTGGACATGTTCAAGGGGGGCTGTTTAAAAGAACCGCCGGATGTGTGTCGGGGAGCGCATCCGGCGGGCATTGCCGGTGTTGCTTGCAGCGGACGGGGTTACCGCATCAGGTCGAGCTGGACCACGTCGCCGGGACGGGTCTGGACGTCGGCCCAGATCTTGCGGCCGGGATAGATGGCCGTGTGGATGCCGGTATGGACGTTCTCGCCGATGATGGAGCCGAATTTGCGGCGGCCGGTGTCGATGAGGCAGCCCTGGACCATGGAGCGGTGGTTCTTGCCGTCGTGGCGGAAGTTCGAGGTGATGGTGCCGGCGCCGAAGTTGACGTTCTGGCAGACGATGGAGTCGCCGATGTAGGAGAGGTGACCGGCGGCGACGTGCGTCATGAGGATGGAGTTCTTGATCTCGACGGCCTGCCCGATGTGGCACTTGTCGGAGATGAAGTTGCAGCCGCGCAGATAGCAGTTCGGACCGATCTTGCAGTTCTTGCCGATCACGGCGACGCCCTCGATGTAGACGCCGGGGAGCAGCACGGAGCCTTCGCCCAGGATCACCACGCCGTCGAGCGTGACGCGTTCGCGCACCGTGCCGTTGATGACGTTTTCGGTGTAGCCCGCGAGGTATTCCTCGTTGATCTTCAGCAGATCCCACGGATAACGGATGCGGAAGGACGCCTCGTCGGCGGGGATGGACACGGTGTTCGAGCCGCCGACGGTGCATTCGGCGGCCACGCCGTCGGCGTCGGTCACGGAGAAGGACTGCCCGGTGATGAGCGCGGCCGCGGCCTTTTCGAGCAGGGCCTTGGACGGCCAGAAGTCGGACGCGAGGCGGAGACGGCTGCCGGGAACGGCGGAATCCTGGATCGAGGACCAGCGGGCCAGCAGGGTGGATTCCAGCGTGCCGGCGGCGAGTTCCAGCTCCAGTGCGGGCTTTTTGCAGGTCAGGGGTTCCAGCAGGGCGGGATTGCCGTGCTCGAAGATTTCGAATGCGAACGATGCCATTATGGGATTACCTCCAGTTCGCGGGCCGCGACGCCCGCTATTTTGTCATGCCAGAGCCGCGCGGCGGATTCCGTTTGGGCTTCGGCGAGAATGCGAAGTTTGTTTTCGGTGCCGGAATAACGCACAATCACGCGTCCGGCGTTCCCGAGGTCCTGCTTGGCCTCGCGGATGCATCTGGAAAGCTCCGGCAGGTCGTCAAACGGAACGCGTTCGGCGATGCGGAGCGAGCTCTGAATCTGCGGATACTCGCGCATGAACGCGGCGAGCTCGGCGATGGATTTCCCGGTCTCCTTCATAATGCGCATCACGTGCAGGGCGGAGATGAGGCCGTCGCCGGTCGGGGAATGCTCCAAAAAGATCAGGTGTCCGGTCTGCTCGCCGCCCAGGTTCAGCCCCTTCTCGCGCATACGTTCGATGACGTAACGGTCGCCGACGTTGGTGACCTCGACCTTGATGCCCGCCTGACGCATGGCGTCATGCAGTCCGAGGTTGCTGATGGACGTGACGGCGACCGTATCGTTGCAGAGCTGGCCGCGCGACTTGTAGTCCAGCGCGCACAGTCCGATGATGCGGTCGCAGTTGATTACGGCGCCGGCGTGGTCGCAGAACTGCACGCGGTCGGCGTCGCCGTCGAACGACACGCCGATGTCAGCGCCGTGTTCCTTCACCAGCCGGCACATATTTTCCGGGTGGAGCGCGCCGCAGTCGGCGTTGATATTGAGGCCGTCCGGTTTCACGCCCGAGGCGATGACCTCCGCGCCCAGTTCGCGCAGGACGATCGGAGCCACGTAGTAGGACGCGCCGTTCGCGCAGTCCAGAACAACTTTCATGCCCTTCAGCGAGGTGTATCCGATGGAGCGTTTCGCCATATGGATGTAGCGTCCGCGGGCGTCGTCCACGCGGAACGCCTTTCCGATGTCGGGCGTGCCGTCTGCGGGATGATCCATCATCGCGAAAATGGCGCGTTCGATGTCGTCCTCGACCTCGTCCGGGAGCTTGAAGCCTTCGGAATTGAACAGTTTGATGCCGTTGTCCTCGGCGGGATTGTGGGATGCCGTGATCATGACGCCGCAGTCGGCGCACATGGATTTCGTAAGGTTGGCGATCGCGGGTGTCGGCATGGGGCCGACCTCATAGGCGTCCATGCCCATGCTCACCAGTCCGCTTACAAGCGCGGTCTCGAGCATGTAGCCGGAGATGCGCGTGTCCTTGCCGATGATGGCGCGCGGATTGCCGCGCTGCCCGAAGGCGTCGTTCCGGGGCGTGTTCCGGCGAAAATGCCGCGCGACGGCTTTGCCCGCCAGCAGGGCCAGCTCGGGCGTGATAGGATACTCATTTGCCCTGCCGCGAATGCCGTCGGTTCCGAATAAACGCCCCATACACTGCTCCTTCCGGTCCGGGCGGCTGCGCACGGGCGCCCGAACGATGTGATTTCGTCTTTTTCGAATGTCGGATTGACTATGATTCCGCCTGCAATATCATTTCATGAACAGAAGCATGCAGTTAATATACATTTTTACGAATGTTTTTTCAATCCGTGCACGCCCGTTTTTTTAAAAAAACAGCGCTCCGGGAATGGGAAGTCCCGCCGGGAACACGCTGCCGGCTCCCGGTTCAGAAACCGAGGAGTTTTCCGATCCCGTTCAGAAGGACGGACAGGAACCGGTCAAGTCCGCTTCCGAGAACCTCCTTCTCGTTCCGGCCGACCAGGTTCTGCGTCAGGAACGTGCCGCCGCAAAGCTTGTAGTCCAGCAGCGAGGTCATGCCGCGGAAATACGCCCAGAAGGTCTGCGTGCGGCAGAGGGAATAGGCCGCGCCCGGCACGTAGCCGACGAGAACGCCGTCCTCGATCTTGTGGACAGCCGGGGAGCCGGGCTCGATCCGCTGGACGTCGATTCCGCGTCCGCCGATGATGAAGATCGTGCCCGTGCCGAAGAAGACGATATGGCGCAGACGCAGGGATATGAGGTTGTGGAGCTTGAAACTCCAGACCGTGCGGACTTCCACGTCGTCGGTCAGGCCGATCACATGACGCGGCGTCAGGACCAGACCCGGACCGCCGTTAAGTTCGATCTGCTGGATGTACACTTCGTCGTCCTTCGGGGAAGTGAGCTTGATCTGACCCGGGTTTTCCGCATCGGGGTCGCTGCTGTATGCGAGGAGTTCCACGAGGTCGGCCGCTATGGAAACGAGCGGCGCCTTCCATCGCCACATGAACTTGGTCCTGCATATCGCATCGCGGCGTTCCTTGCCCCAGTCGCCGCCCTGCGCCCGCAGGTAGAACTTCCGCCCCTCCGGGATCGAAAACGTGATGCTGCGGGCGGCGCGGCGGAAAATGGGTTCGTGCGCGCCGTTTCCCTCTTCGACCCTGATGCGGATCGGCGGAAATCTCTCAATGAGTGCGGCGACGCCGTAGTACATGAAAACAAGCCACAGGGGCGGCGTGAGCAGCACGAGGCAAATCGTGAACAGGAGGATGCGGAGTCCGTTGGCGTTCCATTCCCGCGAGACGGATTCCGTGAGGGACTGCGTTACGCTTTCGAGCTGGAAAAGCAGCAGCTGTCGGTTTTTGTCGAGCTGGGCGAGAGTGTCCTTGTATCGCGCGACCGTGGACTCCAGCGTCTCAATCTGCAGCTCCAGCCGCTTCTGTTCGGCGGTGATCCGGGCGTATTCGGACCAGTGGTCGACCGGATGCCTCCATGCGCTCGGCAGGGCGTCGATCCTTTCCAGACATTCCCGGCGTTGTTCGCGCCAGTGGTCCAGCATGGAAAGGCGGCTCTCCAGCGAAACCTTCGTTTTCGCAATCTCGTCCTCGACCGAGCGGATGCCGGTCAGGATCGCGTCGCGCTGTTCCGCCAGTTTTGCGACGTTGTCCTTCGCAACGCGGATTCCGGGCGACAGCAGGCACAGGATCACAGTGATCGCGGCGATCGTGAGGATGTTCCGCAGGATCCAGGCGATGATTTTTCCGATGAGAGACATGGCGTATTCATCCGGGGTTGGAGTGCGGGCGATGCGGCGGCGCTACCGGGCGGAACGCGGACTTGCGAGAGTTCGTTTCAATAGCGTTTCCGCGCGGCCCAGATCGGCGAGGAGACCGGCGCGGACGGATGCCGCCCGCCGCTTGAACTCATTTTGATGCGCCAACGCATGTTCCACGGATTCGGTCAGGCGCGGCAGGTCGAGGGCGTCGGTGCTTCCCGCGGTCGCGAGGCCGAACCGGGAGAGGAAATATTCGATCTTGCTGCCGCGGGCGATGCCGACGCCGGGAACGAGGTTGTTCAACCCCAGGATCAGCAGATGCAGACGGCTGCTGACGATGACGGAGCATTCCGCGGCGACGGCCTGAACCTCCTCCGGTTCAAGGAAACGGAGCGACAGGATGCGGTCCGGGTGTTTCGAGAGGCGTTTCATCTCCTCCATGACGCGGAAATCCGTCTTCGGGTTCATCGGAACAGTCACGGCAAGAAGTTCCGGGTGCGTTTCCAGCGTGCTGTCGAGCCAGCCGGAGAACTTGTCAAACTCGCGGATCCGGCTCTGCTCCGACACGCAGACGGCCATCCGCGCGGGCGCAGACCGGAAAAGATCACGTTCGGCTTCGCTCCACGGAAGAGCTTCCGGCGCGCATTGTTTCTGCAGAATGGCGGTATCCGCTCCCGCAACGGCGTCCGGGAACGGCGCGCACAGCCGGAGCGTTTCCAGGGACTTCGGATCGCGCAGGACAATCAGTTCGCAACGGCCGAGAGCATGCGCCAGCCTTCGGCGGACAGCGCGGATGCGCCGTTCGATCCAGCGTTTCTCCATATCGAACCCGCAACACGCCTTAAGCATATCAGATATTTTTTTCTTTTTCCCGTGGAGCGTGAAGAAAGCCGGATTGAACGCATCGTTCATTCCGACGCCCCAGACGATCGTTCGGACGCCTTTCGCCTGGGCGGTTTCCAGCAGGGCGCAGGCCATTTCCGGGTAGTCCGACAGGCCGGTTGCACCTGCCCAGATGTAGAAATCGACGCGGTCCAGCGCTTCCGCCAGGCGTTCCGCGGGCACGGCGGGATCGAATCCGTACAGAGGAACTGTCTTCAGTCCGAATTTGCGTTCCGCGCCGACCCGGTCGCCGGTGCTCACGAGGAGTTCCGCATCCGGGCATATGCCGCGCACAAGGCCGATCACGGAGGCCAGGATCGCCTCGTCGCCGATATTGTCGCAGCCGAACGGCACGCCGCCTAGCAGTATCTTCATCGCGGATTCTCCTGTTTCAATTCCGGGAATTGGAAGTTTTGCCGTCATTTCCGCCGGAGGACGGACCGGAGGGCGGAGAACAACTTCGTCTCCGTAAACCTCATGTAAAGTCTGAGAAAAATGGATGTTTTGGATCGGAGATCGTAATGCCGTTCTTCCGCGAGGTTGCAGATGTCCTGCAGAAGCGGATCCTTTTTTCGGTTGTTCAGGACGGTTGCGATGTATCTGGCGCGTTCCCTCCTGTTGAATTTGCCAAGATCGAACGACTCGGAAAACCGGTCGATCACCCCCAGGATGTCGAGCGTAAGCAAAGTCCTCTGGCATTTGTAGCACATGGAGCAGTTTTTCGCGATCGTGTTATGGTCGTTGCAGACGTTCAGATATTTCTGCACGAGCGGATCGGAACAGATCGCCAGGGTCTTCTGGACTCTGGAGCATGCGGATCCGCCGGAAACGGCGGTGAACGTTTCCGTGCAGACGTGCGGCAGGATATAATCGTCGATCCGGGCGATGCTGGTCGACTTGACGCTTGGATAAATCAGGCCGCGGTAGGTATGGCCTGTCGACGCCATGTAGTAAAGCCGCATTTTTCCGGCGAGGAAAAGCGCCGCGGACAGGGACGCCAGCGTGCAGGTCTGCAAATGGCCGCTCTGCATGAATGCGTGAATGTTCGAATTGACGATGACGAGCGGGAGCCCGATGCTTTTGGAATAGCCTTCCAGCGCCCGCCGACGTTCCATGAATTTGCGTTCCAGCCGGGCCAAATGTTCCCTGTCATGACCCATGCCGTGACTTCCGACATTGAAAAACAGAAGCGTATTGACCCTGTCTGCGGGCGGCCCGTCGAAATCCAGGTAGAATTCCCGGATCGTATGGAGGCTGTCGATCCCGCCTGACAATCCCGTTCCCACGGCGTCCGCGTCCGGACAGCCGCCGGAAAGAAGCTGCGCCGCGCGGATTTTGATAGGCTTGAGCTGCTTATCGAAGAATCCGATGAGCGTCGGAATCAAATAATGCCTGGTTTCAAACAGCAGCTTTTCCGAAACCGCGCCTTCAAGAACGAGGTCGCATCCGGCATACATGGCAGTGAAGAGAAGTCCGATCAGGAAACAGTTGCTGCTGGTTCCGTCGACGAATTCGCGGTTGGTCGTCTCCGTGGAGAAGAAACATGCGCCGGAGACTGCGCCGGAGACTTCCGCGGAAAGGACGGTCATGCCGTTTTCTTCTTTCAGAACAGGTTTTGAAACAACAATGCTCTGCGCCGAAGAAGAAAAGACAACCGTTTCGTTTCCGTCTGATTGCCGGCTGTCCGCGTCGCGGCATGGGGTTTTCTTTCCATCGGGAGCGGTCCATCTGGAATCGTTTTGCATAGGACACCTCAATGTCAGGAAATATGTTCGGGTTCAATCTGCGCCGGACCGCCGTTTTTTTCCGTCGGAGCAGGTCTTAAACGTTCGGGGGGGATCAGCGGAGGCAGCCCGGAACGTTTTTTTACAGGCATCGCTTTTCTCCTCGCCATGTTGCGGTTGTAGGCGTCCACAATATTTTTCCGGTTGACGGCTATTGCGGCAATAAGCGCATAGACGATCATCTGGCCCGCAAAATTGTTGTACTGTTTCAAACTCCATTCCAGCGTGGAGTGCCAGTAATTGCAGGTCAGACCGCCGAAGAGTCCGATCACGAAGCCGGAACATGGTTTTCCCCGCAGGACGAACATGCTGACGGCATCGGAGAAATAGTAGTACAAAAACCACAGGAGCAGAGCGCCGAGCCCCCACCAGCCGCATTCGGCCGCCACCAGCAGATAGATCGTTTCGACGATCCCGCCCCGGCCCGACGACTGCGCCAGAAATCCAGCGGAAGAATCCACATACATTTCCGTGGCATAATTCCGGGCCGGCCCGGAATACTCTGTAAAATTGTTCGCGCCGATGCCGAACGTATAATCATTCGCGATTCGTTTCGCCGCGATGGCCAGGTTGATTCTTGTGTTTTTGGATGCCTCCGGAGCCCTGTTGAACCGCTGAATGATACGCGGCAAAGCATACCCGACTATGCCAAGCACGAAAATCATGCCGACGAGCATGAGCGTCAGACGGCGAATCGAGAACCCGTTGACCAGAATCGAAAGGGCGCATACGATGGCGATCCCGCCGAAGAAAACGACCAGGCCGCCGCGGGAATAGGTGAAAATGATGAGCAGGAGAGAACCGCAGAATGCGCCCAGGGTCATAAGGAACAAAAGTCTGCTGATGCGTTCGTTCATCAGGACGCCAAGCGCAAGGAGACCGAATATCTCCAAATACAGGGACAGAGAATTCTGATGCGGGAACGTCGAGCTGATCTGGAACTTTCCGATCCTGTATTTCTGATTGAACCCGACCAGGAACATGACAATAAGGACGGAACAGACCACATAAATGAAGAGTTTGAGGTCCTTGGTGTTGTTCAGGTAATTGAATGCGGCAAGAAACGTGATGTACATCCAGAACATCTTGCAGACTTCAAAACCCCATTGCTGCATATGAATGGCGTTCATCCCGGAAAGCAGAATGGCCAAATAATAAAGGAAATAAAAAAAGCTTCCCGGAGGAAAGAACCGCACCTTCTGCTTTACGTCGAACACCATGCTCAGGAACAGCGGCGCGGCAAAAAGCGACACTGCGGTATACGCGTACCCGCGAGCGGTTCCGGTCCACCTCGGCATCGGCGCGATATTCAGCGAGTACTCGTTGCTGGTAAAATAAAACATCCCTGCAAAGCAGACGTGCCGGAAAGTGGGGAAAATGATGCATGACACTGTCATAAAAGGCAGCACATACAGGAAAAGAAACAGAAATGCGATGGTTTTTAACAGGGGAGACATGTTTCAGTTTTTCCCGCGAGGAGACAGGGGGTGCGGCGCGCGTCAAAGATTGAAATACCCGAGGATCGTCGAACCGAACGGGCCGGCCAGAAGGTTGACCATCTGGAGCGTCGGCAGGAGTTTCCGGATAAGCTTATTCCATTTCGAGAATCCGTCCTGCGCCACGTAGACGATGTCGTTCGCCTCAAGCTTGAAGTCCTTCATTGTTCCGTTCAGTATCTTGTCGATGTCGATGGTGTAGACCACCGTGTTGTCCAAACCGCCCCGGATCACCCGGATATACTGGCTGTAGGTTTCGGTCCTCAACCCGCTTGCATAGGAGAGCCCCTGCAGCAGGGTCATGCCTTCGGAGAAACCGACGTATGTGTTGTTTCCGACTTCTCCCAGGAAGATGATGGACCCGTTGATGGTTGAGGGAATATAGATGTAATCTCCGTTCAGAACAGGAATGTTGTGCAGGTCATCTCCTTCATAGACAAGCTTCCTGAAGTCCACCGGCAGTTTTTTCCCGTCGCGCTTGATGTACGCCTGGTCCAAGTCGGCGAGTTCCACCGTGTCGCCGCCGAATATGCCGGTCTGAAAACCGCCGGCAAGGGCGAGCGCATCAAGCAGTTTCGTCTGTCCGATGGATACCGTGAAATTGCCGGGCCTTACGACGCGACCGGCGATCGTGAAACAGTATCCGCTCACCGATACGGGAGCCAGGGTGACAAGCGGGGTTCTCAGATATGCGGAAAGCTTTTTTTCCGTCAGTTTCGTTGCGTCTTCCAGATTCATTCCCGCAAGCTTCAGAATCCCGACCAGCGGCAGGCTGGCCGTTCCGTCCGGCGCAATCAGAATGTTCGTGGTCAGGGACGGCTGGTTGTACACGGACATCTGCAACGTGTCGCCGGGCTGGATTTCATACGGAGAGGCGTTCACCACATGCAGGGCTTTCAGCTCTTCCTGAATGGCATAGGTGTCCCCTTCCTGTTTCGGCATCACAGACGTCATGCCGGGAACGGCGATGCCGCCGAACGGCGTGGTGTTGCATGCGGTTATGGCAAAGGAAAGGAAAGGCAGGGCAAACCGCAGGATCCGGGCAGCTTTGAAAATCATAATGTCACCTTGCTGTAATGCTTATTGTTGACGTTATAGAGGAATCCGACGATGTTTTTTACATGGAACGACCTCAGGAACTGAAGGATGCGGAAGATGTTCAGTTTCGAAGTTTGAGCGTACTTCATCGGAATGATCGTAAGATCGGAACTGTGGGCGATTTCCGCGAACAGCTGCCTGTGCAGCTCAAAGTCGAAAAGGTCCCACACGATGAGCGAAACGGATTTATATGCCGTCCTGACGCGCTGAATCTGCTCGTCCGTCAGAGGCGAAACAAAGGAGAGGTCGTCCAGCCGGAAGAAGACCTTGCGGTCCTTTCCCGGTTTCGGAGCCGTGTCCGTGAACTGGTACAGATAGTCGTTGATGAGAAGCGGCATCTGTTTCGGGGAGAAATCCTCCTCCTTGACCGGAGAAATGATGACGTAGTTGCTTCCCAGGCGGATTTTCAGCGTCTCGCAGAATTCCTCAAGCGTCTTTTCGTCCAGATCGGACTGCCTGTTCGGCGCAAACACGATCAGCAGGGGATGTTCGGGCGACGCGTAGGAGAAGAATGGTTTCCCGTTGCTGGTCATGGTCTGCAGGGCGCTGTAGTAGTCCGCGCGGTGCGCCTGCTCCAGGACGGGGATCATTCCAAGCATTCTGATCCTGAGAGCCTGTTCAATGTCGACGTTGGAACGTATGGTCAGATTGAAGAGCTCGCATCCGAGGATGATGGTAAGGGCCAGGAACGTGCCGAGGATGAAACCGACGACGGTCCAGACGCCGCGTTTGCGCCCCATCGGCGTGTTGGGCGTTTTCGCCAGCTCCTGAATGGAAATGTCGGAGAAGGAACGGTCAAGGAAGCTGTTGATCGTGGATATCTGCATTTTCGTGTTGTTGATCTGGTCCTTGGTCTGGCGGATGTCCGTTTCAAGCTGGCGGAGTGTCGGCTGGAGCGAAGCAAGGAGCTCGCGGCGCGCACGCAGCTGGATCGCATTTTCATTATTGAGCTTGATGTCGTTCGTAAGGGTCGATATCTCGGCTTTTTTCGCGGCGATCGCCACCTGGATCTGCGTGTATGCGGGGTTGCGGGTTATTTCGACCTTCTTGTTGATGTCGTTTTCTACCTCATCTTCCTCCTGCCTTGTGCGTTTCTGCTCTTCCTTCAGCTTCTTGACGATTTCCCTCTGCTGGATCAGGAGCGGATTGTTCTTGGCATACATCTGCTCGTATTCGCGAAGGAGGTTCTCGGCTTTCATGAGCTCTTCTTCCAGCACGGAGCTCGTCACTCTCTTCGCCACGACTTCCTCCGGCGTGTTGACCAGCTCCCCCTGGAGCTCGTACAGAGCCTGTTTCGCGGAATCGAGCGTGGAAGACGTGCGGGTCAGCTGATCCTCGACCTGAAGAAGTCGCTGGTTGTTGAACGCGATGTCGTTTTCAATGGTTGTCAGGTTGTTTTCCGCGCTCAGCCTTTTCATCTTTTCATCCTGTTCGGCCAGCTGTTTTTCCCATTCGTTCTGGGTCCTGATAAAGCTGTCGTTCAGATCCTCCAGGTTCCGGCGGATCAGCTTTTTGTATTCCTCGATGAAGACGTCGGCCAGCGTGTTGGTCAAAGCGGCCGCGATCGTCGGATCCTTTGAGGATGCGGAAATGAAATAATAATCGGAATTCTTTTCCGTTTTGATCTCGATGTTGTTGTAGAGCTGTTCGGACGTGTAAGGCAGGCTCAGACGCTTGATCGTTTCCTCCAGAACCGCACGGCTCTTGAAAAGGTTCATGATGATCGAACGCTGGACGTTCACATAGCCCGGAGGCAAGACGCCGTTTTTGTTGTCCTTGATTTCCTGGCGGATCAGGCCGCAGTTGGCCACATACACGTTGGTGGTCGTCATGGTTCTGAAGAAGAACATGACGCTTGCGAAAAGAAGGGGGAAGATGGCGAAAAGCCACCAGAGTTTCTGCACGGCGTTTATCCAGCACCATATGTCCCGCCTGAAGAGGCGGATGATTTGCATGAAAGCCGGAACGGTTTTTTCCTGTTCCATTTCGGCCGGAAACGCAATGGCGTCTTTTTCAACGGCGGGCTCTTCGTTGTCTGACAAAAACATTCGGTTGCTCCTCTCTACTGAAGGCTGCGGCTTTTACGGCTCAGGTTGCGCCGCAGAATCCCCGTCAGAATCTTAATGTTGAACCAGCAGTTCATGGCATATGCATAATACTGCTCGTCGAGTTCAAGTTGATACGGCTCATCTTCATGGCCAAGATATTCGCTGTAGGAAAACACGCCGGGCGCATATCCCGGCAGATCGTGGATGAACTGTTCGTTGTGTTCGGTCGCTTCCAGCAGACAGTTCCCGACCAGGCGCATCTTCCCGGCTGCCGCGTACGGCAGCAAATGGTATTTGTTCAGCGTCAGTCTCCGGAACATCTTTCCGGCAAAGCTTTCCCGGGGCAGCGCATATCCGTGCAGGGCCATCGTGCGTTTCTTTCCGCTTCCGGTCAGGCATTCCGCCAAAGAGAAATGGAATTCCAGGAACGGCCTCAGCAGAATGTAAAGCGGCGTCTGAAACAGAAGGAGAAGGAACGCCAGCAGTTTCTGATGAAGCGGGCTCTTTTCGTATTCGTTCGGCTCCATTTCGGAAACGACGGACGGACTGGCGGAACTGAGGATTGTTCCGGTTTCCGGGTCGATGAGGTATTTCCCGCAGCAGATCTTCCCGTCGATTTCCAGGTTGCGGCCGAGATAGGTGTTGCCGAGAACGATCGAATTCCTGATCGTCGTACCGTTGTCGATGATGCAGTTGTCGCCGATGATGATGTTCGGTCCGGCATGGACGCCGCGTCCGAACTGGATCCCGTTTCCGAGGATAACCGGCGGCCTGACCCGCGCCGAACGCGGAATTTGGACGTCGCGCCCCACAAAACTGGTTTTTCCCTCGCTGAACCCCGGCAGATTGTATTTTTCAATGTCGCTGCCGGCAAGACGCATGTTGTGCCGGTAATAGTCGAGGATGTCCGTCACATGCCGTCCGCTCACAGGGCCCTTGTCGCGGAATCCGCTCCAGTCGTCGGGCAGGTCGTTCAGCCTGTCGCGGCCGATCAGATGCCATGCCGTGTCGCCCTTCTCGTCGGAGCATCCTTTCATTTCATTCGCGCCAATGCGCAATTCAAGCGGCATGCGCTTGTCATATTCGGGGAGGAAAAGCCCGGAGAAAAGCAGAATGTCGCTGCCTTTGCAGAAGGTTTTGTTCTGCAAAACGATTCGCTTGAGCGAACGCGTGAAGCCCATGCTGACGTACTCGATGTTCATGCTCAGCATTTCGCCTTTGCGGTATTGCGCCCGCAGCGCCTCGGATTCCTCGTCGGATATGATCCTGACGTCGCGGATCCCGCACAGGAAGCAGTAGTCCAGAATATACTCGATGGCAGGCTTGTTTGCAAACGGAAGCAGATAGACCGGGCGGTTCGGAAAATACTGCTTCAGCCAGGCGTTTCCGCGCGCGGAACAAAACAGAAGCGCTTTCGTCATCTCAGTACGCCCCTTTCCCCGAAACCACGGCGGGTATCGTCTTCAGCAGGATCAGGAAATCCTTCCAGAAGCCCTGTCCGCGGATGTATTCCTTGTCAAGGACAACCTGCTCGCGGAACGGAATGTCGCTGCGTCCGGAAATCTGCCAGATGCAGGTGATTCCCGGCGGAACTTCCAGCCGTTTCCGGTCGTCGAGAGTGTACTGCGCCACCTCCTGGGGCAGCGGCGGTCGCGGCCCAACCAGGCTCATGTCGCCCAGAAGGACGTTGAAAAACTGAGGCGTTTCGTCGATGCTGTATTTCCGGATGAACCGGCCGCACCGGGTAATGCGCGGATCGTTCTTCATCTTGAAAATCACGCCGTCCCTGGATTCGTTTTCCTTTTCCAAGGCATGCCGCCTGGCTTCGGAGTCCGTATACATGGAGCGGAATTTGTAAAAATAAAATGGCCGTCCGTACTGGCCGATTCTGACCTGCCGGTAGATGAGCGGTCCGGGCGAATCGAGCTTGAGCCAGATCGCAACGAGGATGAAAACGGGCGTCAGGACAAGGACGGCGGCCAGGCTGCCGCAAATGTCCATCCATCGCTTGAAAACGCGGTTGCAGTCGATGGAAAGGAGCCTGATGCGCTTTTTCCAAAGAGCGCGCATCAAAGAAAAGCGCTTCGACCGCGAGGATAAGGCGCCGGAAAGCAAAAGGATGTCGTTCCGGCGGGAAGACGCGCCGCCCCCGGATGTCCGACCATCCTGTCTTCCGCCCCGGTTTCCCGGAGCTGTTGATTCCGGGCTGTTCAACCTCATTGTCCTTGCCCCCGCATGCGGTCAAATCCCTGACGGCATTACGCTTCGCGGGCGGCCTTGATCGCCTCGTCCAGTTCGTCGTAGATGTCGAAAATGCGATGGGCCTTCGTGATTTCGAAAATCATTCTTGCGCGCTGCGTCAGATTCGCCAGGATCAGCGTTCCGTTGAATTCCGTGCAACTCTTCAGGCAGAAGACCAATGCTCCCAAGCCCGTGCTGTCCAGATTCTCCATCTCGGAAAGATCAAACACGAATTTCCGCTGCGTGGCAAACAGCTCAAGGAATTTGGACCGGAGCGTTTCCGCATTTTCTGCGGAAAGATGTCCCTTGATTTGGATGACTTCTATCCCGTCGTTTTCAAAATTGGAAATTTCCATGGATGTTTTCTTTCTGATTTGCAGTTTTCGCTTCCGGTGCGGAGAGCGCCGTATATAAATATATACCCCTTGGAAGAAAAATCAACTATTTTTTTGTCTTGTCTGCATTTTTTTTCTGCGAAATACCCATTTTTTTATAAAGGGGCAAGGGCATGTTCGTTTTTTTGAAATTCAAAAATAGACCATTCATTTTTTCGCATTATATTCATAAAGGCATAACATCATGATCGCAAAACAAATATAAAGAATAAATCACGAATTAAAATGCTTCCGAATATCTAAATCGTCTAGGGATCATATATTGCATTATAGTGAAAACATATCAAACGTCTGCACGAAACATGGAAGATTCGGCAACTTGGCATTTCTTCCGGATCTCCCTTCATAGGAGATCCGTCCTTTTTGATTTCTGACAGCAATTCGAGACTGCAAAAAAGCCGCCGTTTTGAAACGGCGGCTGATAGCATTCCGAACGCCCCGGCGGATGCGGAGCGGATTGCTGCGCTCAGGCGTTGACTTCTTCCTTCAACGCAATGACGACGGAACGGTTCTCGCCGTCGCCGATGCTGTTTGTAGTCAAGGCGGCGTCGCCTTCCAGCGTAATGTGGACGATTCTGCGGTCATGCGAATTCATCGGAGGCAGGGTCTTCGGAGATCCCCACTGATGGACTTCCTTGGCAGCGTCGAGCGCCTGCTGACGGAGGACTTCATCATGGGAGAATGACGATCTGCGGCCGCCGTCGAAACGGTCTCTGCGGCCGCCGCGCTCCTCGCGAAATTCCCTGCGGGGGGATCGATCCCCCGGGATGCGGCGTTCTCCGCGTCCGGCGTCTTCAGAGAGTTCGGCGCGGCGTTCGGCGCGGCGTTCGCGGGATCCGTCCATGTCGATGTAAAGCTTCGGGAACTCAGAATCGGTCTTCTGCATGATGCGGTTCACGATAAGCTGGAGATTTTCCAGCGTCTTGCCGTGATGGCCGATCACGCGACCGGGTTCCCCGGTGGAAACGTAGAGGTTCACGGAACGGGGTTTGTTTTCCACGCGGATGTTGGCGTCGATGCCGAGGAAATCGAACATGTGGGCGAGGACGTTTCTGGCTTCCTCCATGGATTCCTGCGAAGCCGGTTTGACCGGCGGGGGCGTTCTGCGGGGGCGTTCCGCGCGGGGCTGCGCCGCCGCTTTCGCACCGACTTCGGGCGTCATCTGTTCCGTTTTGTCAAAACCGGCATCGCTTTTTTCGGCGGCGTCCATGGGAACGGCCTTGATTTCATCGGGTGTCACGGTTTCCGCTGCGGTTTCTTCTGCCGCATCCACATTTTCCATGGCCTGGTTTCCGGCCGCGGCGTTTTCTTCGAATTCCATTGTGTTCTCCGGGGTTTTCGGGCGGTTGTTATGCCTTCTGCGGGTTGCTGGTCTGACGCGCTTCATCCCGCTTCGCGGCGATTTGCCCGTATTTCATTTGAAGGATGCTGAATATCTGGCTGACCGTCCAGTAAAGCGTCAGGCCGGACGGGAGATTGTAGAACATGAACAGCATGACGATCGGCATGATCATCATCATTTTCTGCTGGGTGGAATCCGCCGAGGAGGGCGTCATCTTCTGCTGAACGATCATGAGCGCCGTCATGGCGATCACGAGCGGGTGGAACCCCACCTGCCCGATGAATGGCAGGGCGAAGGGAAGCGTCGGACCGACGAGGTCGGGGCGCGACAGGTCCGCACACCACAGAAACGGCACGTTGCGGAGTTCGACGGCGGAGTCCAGCGCGGAATAAAGCGCGATGAAGACGGGGATCTGAAGGAGAACGGGGAGACAGCCGCCGACGGGGTTGACCTTTTCGACGCGGTAAAGCTCCATCATCTTCTGGTTCAGCTCGGCCTTCTTGCGGGCCGTGTCGTCCGGCGTGTCCATCGGAGTCTCCTTGTACTTCTCCTGAAGCTCCTTGATCTTCGGCTGAAGCTTCTGCATGCGGCGCATGGAGCTGTTAGCCTTCTGCGTGACCGGCCAGAAGAGAATGCGGACGATGAGCGTGAGCAGGATGATTGCGACGCCGTAGGATCCGCAAATGCTTTTCAGCCAGTTCAGCAGCATGACCATGGGGCGCGCGATGAACTCGAACCACGAGTAATAGGAGATGTGCATCATGCCCATGACGGAGGAGCCGAGCGCGCGAATGCGGGCCATTTCCTTCGGGCCGCAATAGGTCTTCAGGGTGAATTTCACCGGTTCCGCGCCGGGCGCGAACGCGACTTGCCCGAAACTGCCGGTCATGGACGGCACGGCGTAAAGGTCTTTTTCATTGCTGCTGCCGGCCGGGAATTTCCAGATGCGCTCGCCGAATGCGGAAGCGAACGGCTTCGCGTCGTCGGCGAAGAGGAGCGAGGCGAAGTACTTGTTGGAGGACCCGATCCAGACGACGGGAACGTCGCAACGGGTCTTTTTGTCGAATTTCTCCTGCGATTTGACCTGCGGATCGGCGGAATCGGGCATGCCGCTTCCGACTTTGCAGAAGTCGACGTTCAGGCGTTCGCTGTATACCTTGTCTCCGGTGAGGTCCTTGACCTGCGGCAGGCCCGCAAGACGGACGCCGAGCCCTTCGACCGTGATCGCGGCGTCCGTGGGATTGGTCCAGACGTAATCGCAGACGACCATGTAATTGTCTTCCGGCAGGGAGAACGTCTGGATAAGCTTCAGCCCGTTTGCGAACGTGCGGACGACCTCCGCGGAAAGCGGACCGGTCTCGCGGACGTCCAGCGAAACGGGCGCGAGGGCATGATAGGAATTGGATTTGAGTTCGAACGTGCGATGCGCGCCCTCGCGGAAAAGTTCGATGGCCTCGCCGGAATCTTTAAGCTTGTAGCGGGGATCCAGCAGTTTCACGCTGGAAATCGAACCGGTCAGGCCGTCGATTGCCACGCGGAAAAGCTTGTTTTCGAGCGAGACAGTCTTCGTTTCCTTCAGAGCGGGAACGTCTCCGGCGGCGGTTTCGGCCGCGCCCTGAACACCCTGTTTTGTCTCCGCGACAGCGTTCTGGGAAGAAGATGCGGCAGACGCCGCGCCCGTCTGCTGCGGCGGAACGGTCTGCTGCGTGTTTTCCAGCATTTTCTGGTAATCCGCGGCGCGTTTCGCCTGATACTTGGGCATGTAGATCAGCCAGCCGCCCATAAGCAGGCAGCCGACCAGCACGATGATGACTGTGTCTTTGTCGAATTTGAAGTTCACTCGTTATTCCTTCTGGAACGGCGTTTCGGGGGAACGGGGTCGTATCCGCCCCGGCACCAGGGGTTGCATCTGAGAATCCGCCACGAACCGAGCGCCAGGCCGCGCAGGACTCCGTGGATGCGGATGGCTTCGATCGCGTATTGGGAGCAGGTCGGCGTGAAACGGCAGCACGGGGGAAAGAGCGGGGTGATCCAGCGGCGGTACGCCAGAATGGGGAGAATCACAAGTTCGCGGACGGGGCGGCGGGATCGGTCGGTTTCCGGATCAGGCCGGCTTTTTTCAGCGTTCTGAGCAGATGATCCTGCACTTCCTGCTGTTTTGCGCCGAAAATGGCGCGTCGCGGGATGACCAGAATGCTGCATGGCAGGATGCTCTCCTTGCACAGCCGGAATGTTTCGGCGATCAGACGCCTTGCACGGTTCCTGACGACGGCCGAATGATGAAATTTGCGGCTGCAGATGATGCCGTACCGTGTGATTTGGGCCGGATCGCCCGGCTCCGCCGCCCGGACCAAAACCGTAAAAAACGGATCCCGGCAGGCTTTTCCGTGTTCCTTGAGCGCATCGAAATCCTTCCGGGTGCGCAGTTTTTCCTGCTTCCTCAGGCTGCCGCGCTCAATTTCCACGGCGCGTTCCTTTCTCAGATCACGGTCAGGCGTTTACGGCCTTTCGCTCTTCTTCTGGCAAGAACCTGGCGGCCGCCTTTGGTGGCCATTCTGGCACGGAATCCATATTTGCGGGCGCGTTTGATGACGGAAGGCTGATACGTTCTTTTCATAGTTTCACCTTGTTCTCCGGAGCCGCGTGAAAAAGCGCTCCGGCTGTTCCTCTCAGGGGGGTTGCGGCTTGTTGTTTTGCGTTCGTTTTGTATATGGTGTAATCCATTTAATATAGCATGCTTCCCGCATGATTTCAACCCGGATACGCCCTTTTTTGTCTTTTTTTCCTTTTTCTTCCCATTTTTTGCCGTTTGCGGATTGTTTTAGAGAAAAAATATGCTATATTTCTTTTTATTGAATCACGACGGGGCCAATGCTTTTCCGCACCGTCCTTTCCACGCAAGACCTACACACAAAATATATAACGACAAAAATGGAATGCCGCCGGGCATTCCGGAAAGATCAGGCATGAAACACTTGTTCCTTCTTTTTGCTGTGGCCGCGGTTCTCGTCTGCACGGCCTGCTCCACGCCAGCCGTCACCAACACGGCGCGCAACTCCGTGGAAGAAATGCTTCTCAGTTCCGTCATCGAACGCGGCATTTCCTCCATCGACTTCGAATCCTATGCCGGCAAGAAAGTGTCCATGGACTACTCGAATCTGGCGCCGCAGGTCGACAAGGAATTCCTCATGGCCTACATTGAGCTGCATCTCGCCCGCTTCGGCATCACTGTGGTGAAGGACGCCGCCGACGCAGACTACGTCTTCAAGGCCACCAGCAGCGTGCTTGCCACCGACATGGACAGATTCCTCTTAGGCATCCCGTCCCTCCCGATCCCGATCCCGTGGGCCAACCTCTCCATCGTGATCCCCGAGATTCCGATCTTCAGCCGTCTCCACCGCACCGCCTGGGGCCGCTTCTTCTTCAACATCGTCGATGCCAAGACCAACGAACCGGTCCAGGTCGTCGACGGCGCGAAGTCGGAAGCGTACTTCAACAACTGGGTCGTCTGCTTCATCCCGTTCAAGACGCACAGGCTTCCGATCGGCGACGACAATCCGGGCAAGCTTCACTGGCTCTGGATATGGGACGACTGATCCAGTCCTGACGTAAGCTGAAATATCCGCGTCCGGCTCCCCTGTGGGCCGGACGCTTTTTTTGTATGTGCATTTGGACGGATGCCGCGCCGACGCCGCATTCCGCGGTCGGCGGACTGCCTGTCGGCCGGTCTTCGTCAGCGGCATCGGCGACAAACGGGAAACAGATTCCTCTTCATCCCTTCTTTTTTCAGTTCGGGAATGCGCTCGCCCGCAAAACGGGTGCGGCGGGCATCAGTGTTTCTGCTGACGCCTGAACTCTTCCATCAGCTGGATGATGGGGTCGGAGGAGAGGCGCACGCGCTTGAGCCACCTCGGATGGCTTATCCTGATAGCGCCGTTCTTCACCGTGACCTCGATTGTGCCGAGCGGCGTCGGCTGGCGGTAGAACCCATTTTTCAGGCACGGGTCCGGTTCCACGCAGAATTCCGCAAATCCAGGTGCAAGCGGACGGATGCCGAAGAGACGCCGCGCGACGACGTTCGCCGGGGCGGTGGACCACGAATGGTTCCAGTCTTGGTTCGGCTTCACGGAGTTGTCCCACGCCTCCATGGTCACGGTGGCGCCCGCGCGGAGCATGTTCCGCCAGCTGCGGAGACCGTCCGAGGTCATGAGCTCCACGGCGTGTTCGCCGAGGCCGAGCTCGAAACACGCGTCGAGCAGGTATTGCGCGCCGTACACGCTGCACGCCATGCCCTTTCCTTTCAGAAACTCCGCGATGGCCGCCTTCTCCTCCTCGCGGACAACGCCGGTGCAGACCGCGGCCATCTGCGAATGGACGGAATGATGCTTCGATCCGGGGGAATCGATGAAGAGTTTGCCGTCGAACATGAACTCATGCAGGCAGATGTTCAGCGCGGCGGCTTCCCGACGGTACTGCGCCGCCTCGTCCGCGTGCCCGGTCTGTTCCGCCAGATACGCCATGTCCAGCAGCGCTAGGCGCCGGAACGCGTTCGGAACGAAGTTCACATCCTTCATCTCGTAGCCGTCGCGTTCCCCCTCGGGCCAGTCCACGATGTCGCGGACGCCCTGCGGGAGGCGTTTCGCGGTCAGGAAACCGTGTTCGTCCAGGCTGCCGGAGAGCAGGAACGGCTTCAGCCGCTCATACCAGCCGCGAACGGACTCGAGGTCGCCGCTGTACAGCAGATAGACCTTCACGAGTTCAGGCATCAGCAGACGCCATTCGGTCGGCCAGGTGGGATGGTCGAGAGACCATTCGATCGACGCGCGGCAGGCCGCGTAGTTCGCGTCCACGGCGAAATGGCTCAGCGCGGTGACATAACTGTCCGCCTCGTAGGGCATGCGCTCGCGGTTGCCGTCTATGTAAAGGCCGAACGGAACGCACGCCTTCACCGAGTACTTGCAGAACTCCCAGACATTCACGAGTTCGGGGATGTCGCACTCGAACGCCGAGGCGTCGTCGTCGAACTCCGGGAAGTGCGCCATGCGGACGACCTTCTCGACCTCGACTTCGCCCGGATTGCGGATCTCCACATAGCGGAACGGCGCTATCTCGGGCGTCTGCGGGCGCGACATCCCGCCGTACGGATTTCTGTGCGGCGGGAACTTCATCAGGTATTCAGCCTCGCCGGGCTTCACGGTCAGCGTCTCGCGGCAGCAGATGCGCGAACCGCCCGGATTCTCCTCGATCCGCCCGTCCGGTTTCAGGACCTCGCCGACGAGGACTTCCAGCTTGCTTTCCTGTTCCGCCTTCAAGTTCAGGACAAGGTGGCAGTAGGCGTCTTTCCCGAAATCCAGCACGGACACGCCGCCGTCGAATTCACGCGCCGAATCCGCGATCTGTTCCTCCAGCACGCTTTTCGCCTCGGCGGGCACGGCTGGGAAAACCGGCGGTTCGTCGTTTTCCACGATTTTTTCGACCCGCTCGGGCTTCTCCCCGGAGCATCCGCAGAGGGATGCGGCGCAGACGGTTCCGAGCAGGAGAACGCCTCCCGCAAGGAGGGGCAGACGACGGACATGCGGATTCATGTCGGGCGAAGGATGAGCTCGTTTCAGGCTTCGACGCCCGCGCCGTCGCCGATGGAGCAGATGAACGTGGCGGCGTCGATCCCGGTCTGGGATTTGTAGGCGGTCTTGAGGCGTTCGGCGTAGGTCTCGGCCTTGTCGGTCTCGACCAGGTGGATGGAGATGCCGCCGAAACCGCCGCCGGAGAGACGTGCGCCGAGGCAGCCGGGGATGGACTTGGAGAGTTCGACGAGGATGTCGAGCTCGGGGCAGCTGTTTTCGAAGTTCACGCGGGAGCTTTCATGGCTCTCGTAAAGAAGCTGTCCGAATCCGGCGATGTCGTCCTTGCCGAGGCAGTCCACGGCGCGGAAGACGCGTTCGTCCTCGCCGACCACATGCTTGGCGCGGAGGTAGTCGATGTGGGCCATGTCGCCCTTGCAGGCTTCGAGGAGTTCGCCGGAGACGTCGCGGAGCGTCTTGATCTCCGGATGCGTCTTTTTGATCGCGGCGGCGGCGTTCTCGCAGCTCACGCGGCGCTGGTTGTAGGCGGAGTCGACGAGATTGTGCTTCACCATGGAGTTCGCCACCACGAAGACGTAGCCGGAGGGCATCCCGACGTTCTTCAGAACCTCGACCGTGCGGAAATCGCAGAGGATGAAGGAATCCTTCTTGCCGAAGAGCGAACTGAACTGGTCGAGCAGGCCGCTGTTCAGGCCGAGGAACTTGTTCTCGACCGCCTGGCCGACACGGGCCCAGTCGGCGAGCGGGAGTTCGATACCGTAGATGGTCTTCAGCGCGAAGGCGAAGGACATTTCGAGGGCGGCGGAACTGCTCATGCCGGCGGAGAGCGGAACCTGACTGTCGAGCACGGCGTCGAACGCGCCGAATTTGATGCCGCGGCGTTTGAGGTCGACGAGCAGCCCCTTGATGTAGTTGCGCCAGTCGCCCTTCACCGGGGTGTCGATGTCGTTCAGGTCGAGTTCCTGATCCTTCCCGTGCTCGCAGATGTTGCACTTCGCGCCGTCCGCCGGACTCATGGCGAAGCATGTGTGCTGGCTGACGGCGCAGCTCAGCACGAAGCCTTCGTTGTAATCGGTGTGGTTGCCGAGAATCTCGAGCCGGCCGGGGGCGAAGGAGCAGACTGCGGGTTCTTTTCCGTAGCGGGCGATGAATTGTTCGCGGACACTGGCGCTCATGGGGGATGGGTTCCTTTCTATGAATGGAAATGAATATGATAAAAGCATGGTTTCCGGTGATACAGTATCACGCGCCGCCTGAATTGTCAAGCGCGGATTTCACTTTTCGGCGGATTTCCGGCGTGCGCGAAATGGGAAACGCGGTTTATTCGCGGTCGACGCGGACGCGCGGATCGACCCAGGCGTACGCCACGTCGGTGAGGAGGTTGATGACGATGAAGAGGATTGCGCCGAGCAGGACGAGCGCCTTCAGCATGGAGAGGTCGGAGCTGTTCAGCGCGTTGACGCCCTCGTAGCCCAGTCCGGGAATCCCGAAGAAGCTTTCCAGCAGCAGACTCCCCGTGAAGAGGAACGGCAGCACGGTCGAGGCGCGCGTGATGATCGGCACCAGAGCGTTCCGCAGCAGGTGGATGCCGTACACGCGCATCGGAGCCGAGCCTTTCGCCGACGCGGTGCGGATGTACTCGCGCCGGATCTCGTCGAGGAAGACGGTCCGGTAGAAGCGGACGCCGCTGCCCGTGCCGGACACGATGCCGATGACGACGGGCAGGACGAGGCAGCGCGGACTGTCCCAGCCCCATACGGGAAAAAGGTTCAGGTAGTACGCCAGAAACCACTGGCCGAGAATGATGAGCACGAGGTAGCTGACGCTCATTCCGGCGACGGACAGCGCCACGATCGCGCGGTCCAGGATGCGGTCCTGAAACGCGCAGGAGACCATCGCCAGCGCGATGCCGAGCAGGAGTTCGCCGAAGAAGATCGGGAGCATGATCATCAGGGACGGGGCCATGCCGCGCCACAGCTTGCCGCGAATGGATTCGTGCGTGAGAAGCGTGTTGCCGAAATTGAAGAACGACACATAGGGAAACTTCGAGGAGAACGTGACGAGTTCCTTCATGGAGTCCAGAGCCTGCGAATCGTACCACGCGCGGTTCGGACGTTCGAATCCGGCCCGGATCAGCACGCAGTCGGCCCCGAGTCCGGCGACTGTGAGCTCGTCGGGCGTTTCCGTAAGTTCGATTGCGGTTCCGCCGGGCGCAAGTGCGATCTCCTGTCCGGCCACGCTGAAACGCCCCGAACCCGAAAGGATGATGCGGTTTTTCGCTTCCTTATTGACGAACTGCCGCCTGAAGACGACGGTTCCCGCGCCGATGCGCAATCCGTCCTGTCCGGCGGCATTCCCGGGCTCCATGTCTTTCAGTTCGATTCCGGGTATCTCGGTGCGTCCTCCGGTGAAGTCGGCGGCGGGGTACAGCTCCGTGACGCGCCACAGGCCGAAGAACAGAGGCTTGTCGCAGCCCATGGAGTCGCGCATGGCCTCCACGTCCGAGGCGGTCGGGTTCTTGCCGAGCAGAACGGCGGTCGGATCGCCCGAGGAAACCCGGAACAGGAGAAATGTCACGACCATGATCCCGAGCAGGATCCAGACGGAGTAGAGGATGCGTTTGACGATATATCGGCCCATTCGGACAGCCTCGCGTCAGGTTCAGCGTCGGGGCGCTGGTTTGCGACCGAAGACCGCCATGACCGCCTGAAGGTCGGCCCAGGCGTCTTTCTTCGCCGGGGGATTGCGAAGAAGAAACGCCGGGTGGTAGGTCGGCATGACGGGGATGCCGTTGTAGTCCAGCCAGCGCCCGCGGAGCTTCATGATGCCTTTGAGGTTGAAGAGGTACAGGAGCGGCACGGCGCCGAGCAGAACGATCACCTTCGGATTCACCATTTCGATCTGGCGTTTCAGGTACGGCATGCACGCCGCCGCCTCGTCGTCGGCCGGATTGCGGTTTCCCGGCGGGCGGCACTTCACGATGTTCGCGATGCACGTTTCGGTCTTGCGGTCGAACGTCATGGCGGCGATCATTTTGGAGAGCAGTTCGCCCGCGCGCCCCACGAACGGCACGCCGGTGGCGTCTTCGTCCGCGCCGGGCCCCTCGCCGATGAACATCAGTTCGGCGTGCGGGTTGCCGTCTGCGAAGACCATGTTGGTGCGGGTGCGCCCGAGGCCGCATTTCATGCATGCGGCGCATTCGGTGCGCAGGGATTCCCATTCCGGCATGTCTGGCGCATAGGCGGGCGGGATGCCCTGGATGTTCTGTGCGGGAGCCGTCTGAGGTTGTTGCACAGCCGGGGCGGACGCAACGGTCCGGGCTCGCGGCTGTGCGGCGGCTTTCCGGACGGATTTTGCGAGGAATTCGCTCAGAGTCTCCGCGCTCATGGAAGTGTCGGCCCCGGTCTGTCCGTCCGTTTTCAGGCACTGAATGATCTCGTCGAAGATGTCTGGTTTTCTCATGGGGGGAATGTCCTGTTCCGTCCGCGTGGGGCGATGGTTGTTCATCAGTCCTATACAATACATCCGGCGAACATGTTTTTCAAGCGGCGCTTATCAGGAAAATGCGCCTTTTCGGAGCATTCCTCGCAGGGATTGGAGACAGTTTTAAGCGGTCGGAAGAGAAGAGAGGAAAAGGCCGTTCAAGTTTCAGAAAAAAAGAACCTATTTTAACTGAAACTTGCGCGTATGCGCGGGAAACGAAATGTCGGCCCCCCTGATCTGTCTGTAGGGGAGGCGCTGAAATATGTTCCTATGCGAGGGAAGCGAACGCACACCGCCTGAAAAGCGTTCCTGGCGGACAGAAAGGACGCCGCCGGAACGGTCGTTCAGGATTCCGCCTCGGGATTTTTCAGAAACTCCTCAACCGCGAGTTTGCTGTGCGCCAGGAAGAGCGGGTCTAGCAGCAGGTCCAAGTCGCCCTCCATGAGCGCCGGGAGGTTGAAGACGGAGACCACGCCGAACCGGTGGTCCGTGACGCGGTTCTGCGGGAAATTGTAGGTGCGGATGCGTTCGCTGCGGTCGCCGGTCCCGACCTGCAGGCGTTTGCTGGCGGCCTGTTTCGCGGCCTCCTCGCTGCGCTGAATCTCGAGCAAGCGGCTTTTCAGGATGCGCAGGGCGATCTCGCGGTTGCGGATCTGGGAGCGTTCCTGCTGGCTCGCCACGACCAGTCCGCTCGGGATGTGCCGGATGCGGACGGCGGAATCGGTCCGGTTCACGTTCTGGCCGCCGGGTCCGGACGAACGGAACGTGGAGATTTCGAGGTCCTCCGGGCGGATCGCGATGTCGTCGATCTCGCTCGCTTCCGGCAGCACGGAGACGGTCACGGTCGAGGTGTGGATGCGGCCGCCGGATTCCGTGACGGGGATGCGCTGGACGCGGTGGACGCCGCTTTCGTATTTCATGCGGGAGAAGATGTCCTCGCCGGAGAGGGAGAACATCACGTCCTTGATGCCGCCGAGTTCGGAATCCGACTGCTCCATAACCTCGCATTTCCAGCCGCGTTTCTCCGCGTAGTGGACGTACATGCGGAAGAGGTCGCCCGCGAAGAGCGCCGCCTCCTCGCCGCCTGCGGCGGGCTTGATCTCCACGATGGCGTCGCGGGAGTCCGCCTTGTCCGGCGGCACGAGCAGCAGCATGAGCGCCTGTTCCGCTTCGGCCGCGGTCTTTTCCTGTTCGGCGAGATCGCTTTCGATGAGCGCGCGGAATTCGGGGTCGCGTTCGGTTTCCAGCAGGCCGCGGTTTTCCTGCGCGGCGTTCAGCGCCCCGGTCCAGCGGTCATACGCGGCGAAGATGCTTTCCAGACGCCGGTTTTCGTGTGCGAGCATGGCAGCGCGGGCGGGCACGGCGTAGACGCCGGGGGCGGACAACTCCGCTTGGAGTTTGTCGTGCCTGGCCTTGAACTGTTCGATCTGCCGTGTGATGTCTTCCGGGCGCATGGGAGTGTTTTCTATTCCGTCAACTCAAAAAACAAGCCCGGTCTCCGTTCAACAAAGCGGGGGCCGGGCTGGCTGATCCGGCAAATTCCCTGTTGAGGGAACCGCCGTTCCGTCCGATCGGGAAACCGAATTACTTGGCGGGTTTCTGGTAGCGGCGGCGGAATTTCTCAACGCGGCCTGCGACGTCGACCAGTTTCTGCTTGCCGGTGATGAACGGGTGGCATTCGGCGCAGATGCCGACTTTCTGCTCTTTGCGGGTGGAGTAGATGTCCCAGACTTTGCCGCAGGCGCAGATAACCTTCGCCGGACCATACGCGGGATGGATGGAATCTTTCATTTTTAACCTCATATATGTTGGATTTGTATTTGATTTCCGAGAAAACCGCGCTATTTTAAAGCAACACGGCAATTTATAATATACACCGACATGCGGAAAATGCAACTTCTTTTCGGAGAATCCGAACCATTTTTCTTTTATAAAGACGTCGTTCCGCCTCACGTGCGCCGACGGGCTTCCTGCATCTCACCCCGCTGAAAAACATTTCATGCCGCTCATGCCTTCCTCGAAAAACAGCAAAAACAGTTTTCTCCGCCAGATCAAACTGGTCTTTCTTGCCGCGTTTGTGATCCGCATTCTGTGCGCGTGGCCCGCGCTGCAATCGCCGGAACTCCTCAGGCGGCCGGATTCCGCAAGCTATCTCCTGCCGGCAAGAGCGATCGAGGAAAACTACGGGGAGAAAATGACTATTGCGCCCGACTCCAGTTTCCCCGCGGTGCAGCGTCCGCCGGGGTACATCTTCTTTCTGGCGCTGGTCGGGCGGTCTCTCGTTCATATCGCAGTCGCCGGATGCCTTGTTGACGCATTGACGGTCTTCCCCGTGGCGCTGGCGGGGCGGCGCCTTGCCGGACGGCGCGCGGGCTTCTGGGCGGCGGTCCTGTACGCGCTGAACCTGACTTCGCTCGCGGCGGCTCCGCTGATCCTTGCTGATTCCCTGCTCGGATTCCTCTGCGCGTGGCAGGTGTTCTTCCTCGTCCGAGCATGGCGCACGAGACGCCTTTTCGATTTCTTATGGGGCGCCGTTTTCGCCGCTCTGGCGGCGCTGACGAAGCCGGTCAACCTTCCAGTGTTCCTCGTTCTGATCCCGCTGGTTCTGGCTCCGGTCATCTTCCGGTCGTGGAAGAAGACTGCGGGCGCGCTTCTGCTGACCGGACTCGTCTTCTGCGCCCTGCTCATGCCGTGGATGCTCCGCAACCAGTCCGTCGGCGCGGGATTCGTGCTCGACCGGAATTCCGGCATGACCGCCCGTCACAACACCGCCGCAATCCTCGCCCGCGTGAACGGTACGGACATCGAAACGGAACGCGCCGCGCTGGATGCCGAAGTCGTTGCGGAAATTGCCGCGAAAAAGGAACGGTACAAGGATCTGTTCGAACTGGAACTGGCGCTGGACGACTGGCATCTGGCGCGTTACAGAAAAGCGATTCTTGAGCATCCGGGGGCGGCGGCGGCAACGCATCTCTTCCAGGTGTGGATCCTTCTGCCCGATCTGCCGTGTTTCCTTCAGAATCTCGGACTGCGGACCGGGGAACGCGGCACACTGGCGGTTTTGCGAAAAGACGGCCCCCTGGCGGCGTTCCGGCACTACATGGGCGGCAGTTACGCGGTGGCGTTTCTTGCAGCGCCTTTTCTGCTGGCGACGGGAACGCTCTATGCGCTGACGGCTGCCGGGGTGTGGATTTACCTGCGGCGGCGCAGATGGACCGTCCTGACGCTGTTTGCGGTGTTTGTGCTGTACTATCTGGCGGCGCCCGGCCCTGTGCTGATGCCGCGCTACCAGATCCCCGCGCTGCCGTTCGCCTGCGCGCTTGCCGGAGCGGTCATTTCAGTCTGTGGTATTCGCAGATGGCGAAAACGTCGGTCATGCCCGCGATGTAATCCGTGACAGCCCTGTGGATGCCGTCGGTCTCCATGCGGCGGCGCACCTGACTGCCCGCGAGTTCGGGGTGTTTCACGAAGGTGTCGAACAGGAAGGACATGCGGTCCTTCGAGAGTTGGTTGAGTTTGTTGAGTTCCTGCGAGAAATACAGGTTTTCATACAGGAACGTCCTCAATTCGCTGGTCAGCACCTGGAATTCCTGGCTCCACGCGATCAGCGTCATACCCTTCGACGGCGCGTCGCCGGGCGATTTCACGCCGGACGCCTCGATCAGTTTCGCCGACGTTTCGATGGCGTCGCCGACCATGCGGTTGATGAGCGCGCGCACGGTGTAGGTCACGAATTTGCCGTCGCCGCGCTTCAGTCCGAGGAACTTGGTTTCCTCGGCGGCCATGCGCCAGATCGCGATGCCTTCCAGCATGTCCTCCGTGATGATTCCCGCGTCCAGACCGTCGTCGACGTCGTGTCCATAGTAGGTGAGGTCATCGGCGAGGTCGGCGGCCTGCGCCTCCAGGCACGGGGCCGGGGCGAGTTCCACGCCGTCGAGCACAGGCGGATGCAGCGGGGAACGATGCTTGATGAGGCCCGCGCGGGTTTCCCATGTGAGGTTGATGCCGTCGTAGGCGGGGTATTTTTTCTCCAGCAGATCCACCACGCGGATCGCCTGAAGATTGTGGTCGAATCCGCCGTGCCCCTCCATCAGGCTGTGCAGGGCGCGCTCCCCGGCGTGTCCGAACGGCGTGTGTCCGAGGTCGTGCGCGAGCGCGATGGCTTCCGTGAGATCTTCGTTCAATCCGAGGCTCCGGGCGATCGTCCGCGCAATGCCCGCCACCTCGATCGTGTGCGTGAGGCGGTTCCGCAGATGGTCGCCGGTCGTGCTCAGGAAGACCTGCGTCTTGTATTCCAGCCGCCGGAACGCCTGGCTGTGCAGGATGCGGTCGCGGTCGCGCTGGAACTCGGTCCGGTACGGGTGGGGCGTTTCAGGGTAGCGACGTCCGCGGAGCGCGTCGGCGTGGACGGCGTACGGCGCGAGCGTCTTGTCCTCAAGTCCGCATAGAATCTGCTGGGTGCGCGCGCTCATAGATTGCGCCCGGCCTGGTCGAGATGCTGGGCGACCTTGTCCTTGAGTTTCTGGAAGAATCCCGGATCGTTGTCGGCGTTGATGGTGAAGTTCGGCTCGGCCCCGTTGTTCTTCGCGCCGCCGTTGTCGGTCTGGAACGCCGCGGCGTAGGCTTTCAGAGCCTCGCGCTGGGCGTCGGTGAGCCTGCGCGGAACGTCGATCGTGAGTTTCACATGGTGGTTTCCGAAGACGCCCTGACGCATGCGGACGGGCATGCCCTTCCCCTTCAGCGTGAGCACGTCGCCGTTCTGCGTTCCCGCCGGGATCGACAGTTCTGCGTCGCCATGAACAGTCGGGATCGTGACCGCGCCGCCAAGCGCGGCCACGGGGAACGGGATATGGTATTCCGCGTAGATGTCCTCGTCCTCGCGCTGGAAACGCTTGTCCGGGCGGACCTGGATCATGATGTAGAGGTCGCCGTCCGCGCCGCCGCGGAGGCCGGGTTCTCCCTCGCCGTTCACGCGCATCCTGTTGCCGGTGTCGATGCCGGCGGGGATGTGGACTTCGATGGCGCGGCGGACGCTGACTTTGCCCGCGCCGCCGCATTTCGCGCACTTGTGGGCGATCTTCTGTCCTGTGCCGTGGCAGACGGGGCAGTCGTGCATCATGGTGAAGAAGCCCTGGGAGACGCCGACCTGTCCGCTTCCTTTGCAGCGGTCGCAGCGTTCCGGCTTCGTGCCGTCGGCGCATCCGGAACCGCCGCACGCGGTGCAGAGGCCGGGTCGATTGAACTCGATCTTCTTCGTAACGCCGCTGAACGCCTCGTCCAGCGTGATGCCGAGGTTGTAACGCAGGTCCGCGCCCTCCTGAGGGCCGTTCGGATCGCGTCTGCGGCCGCCGAAGAACGACTCGAAACCGCCGCCCCCGCCTCCGCCGAAGAACTGGTTGAAGATGTCGAAGGGATCGCCGGAGAACCCCCCTCCGCCCGCTCCGTTTCCGTTCGCGGCGTCCTCGCCGTACTGGTCGTAGATCTGGCGTTTTTCCTTGTTGCCGAGGATTTCGTAGGCGTGGGAGAGTTTCTTGAACTTCTCCTCGGCCTCCTTGTTGCCCGGGTTCTTGTCCGGGTGGTATTTCACGGCCAGACGCCGGTAGGCCTTCTTAATGGTTTCCTCGTCGGCGTCGGGCGAGATCTCTAGTAGTTCATACAGTTCGGTGTGTCGTGCGGGCATGGGAGGGCTGCCTTCCGTTCTTTTCGGTTCTTCGTCAGATCAGTTCCTGGTCAGACCGTCGGTCATCAGTTTTGCGGTCCTGCGGACGAACGCGGCTGGATCGGGCAGTTCGGAGCCTTCGCAGAGCAGGGCCTGGTCGTAGAGCATGGCGGCGTAGTCCGTCAGCGCGGGGCTGCCGGGTTCCGCCTCGTATTTCTTCGCCATCGCCTGAATCAGCGGGGCGTCGGGATTGAGTTCGAGGATGCGCTTCACTTCCGGCGCTTCCTGTTTCATCGCCTTCATCAGACGCTGCATGTTCACGGAGGGATCGGCCTCGTCGCCGACGAGGCAGCAAACGCTTTCGGTGAGGCGTGCGGAGAACCGGACGTCCTTCACCTGGTTTTCGAGCGTCTTCTTCAGAAACTCCAGCAGGGATTTGTTCTGTTCGGCGGCCTCCTGCGTTTTCTTCTCAAGTTCCTTCTGCACGGGCTCGTCGAGCTTCAGGTCGCTCTTGGAGACGGACACGATGTCCTTTTCCGCGTACTTGCCGATGCCGTTGATGACGAATTCGTCGACCGGGTCGAGCAGGTACAGCACGTCGAGCTTCTGCTGACGGAAGAGTTCCAGCTGCGGGGAGTGCTCCACCGCGGCGCGGGATTCGCCGGTAATGAAGTAGATGGCCTTCTGCGTGGGCGGCATGGCATCGGAGTATTCCTTCAGCGAAACGAGCTTGCCGGGTTCGCCGTTCATGGTCTCGAAGAGCAGCAGGTTCTGGAGTTTCTCGCGGTTTTCCCAGTCGCTGTACGCGCCTTCCTTGATGAGGCGACTGAATTCGGCATAGAACTTCTCGTAGGTCGCGCGGTCCTTCTCCATCATGGTCTGCAGTTCGGAGAAGACGCGTTTCACGATGGCCTTCGAGATGCGCTTGATCTGCGGATTGTCCTGCAGCGTCTCGCGGGAGATGTTCAGCGGCAGGTCGCTCGAATCCACCACGCCGGACACGAAGCCGTTCATGTAGTCCGGCAGCAGGCCGGGGCATTCGTCGGTGATGAAGACGCGCTTCACATACAGGCTGAGCGTCTTTTTGTTGCGGACGCCGAACTGGTACTGGAACGGGAGCTTGGCGGCGAGGAAGAGCAGGGCCTTGAACTCGGATGCGCCCTCGGCGGAGAAGACGATGCGTTTCAGCGGAGCTTCGTAGTCGCCGGACAGGTGCGAATAGAAGCTCTTGTATTCATCCTCGGTGACCTCGGATTCGGGGCGCAGCCAGATGGCCTTCATGGTGTTCAGCGTCTCGTCCTCGATGACGTCCTTGTCGTCCTTCTTCGTCTTGTGCGCCATTTTAATCGGGTATTCGATGAAGTCGGAGTACTTGCGGATCACGGACGAAACGGTCCAGAACTCAAGATAGTTCTTGAAGTCTTCCTTCAGATGCAGCGTCACGGTCGTGCCGGCAGCTTCCTTTTCCGCCTCGGTCACGGTGAACGTGTCGACGCCTTCGGATTCCCACAAATACGCCTGGTCCTCGCCCGCCTTCTTCGTCAGCACGGACACCTTGTCGGCGGCCATGAACGCGGCGTAGAATCCGACGCCGAACTGCCCGATGAGTTCGGGCGCGCTTGCGGGATTCTCTTCCTGCGCCTTCTTCAGCTCGGCCAGGAATCCGCGCGAACCGGAGTGCGCGATGGTTCCGAGGTTTTCGACCAGTTCTTCCTTCGTCATGCCGATGCCGTTGTCGGAGATCGCCAGAGTTCCGGCAGCCTCGTCGGCGGTGATGCGGATTTCGCCTTCGCTGGCGAGTTCGGGGCTGGTCAGCGCCAGGAAACGCCGTTTGTCAAGCGCGTCGGCGGCGTTTGCGACCAGCTCGCGCAGGAAAATCTCCCTGTTCGAGTAGATCGAGTTGATCATCATATTGAGCAGTTCTTTGACTTCGGCTTTGAATTGCATATGTCTGGGCATAACTCTGTCTCCTTGTTGTTAAGATTTCTTGTTTGCGTTCCCTGTCCGTTCGCGTAGCAGCGGACTATTTCAGTTGAGGGCTTGCCCTCACTTTTTAGCTGGTTTCGCGGGCTTGGCGGCGGACGCCGCCGGTTTCTTTTTGCTGGTCGGGTTGCCAAGGCTCGCATTGGCGCCCTTGTAGTCGTTGCAGTAGAATCCGGAGCCGACGAAAATCACGCCGGAACCCGCGCCGATCTTGCGTTTCAGAGCGTCCTTGCCGCATTCCGGGCATGTTTTCAGATGGTCTTCGGTCATCTGCTGGAATTTCTCAAACTCGTATCCGCAGTTTTTGCAGACGTATTCATAGGTGGGCATGTCGACTTGTCCTTCGTTTCGACGGCGGTTGCGCGCGTTTTTTTTCACGCGGTTCGCGTCAATGGGTTGTATGATGTTTTTTTCCCCATTCATTAAGCATACTTTGTGCCAAAATGAACTCATTGCGCTTCGCCGCCTCGAATCCGTCTCCGTCCGGCTGTCATTTGTGCTGTGCCATGCGACATTCTGTCCCATATTCGTGTCAAAGTGTGCCGTCCGTTTAAGAATTTGTCGCATTATAACGGAAAGCGTATCCTTTATTTATTTTTAAGCAACCTTAGGTTTTTATGAGATGATTTAAAACCATCTTGGCAAAAAAAGTAAAAAAAAATATAAAACGAGATTGACATTCAATAACTCTGTGCTATAGTACATCTTGAAAAAGTCGCATTATGTTGAACCTATCTCCCCTATCATAGGCATAAATTGGGCTTGCGAATATGAACGATGTTGAGATGAAAACAATCAAATTCAAGCTTGAGGGGAAGGGCATAACTCCTGATGCCCTTGGCAAAGGGCTTATTGATTTCCTTCAAAATATCTTTATTCTTACAGAAGCATATAATTCCACCCCAATTGGGATAACGGCTGTAGAAAATAATTGTATAACGGTTCGTTTACTCGTTCCGGTTGCTTTTTCTTTTGCTTTATTCGGAAATCCAAACATTGTTAATTCTCGGATTTCTGTCAATCAAGTTATTAATTCTGTTGCAAACATGAATAAGTTGTTGGCTAGTCGCAACGCCACAATGTCTTGCTATGATAACGATATCGAGTATGTTAAATATGATGGCTCTAGCCATAAAATACCAGTAATTCTTGTTGATAATCCGATAAAGAATATTATTTCTCTTTATGGAGAATTGGTAGATGTTGGAGGAAGTGGTGAGGCCAATATTCATATAAAAACTTCCATTCAAAAAAAAGCTATAACATTAGGTATAACAAAAGACCTTGCAAGACAATTGGCTCATAAGTTGTATTCTAACATTGGGGTACAAGCAGAAGTATCCTATTTGAGGGGAGAAATAATCAACGGACGAGTTGTTGGCATCCTTAATTATGCTCCTCAGTCTCTCGAATCCTGGTTAGAAAAGGATGCTCTTCCTATTTTGGGAAAAGAATATCAAAATGTTAATGTTGAAGACTTCCTTAATACTTTGCGAGGAGGAATAGAATCTCATGAATAGAGAAGAAACGATTTTTCTTGATACTTCCGCGCTAATCCCTTTATTAACGGAAAGTCATTGTAATCATTATAAGGTAAGACGATATCTCAAAGAAACAAAATGTTCTTGTTGCATTGATTCGATAGTTCTTTCAGAGTTTTTAACCGGGGCTAAATCTCCCAAAGAAAAACGGGTGGTATTAGATATTATTGCAAGACAATTCCGTGTTTTATCTTTATCTGTTATTGGTGCGCAAATCGGAGCACAGATTTTTAAATGTCTTAAAGAAAAAGGTGTTGTTCCGAAAGGGAAAACAGATAGACAAATTACTCGTGTTGATGTTCTTATTCTTGCTTCGGCTATTGAAAACAGGGTTAATACCATTTTATACGAAGACAATCATTTTTTCTCAATGATTCAGCATGTAAAAGATATTATAATTCCAAATTATTCTATTCCAAACCCTATTCGCATTGTAGATATCCCCGGCGATTTGTTTGACAATATTTCTAATTGATTGTATTAAAAAGGCTTGCTATGTATTCTCTTTTTCATGGAAATGTTTCTGAGGTTTATTCCTCTTGGCCGATGCCTGATTTGATCGTATCGGATGGTGCATATGGTGTTCGTGGTTTTAGGGGAGACACTGCATGTGCCAGTGATTTAATTGAATGGTATCACCCACATGTCTTATCGTGGGCAAAAGCAGCAAAACCATCTTCCAGTTTATGGTTTTGGAATACAGAAGTAGGGTGGGCGACGGTTCACCCATTGCTTTTGGCGACAGGGTGGGAATATGTTCAGCTGACCATTTGGGATAAAGGTTTGGCTCATATTGCAGGAAATGTTAACGGTCAAACAATACGACAGTTTCCTGTAGTTACAGAGGTTGCGGCCTTATATCGAAGAAAAATCTTTCTCGAGACCGGAGATGGAAGGACACTTGATGCAAAAATGTGGCTTCGAGCAGAATGGAGCAGAAGTTCCCTTCCCTTTAGTAAAGCAAACGAGGCATGTGGTGTGAAAAGTGCTGCAACAAGGAAGTATCTCACAACAGATAGTCTTTGGTACTGGCCTCCGGGTGATGCTGTTCAGCGGCTTGCTGAATACTGTAATCAGTTTGGAAAACCAACACAATGGCCATATTTTTCTTTAGATGGCAAAACTCCTGTAACTGCACATGCATGGGACAGCCTAAGATCCGTTTGGAATCACAAGAACGGTTTAACCAATGTTTGGAGTAGACCTCCTCTTGCTGATTCTGAAAGGCTTAAAGGTACGATGGAAAGGAGCGCTCCAAGAGTATACAAACCAACCAAACAATCTTCTGCACATTTAAATCAAAAGCCTCTTGATTTAATGATGAATCAGGTTTATGCAACAACCGGGAAAGGCGATATTGTGTGGGAACCTTTTGGTGGATTAGCCTCAGCTTCTGTCGCATCTGTTTTGCTTGGTCGAAGCGCATTTGTTGCAGAAATAGATGATACTTTTGCTTCTTTAGCGGAAACACGGCTTAAAGAAGCTTCCTATTATTATGAACATAACACACAAGAGGAGGTTCCATTATTATGATAAAACACTATCCTCTCCCCAAGGATGATCCGAGAACCGTTCTTCGAGAAGGAATTGTCAAAGCGTTGCGGGCCGTTCCTCTTCATTTTAAGTCTACAATTAACATTGAGGGTATTTCAGCTGTTGACCTTTTTGCTATCAATGCATTGTTAGGAGGTGCTATTGAAGAACAAACAGTTGCAACTCTTAATGCTGCTCGTTCAATATGGGATCCTGAAGGAAGATGGGCAAACTATGAATTCCGACGTTATGCAGAAAGCTTTCCGGATGTTCGCCTTGAATGTGAGGAAGAATCGAATCCTTTGATAGGTATTGAGTTAAAGGGATGGTATTTGCTTGCTAAGGAAGAAATGCCTTCTTTTCGTTTTCGCGCAGCGGCAGCTTCAATGACAATATGGGATTTAATAGCGGTATTTCCTTGGTCTTTATCAAATGTGATATCTGGAACCCCTGTTTTGGAGATTCCCTATATTGAACAAGCAAAATATGCGGCAGATTTACGAACATATTATTGGGAGCATCGTTCCCCCATGGCGACAAAAGTTATTCATCCAGATACACACCCTTATCCTGCTTCTGGCAGTTCTTATTCTGATATTGTCAGTGACGATAGAGGAGGTAATTTCGGAAGAATAGCTCGAGTTAATGGTCTTATGAATGAATGGGTCTCCGATACGATGAGAACCTCTCTTGCAGGAATTGAAGCAAGATGGTGGGTGCGTTTTCTAAAGCTTTTTGATGAACGTGGTGATGAAAAACAGATTTTCGATAAATTCAACCTTTTATCAAAAACTCTCGGAAAAAATGAAGAATGGTCTGATGAAATTGTTAAAATTGTTCAACGATTAATGGAGATGGGAACATCTTCTTAAGTGGCATTTATTCCCCTGCGGGTTCAATACCCGCTGCTTGCGGCGAATCCGCATAGCGAACGCTTTTGCGTCCGGCTCGTTTCCGAGCCGTGTACGGTCGGGCGTAATACCGTGAGGCTTGCCTCGCGGATAGCCTGACCTGAAGCAAAAACTTTATTTCGGTAAGGACATTTTTCGAAAAAAACGGCGCGCCCGGATCGTCGGACGCGTCGCAATGCTTTTTGAGAACTAGAGAGAGGGGTCAGAGAATGGGAGTCGGAGCCGCGGCGGGGTTCTTTGTCGCCTTGGGATCGGCTTTGGCGGGCGTGAAATCGTAGACCTTGATGCCGCCTTTGTCGCGTTCGGCCTTGATCATTGCCTGGATATCCTCGGAGACGGTCTTGTCGACGAGATAATCGTGTATCTCGCCCTTGACTTTTTCGAGCGGGAGATAGCCTTTGGGATCCTTTTTCAGGAGCTTGATGATGTGGTAGCCGAACTGCGTGTGGACCGGCTTGGTGAATTCGTCGGTCTTTTCGAGCTTGAACGCGGCGGCGGCGAAATCCGGGTCGAGCATGCCGGACTGGTCCAGCAGCATGCCTTCCTTGTCGAACGGCGGCAGTTTGCCGTTGTCGCGCTTGCCGGAGGGGCAGTTGCTCTTTTCCTGCGCAAGTTTTTCGAAGCTGGCCGGATCCTTCACGAGCGCGGCGTAGATGTCGTCGATCTGCTCTTTCGCGAGCTTGTCGGCTTTCGTTTTGATCTCCTTTTCCTCCTTGGAGTCAAGGGCGGAGACGGGTTCGCACTGGATCAGGATGTGCGCGACCGTGATGCTCTCCGGAACGGCGAATTTCTGCTGGTTTTCGCGGTAGAACTTCTCGACCGCATCGTCGCCGATGGCCTTTTCGGTCTTCGCGATGAAGTTCTTTTCCTCGTAGGCGGCAATGGCCGCTTTTTCCTGGACATCCGCCTCTTTCGCGATCTCGTCGCGGTACTCCTCCAGGGAGAGTCCGCGCGCTTTAAGCTGGTCTTTCACCTCGTCCGCGTGGTCGGCGGGCAGTTTTTTGATCGCATCGTCAAAACCGGTTTTCACAAGTTGTTCGGACGGGATGAATCCGGCCTCTTTCGCCTTCTGTTTCAGGATCGCGGTGTCGATCATCTGGTCGACGTACTGCTTCATGGCGGTTCGCAGATAGGATTCGGGCGTCAGGGCCAGAACCTGCTGAGAGACTTTCTTCGACATGAGCATGTCCACGATCTCCTTCTTCGTGATCTTCGCGCCGCCGACTTCCGCCACCACGTCGGGCATGAAGGAAAGCGCATTTACGATTTCCTCCTCGGAAGCGGGCTGGGAGAGCAGAGCCCTGCGGATGGCGGCTTCCGCGGCTTCGTCTCCGGCCGATGCGGCGGGCGATGCGGGCGACGACGAGGTCAGTTCGGCGGGAATGCCCTTCAGGGAGAGCGATGACGGGCTGCTCTGGGCCGCAACGGAAAACAATACGGCGCAAGCCGCAAAAAGCGCAAGCATGGATTTGCAGTTCATCGGGAGAACCTTTCTATTGCTGATTTGTTATGGATTCGCGGGAACGTCTGCGCAGCCAGGCCTCGAACCCGACGATCTGCGCGGCGTCCGCGTTCAGTTCCAGCATCGCGATCAGTGCGGCGGCTTCGGCCTTCCGTCCGGCGGCGGCCGCGTCCATGGCGTCCTGAAAGAGCGCGGCGCAAGCGTCGGCTTTTTCCGTAACGGCGAGCTTGTCGGCTTCCTTGACCTTTTCGGACGCGTAGGAGGAAAGTTTCGGGAAAAGCTTGGAATTGCTTTTTGCGAATTTGTCCATGTCCGCCGCAGCGGCTCGGAGATCTTCGGAGAACTCCGCCGCAAGCATTCTTTCATTCAGGCGTTGCGCCTCAAGCAGGATATCGACCTGGGCTTTTGCGTCCGTGACGGATTTGCTGGCGTCGCCGTACTTGAGGCAGTAGGCGTCGAGGTCGGACGAAGCGCCCGCGACGTCGCCCGCGTCGAGCTTGTCTTTGGCCGAGGCGATGACGCTGTTTGCACGGACGATGTGTTCGAAATCGGAAAGGAAAAGATTCGTCGGATTGAGATTCCGGTAGGTCTCGATGTTTATGAGCGCCTCGTCGTTCTCCTGACGGTCCATGTTGCCGAAGAGGCGCAGCAGGACGCGGGAACGCTCCATCGGGGTCTCCGGGGCGGGCTTGGAGCAAGACGCAAAGCATGAAAGCGCGATTCCGGCCAGAATGGCCGCGGACAGCGCGTGTCGGACGGGATGATGCGCGGATGATGTGTTCATGACGGTCTTTTTTCCAATCTGGTTCTATAGACAGCGGGCCGAAGACGGATGTTCCTCAAAAGCGCCCATTTAATATAACCTCTCTTCCCGGAAAAAGCAAACGCCCGTCTTCCGGCCGAAACCGAAAGACGGGTTCGAAAGGTGCGGACGAACCGTCTGCGACGCCGCGGGATGGGCATGCGCCCTGCCGCGCCGCATCGCACGGGGATCAGCCTCTGCGGGAACGGAGCCGTCCGCGCTGGAGGAAACCCTCGTAATTTTTCATCACCAGGAGCGATTCCATCTGGGAGAGCGTGTCAATGGTCACGCCGACAATGATCAGCAGACTGGTGCCGCCGAAGAACGACGCAACCGCGTACGGAATTTTCAGCCACATCGTGAGAAGCATCGGGAACACGGAGAGCGCGCACAGGAAGATCGCACCGGCGAACGTGATGACGGTCATCAGGTCGTCGAGGTAATCGCATGTGGGCTTGCCGGGCCGGATGCCGGGCACGTAGGCGCCTTCCTTCTTCAGGTTGTCGGCGATCTGAACCGGGTTGAACATGTTCGAAACCCAGAAGTAGGAGAACGCGAGGATCAGCGCGCCGTACATCAGCATGTAGGAGTAGGAGCCGTGGTTGAAGTACTGCTGGAGAGCCGCGATGTGAGCGTTCGGGATGAGCCGCAGAAGCATCGGCGGGAACATCAGGATCGCGCCGGCGAAAATGATGGGCATGACGCCGGGGAAGTTGACCTTGAGCGGCATGTAGGTGCTGCCGCCCGCGACCTTGTTCCCGACGGTCTTGCGCGCCATCTGGATCGGCACTTTGCGGACGCCCTGGCAGAGGATGATCGTGAGGGCGGTCACCACGGCGAAGATGATGATCAGAAGGAGCACGTGCGGGAGACGGAAATGACCGCCGCCGGCCGCGCCGCCGCTCTGGTACATGTCGTACAGCTGGGCGATCGCTTTCGGGAGACGGTCGATGATGCCGATCGTGATGATGATCGACACGCCGTTTCCGATGCCTTTGTCCGTGATCTTTTCACCGAGCCACATCAGGATCATCGTGCCGCAGGTCAGGATGATGACCGAGAAGAACACGAACGCGGAGAGGTTGCCGCTGACGAGCGGCTGGCCGGGGAGCGCCGCGGGCAGGCCGAGGCGTTCCGGATGCGTCATGGCGATCGCGGTCATGGCGCCCTGAATGACGCAGATGACGATCGTGAGGTAGCGGGTGTACTGGTTGATCTTGTTCATTCCGGCCTCGCCTTCACGTTTGAGGCGTTCGAGCGAGGGGAGGACGGGAACCAGGAGCTGCATGATGATGGAGGCGGAAATGTAGGGCATGATGCCGAGCGCTCCGACGGCGAACTGCTGGAGGGCGCCGCCGCTGAAGAGGTCGATCATGCCCAGGAAATTCCCCGCCGTCTCCTGGGAGAGCTTGTCGAAATAAACCTTGAGGTTATGGGTGTTGACTCCGGGGCACGGGATGTTGGCCGCGATCCGGCAGACGATGATGACCGCTGCGGAAAAAAGGATCTTGTTGCGGAGATCCTTGATCTTGAAAGCGTTGATGAATGCTTTGAACATGTTGCCTCAATTTCCGGCGGGGAACGCCGCAAGGGTTATTCGATGACTTCGACGGAGCCGCCGGCGGCCTCGATCTTGGCTTTGGCGGAGGCGGAGAACTTCTGCGCCTTGACCTTGAGGGCCTTGCCGACGTCGCCCGTGCCAAGGACCTTGAGCGGAGCCTTGTTCTTGGCGACGAGGCCGGCCTTCAGGAGGACCGCTTCGTCGATCTCGGCGCCCGCTTCGAACACCTCGTTGAGCGTGCCGACGTTGACGACGTTGAAGACTTCCTTCACGCCGTGCATCTTGAAGCCGCGCTTCGGGATGCGGCGGAAGCTCGGGGTCTGACCGCCTTCAAAGTGGTGGCGGACGGCCGCGCCGCTGCGCGAACGCTGGCCTTTTTCGCCGCGGCCGCAGGTTCCGCCCCAGCCGGAGCCGTCGCCGCGACCGACTCTGTGTCTGTTCTTGCGGGAGCCGGGAGTCGTTTCGAGACTATGCAGATTCATGATGAACTCCTTCTCTTCAAATCTTGCCGAGTTTCTCAAGGACCTGTTCCTTGGTCTTCAGCATCTCGATTGCGCGGAACGTCGCCTTGACGACATTGGCCGGGTTGCTGGAGCCGAGGGACTTGGCGAGGACGTCGACGACGCCGCCGAGGTTGAGGACGGGGCGCATGGCGCCGCCGGCGATCAGACCGGTACCGGGGGATGCCGGACGCAGGAGGACCTTGGAACCGCGGAACTTCGCGGTCACGGTGTGGGGGATCGTGTGCCCGGAAAGGGGCATGACGATCATGTTCTTGCGGGCAGCTTCGCCGCCCTTGCGGATGGCGTCGGAGACTTCGTTGGCCTTGCCGTAGCCGAAGCCGACTTTGCCTTTGTGGTCGCCGACGACGACGAGCGCGCCGAATGAGAAGTTGCGGCCGCCTTTGACGACCTTGGAGCAGCGGTTGATGCTGATGACGACTTCTTCAGTGTCGGACTGCTCGCGGTCGGCGTTGGCCGGAGCGTCTTTTCTGGATTTGTCAAAACTCATAGTGTTGATACCTCTTAGAATTGGAGGCCGGCCTTGCGGGCGGCGTCGGCAAGCGCTTTGATTCTGCCGTGATACTGGAATCCGCTGCGGTCGAAGACGACCTTGGAGACGCCTGCGGCGATGGCCTTTTCAGCGGCGAGCTTGCCGAGAGCGGCGGCGGCTTCGACGTTGCGCTTGAGGTTCAGAGCCTTGAACTCGGAAGAGAGCGTGGAGCTGGAGGCAAGCGTGACGCCGGCATCGTCGTCGATGAACTGGCAGTACATGTTGTTCGCAGTGAGACTGACGCAGAAGCGGGGAACGGAGGCCGTTCCTGCGACTTTTTTGCGGAGACGCACATGGCGAAGCTGTCTTCTGACTTGGGAATTGCGAGTCATTCTTTTAATTCCTTTCACCCGTTATGCGTTCTTCTTGCCGGGCTTGATCGTGACCTGTTCATCCGAATAACGGACGCCTTTGCCCTTGTAGGGTTCGGGCTTGCGGAAGGCGCGGATCGTGGAGGCGACGGCGCCGACAAGCTGCTTGTCGTATCCCTCGATGGAGATTTTGTAGCCGTCGGTGACGGTGAGCTTGATGCCTTCGGGCACGATGTAGTTGATGTCGTGGGAGAAGCCGAGCTTGAGCGTAAGCTTGTTGCCGGCGAGGTCGGCGCGGAAGCCGACGCCGACGATTTCGAGGCCCTTGGAGTAGCCCTTGGACACGCCGATGACGGCGTTGTTGATGAGGGCGCGGTTCAGGCCGTGCATCGCTTTCGCGTTGTCGAGGTCGGTGTCGCGGCTCAGGACGATCTGGTCGCCTTCGACCTTGACGGTGATGTGCTTCTGAGTGGGGATGGTGAGCGTACCGAGCTTGCCGGTGACAACGGTCGCGCCGTCTTCGACTTTGGCGGTGACGCCAGCGGGGATGGCAACCGGTTTTTTACCAATACGAGACATGATGACTCCTGAAAGTTACCAGACGTAGCAGAGAATCTCTCCGCCCACGTTTTGTTTTTCGGCGTCTTTGCCGCTCAGGACACCTCTCGACGTGGAGAGGATGGCGATACCCATTCCGTCCTTCACCTTCGGAATGTTCTGGCTGCCGCAGTACAGTCTGCACGACGGCTTGGAAACACGCTGGAGGTTTTCGATGACGGGCTGGCGTTTGAAGTATTTCATGGTGATCTTCAGAACCTTCTTCGTTTCACCCTCGACGACATAATCGGCGATGTAGCCTTCCTGCTTGAGGACTTCCGCGATGGCGGTCTTCATGATGGAAGAAGGCATGGAAACGACCTTCTGCATGGACATGCAGCCGTTGCGAAGGCGCGTCAGCATATCTGAAATCGGATCCTGCATACTCATTTCTTCGATTCCTTTCTGTTACCAACTGGCCTTAATCACGCCCGGGATCTGGCCCGTGGAGGCCATTTCGCGGAAGCAGATACGGCAGAGTTTAAATTTGCGGATGACGGCGCGGGGACGGCCGCAGGCGGCGCAGCGCGTATAGTTGCGGACTTTGAATTTCCCGCCGCGTTTCTGTTTCGCAATCAGACTTTTCTTAGCCATTTCTTAACGTCTCCTTACTTGGCGAACGGGAAGTCCAGCATGGTGAGAAGCTCCTTCGCCGCGGCGTCGGTCTTCGCGCTGGTCACGATTGTGATGTTCATTCCGAGCGGATACTTGATCTTGTCGAGGTCGATTTCCGTAAAGATCGACACATCAGGAATCCCGAGATTGTAGTTTCCGACGTGGTCGAAGCCCTTCTTCGGAGCGCCGCGGAAGTCGCGGACGCGCGGGAAGGCGTTGTGGACCAGACGGTCGAGGAACTGGTACATGCGGTCGCCGCGGAGCGTGACCATAAGACCCACGGACATGCCGGCGCGAAGCTTGAAATTCGCGATGTTCTTTCTGGACTTGCAGACGACGGGAGCCTGGCCGGCAATGGCGGAGAGGTGGGTGCGGGCTTCGGAGAAGGCGTCCTTTTCCATCTTGGTGCCGATGCCGGTGCTGATGACGATTTTCTTCAGCTTCGGAATCTCCATGACGTTCTTGAGGCCGAGCTTTTCCTGAAGAGCGGGGCGGACCTGCTCATTGTAGTATTTTCTCATATCGGGCATTGTTCAGTTCCTCCACTCACTCGGCCTTCTTCGCGCCTTCGTCGGCGGAAGCGATCTTCTTGACGTTGGAGACATGCACGGAGACAGCGCGGTCGGCGAGGCCGCCGTTCGGATTGGCGGAGCTCTTGCGGACAGTGCGCTTCTTCGTGATGCGTTCGCGGTCGCGGTCGGTGGGATTCTCGATTTCGAGGACGACGCGGTCTTTCTTCTTGAGGATGGCCACGACCTTGGCGGTCTTGTTCTTCCAGCCGCCGCTGATGACCTGGACTTTGTCGTTCTTCTTGACGTGGTAGCGCTTCTGGCACTTGTTCAATTCGTTATTCATCAGAGGACCTCCGGCGCCAGGGAAATGATTTTCATGAAGTTCTTGTCGCGAAGCTCACGGGCGACCGGTCCGAAAATGCGGGTGCCTTTCGGATTCTTCTGGTCGTCGATGATCACGGCGGCGTTCTTGTCGAAGCGCAGGTAGGAGCCGTCGGAACGGCGGATGCGCGCGGCGGTGCGGACGACGACGGCCTTGACGACGTCGCCTTTCTTCACTGCGCCGCCGGGGATGGCTTCCTTGACGGTGGCGGTGAAGATATCGCCGATGGAGGCGATGGTCTTGCGCTGGCCGAGGACGGTGATGAGCACGATGCGCTTGGCGCCGGAATTGTCGGCGACTTCAAAACTGGATTGCATCTGAACCATGGTTCAAGTCTCCTCTTATTCGCTGCGGCTGATGATTTTGACCAGGCGCCAGCGCTTAGTCTTGCTCAGGGGGCGGGTCTCCGCGATCATGACCTGATCGCCGACCTTCGCCTCGTTGTTCTCGTCGTGAGCCGCATAACGGACGTGGCTCTTGACGACCTTCTTGTACCGGGGATGCGCGGAACGCGTCACGATCTCGACGACGATCGTCTTGTTCTGGGCGTCGCTGATGACGTTTCCGACGCGCGTTTTCCGGTGGCCGCGCACAACGGCTGCGGCAGCGGTATCAGTCTTAATGGTTTCGTCCATTTCAGGTATTCCTTATTTGCCGGCCGAAGCGCGTTTGTTGAGTTCGGTCATCACCCTCGCGAGGTTGCGGCGGGCGGTGCGGATCTTGGCCGGGCTATCGAGCTGACCGGATTTGGCCTGGGCGCGGAGGAGGAACTTTTCCTTGCGGAGTTCACCGTCGCGGGCGACGAGTTCGTCCTGGGAAAGTTCGCGGATCTGCTTCATGGCCTTGTTGACAGATTTTTTATTTTTCATGACAGGTCCTTCCTCACATTAGACGGCCGGGATCCGGGAGACGAAGCGGCAGCGGATCGGGAGCTTGGAAGCGGCGAGGCTCATGGCCTCCTTCGCGAGGGTTTCGGAGCAGCCGGAAACCTCGAAAAGCATGCGTCCGGGCTGAACCGGGGCGACCCAGTATTCGACGTTGCCTTTGCCCTTGCCCATACGGACTTCCAGGGGCTTCTTCGTGCAGGGCTTGTACGGGAACAGGCGGATCCACACCTGGCCGCGGCGTTTCATGTGGCGGGTAATCGCGACACGGGCGGCTTCGATCTGGGCGGCGGTCAGGAAGCCGCGCTCAAACGTCTGCAATCCGAAATCGCCGAAATCCAGTTTGTTGCAACGTTGGGACAGCCCGGCGTTATTACCGCGCTGCACCTTTCTGTGCTTTACTCTTTTTGGCATTAACGGCATTTTGCATTTCCTCCGTGAGTTCCTTGTGGCAGATCCAAACCTTCACGCCGATTTTGCCTGCGGTCGTGTTGGCCTCGGTGAATCCGTAATCGATGAAAGCCTTCAGGGTCTGAAGCGGCGTGCGCCCTTCCTTGTAGGTTTCGGTGCGGGCCAGTTCTGCGGCGCCGAGTCGGCCGGAGCACTGGATTTTGACGCCTTCGACGCCGAGTTCCATGGCGGTCTGGATGGCCTTCTTCATGGCGCGGCGGAAACCGATGCGGCGTTCGAGCTGGGCGGCCACGTTCTCAGCGACGAGCTGGGCGTTGGTCTCGGGCTGCTTGACCTCGATGACGTCGACGATGAGCTCCTGCCCCTTGTCGAGCAGCTTGCTCACTTCGTCGCGCAGTCTGTCGATCTCGGCGTCCTTGCCGCCTTTCTTGCCCAGGAGCACGCCCGGACGGGCGGCGAAAATCGTGGTGCGGACGCGGTTGAAATAGCGTTCGATCAGGATGTTGGAGATCGCAGCCTGATTGTAGTTCTTTTTGATAAAGGTGCGGACCTTGCGGTCTTCGTGAAGCCACGTCCCGAAGCTGTCCTTGCGGGCGAACCAACGGGAGCACCAATTCTTGTTCAGGGCAAGTCTCAGCCCGATTGGATTAATTTTTTGTCCCACTGTGACTTCCTTTCATCTCAGTCGTCGGTAAGAACCACCGTGAAGTGGCTCATGCGTTTGCGGATTCTGCCCGCCATGCCGCGCGCCTTCGGACGGAACCGCTTCAGCATCGGACCGGGGTCCGCAACTGCGGTCTTGACCATCAGGGACGCTTCGTTCATTCCGCTTTCGGCTGCGGCCGCCCTGGCGCATTTGAGCGTCTTGGCGAACAGCTTGGCGGCCTTTCTCGGGGAAAGTTCCGCGATCGCAAGCGCCTCGGCGTAGGGTTTTCCCTGGATGACACGGGAGAAATCCATACCCTTGGACGGAGCAATGCGGACATACCTTGTTACTGCCCGAACTTCCATGTTGTTCTCGCTTTGTTGTTTATGGTTTTGGGTTGAAGATAGTGCGAACTGTATGTATTTGAGCATCCCGGCCCCCGCGGCACAATGCGCCGCAAGACCCGGAACGGGGTTTCCAACGGAACTGCCGTCCGCCGCGTCTGATACCGGGCATTTTCAGCAGGGCTGAGTGTCCCCGGGCAAGGATCGCATGGAACAGCGAATTGGACTGCCGCCGCCTTTTCTGCGGCAAACAGAGTAAATACTATACATTCTCTTTTCGCATTTTTCCAGTCCTTTTCCGGAAAAACCGTATTTTTTTTCCATTTTTTTTCGTTTCGGGATGGAAAAATCGGAAAAGTGCAACATTTGTTATTTATTTGCTTTTTTGGTTGCCGCCTCCGCGGAACAGTCGGTCGACAGCTTTCACAAAACGCATCGTCCGCGTCATGCGCGGCGTAATCGCGCCTTTCGGACAGTGCTCCTGGCAGCAGAAGCACCGGATGCAGTGCGGGAGGTCGAAGACGGGCCTGCCGCCGGAAAGCTTCAGGGATTTCGGCGGACACATCCTCACGCAGACGCCGCACCCGACGCATTTTGCCGGGTCGAGAACCGGGTTCACGACCATCAGCTTGTAAAGCGGCTTCTGCATCCATTTCGGGATGCCGACTCCGAGATGCAGCTGCGCCATGTCCATGACGGGCCGGTCCGGAAGCGCCAGCGGGTCGCAGACGGGAAGCGGATCGGGATTGCAGACCGTTTCCGGCGCAGGGAAAATTCCGCGCGCCTTTGCGCGTTTGACGATATGGAGTTCGTCGGGATCGACGCCGAGGACCCGCGCCGCGACGGCGTCGAGCGCAAGCGCATCCGTGCCGCCCGCGATGAAACGCCGGTCCGTCGGAGTTCCCGCGCCGGGTCCATTGCCCTCCATGCAGGTGACGGCGTCGAGCAGGTTGAACGCCGGACGCACGACGAGATAAAGGTCGAGGAGCATGTCGGCGAATTTGTCGTAATCGCGGCCGACTGCGAGATGCCAGGCGAGGCGGTCGCCGCCGTTGACGAGTCCGAAGAGGTTTTTGACGCAGAATGTTAGGGTCATCATGCCATGCGTCTTGGCTTTGGCGAGATCGGCGACGAAATCGTATTCGCGGAACTCGTCGGCGATTTCCAGGTTGCGGAAGCAGACGGCGTCCAGCGGGGGCTGTTTGCGGTAGTTCGTGAAATTGGCGGATGCGACGCCAAGCGATTTCAGTTCGTCGGCGATCCCCATGGCCCTGAGTATCTGCGGCGCGGTCTGCACGGCGGGGTTCTCCAGAATCGCGACGCGCGACGCTCCGGCGTCCAGAAAGACTTTCGCCGTTTCGACGATGAATCGCGGATTCACTGCCTGCGGATCGTTGTTCCTGCGCCAGCCAAGCAGATTGGGTTTCAGCATCACGGATTTGCCGGAAACGCCGCCCGCCGCTTCAATCTGGGGGCGCAGGACATGTTCCAGCGCAGGGCGCAGAGCCTGCGGCGTGTAGTCGGCGCAAGGCGCGAACGCCAGCCGGATCTTGTTCCGACGACCGACGGAAGGTCGCGGCGCGCCGGGCGATGTTGTTTCTGCTGTCATGGGATGAAAACCTGGTTTTTCGAGCTTTTCCTGAAAACAATTAATATAGCATCATCCGGCGGAAATTCAAAACGATGCTTGAAAAAACCAGGGCGCGCGTGTATTGTATTCATAACTGTTGCGAAAAAGCGGAACAGTCCGGTTCCGCATCGTTTTCATAGCAAGAGGTCGACATGGCAAACCATGAAACATCGTACAGCGGAGGAAAAAACGGATTCCCGCTTCCGTGTCTTGAACCCGGATTCCGTCCGTCCGTGCTGGAAAACCGCTTCTTTCGCGCAGCGGTCCGGGCGTCGGGCCGCGCGACGCCTCTGAAACTTGCGGTCGCGACGCCGTCCGGACAGGTCGTATCGGTCGAGACCGCCGTGTACGGCAGTTCCGATGCGTCGGAGGTCGCGGCGAGCGTGCGCCATGCGGAACGGCTCGTAAAAAGCCTGCTTTGGATCGCCGGGGGAAGCAGGATCATTGTCGCGGGTTCGGACGCCGTCGCGGCGGCCCTCGCGAAAATCTATGCCCCGGACGGCGGACGCGCGTTCGATTTCGCCAGCATGACGAAAATCTACGATGCGCCGCTCTCTGTGGAGTCCGTTCCGTTCGAAGACGCTCCGGCGGACTGCGAGCCGCAGAACGGCCTCGGACGGCATTTCGAGGGATGCCGCGTGGGGTTCGACCTTGGCGCGAGCGACCGGAAATGCGCCGCCGTACAGGACGGAAACGTCGTTTTTTCCGAAGAAGTCGCGTGGAATCCCTCCAAACAGGCCGACCCCGCCTGGCATCGTGCGGGCATCAACGACTCGATCCGCCGGGCCGCCGCCCGTTTGCCGCGCGTCGACGCGATCGGCGGCAGCGCCGCAGGCGTGTACATCAACAACCGCGTGCGGATGGCTTCGCTGTTCCGCAGCGTTCCGCAGGACCGGTTCGAACTGGAGGCGGCGCCGGTTTTCGAGTTCGTCCGCGAAGACTGGCAGGGGGTGCCGTTCGCCGTCGTGAACGACGGGGAGGCAGCCGCGCTCGCCGCATCGATTCAGCTCAACCGCAACGGCGTCCTCGGCGTGTCGTTCGGCAGCAGCATGGCGGGCGGATATGTGAACGGCGCCGGGTGCATCACGGGCCGTCTCAACGAACTGGCGTTCGCGCCGGTGGATTATTCCGCGTCGGCTCCACGCGACGAATGGAGCGGCGACCGTGGATGCGGCGTGAATTATTTCTCCCAGCAGGGCGCGGCGCGTCTGGCCGAAGCTGCGGGGCTGGTTTTTCCAGCGGCCACGCCGCTGCCTCAGATTCTTCAGGAAATCCAGACGCTTGCGGAAAATGGCGACGAACGCGCGCTGAACGTCTTCCGAAGCATCGGAACGGCGTTCGGGTACACGGTCGCGGGCTTCTGCGAGTTCTATCCGGTCATTCACACCGCCGTCATCATGGGCCGCGTAACCAGCGGCGTCGGCGGCGACGTCATCTGCCGCGAGGCGAACCGCATCCTCGCGGAAGTTTTCCCCGAACTTGAAACGACCGTGGCCGTGCCGGACGATTCCCTGCGGCGGCACGGGCAGGCCGTCGCGGCGGCCACGCTCGCGGAAATCCGAACCTGATCCAACAATGCTCAACCTCACATAAACAGGAGTTCAATATGAAAGAATTGACGCTGACGGTGCTCGCAGCCGGAATGGGAAGCCGCTACGGCGGACTCAAGCAGATCGACCCGGTCGGGCCGGACGGCGAGATCATCCTCGACTATTCCATCTACGACGCCATGCGGGGCGGGTTCAACAAGGTCGTGTTCGTAATTCGGCGCGACATCGAACAGGCGTTCCGCGAGGCGGTCGGCGCGAAGTGGGAAAAGCGCGTCGCCGTCGAATACGCATTTCAGGAGCTGAACGCCCTGCCCGCCGGACACGGCGTTCCCGAAGGCCGCCGGAAACCGTGGGGCACCGGCCACGCCGTGCTTTGCGCAGCGGACAAAATATCCGGGCCGTTCGCCGCCATCAATGCGGACGATTTCTACGGACGCAGCGGATTCGCGCAACTCGGAAAAGCGCTGGCGGAAAATGCCGATCCGCACCGTCATTTCATGGTCGGATACCCGCTCCGCAACACGCTCTCCAAGTTTGGATCCGTCTCGCGCGGCGTCTGCACGGCCAACCCGAACGGCACGCTGAAGGAAGTCACCGAGCGCACGAAGATCGAACCGGACGGATCGGACGGCGCGGTCGCCGTAGACGAATCCGGCGCGAAACTCACGTTCACGGGCGACGAAATCGTCTCCATGAATTTCTGGGGCTTCATGCCGTCGCTGTTCGACGGCCTCCGCGATCTCTTCGAGGGTTTCCTGCGCGAACACGGATCCGAGCCGAAATCCGAGTTCTATCTCCCCGCCGCCGTCGCCTCCATGATCGGCGACGGACGCGCATCCGTCGGCATCCTCGAAAGCCGGGATTCCTGGCTCGGCGTAACCTACCGCGAGGACAAGCCGCGCGTTCAGGCGGGGATCGCCGCGCTGGTCGAATCCGGCGCGTATCCGTCGCCGCTGCTTTTCTGAGTTCAAAAGGCCAGGAGATACCCTCATGTCCGTTTCAGACCGCGCCGCACTGGAATCCGCCGCTCAATTTGAGCTTGGCGGACGCGTTGTTTCCGCGGCGGCGTTCGGCAGCGGACACATCAACGACACCTTCGCGCTGACGGTCGAGAAGCCCGCGTCGGACGCCTGCGTGCGGTTTGTCCTTCAGCGCATCAATCCGCACGTCTTCCCGAATCCGCTCGCCGTAATGGACAACATCGTGCGCGTGACGCGGCATCTGCGGGAGAAATATGCGATCCTGCCGAACGCCGGACGGCGCGTGCTGACCGTGGTTCCCACGAAGGAAGCGAAGCCATGCATGTTCGACGAGGACGGCGCGTGCTGGCGCTGCTACCGCATGATCGAGGGCGCGCATACGGTCGACGCCGTACGGGAACCCGCCCGGGCGCGGACCGCGTCGTTCGCGTTCGCACGGTTCGCCCGCGATCTTTCCGACCTGCCGCCCCCGCGCCTTCAGGAGACGATTCCCGCTTTTCACGATACTCCGGCGCGTCTGCGCACGTTGGACGCCATTGTCGAGGAGGATCGCCTCGGACGCGTCGACTCGGCCGCGCGGGAACTTGCCGAAATCGATGCCATGCGGCATCTGGCCCCGCTCATTACGGACGCGTTCGCGGCCGGGCTGGTTCCGGAACGCATCACCCACAACGACACGAAGATCAACAACGTCATGCTCGATACGGCCACGAACGAGGCGATCTGCGTGATCGACCTCGACACCGTGATGCCCGGATTGGCTCTGTACGATTTCGGCGATCTCGTGCGCGTGGCGGCGAATCCGGCCCGCGAGGACGCCGGAAAAATCGAAAACCTGAAGGCACGCCGCGACATGTACGACGCCTGCGCCGAAGGATTCCTGGCGGGATTCGACGGCTATCTGACCGGACAGGAGATCGCACTCATGCCGGTCGCCGGGGCCGTCATTGCGTTCGAACTCGCCGTTCGCTTCCTCTCCGACTACCTTGACGGCGACCGGTATTTCAAAACGGGGCGCCCCGGCCAAAACCTCGACCGCGCCCGCACTCAGATCGCCCTCGCCCGCGCGCTCGAAAAACTTGCCCGTTGATTTTTGCGGGCTTACGCCGTTTTTTTCCGGAATTGTTTCAGGTCCGGCAAATTTTCGGCAAATGACATTTGAAAAGGGCGCGGATTTATGATATATTAAAGTTTAAAATTTTTTTGGATGTAAAAAAACATCATGATCAAGAACCCGCGCATCGTATTCATGGGAGCCGGCATTTTCGCCGTTCCGATCCTCGAGGCCCTGGCGAACAGCCATGACCTCACGCTCGCCGTGGCCGTGACCCAGCCGGACCGCGCGGCAGGGCGCAAACGCATGCTGACGCCGACGCCGCTCGGACGGTATGCGGACATGGCGGGGATCCCGTGCGAACGCGTGCAGTCCGTGAACACTCCGGAATTCCTGGATCACGTGGCGGCGCTGGAGCCGGACATGATCGTGGTGGTGTCGTTCGGCCAGATCCTGCGGGAACCCATCCTGAACCTCCCGCCGCTGGGCTGTCTGAACGTCCACGCATCCCTTCTCCCGAAATATCGCGGGGCGTCGCCCATCACCACCTGCGTATTGAACGGAGACGACATCACCGGAGTAACGTTTATGCAGATGGAACGGGGGCTGGACTCGGGGCCGATCTACGAGATGCACCGGATGCCCGTTCCGCCCGGAATCACGGCGGAGGAACTGGAGCGTTCGCTCTCCGAGATGGCCGGGAGCCGCATCTGCGACTGCGTAGGCCGCATCGCGCGCGGCGAGATCGCGCCGCGCCCCCAGCCCCTCGAGGGCGTCACGGTGGCGGTCAAGATCCGAAAATCGGACGGGTTCGTCGTATGGAACGAAGACGCCGCCGTCCTGGAACGAAAGGTGAGGGCTTACCATAACTGGCCGTCGATGTCGTTCCGCGTCATGGTGCGCGGACGCGTCATGTCGGTTAAGATCACCAAAGCGTCGTATACGTCCTTCCGGGCCGCCGGCGCCGAACCGGGGAAAATCATCGCGCTCGCCGACAACAGGATCATGGTGTCCTGCGGCTCCGGTTCCCTGCTGCTCGACCGCATCGTGCCCGAAGGAAAAAAGGAAATGCCCGTCGCCGATTTCCTGAACGGCGCCCGCCTCGAAGTCGGCGACGTCCTGCTGAACGGCCAGCCCGAACAGCAGCCAACCCCGTGAAAGATTATTCCAAGTCATGCCTCAAGAGAAAAAACAGATCATCCTGAACTGCGAGGAACTTGAGACCCGCTCGGCGCTGCTCGTCAACGGCCATCTGGAGGACTACCAGATCGAGCGCAAGGGCGACGGCATCGTCGCCGGGTCCATCTACCTCGGCAAGATCACCCGCATCGAACCGGGCCTGGAAGCCTGCTTCGTCGACATCGGCGCGGAGAAGAACGCGTTCATGCACTTCCGCGACATGCTCCCGGCCTCCTACGACATCCTCGACAACATCAAGAAGATCGGCGAGGAGCGCGAACGCGTCAAGGAAACAGACGCTTCCCCGAAGAAGAAAAAGCACATCATCTCCATCCTCAGCGAAAAGTTTCGCAACCTCGTGACTGGCGGCGACCGCGCCAAACGCCTGAAGGAGATGGAGGAGCGAATCCATACCGGCAAGATCACCATCGAGGACATCCCGCGCGTCTTCCCCGCCGGGTCCGAGCTCCTCGTGCAGGTCACGAAAGGCCCCATCGGAACCAAGGGCGCGCGCGTCACGACCAACATCACCATCCCCGGCCGCTACCTGGTCCTGCTCCCCTACTCCAAGCACATCGGGCTCTCCTCGCGCATCGAGGACAGAAAGGAACGCGACCGCCTCCGCAAAATCCTGCTCGGGCTGAAGTTGCCGGACGGCATGGGGCTCATCTGCCGCACCGTCGGCGAACACCGCAAGGCCGTCTTCTTCCAGCGCGACCTGGAAATGCTGCTGGAACTCTGGCAGAAGGTCGACAACGCCCTGCTGAAGCCGCGCGCGCCCGCGCTTGTCTACGCCGAACCCGATCTGCTGGAGCGCACCGTGCGCGATCTGCTGACCGACGACATCGACGAGATCGTGGTCGACGACAAGGAGAAATACGATTTCCTGGTCGAAGCGCTCAAGAAATTCGTCGGAAACGACTTCAATACGCAGATTACGCGCCACAAACGCGCCGAATCCGTGTTCGACCGCTACAAGGTCACGCCGCAGGTCGCCGAAATCTACAACCGCATCGTGAACCTCCCCGGCGGCGGCTATCTCTGCATCGACGAGACCGAAGCTCTCGTGGCCATTGACATCAACACCGGCAAATCCAAGGCGGGCAAGGCGCAGCGCGAGCTCATCCTGAACACCAATCTCGAGGCCGCGAAGGAGATCGCACGGCAAATCCGGCTCCGCAACATCGGCGGCCAAATCGTCATCGACTTCATCGACATGGCGAACAGCGCCGACCGCGAACAGGTCAACCGCACGATGAACAAGCTCGCCGACCTCGACCGCGCCCGCACGAAGATCCTTCCGATCAGCAAGTTCGGACTCATGGAGATGACGCGCCAGCGCGAGAGCGAAAGCGTGCAGGATTCGCTGTTCGATCCGTGCCCGTACTGCGGAGGCTCCGGCCATGTGAAATCCGCCATCAGCATGAGCGTGGAGATTCAGCGCCGCCTGCTCGAAATCCTCAAGCAGCGCACGAAATCGAAGAAGGCCGCCACCGTCCGCGTCATCCTGAACCCCGCCGTGCTCGCGCGCCTCAAAAACGACGACGCGAAGATCCTCTACGAGATGGAAAGCAAGTACGGCCGCGACCTCGAATTCCGCGCGGACCCGGCGATCCACGTCGAGGAGTTCCGCCTTATCGACCCGAAGACGGGCGAACTTCTGTGATCACGCGCACAGGTCTCTCCGGCGGCGCTCCGGGATCCTGCGGAGGACCCGCGATCAGCGCGACCGAGACCGCGGCCAGCCGCAGTGGCAGCCCCAGGATGCCGTCCGGCGCTTCGACGACCGGGAAATAGACGCCCGTATCCGTCAGGATTCCGCCGTTTGCGAGATGCCAGCAGCCCTCGTCGTAGACGTAATGCGTCTTCATGTCGGGCCGCCAGTACACGCCGTCCTTGTGATAATACGCGCCGTCCGCATAGTAGTAGCAATCTCCGATCCAGCCGGGATCGGGTTCTATTTTGACCTCGGACGCGGCTTTCTCCCTCTGTTTTTTCCGGTGAGCCTCCGCCTCCTCGTCGGTCAGCAGCTTGTGTTCATTCTCCCCCTGCCGGACTACGACGGGCTCCCGCCAAACAGGTTCCTTCTGATCCGCATCTTCGTCCGCCGCGCACGCAAACGTCGCGAGCAACGCCGCCAGCGCCAGCGCTTTCAGAAGCTTTGAGGAAATCGGGAGCGTATTCATGCGGACTCCTCCGGCAGGGAAAGCCTGTTTTATTGATTTCGTGTCCACAGCGCTCTTTTATTGAACTTCGGGAAGACCGCGACGACCGCAAGGAAGATGTTTCTGCTCGTTTTCGTGTTCGACATGAGTTCAGGTCCTTTCAAATGAGCGATGCGGGAATGCAATCCACGTTTTTGTTCGGCAGTGGTTCGATCGCCGGGCAGGTGCATACCAGTGCACCTTTTCCGGTTTTGAGATTCAGGCGTTCCAAAACGCTAAAATGCTGGACATCGTCTTTTTTTGGCGTCGATGACTTTTTGAACTCAACGGGATAAAACGCGTCTTCCCGTTCGATCAGGAGGTCGATTTCCCTTTTGTCTTTATCCCGATAGAAGTACAATGCCGGATGCTCTGTTCCGGCGTTCCAGTAACTCTTCAGGATTTCGGAAATGCACCATGTCTCGAAGATGAACCCGTTCATCGCCCCTGATTCCAGCGTTTCCGGCGTCGGCCAGCGCGTCAGATAGGAGCACAGCCCGGTGTCAAGCAAATAAAGTTTCGGAGTTTTCACGAGTCTTGTGGTCAGGCTGCTCGCATACGGCGGCAGCAGATAAGCGATGCGCGATGACGCGAGAATACTCAGCCAGCTCTCCGCTGTTTTGACGTCGATCCCGGCATCCCGTGCAAGTTCGCTGTTGTTGAGCAGTTGTCCCGTTCTGGCCGCGCAGGAACAAAGAAACTTGAAAAACTTGTCGAGATCGTGAACCTTCGTCAAATTCCGGATGTCGCGTTCCAGATAGGTGTTGATGTAGCTTGAATAGAAGAAATCGCGTTCCTGCGGCGTGGCGTTCAGGACTTCGGGATAACATCCCCGCCAGATACGGCGGAACAGTTCCGCGGTATCGAATCGTCCGGTTGATGCGCTGAAATGTTTGTCGGGAGTGAACGGAACGTTCGGTTCTCCGGCAAGTTCGGACTGGGAAAGCCCGGAGAGTTCGAATACTCCGATTCGTCCGGCCAGAGACTCCGACACTCCCTTCATGAGCGGGAACCGTTGCGACCCGGTAAGCCAGTACATGCCTTTCGCTTCCTCCGGAGACCGGAAACGCTGTTCATCTATGACGATCTTGATAGAATTCAGGAGTTCGGGAACATACTGGATTTCATCGATCAGTGCCGGAGGGGAAAACCGTTCGATGAAGGCACGCGGATCCTCCTTCGCCAGCAGACGCAGATTGGAATCATCCAGCGTCACATACTTTCTTTCTGGTTCCGCCAACCGCCTCAGGAGCGTAGTTTTCCCGACTTGTCTGGGGCCTGTCAGCAGGATCGCCGGGAAAAACCTGCTCCCGGCTTGAATCGCCTCTGTCAGGTGTCGTGTGATATACATAGCTCAAACCTCGTCTGATTTGGAATTAAATTCCAATATAGCCGACAATTCTGTTTTTTCAAGCCGTTTTCCTGAAAAAAGGCATAAAAAGTCATCTCCTATGGTGTTGCAGATTCCGAATTTAGCAGCGGATCAGGTTTTGTCTATTTCGAGTTGAAGGATGGAAGGATTCGACAAGTCACTCCTTGCCGGATTCGATGTTTTCAAGTGCTTCTTCCGCGCCAGGAACGCCTTCATCGACAAGTCTCCGGAGGAATTTCAGAGCGTATTCATTCTCTTGCGCCGCTGACTTTCGGGTCCATTCGACAGCCTCGGCGTATTTCCGGTCGGAGTAACAGTCGACGCCGAGAACGAGCTGCGCCTTGGGATGTTCCAGCTCGGCTGCTTTGCGGAAACAATCCCAAGCTTTTTCCTGATCGTCTTCCTCGTCGTATTTTACTGCCAAACGGAACAGCTCTTCCGCCGATTGCTGTTCAACGCCCGGTTGCGGCGTGGACCGCTCCAGCGGAGACACCGAGGCGCTGACCTCGGCTTTTGATCCATGATCCGAAGCCCTGCTGCCGGCATTGTCCTGACCTGCGTTCTTCCCGCATCCGGCAGAGACCACCACGCTCAAGCAAACGGCGGCGAAGAGAACGAACAATCTGCGGATGTTTTTCCTGTTCGACATGACTTCAGGCTTTTCACTGTGTTGCTGATGGAGGGTTTTGAGGAATCACAAAATGTACTACACCACATCTTGTGAGAAAAACAAGGGCAAAACCCTTTTGCGTCGGCCGTGACGGTTCAGCGGATGCCGGTCGAACCGAATCCGCCGGCGTTCCGGTCGGTTTCGTTCAGCTCGGCGGCGGGCGTCAGGACGACCTGCGGGAGCGCCGCGATCACCATCTGGGCGATACGGTCGCCGCGCTGCACAGGGAACACATTCTCCCCAGCGTTGAACAGGATTACGCAGACTTCGCCGCGGTATCCGGCGTCGATGGTGCCGGGCGTGTTGAGCAGCGTCACGGCATGTTTGAGCGCGAGCCCGCTGCGGGGGCGTATCTGCGCCTCATAGCCGGAGGGCAGCTCCAGGAAAAGCCCGGTCGGGACGAGCGTAACCTTGCCCGGCTGCGCCTCGACGTCGACGCGGCTCTTCAAATCCCAGGCGGCGTCGTCCTCGTGGGCTTTCTTCGGGGCGAGGTCTTCCGCGCCCTCCTGCATTTTGAATCGGACTGTGATCGGCATGGGAAGCCTCCTTCCGGGTTATGGGTCAGCTCTTCAGGTCGATGGAACGGCGGATGCCGTCCGCGATGAAATTGAACGCGGTCACGCACAGGAAAATGGCGAGGCCGGGCCACAGCATCAGGTTCCAGTAGCTCAGCGGATCGGCGAACGCCTGTTTCAGCAACTCGCCCCAGCTGGCGGAGGGCGCCTGCACCCCGAATCCGAGGAAGCTCAGGCTGTTCTCCGCCAGGATCGCGCCGGCGATGCTGAACGCGAACGAGACGAAGATCGGGCCGGAGACGTTCGGCAGGAGATGCTTGAACAGGATGCTGTGCAGCGGCACGCCGAGGCTTTCGCAGCTCTGGATGTACGCCATCTGGCGCGCCTTCAGCGTCTCGCCGCGCACCAGGCGGGAAAGACCGGGCCAGCCGGTCATGCCCAGCACGAAGATCACCAGCAGGATCGACTGGCGCGTTCCGTAGTCCAGCATGATCGCCATCAGGATCAGCAGCAGCAGGAACGTCGGGAAGCAGATCACAATCTCGACCAGACGCTGTACGGCGAGGTCGATGCGGCCGCCGCGATAGCCGGAAAAGAGGCCGATCATCGTGCCGAGCACAAGTTCGATCGCGGTCGCGAGGAACCCGACTGCCAGCGACACGCGCGCCCCGTACGTCATGCGCGCGAAAACGTCGCGCCCGACGTTATCCGTGCCGAAGGGGTGTTTCCGTGAGGGCATCGCGTAGGTGTCGGGGGACGTCTCGAACGGCCCGTACGGAACCGCCGCAAAATAAAAGCTGGACGCCGTATCCTCGGCGGCGGTCTTGCGCCAGTCTACCTGGGTCATCTGCGACTTCGAGACGCAGAACGGCACGGCGAGCAGGATCAGGACCACGGCAAGCGAGGACCAGAAGAATCGTTTGCGTTTCCGGAAGCATCCGTACAGGATCAGCGCCGCCGGGATCGCGAGAAACAGCCAGTTGAACATCTTTTCCACGAAGACTTCCTGCGCGTCCGGGGCGAAGAAGTCGCGCAGGGCCGGACTCGAAAGCGCGCCGTCCGCCGCCACGATCAGGAGCGGTTTTCCATTCACGAAGAGCGGAGCTGCGACGGCGGACAGGATCAGCAGGACGACGAAGACGAGGCCGCAGACGGCGGTCTTCTCGCGGAAGAACCTGCGGACCATGAGCCGACCGGGCGTCAGGTACGCCGAGGAGTCCGCCTCGCTGGCCGCATTCGTCGTCCGTTCGTTCCGTTCCGCTGCGATGTCCTGTTCCATAAGCCTGTTCCGTGTTCAGCCGGATCAGTCGTTTTCCGGGAAGAACGCCGGCTTGCCGTCCGACATGGAGACGCGGATCTTCGAGCAGCCGTGGAACGTGCCGCGGAGAATCTCGTCGGCGAGCGGATCTTCGATGAGCGTGCCGATGGCGCGGCGGAGCGGACGCGCGCCGTGTTCCGGGTTTGCGCCGGAGGAGATCAGGCAGTCGATGACGTCGTCGTCTATTTCGAGCTTGCGCCCCCGGTCGGCAAGTCTGGCGACGAGCTTGGAAAGTTCCAGCCGTACGATCCGGCGGAGTTCATCGGGGCCGAGCTTGCGGAAGACGATCAGTTCGTCGAGACGGTTGATGAATTCGGGCTTGAAGGCCTTGCGCGCGGCCTCCAGCAGGCTGTCGCGGAGCTTGTCGTAATCGTCGTTCACGCCCGTTCCGGTCGCGAATCCGAGCGGCGCTCCGTTCGCGAGGCGTTCCGCGCCGACGTTCGCGGTCATGATGATGACGGTGTTGCGGAAATCGACGCTGCGGCCGAGCGTGTCGGTAAGGCGTCCGTCCTCCATGATCTGAAGCAGCATGTGGGTCACATCCGGATGCGCCTTTTCGATCTCGTCGAACAGCACCACGCTGTACGGGTGGCGGCGGACGCGTTCGGTCAGCTCGCCGCCCTCGCCGTGTCCGACGTAGCCGGGCGGGGAACCGACGAGACGGCTCACGTTGAACTTCTCCATGAACTCGGACATGTCGATCTGGATCAGGGAGTCGGCGTCGCCGAACATGAACTCGGCGAGCGATTTCGCCAGAAGCGTCTTGCCGACGCCGGTCGGGCCAAGGAAGATGAACGAGCCGATGGGGCGTTTCGGGTCCTTCAGGTCGGCGCGGGCGCGGCGGAGGGCGCGCGCCACGGAACGCACGGCGTCGGACTGGCCGATCACGCTCTTTTCCAGTTCCTCCTCCATGTGGAGCAGGCGTCTGGATTCGGAATCCTGAAGCTGTTCCAGCGGGATGCGCGTCAGCTTGGAAAGCACGCGGTGGATGTCCTCGCGCGTCACTTCCGGCACGGTTTCGCTGCGGGCGTCCTCCCATGCGCGGCGCGCGGATTCGAGTTTTTCACGGAGTTCGCGTTCGCTGTTGCGGAAGCGAGCGGCGTCTTCGAATCGCTGGTCCGCGATAGCCTTCTCCTTGTCGCGGACCATCTGCTGAATGGCGTCCTCGGTCTCGCGGAGGTCGGGATGCTTCGGGGCGTTGGCGATCCGCACGCATGCGCCGGCCTCGTCCATGAGGTCGATGGCCTTGTCGGGGAGGAAACGCCCGCTGATGAAGCGGTCGGAGAGCTTCACGGCGGCTTCGATGGCGTCGTCGGCGTAGCGCACCTTGTGATGCGCCTCGTAGGCGGGTTTCAAGCCCCGGAGAATTTTGATGGCGTCCTCGATGCAGGGCGGCTCGACCATGACGGGCTGGAATCTGCGCTCCAGCGCGGCGTCCTTTTCGATGCCCTTGCGGTATTCGTCGAGCGTGGTGGCGCCGATGCACTGGAGTTCGCCGCGGGAAAGCGCGGGCTTGATGATGTTGGCGGCGTCCATAGCGCCCTCGGCGCCGCCCGCCCCGACGAGCGTGTGGAGTTCGTCAATGAAGAGGATGACTTTTTTGGACGAACGCACCTCGTCGATGACGGCCTTGATGCGTTCCTCGAACTGCCCGCGGTATTTCGTGCCGGCGACCATCAGCGGCAGGTCGAGCACGACGAGGCGTTTGCCGTGCAGGATCTCCGGCACGTCGTCCGCGGCAATCTTCCGGGCCAGCCCCTCCACGATCGCGGTCTTGCCGACGCCCGCCTCGCCGATGAGGACGGGGTTGTTTTTCGTGCGGCGGCAGAGAATCTGGATCACGCGTTCGATCTCGTCGTGCCGCCCGATGACCGGATCGAGCTTGCTTTTGCGTGCGAGCGCGGTGAGGTCGCGCCCGAACGCGTTCAGCGCGGAATGCTCTCCGTCGCCCCGGTCGTCGTCGCCGTCGTCGAAGCCCTTGTCGTCCGCGTCCTCGAAATCCTCGTCGTCGTCGCCCCGGTCGTCGTCGCCGGATTCATCATCTCCGGAATCCGGCAGATAATCCGGATCGAGCGTGGCGAGGATCCGCTGACGCGCCCTCCCGGGATCGACCTTGGACGAGCGGAGCAGGCTGGCGGCGGCCGTTGCGCCGTCGTTGAGGATGGCGAGGAGAAGATGCTCCGTGCCGATGTAGTTGCAACGCATCGCGCGCGCCTCGTCGCCGGACATGATGATGATCTTGCGGAGACTGGCGGAGAAAGGCGGAGCGCCGATCTGGCGCGTTTCGGAGCCGGACTGCGGCAGTTTCCGCGCAATCTCCATGAGCAGGTCCTGGAAATCGACCTTCATGGCGCGCAGCACCTCGACCGCTACGCCTTCCTTCAGCAGACAAATCCCGCGCAGCAGATGCTCCACGGAAATGCAGTCGTGGTTCATTCGTTCCGCTTCCTTCTGCGCCAGATTGAGCGACTGGCGCGCCCGCGGCGTAAACCGCCTCAGGGCCGCATTGACTTCTTCCTGTTCGGACATCGTGTTTTTCCCTTGCAACAGCGCCTGAATCCGTTATGTTTTTATCATCGGAAAATTCGGAACGCGGCAACGCGTTCCGGCCGGTCCGTCTTTTTTTCGCGCCGCCGGCCCGGACCTCGCCGCCCGGCGGCCGGTCCGTCCTGACGTTCCGGCTGGAGCGGGGCGGCTTCCCCTGTTCCGCGGCAGGCGGGATCCGGGCGAAACGGACTCACTTCGTGACAAAGTAGTTCGGATTGTCTCCGATGAAGCTGTCAACCGTATCGCCGTTGATGAGATAGTAGAACATGTCGAACGTTTCGTCGAGATTCTTCGGCACCGTATCCTTCTGCAAGTCAAGCACGGTGTCGCCGCTGATATAGTCGATGATGGCGCACACGCGGCTCTTCTTCAGCATGTCCTGTTCGACATAGGGGAGTCCGACGTCGCACATGAGAAGCATGTTGTTCTTGCCCGTGGCGGTGTTCTTCCTGGTGAGGAACGTGATCTTCTTGAGTTCGGAAACCGAGTTGGGCAGCCCCACGAAATTGACGACCATGTCGACCTTGTCGTAGACCTGGTCCAGTTTCTTCTTCATAATGGCGGCGTCCGTGGGATCCTCGCGAACCTCCTCGCCGGTCTTCTTGTCGGTTCCCATCTCGCCGACGGTCAGAATTTCCGTCCAGATGGCGCCTTTCTCCTCCAGGCGCTTCTGAAGCTCTTCCATCACGAAATGGTTGTCCGATTCAGGGTCGTTGTTCGAATTCTCGTCGATCAGGAAAGCGACCGTGGCGCCATTCTCCTGGAACCGGTTCGCGATGTAATCCGCCGCGCGTTCGGCCTTTGCGGTCAGCATGGTGCGGGCGTTCCGAGCGAGGCGTACATCTTCGGATTTTTTCGGAGAGATGAGGGCTCTGCCGATGACGCTGCCGAGCACCACGACCACGCCGGCGATCATGACGAAACGGGCATTGGGTTTCGCACTCAGATTCTTGATGCCCCAGACCATAACGATAAATCCCACCACCATCAGAACATAGACGATCAGGACAGGAAGTTCGATGTTTGCTAAGATCATTTGACTGACTCCTCTGCAGACGGTTCGGACGCGCGGGCGAACGCGCGCCGGTTGTTTCATGAAAAAAAGATTGTACAAGAGCAATATATCATACTTTTGGCCGCTTTCAAACTTTTTTCCCTTTTTTCTTCACAAAAAAGACATCCGTTCCGCCGGGAAGACAAGTCGACCGGCTCTTCAGACGAAAAAAAGCGTCATTCCGGCAGAAAAGGCGACAGGTTCGGTTCGTGGAAACCGCCGGCGAGGAACTTCCGCTTCTGCGCGGGATCGCAGTTCCGATGCGCGGCGGAACCGTTTATTCCGTCTGCGCCGCGGGGGCTTTTACCGCGTCCTCCGGCAGAATCAGGCGCATGGAGACGTTGAATAGCTTCGGCTCGCCGCGCAGTTTCCGATACCACGCCGGAACGGCGCGCGGGAACTGCATCGAACGGGTTTCGCTGAGCCGTTCCTTCGGAATCTTTTTGATGAATGCGGCGACGCGCTGCGCGCTGTCTGGCTTCTGTTTTTCGTCCCAGATCACGACGCCGCCGCGCTTCATGACGTCGTCCGGGTCGATCCACTGGCTCTGCGTGACGTCGGCGTCGAAGAACGCCTCCGGCGCTTCGGGCGAATACACGGCCACGTTGCACGCGCCCTTGCGGTCCGAGACGACGTAGGGCATCGGCCGGTCCGAGACCTCGTGCCAGAGGCCGGAGGCCGCCGCCGCGACGGCGTGTCCGGGGTAGTTTTCGTAGTCGCAGCCGCGTTTTTTGTAGCCCTGGTGCTCCAGCGAACGGATCACGAAGATCACGCCGAAGACGAACCCCATCAGCAGGATGGCGCTCAGGTAGAAATTCGCCTTGATCCGCGTGATGCGCGGCGACCAGACCATGAAGAGCCACACGCCCATGAACGGGAAGCACGGCACGACCCACGAATAGTTGATCTTGCCGCCGGTCACGAGCGAGAAGAGCAGCGCGGAGCCGAACGAGCCCCAGCAGCAGGACCACACGAACACCCTGTCGAACGCGGAGCATTGCGCGCGATCCTCGCGTTTCCGCCGCCACGGGAAGAAGAGCGCGAAGAAGATGACCGCCACGCCAAACACCTGCGCCGCGCGGTCCAGCGCCTTCAGCGGACGCGTGAAGTGGTCGGAAAGGGGGATGCTTGCGGCGGCGCTTCCGCCGTCCGAGAGCGCCGCCCGGCCCGCCGCGTACTGCATCGGCTTGAAGTCGTTGGAGAAGAGCCAGAGGACGTTCGGCAGGACCACCAGGACGAACGGAATCGCCGCCAGATAGAACTGCGGCCTGCGGAAGACGGCGCGGCCTTCCTTCGTGAACAGCAGCGGGATCGCCACGCAAACGTACATCGCCGGCGCGAAATACTTCACCATCATGGCGAGTCCGGCGAAGAACCCGGCGCACAGCCAGTACAGCCAGCTTTTCTTCGGATCGCCCTTCACGCCGAGGTAGACGAACAGCATGGTCAGCGGCCATACCGCCAGCTCCATCACGTCGTCGCACAGCTCCGTCGCCTTGATGCCGTAGAAGTTGATGAGGAGCAGCGTGACCGCGGCGAGGAACGCCGTGCGGAGCGGCAGGATGCGTTTCGCCACCTGGAACACGCAGAAGATGCCCGTGAACACGCAGACCTGGCTCGCAAGAAAGCTGGAGAAGAACGATTTCCCGCTCAGATACCATATGCCGACACCGAAGAACGGCCCCGCATACGGGTTCTTGTCGAATCCGAACTGGAAATGGCGGCCCCAAACGATGTTTTCCAGCACGTCGACGAAGTCGTTCGCGAGCGCGATGCACGGCAGAACGGTCCAGAAGACCAGCCAGCCGGACAGGATGATGAGGAGGATGCGCGTGAAGTCCATGCCGTCCGCGTCATGGTCGTTGGAATCGTCGAAAAGATAATGGCGGAAGAAATTGACGACGGGGTTCGTCTTTTTCGTTTCCGCGGAGGTCGCGGTTGTTTCCTGTTGTGTGGACTGATTGTTGTTCATTTGCTGAAACGTCCTGTATTTGAGGAGAAAAATGTATGTCGAATCGGAGCGGAAAATACCATTCCGCTGAAAATGTTTCAAATATTCAATATAGCGCCATTTTTCCGACAATTCAAATCAGGAAGAACGGGAAAAAAGTCTCGAAATGAAGCGGGAATTCAGAATTTGCTCATGTCGTGAACGAACGCGGCTCCGGCTACGAGATAGGCCGGCAAGGCGATCGTGTCCGCCGCGACCGCCAGCGGCAGCCAGAGGAATTTCCAGCAATATCCGAGCGGGCCTGTGCTGTCTTTGCGCTCGTCTTTTTCTTCCGTCCGGTACAGGAGAAACGCGCAGGCGTCCATTTCATAACAGTTCCCGACTCTCGCGTACGGAATCATGAACTGAACCGTCGAAATGGTCTTCCCGGAACGGTCCTCCCATTCATACCGGATGAAAAACGGGCTTGATTCGGGCAGAAACGGAACGTCGTGCGGATTGAGCCTCAATGGAATCGTCTCGCCCGGAGCGATCGTCAGATACCGGGTCTGATCTTCCAGATCGAAATCCTCGTCGATCCTGCGCCTAATGGGCGCCTGAAAAAACTGGACGTAATACGGCGGGCGTATGCCTGAAAAACGTGTCGGCCTTTCGGAACCGGAATAGAGACTTCGCACGGAACTGTCTTCCACGACCTCCAGATGGAACCGGACCATGTTTTCCGGAAGCCTGTACCGGTTCTCCTTGTCCTCATAGGTGTGAGTCGGTCGGAAGTCGGGAATGACGGGAGTCCAAAAACCCCAAGTTTCCGTCCGGTATTTCGCGGTCACTTCCCGGGTGTCAGGGGAGTACTGATAAAGGATCCGGTCGACGCCGGTTGTTGTCTTCCCAAGCGATTCCCATGTGTGTGCCGTGGCGCATCCGGTTCCGCACAGGCAGACGGAAAGGAGCGCGAACACAAAGGATATCCGATGATCCCAACCTGTGATCCTGTTCCGCTTCATTTTTCGTCTTTCCTTTCGAAAACGGCCTGCCGTTCGGGGCGAAGAAAACGGAATGTCAGGAAGCGGATTTTTTAGCGGCGGCAAGTTCCGCGCGGCGTTTCCTGACGAGGTATTTGGCGGAAACGGCTTTGGGGCGGCCGTGCTTGTCCGCGATGACGGCCTTGTAGCCGAGTTTCGCCTTGCGCTCCATTTCTTTGTCCACGGCTTCCTGCATGGCTTCGACGGCTTTTTTCATCTCCTCACTCATGGTTCAAGTCTCCTTGTATTTTCGCAAATCGTTTTTTGTCCTGAACCTCTAAAGGGTGTCCCATTCTTTTTTCAAAAATGGAAACGATTCGGTTTCCTGTATTGTCGAAGCAGATCGTATGGTCGCAGACCTCGGCATAATCGAACAGATTCCGTATGCTCCGAGGATACCGCCTGACGATATCTTCCGCCGGGATGTCATGCCCGCCTTCCAAAACCCGATGACGTACTCTTTGAGCGGAAAACTCGGCATCGGGGATATAGAGGTAAAACAGCGTGACGATCCAGCCCGATTTACGCCATTCGACGATACGGGGCAGATAGGTGCGCCCCGAAAGCGTGGTTTCAAAGGCAAAATCATTCCGTTCTTCAATTTTCCGGTTCAGAGTTTCAAGAAATATCTTGCTCGCTCTCAGCAATCCGGCTTCGTAATTGAGGGGAGACAGCCCCTTGGCGATCTCATCGGCGTTGATGAAATCCCGGCAGGACACGATCCGTGGAAGATACTCCAGCGCAAATGTGGTCTTCCCGGCTCCATTGGGGCCGGCCACCACGTAGCAATGAGGTTGTTTTCCGTGTTTCATGCGTCCTCCGAGACTCTGAGAAGTGTCGTAGATAATATATCACGTCAAACAGACATTTCAAACTTATGATAAACCCTGTTCATTCACTGGCGGATGCCGCGGCCGGTGCGTCCGCCGCGGTTGACGTTGCCGCCTGGCATCCTGCGGCCGGGGCCGAAGTTCTGCCCCTGCGCGGGCTGTTGTTGCCCCATGCGGCGGCCGGGCTGAGTTTGAGACTGCGGTTGCTGATTCTGCTGTTGAGCCTGCGCTTGCGTCTGCGCCTGCGTGCGCGGCCTGGGGTTCTTCGGATCGGGGCCGATGGTGACGATGAGGTCGCGGCCGTCGACTTCGATGTTGCTGATGTCAAGCCCGGAGGGGGAGCCGTTCCACCAGAGGCTGTCCGGCTTCGAGGCGTCGTTGAAGACGACGCGGTCCGGCGGGTAGAAGTAATCCGTGGCGATGCCGTTGCAGTTCCTGCCGTGCTGCTGGTGTCCGAACGTGCCGGGGCAGGGCTTTTCGAGGAGCGGTTCGCCGCCAGCCTGTTCGAGCGAGATCTCGTAGTGCTTTTCCTTCGTCATCTCCTCGTCCTCCTCCTGGTCGGTCACGGCGTCGTCGACATGCCAGATGGCGAGCCCGTGCGAGGGGAGCGCACGGTAGAACGAGGTGTCGGCATTGCGATTTTCGAGGAGGAAATACTCGTCCGGGTTGTCGGGGTTGCGGTAGATGTAGCCGTACTCGCTGGTAGCGGGGATCCTGACCTTGCCCTTGGCCGGCAGCGGGAGCGCCTTCAGCCAGCCGAGGCGGCAGCGGAACGGCCCGGCGAGGGCGGTCGGGTTGGTCTGGAGGCCGGAGATGCGGTCGTACATGCCGATGCCCATGATGCAGTGGTTGCCGAGGCCGTGCGAGACCTTCTGCTCGTTCTTCGGCGTCTTGTCGCTCTTCTCGCCGTAGTCGACGTAGTCCAGGATGTCGAACGTCTGGTGCATGATCTCGTGGATCAGAATGCTGACCGTGGGGCTGTCCTGAATGCCGCAGATCAGAACCTGCATGCTGTGCAGTCCGCCGGGCAGCCGGATCTGATCCATCGGCGTGAACCAGTGCGCCTGCGGCCAGAGGCCGTCGAACGAGCTGTTGCGCGAGTACAGCACGCAGGCGGAACGGATCGTGCCGTCGGCCTCCCGCGAGACGGTCGAGAGATCGAAGTCCTTCGGGAGCTTCGCCATGGCCTCCTTGATGAGCATGTCCGCGCCTCGGTAGTTCAGCGCCTGCTGGTAGTAGTCGCGGTTATGGTCGGCCACGACGTAGTCGGAGACAAGGTATTTGAGGTCGCACCGGCCGTAGGACTGGTTGTCGACGAAATCGTGGACCGAGCAGGAGTTGCCGTATCCGCGGTAGTTCGATTCATTCAGGAAGAACGCCACTTTCTCCTTCGGGATGATCACGTTCTCCGGATCGTCCGGAAACTTCACGAGTACGGCGAGTCCGGTGATGCGGTCCTGATGAAGCGGCGTCTGCGCATACTGCACGGACGTTTTCGGGTTGTTCGCGGCAGGCTTCAGCGCGAGGCGGAATCCGGCATCGAACACCGGAACGGCGGCGTCGACGGGCCTGCACGCGGTCGCGGTGCAGTCCTCCGGCGAACAATGCCAGGAGCCGCCGCGCATGGCGCAGAGTTCGTCCTTGTACGCGGCGGAGAAATCGCGCATGAACCAGTCCAGACAGAGTTCCTGCACATTCCCGTGCATATCGTAAAGCCCCCAGGCGTTGGGCGCTTTCAGGCCCTTTTCGGAGACAGACGGCGCGGAAATGAACGAGTTTCCGCGGTACCAGGCGATCTCGTTGAGCGCCATGGAAACGTTATTGCGTGCGCGAAGATCGCGTCCGTTGTTGAGTTCTGTCGTCGTTCCGGCGCGGCAGGCGTACTCCCATTCAGCCTCGTTCGGGAGCGTGAACCGGTAGCGGAACGCGCTCGGCAGAGACTTGTTCAGGCGGTTGCAGAATTCCTTCGCCTGTTCCGCTGAAACGTCGTACACAGGGAGGTCCGCGCCGATCCCGAACGCTTTCCCACCCGGACGCGCCGCCTCGGAAAGCTGCTTCTGCGTGGTCCGCATGACGGCCTGCCACTGCGCCTGCGTCACCTCGAATTTCCCTACGGACAGCTCGTTCTCCTTGAACTTGTACACCACGCGCCCGTCCTTGTCGACCGTTTCGTGCGGCTGCGGCTTGCGGTTGACCTCCATCGCGATGGATCCGGCGGGCAGCGTGACGAGTTCGAGCGGGATTTCCCCGGGGAGCATGAACCGGATGGACGGAAGCGCGCCTTCCCTGCGTTCATAAATTGGCGTGATCGCGGAGGCGCAGGACGAGCACAGAAAAACGACGATGCAGAGGATCGCGGAGAGCATGGCGGAGTTGAGGCGCGCCGGGAAAAGCGGGGTTGTCATGGAACGGCGGGTCCTTTTTCGGATCAGGCGGAAAGTGAACGGTCGGAGACGGGAATTCATTATTATAGCATGCCCGTGCGCATTTGTCAAGAGCATGGGAATGGCGATTCCCATGTATTCCGGGGATGCCGCGCAAATCCTTCTCCCGCACGCCGTTTTTCGGCTGTCATTCCCCCCTCCGCCGACCGGCTTTTTTTAGCTTTGGACCTCTTTTCCGCTTGACTTTGAAAGAAAAAGGCGCTATATTACTTAGCAAGTAATTCATTTGACATCTGAAATCATTAGTTTGCATCCTATTTTGAACCGAACGAGGCGATTATGAAACATCACTTCTTCTTCCTTCTTGCGGCCGCGGAGTTCCTCTGCTTCGCAGCCGCATGCTCCAAGCCCGAAAAGGACGACGCGCAGGCCGGAACCGTCTATCAGGTCAAAGTCCAGACCGCTCAGGCGCAGCAACGCCATTTCCGCAAGCAGATCCGCGTACAGGGCACGATCCAGGCGTATATCTTCACGAATGTCGCTGCGCGTGCAATCGGGAACATGGATTTGAAGGTCGACGAGGGCGATCAGTTCAAGAAGGGGCAAGTGCTGTTCACGGTCGACCAGAGCACCCTGAAAAACCGCGTGGCGCAGGCGGAGCAGGCGCTGAAGGTGATCGAGGAATCGCTCCGCACCGTTTTGCAGATGGATGTCAACATGGCGAAGACCCAGCTTGACAAGGCGCAGAAGGATTACGACCGCAACCTCAAGCTTCATGAGCAGCATGCAGTATCTGACAGCACGTTCGAGACGTTCGAGCTCGCGCTCGACAACGCAAAGAAGTCGTATGAAAAAGTCCTGGCCGAGCTGCATTTCACCGAGATTAAATCCGAACAGGCCAAGCTCGACATGGCGATCGCCAACAAGGACCTGAACGACGCAACGGAAATAGCTCCGTACGATGGCGTGGTCGCGGTCAAATTCCATGAGGACGGCGAATTCGTCAGCAAGGGCATGAACGTGATCCGCATCAACGATCCGAAGAAACTCCGCGTCGCCTGCCTCATCAGCGCCGTGTATTTTGAGACGATTCGGCCCGGCGAGACCCCGGTCGCCGTAAGCTTTCACGGCAAGACGGTCGAGGCGAAGGCCGACTGGTGCAGTCCCGTCATCGATACGCTCAGCCGCACCTTCACGATGCGGTCGTATCTGCCGGAGGGAACGCCGCTCATGGACGGCATGCTCGTGGACGTCGACATCACGCTGGCCGAACGCGACGGCCTGGGCGTGCCGCGCGACGCCGTGATCCTGAAGAAAGGCGGAAAGAGCGCGGTCTTCGCCGTGCAGGACGGCAAGGCGCAGGAGATCGAGGTCGAGACAGGCATTACGTCCGACGGGTTCACCGAGATACTGAACCCCGAAGCGGTTGCGGGCAGGAACATCATCGTTTCGGGGCAGTATTTCGTGAACGACGGTTCCCCCGTGAACGTCACGGGCTCGAAGTGAGCGCGGAGGCCGTTCCATGACACTCAGCCAGCTTTCCATTCGCCGGAAGGTCGCCATGAGCTGCATCATCCTGATGCTGGCCATCCTCGGCCTTTTCGCCTACCGGAAGATCGGCATCGACCTGCTGCCGAAATTCGACGTGCCGTATGTGCAGGTCACAGCCGTCTATCCGGGCGCGTCGCCCGAGGAGATCGAAGTCGACGTTGCGCGCCGCATCGAGGACGCGATCGCCTCGACCGAAGGCCTGAAGCACATCACGACCGTCTGCATGGAGAACGCCGCCGCGCTCACGCTCGAATTCGAGCTTGGCACCGACGTCGACGTCATGATTCACCAGGTCCGCGAGAAAATCAACGCCATCATGGACGATTTCCCGTCCGCAATGAAGACTCCGCAGCTCAGCAAGATCAACATCAACGCCATCCCGGTCGTCACGCTCTTCCTCACCGGCACGCGCACGCTCGACGAGATGTATGACTACGTGGACGACAAGCTCTCCGACCAGTTCTCCTCGATCCCCGGCGTCGGCGAAGTCCGCGTCCACGGCGGCAACGAAGTCCAGCTGCACATCGTCCTGAACCGCGAGAAGATGGCCGCCGCCAACCTCACGGTCGCCGAGGTGGTCCAGCGCGTCGCGAAGAACAACGTGAAGCTCCCCGTCGGACGCGTCCGCGAATCCGGCCGGGAGATCAGCCTCACCTACAACGCCGAGTTTCAGGACGCCGAAGAGGTGAAAAGCCTTGAGGTCGGCTCGCAGGCCGGAAAACGCCTCTATCTCGGCGACATCGCCGAGGTCAAACTGATCTCCCAGGAGATCCGGCAGGAGGGCTACTGCGGCGACGAACTGGGCGTCTGCATCGAGATCGTCAAGCGGAGCGACGCCAACGCGGTGAAAGTCATCGACGGCATCCGGAAAAAATACGACGCCCTTAACAAAGGCGGCATGCTCCCCGGCGGAATGCGCCTGACGTGGTTCAAGGACACCGGAAGCTTCATCCGGGCGTCCGTGGCCGACTCGTGGCAGAGCGTGCTGCTTGGCATCCTGCTGACCGCGGCCCTGATCTTCCTCTTCCTGCACGAAGTCCGCCCCACGCTCATCATCTCCATCACCATGCCGGTCTCGGTCGTGATTACGTTCGCGGCCATGGACCTGATGCACTACACGTTCGACATGATGACGCTCGTGGCGATCGGATGTTCCGCCGGCATTCTCGTGGCGAACTCGGTGGTGGTGATCGAAAACATCATCAAGAAGCGGCGCGAGGGGCTGCCGCCCTCCGAGGCCGCGGCGAAGGGCGCGGACCAGGTGCTCGTGGCCGTTGCGGCGTCCGCCCTGACCAATATCGTGGTCTTCGTGCCCGTCGCGCTGATGAAATCGGTCATCGGCCTCCTGATCGCGCCGTTTGCGGGCGTGATGGTGATCGCTACGGTCGTTTCCCTCTTCGTGAGTTTCACGCTGACCCCGCTTCTGGCGTCCATCCTGTTGAAGGAAGCGACCGGGCCGCGGGCGTGGCAGAAGACGCTGTTCTGGCTATGGGATAAAGGTTACGACATGACAGCCGCCGCCTACGGACACACGCTCGACGCAATCCGCAGGTTCAGCGGCGTCGCGATCGTCCTAGTCTTCGCCGGATGCTTCCTCATCATGCGCGCGGTGTTGCCGAATGTGAGCATGTCGTTCATCCCGGACAATGACAAAGGCGAAGTGTCGATCGAGCTGGAGTTCCCGGCCAACTACAGCATAGACCAGACGCGCGCCTGCACCCTGGACATCCTCAAGGACGTCCAGGCCCTGCCGTGGGTGGTGAAGACAGGCGTGACCGTCGGCTACCGCAACGTGATGCCCGGGCAGGTGCCGGAGGGCGTCCATCTGGCGGAGATCGCGATCATCGGCAAACAGAAGAGCGAACGCGAGCCGATGAACGAGCTCGTGGCGCAGCTCCACGGCCTCCTGAACTCCAAATATGAAAATGTTCTGTATTCGCTGACGCTTCCGAAGGCGACCGGCGTGTCCGGCGTGGAAATGACGGCGTTCGTCTCCGGCGACGACTTCGACAAGCTGGAGGAATACGCTCTGCTCGGCGCGAAGATCCTGCGCGAGTCCGGCATGGCGCAGGACATCGACACCAGCGTCCGCAGCCGCAAGCCGCGCATCGTGCTGAAACCGAACCGCACGGTCATCAAGGACCTCGGCGTGGACGCCGCCACGCTCGGCACCTCGCTGGTCGGCTACTACGAGGGCATCGAGTCCGGCACGTTCAAGGTCGGCGGCCGCAGCTACGACATCCGCGTGAAGACCGAGGACGTTCCCGGATTCGACCAGGCCGCGAACATCGTCGCCGGATCCGTCAACGGCAAGCCGATCGACCTGGACGTGGTCGCAACGCTCGAAGCGGACCCCGTTTCCATCGCGCTGATGCGCGAGGACAAGATGCGCGGCGGCTGGATCTACGCGAACCCGGCCCACGGCTGCACGATGGACGACATCATGAAGCTGCTGGAACGCAAGCTGACGCCGGAACTGGACCAGGGCTACGAACTGAAGTTCTTCGGCCAGGCGGAAATGATGCGCGAAGGCGCTGGCGAATTCGTTTCCGTTTTCGCCATCGCCATCATCATGACCTACCTGCTGATCGCCGCGCTGCTCGAATCCTGGACGCGCCCGGTTCTCATCATGTTCACCGTGCCGCTTGGTTTCGTCGGTCTCTTCCTCATCATCTTCCTCGCTCATTCCTCCCTCTCCATGGTCGGCATGCTCGGCGCAGTCATGATGATCGGCATCGTGGTGAACAACGCCATCCTGATCCTGGACGAGACGCGCATGCTGGAACTGTCCGGAATGACCTCGCACGCCGCCATGACGCAGGCCGCGAAAAACAAATTCCGCCCGGTCGTGATGACTTCCATCGCGAGCGTCGCCGGCATGCTCCCGATGGCGTTCGGACGCGGTCTCGGATCCGAACTGCGGTCCAGCTGCGGACTCGGCGTGGTCGGCGGCCTGATCTTCGCATCCGTCCTCACCGTCTACCTGATTCCCGCACTGTTCTACAAATTCGTCTATGACACCGCACTCCCGAAAGCCACGATCGGACGCCGCCTGATGTGCTTCTTCGGATTCCGTCCGAAAGTGTAAGGACGCGCACCCGTGAAGGGCTTGCCTTTCTCGTCCGCAAACGCAGTTGAGCGGACAACCGCCGTGGAGGGCTTGCCTTTCTCGTCCGCAAACGCAGTTGAGCGGACAACCGCCGTGGAGGGCTTGCCCTCCCCGAAAACAGCCGAATGCGCGAAAAAATAGCGAAAAAAGCTTGAAAGAGGCGTTTTTTGGTGTATATTATATTTTGCGTTTCATCGAAAATCATACAAACAATTCTCAATATAGCTCGGAGGAACCCATCATGAGCAACGTTTGCGAAATCTGCGGAAAGCACAAAGTCCAGGGCGGACACATCATCCGCCGCGGTCTGGCCAAGAAAAAAGGCGGTATCGGCATGCACGTCGTGAAAAACACCACCCGCACCTTCACGCCGAACATCCAGACCATCCGCGTGGTCGAGAACGGCAATACCGTCCGGAAAAAAGTCTGCACGGCTTGCATCCGGAGCGGAAAAGTCCAGAAAGCCTGCTGAGGAAATCTTTCCCGGCGCTTCATGGCTTTTGCCTGAATCGCAACACAGAAAGCCGCTTCGGACGCAAGCCCGCGTCCCGGAGCGGTTTTGTTTTTTAAATTCAAACCGAACGCTACACCCATTCCTTTCATTTCGGCCGGAATACAGCGTATTCCGCCGCTTCCAACCCGTAAGGAGAAACCGTCATGGCCAAAAGTAAAACCGGTCTGCTTGTCAAAATCATCCTCGGCATCCTCGCTGTCCTCGTCGTCCTGGCTGTCGTGGCCGTCATCCTGATCGACCCGATCGCCAAGAACGCGCTGGAAAAAGGCGCCCCGCTGGTCCTTGGAGCCAACGTCTCCGTGGAACGCATCCACATCGCGCCGTTCAAAGGCCGCGTGGAAATCACGGGCCTGATCATCGACAACCCGAGCGAATCGTATTCCTCCGAATACGCGATCAAACTCGGCGACATCGTCGCCGACATCGACCTCGGCACTCTTACGAAGGACAAGGTCCGCATTGAAGAAATGGTCATGAGAGACGTTGACGTCGTCTATGAGACGAACGTCCTCAGCAGCAATCTGCAGGAAATCCTCGGCAATGTGCAGAAACTCGACACCGCAGAGAAGAAGGAAAAGCAGGAAGAGGAATCCTCCGGGAAGAAGGAAGACAAGGAAAAGACGCTCCAGGTCGACCTTATCGAACTTGAAAGCGTCGGCGTCACGGTCCAGGCCAAGGGCGCTGCAGCCGGTCTTCCGATCAAGGTTTCCATGGATCCGATGACCAATCTCGGCACGGGGGAGGAAGGCATCACTCCCGTCGGCCTCACGCTCCGCATTCTCGGCGCCATCGTGACGACCGCCATCAAGACAGCCGGCGGTTCCATCGGCGACGCCGCCGCCGCAATCGGCGACGCCACGTCCGCTGCGGTTACGGGCGCCACCGCCGCCGCCGTCGATGCCGCCAACAACGCGGTAAATGACGCTGCGAACGCCGCTTCCGACGCGATCAAGGGTCTTTTCGGCGGCAAGAAAGACGATGCCCCCGAGGCTCAGCCGCAGGGCAACTGATCCGTCCGGATTTACGGAACACTGAATCCGCCTGTCCGCTGAACGGAACGGCGGGGAAGAAAGGAAAACACTCATGCGCAAATCTTTTTGCTGTCTGCTGTTCTTTTTGCTGACTGCCCTGCCGTTCCTCTGCGGAGCCTGGGAGACAAAACAGGCCGTCGACAAGGACGGATTCGCCTACGAATACATCCCCGACGATCCGTTCTCCACGCGCACATACGCGCTGGAGAACGGTCTGAAGGTCTTCCTCTCCCGCAACACCCTCGAACCGCGCATCACTTCGCTGATCTCCGTCCGCGCGGGCGGAGCCGACGACCCGGAAGCCTCGACCGGCCTGGCGCATTACTTCGAACACATGATGTTCAAAGGAAACGGCGTTCTGGCGTCGCTGGACTGGGAAAAAGAGGCTCCGCTGCTGGACAGGCTTGCGGAACTCTTCGACAAGTATCGCAAGGAGACCGACTCCGATAAGCGCGCTGCCATCTACCGGGAGATCGACAAGGTCTCCGGCGAGGCCGCCAAATATTCCAACGACGAATACTGGACGCTGGTGCGCGGCCTCGGCGCGACCGACACCAACGCCTGGACCGGATACGACGAGACCGTCTACATCAACAACATCCCGTCCAACGCACTCGACAAATATCTTTACCTCGAATCCGTCCGCTTCTCCTCCATCGCGCTCCGCAGATTCCACACCGAACTCGAAACCGTCTACGAGGAGTTCAACCGTTCCCAGAACAATGACGGACGCCGCGCATCCGCCGCGCTCCGCAAACAGCTCTTCCTGTCACATCCCTATGGCCGCGACATCCTCGGCCTGCCGGAACACCTGAAGAGCCCGTCCATGAGCGACATCTCCCTCTTCTTCCTCGAATACTACCAGCCCGCGAACATGGCGATCATCCTGGCCGGCGATCTGAACTATGAAGAAGCCATGCGTTCCGTCCGGAAGTATTTCGGCTTGTTCCGCACCGATACGGACAAACAGGCCGCCGCCCGCAGGACGCTCGGCGAAAGCGGACGCGTCCGCCGCGAACAGCCCATCGAATCCGTCCGCACGGCGGAAATCGTCGGGCCCGACGCCGAAAGCCTTCAGCTGGCGTTCCGGTTTGACGCCGGTCGCGAGACCGAAGTCATGCTGGAGATGATCAACAGCATCCTGAACAACAACCTGTGCGGAATCATGGAGCTGAATCTGGAACTCCCGCGCAAGGTGATGTCCGAATCCAGCGGCGTCAGCGGCATGCGCGATTATCTGCTGCATGTTTTCGCGGCGGAGCCGGCGCAGGGCAAGACGCTCGAAGAGACGCGCGATATGATTCTCGGCGAACTAGAAAAGCTCAAACGCGGCGAGTTCCCCGACTGGCTCCCGGGAGCCATCGTGAACAACCAGCGCATGTCGCTCATCACGATCTCCGAGGACGCCTCCACCGCCGCGCATGTGCTGAATGACGCGTTCATCCAGGGCCGTCCGCTGGTCGACCAGCTGAACGACATCGACGCCATGGAAAAAATCACGAAGAAGCAGATCGTCGAATTCGCGAAAAAGCATTACCGCGACAACTACGTGATCGTCTACAAGCGCCAGGGCGAGGCGAAGGACATCGTGAAGGCCGTGAAGCCGCCGATCACGCCCGTGCCCGTCCATGAGGAGCTTTCCGAGTTCGGACGCAATTTCGAGCTCCTGCCGACGGAACCCGAAGTCGGCCCTGTTTACGCAGATATCGACAAGGACCTGCACATCACCCCGCTGGCCGACGGCCTGACCCTTTTCACCGCCAAAAACGACATCAACGAACGCTTCTCGCTCTCCCTTCAGTTCCCCGTCGGAACCCGCATGGACAAGGAACTCGCGCTCGCGCTCGGCTGGATCGACGAGCTCGGCACCGACAAGTACACCGCTGAAGGACTCCGTCAGGAATGGTTCAAGCTCGCCGCCCGCATGGGAACGTTCGTGGAGACCGACCGCTGCGGCCTCACGTTGAGCGGTCTCCAGCGCAATTTCAAGGAATCCCTCGCCCTGTTCGACCACGTGATCTCCAACGTGAAAGCCGACCCCGAATCGTACAAGTCGATGGTCGACGCCGTCGAGAAAAGCCGCGCCGACCGCCGCACGAACCGCAGTTCCCTGCTGTCCGCCGCATCGGGATTCGCGATCTACGGCGGCCCGGAAAACTATTCCGCCGACATCCTGCCGGTGAAGAAAATGCGCGAGATCGACCCGGAAACGCTGATCGAACGCATCCATGGCCTGCGCGGGTTCATGCACGACGTGGTCTATTACGGACCCGCCGACGACAAGGAAGTCAAGGAGCTTCTGTCCGGCGTGATCGACCCGAAGGGCGCGCCCGGCAAGTTCCCGGAGACGAAGTTCTTCCAAGCGGTCGAACCCGAGGAAGACATGGTCTTCGTGGTGGACTATCCCGGCGCGGCGCAGGCGCAGATCGAAGTCGTCCGCCTCGATAAAAAATACCAGGACAAGCCCTACGCTTTCGAAGATATCTATTCCACGCTCGAATCCCGCACGTTCATGAACGAACTCCGCGAACGCCAGGCTCTGGCGTATTCGGTCGGCGCCGGCTATTCCAACCCGGGCCGCGACCCGAACGGCTACTCCATGTCCTACGGCGCGATCGGCACCCAGCATGACAAGTTCTATACTTCGCTTGACGGCGTGTTGGCTCTGCTGGACAGCCCGGAGACTGGGGCCGCCGCAGCGTTCGAGTCCTCGCGCCAGAATCTCCTTTCCCAGTACCGCAACGTCCGCGTGCAGAAAGAAAGCTATTACGGCGTCCGGCGCACGATGAAGAAGTTCAAACTGAAGGAAGAGTCGCGCAAAACCGCCTACGAGGGCCTGCTCAAAATGAGCATGGACCAGTATCTTGATGAGGCGAAGACGCGCGTCGCTGGAAAGAAGAACATCATCCTCATTCTCGCTGACCTCAAGCAGATCGATCAGGACGGACTGAAGAAGTACGGCAAGGTCCGCATCCTGAAGACGGACGAGATCTTCCCGAACGACTGATTCCCGCATGAACAACAGGCTTTATACCGTTCTCATCCTCGTCGCGTCGGCGCTTATGCTCGCCTCGGCCGTGATCGCACTGCGGACGCGACCGCATTTCCAGCAGTCCGGCGAGGAAGCCGAACCCGGTTCGGAATGCGGCATCCTCGGCGGCGGGCTTGTAGAGGAGGATGAACCGGATGCCGAAGCAACGGAATCCTGTGCGGCGCAGAATTCCGTCAAATCGGGTAAGACGCTCGAAGAACGCGACAAGGAGAAATTCGACGTCGCGGAAATGCGGAACGAGATCGAGGAGATGATCCGCAAATTCCGCGGCACGGATGAGGAGCGTCAGGAGGTGGTCGACGAATGCGAGCAGGGGAAGGAACTGATCCGGCTTTTTGCCGAATTCAGTGAGTCGTCCATCGAAATGATGGAATCCGAGGAACTGGAAAAGGAGCGCGAGAGTTTCGAAAAGGAATACCGCGCGCAACTGGAGTACCTTCGGACAGGACGCCTTCAGCGTATGCTCAAAACGCCCGAGGAACAGGAAGTGATCGGCAGTACGATCGAGGCGGCGCAGGATTTCCTGGAACGGATCGACGCCGCGCTGCATTCCGCCGGATATTGATGCCTTTTTCTTTTCCCGCGCAGTGATCCGCAAGGGCCTGAGTTCCTGTCCTGCACTTGGACTTCCGCCTGATAGTCGGCCGTGTGTCATGCAAATTGTTTTTTCATGTCCGCACGCCGCCCGGTCGGCGCCTGCCGCATGGTTGTCTGTTTTCTTCATAGCTTGGGAGATTCGTTTTCTTTGCAGTCAACGCGGATTCTTAAAAAACATCGCCGCTTCCCTTCCAAAAAAAGCTTTTCATCAAAAAAAAGGTTGATTTTGTCTTCTGTGCGTGATATATTTAAATGCTGTTTGCCGATATCTTCCCATTGGATTGTCGACTGCGGTTCGGTTCCTGTTTTCATGGCGCGTTCCGATTGTGGAAAGCCTGCAAACTGCGCATCGCAAATTGCGCTCCGGTAGCTCAGCTGGATAGAGCATCTGCCTTCTAAGCAGAGGGTCGTGGGTTCGAGTCCCGCCCGGAGCACCATTTTTTTGTCCTAAGTTGAGGCTAAAAAGGGTAGGATTGATAAAGATTAACAATCTATGATAACTCGTGATTTTTCACGGTCTTTTGATAAAAATCCCCTAAAAATCCCCTAAAACTTCTGAGCTTAGGCCGCATCTTCCATCTGGTCTACAATACTTCCACAAAAAAGAAATCAGTATCTTACGGAATGAGTTTGATTCGGCTTGCTCAGTTCAGGAGCCATGTCCATTTGGGAACATGGCTCCGGTTTCGTAAACGCTTTTTCAGTCGTCACAGCTTCGGCAGTTTCGGAAATCCGATCCCGCCACCGAACTGGCCGAGCAGAACTCCGATAACCGTCGAAATGATGATCCCGCCAAGGCCGCCACCGAAATTGTTGCTGGTTTGCGGTTGTTGCGCCTGCGGCTGCATGATGTACACGGGCTGTGCGGGGATTTGATTGTTTTGATTTTCGGACATGATTGGTTCCTCCTTGTAGGTTTTGAGTTTGTTTTGAGTTTGTTTGAGGTGAAGGCAGTGATGCCTCCACCTCGGTTGTATTTGTTTTGCGTTCAGACGGAGATCGGCAATTCGACTTGTTCCTGTTCTTCTTCGGAACAGTCGTTGTCGTCCATCGTCTCAGACTGAGCACAGATGAGCTTTTGCACCTTCGAGACGTCGAGTAATCGGAAGCAGTTGAAATACCTCTCGGCACCCTTGGCCATCTCGGGTGGGAACTCCTGCGCGATGTCGCTCGGCTTGCGAATCCATCCGAGCTTACGTGCTACAGCGACATTCAGGGCTTTCATCAGTTCGATGTTGAACTTGATGTGAACGTTCCGGTTCAGGTAGCAACGGAACGCGAAGAGCACGGTCTTTTCATCGGCCATGTAGACCGTACCGCGCTTTCCCCAGGTCTCCGGCAACTGGATTTCACCAGCCTGGAATCCGAGGCTGTTCGCAACTGCGCAGATATCCTCGATTTTCGTCCGGCAGGCATACTCGATGTGGTTATCCCATGAGTGCCATCCTTCACCCGGCAGAGCGTATTCCGTACAGATGATCCGGTAGTCAAGCGTGTAATGCGTGTTCTTCCTCGCATCCGTGCTGTACCGCGAACAGAACTCCTCAAAGACGCGCTTGTTCGAGACGTAGTTCCGTACGTTTTCCTTAGAGGACATCCCCTTGAACAGGTCGATCATCTGCTGCTCGGTGAACTTGTTGTAGTTCTTGATGCCCCAGACGATCATCGCGTACAGATTCGACGGCGTGAAGTCCACGCTTTTCAGGATGGCGAAGCGTTCTAATAAGTTCCGCCTTGAGGTGGTCGTCAGACGAGAGGTGATCTCATCAAGGCAATCGAATGCGGCCTTCCAGTAAAGGTTTTTCAGACCGCTGAATCTCATCTTCAGGGCCTCTTTGACCTTTTTCTTGTGAACGCCGACAGATTCCAGCACGGCGGTATCCAGCCCCGCAATCGTCTTAAAGTGATTGAAGAGCTCGGTCCTTGCCTCCTCATAGCCATTGCAGAGGAGTTCCACCTTATTCTTTGCTGCGGCCAGTTCCGTTTTCAGCTTGCGGGCCTGTTGTTCCGCTGCTTCAAACTCCGCGTTCCATTTGTCCCCGTTGTCGTCCGGCATTCCGAACATTTCATCGAACATGTAGTCGAATCCGGCGTCGTCATCCATCCAACTCTTGTCGATGTGGAGGATGTCAACCTTTGCACGGGCGTTACGCTCTGCATTCAGAAAGTCAGCATGACCGAGTACACTGACGAGCTTTTTTCCCTCCGGGGCTTTCAAAGACCTCAATGCGAGCTGAATCGTCATGCTCTGTTTCCAACGGCTCGGAATAATTAGGAAGATGTCGTCGCAGTTGCTTTCCACGATGATTTTTCTCGTCCATTCCTCATACTCAGAATACGGCGGATTGCAGAAGATCGTATCGACCTCTTTGTCGATGAGCGTTGCTTCGTTGAAGTCCGTACCGAGCACGATCACATCCGGGGCAAGCCTGTCGATCAGGATATGGCTCTTCTCAATGACGAAGTATTCGTAGATGTCCACAGACGAACGATCCCCTGATTCTCGATTGAGCTCCCTGACCCATTTGCGGAAGTCGCATTTACCGCAGCCAATGTCAAGCACTTTTCCGAAACGATAATGACCGGAATGGTTGTCTCTCTGGAATCTCCAAATTCGACGGACCATGTCGCGGGTGGTCGGATAAAACTCGAAGTCCTCTCCGGCCTCTTTGAGCTCGACAATCAACTCGTTCATTTGTTTGTTCATGAGCGTTTCCTTTGTTTGAAAATGCCAGAGGAAGGACGAATCCTCCCTCCGGTTGGGTTGGTTCAATTCAGCTTCAGGCCGCGAAGAGCGCGGCTTCCCGTCCGTCAAGGCCGAATGCCCGGTTCAAGGCGAGGTAACTGTGATCGACACGCTGGGGCGAATACTTCTTCACGGTTTCTGTAAACGCGTTCAGTAAGCTCCAGCGTGTCGGCACCTTGAACTCCTTGTGCGACGGTCTCTTGAACTCGCGGTACACAGGGAGAATGTCGCTCGAATTGATAACGCCAAGCTCAGCGGCACGAACAATGCAGCTTCGAGCTTCATCATCGTTTCTAAGCTGGATATCCTTCAGGTCCTCAGCGACAGTTTCCACGGTCAGAAAATCGTCTTCGAGCGAAGCGACAGCACGGTCGATCAATTCGGTGAGGTCAATGCCGCTTGTATGGCGACGTTTAATTACGGTCGTACCCCCGAACACCATATTCGTGCAGACACAGACCACGATGCCCGCAGACAGCCCGACAGCAAAGGATTTGTCATGGCTGTTGCGGATGCCGATGCAGCGATGCCATTCAGGCGAAGATGAACGGGCGATTTCCATTACCCCGAACATCTTCTGTCCCTCACGGGCGAGGCCAAACTTTTCGCCATCAATTTCCCAGTCGTGAGCTCGGACAACCTTGGTCACTGCCTCGATCACGTCGATGTGCGGAACCGGCCGCCATGTGTCGGTCGAACAGGGCGTGTCGATTCGCGCGACCTCATCGCGGCTGACAAACTTGCCTTCTTGCATGATGAGTCCCATGATTCAGCCCGCCTTTCTGTGCGCTGCCTTACAACGGCTACCATAGGCGCACTCAGCACAGTTCATGCAGGATTCGAGTGGGATGAAGAGGCCGTTGTTGACGGCTTTCTCAATCTGCCCTGCGAGGAAAACGAAACGGTCGAAATCATCGTTCGACCTGAGCGTGTAGAACTGGTGATGCGCGGGTGTCTTTGCTTTGGTGAACACGTCGAACCGGAACAGAGGATTCACGCCGTGCTTCCGCAGATAAGCGTAGGTGAACACAGTTGCCTGCAGGTCCCGGTCGGCTTTCCCGGTCGGCCACTTCATCGAAGCAGTCTTCCAGTCGCAAACCGTTTCGTCTCCACCGTCCGTGACGACGAGATCGAATTCTCCGACCAGCGGTTTGCTGAGGCCGGGCACGTTCACGCTGAACGCTTCCGCCACTGACTTGACCGAATAATCATCCGGCCAGTCGGCGAAAGCCACATCGAGCATGTCGCAACCTCGCTGGTTCCAGAACCAGTAGTCCTCATCCGGTTTGTAGGAAACGTTTTCGCTGACCTCGGTTTCGCCTCGGAAGTAGATTGCGAAATCCTCCTTCGCGTCCTCGACGGTGTAGCTGTTGCCCTTGCTGGCGCGCTCGCTCAGAACGGCGTGGAAAGCCCGCCCGAACGGAAGACTGACATTCGTGCGCTCAATCTCGGCGTGCTCGATGTAGCGGAAGTAGTATCGCATCGGGCACGTGAGATAAGTCTGGAACGCCGAGTAGGACCAGTGAGGTGCGTCCTTCATGGATTCGATTGCACGCTTCATCATGGTCAGGCTGCCTTCCCGTTGAGCTCGTCGATGGCACGACTGCACTGCGTCTTGGTGAGGCTTTCGAGCGCGGGCACGTTGAAGCGGGCTTTCAGCTGTTCGGGCGTGTAGCCGATCTGCCGGGCGATGTCGAGCAGATACTTGATCTGCTTCGGGCTCGCAGGGGCATCCGAGGTCGCGCCGTTCTTCTTCGGATACGCGGGCTTCGAGGTGTTCTGAGCAGGAGAATCGTACAGACCGGGCTGGTGCGTCTGCGCGGGCTGCGAATCGCTGGAAACTTCGTTGTGGAGCTCGTTTTCCACGCTGTCGCGGACGAGAGCGAAGGTCTCGCGGATTTTCGTGTTGAGCTGCTCGGGGGTGAGACCGTCCGGGAGTTCGACTTCAACGGATGCGTGGTACGACTGGCTGCTGTACTGGGAGTCAGCCGGAACCTTTTTGGAGTAGGATGCGTTGAGTTTGAGCATGGTATTGTTCCTTTCGAGTTGAAGGTGAAAAAGGCGCACCCCCGGCAGCTTGCGCCGCCGAGGGTGCTGGGGGTGGGTTGATTGGTTCAGTACTGATGGTCGTGGATAATGTTCCAAGCGACCCCCTTGGACAGATCTTCAATGCGTTCGACATGGTTCATCCTGCAGAAAGTGCTTTCCGGGATTCTCCTCTCCTGAAGATTCTGCCGAATTGTTGAGATTTGTCCAGGGGTGATTTTCTTGCTGCCGTTCTGGTGACCTCTGCCGGACGAAGTGTTCGTTTTCGGCTTCGAAGCATTCCCATGCGGCGCAAAAGGTGCTTCGTTTCTCGAAAGCGGTTCTTCCTCTGCGGGAGACAGGATGCAAGGCGCATCATGGACTTCAGCCGTCGCGCTTGGAAGAAGCTTTGCCTGGGGCTTCGCCTGAAACTCAGTAACGGCTTCCTGAATTTCGGAAAGCATGTCACGAAGAATAAGCTTCGTTTCCCCGTTTTCCTGAGCAGAGACACGGATCGTGATGGACGGATTGCCATTTTGAATAGCAACAGTAATTTCAGCGTTTTTGGTCATGATAACCTCCTTGGTTTTTCGCTGATGTTAAGGTGCATATAATGACAACATCAACCACGATGTCCCCATCAAGAATGGCAACGAGGATGTGGAGCGTAGAATCAGAATCCGCTGGCGGTGCGGATGCGTTCGATAGTGCGCCGGGTCTGCTGATACTCGCGTTCTTTCTGTCTCTGAGCGAGAGCGACCTCACGGACCTTGCGAGCCATGGTGGCGGATTCGTCGAACATGGCCTTGAGCTTGGCCTTCATCGCTTCGATGTTGGCGGACAGCTCGTCGAGCGGATTCAGTTCGGGTTCATGGTTCTGGACGGAAGTCTGCGTGGCAGACACGGTGCGGGTGATGGTGTTTTCGTTCATCGGGGTGTTTTCCTTTTTGGTATTTGTGGTTTTTGAGGTGGGTTTTTCCTGAGGATGGGGAATCTGCTCGGTGACGGATTCCGTGATTTCGGTGTTGGGCTGAGGTTCGCTCTGCTCGGTCTGGACTTCTGGCTTTACGTCCGTTTGAGTAGGCTCGACCTGTTCCGGCTTCTGTTCGTTTTGAGCTTGAGCCTTTTTGGTGATGATGGGCATGGCAATGTACTGGCCAAAGCCGCCAGTGCCGACAATCGGACCGTAAGCGTCGTTGAGTTCGATCTTCCGATGGCCTGCCTCCAGCAGACGCAGGAGAAATTCTTTCCGAACGCAGAAACACAGGTCGCCCCAGTTCGGATCGAATTCAGCGAGGATACTGAACAACATTCCGTTTGAGCTTTCGAGATGGAGATTATCCGGGACTTCAGGGAGACGGCTCAGCTTAACAGCATTGTTGTGTTCCTTGTCGTCGGGGATGCTCTTCAGGTAACGCTGAAGCCGTTCGGCACGGTCGTCCTGGAAGCAAACATAGTGCGTCGCTTCCGTTCGTTCGGGTACGACGCGCATCCAGTTCGGATAGTTTTCCCGAATTGCTTTGGCGCGCCAGGTCCACGCACCAAGTGTAAGCTCGAAGTACGTATCCTCGTCTTTCTGCCAGGTCGAGAGATGACCGGAATCGCCAAAGGCTTTCGTCGCGAGCAGAGCGAGAGGGAACGGGATCGTAACGCTCCCGCTCGTTTCCAGCTTGAGCGGGATGTTCGAAAGCTCTTTGCCGTTTGTTGCGGTGAAGCCGTATCCGCTGATATTGATTCCGCCAAGAGCCTTGCGGATATCTGCGCCCTTGTCCGTGATCGGGGCAAGCAGCAATAGCGCGGAAAACGTATCGGCAGGCAATTCCGTGACAGTGATGTCCTGATCCGGGATCTGTTCCTTCGGCGGGAAGCTACCTTTGACGGGCGCGAGCTTCACGTCGTCGATGAAGACCTCACCGCAGTCGATCTCCAGCTTCAGCGTCTTGTTCTTGCAGTTGCGAACCATCTGACGGAACTGCTCGAATTCCACAAGAATTGCCGGGAAATCATCTTCCACGTCGGCAAACAGTCGGAATTCGATCTGTTCGATCACATTGCGGGTTCTGAAGTAAAGCATGTTCGCTTTGCCTTCGATTTCGATCCCCTGATACGCCTTGATCAGAGACGTCCGGGAGATCAGCTTCCCCAGAGCCGACAGGGCTCCGGCCAACGAGTTTTTGTTTACGGGGATTTCCATAAATTCCTCCATAGTTTTGGTTAGGGTGAAAAAGTCAAATCAATTTGATCTATGAAGGAATATATACTTGAAATCTATTGACAAACACGCATCAGGTAAAATCAGCTCGTTTTTTGACAAAAAACACCTCAAAAACGGCAAAAATGACACATTTTCCCGGTTTTTTAAGCCTTTTTACTGCATTTTAGAACAGGCAAAGAGCCGTTGATGTGATGGAAGAACCATTTGAGGTGATTCCGGTATAAAATCCATCTTGTTCATGACATTATAAAGATTTGTTTTGTCCTGATCCAAAGAAGCGAGGCTTACTGGGATTTCCGCAACCATTTGTATCGGATGCTGAGAATAAAGATTCCATATCCGTTCCGCAGCATTCGTTATATCGTCCATGTTTGACCGGAAATGTCCGCTGACGATTAGCAGCACGTTGTAGCACAAATGAATTGGATCATAAGACCAGGAATAAACCGGCCGACAATCCGCGCGACGCAGAGCAGAAATGAATGAATTGAGATACGAGGTAAAATCCGTATGCTTCTCCAAAAGCGGAAAAACATAAAGTGCTATTCTCGCCTTCTCAAAACTGCTGACATACCATTCGACAAGTTGACTGATTCTTTCGTGTTGCGTAAAACTGTTTATCATGAGACCTCCTTTGTTAAGTTTAGAGATGAAGTTACGTATAATATGCCTGTTTGAGTTCAAACCAAAATAATCAAATCGCGATATTATATGCAATAAATCGCGAATTGCAAAAAACAGTCAAAAACAATTCTAAAAAACAAAACCTATTATGATTCAATTGATTTGTTGAGTATAAAAAATAGGATTTTATATATTACACAATCAAAACCCCTTCTACGGCATAGAGAGCACAGCACACTCACACATACAAGCATATACTCATACCCTTATACCTCATTATCCTTTATACTCTTTATACCCATTACAGTCTTTATCCTTTATACCCTTATACAAGACAACATGGTTATAAGAGAGAGGATGACAGACGAAACAGAGTACAAGACTATTGACAACAACATACTACAGCGATATTCTTTCAACCGATAATAGTCATGACAAAAACAAAGACACTTTTACATAACATGTATTTCTTTTCCTTTATTGACATTTAAAACCTATAACAACCATTCACAGGAGAACAAAGATGAAACATTACACTCCTTCGTATCACACACTCAACATGCCGATGAACAAGAAGATATTGAAGACAACTGACAACTTAGTAGACGGTTACTCTGACAGACATAGCAAGCTATTTGGAATGAGAGGAGACGTACATCTTCCTGAAGGCTCCGATCAGAGTCTGATTATGAAATTCAATCATCGTTTTATCGAATCCCAGAAGAACAAAGGCTACGATCCAGCTTACATCATGGTCAGGGAGATCAGCGATGAAGGCAAAATACATTATCACATGGTACTATTACTAAATGGACAAAAGATTAAAAGCACGTATAACGTTTTCAAAGATGCTGAACGTATTCTGTTTAATGTAGCCGGTCCTGGAGGATCCATCAACCACTGTGACAACGGACATAGGAACGGGATCATGGTTAAGCGAGATGACCCTGATCCGAAGAATATGAATGAACTCAAGCGCCAATTCAGTTACGTTGCAAAAACGGAACAGAAAGCCAACGTCAAAGGCAAGACTTATTTCTCGTCAAGAATCAAAAAGAAAAAATAACAGATGTTATGATTATTATATGACAACAAAACTGGTTAGAATCTTGTCAACAGGAAAACGCATTAGATTTCCAGGAATTGATTATTATATGACAAGATTACAAACGAATTTGTTTTTAATTATCACAACAGGTATATCCTAAGTTCAAATCAGGACAGATTGAGGCTTTGTCGGTATTGACAAAGGGTTTCATGGCCTATACTACGAAAGCGTTCATGAATTCATTTGCCGATACTGACATTCCTTCTTTCTATTTGTGTTTTCATTATTCTTTATTCCTTTCCTTTGGATTCCGAGAAATGAAACGAATTGCAATCCGCCTTCATAGAGAAGTTTGACAATACATCCTGCCATATTCGACATTCTCGGTTCCTTGGGAGGACCATCCACCAGCTCCACTCGGAGCTGGTGGGTAAAGGAGTTGTCGTTTTCATTGTGAAGACAGTTCGAAAACTCATAGTTCGTCTGTGTCTTGGCGTTTGAATCGTTCTCCATCTCGTATCGCGTTTTGGGCTTCATCTTCATAATTCTTCGCTAGAAGACGCAATGTCTTTGCAAAATTAAAAAAACCTTCTTTTTCTAATTTGTCAGCCTTGCCTAAAAAAAGATTCGAGAGCTTAATGTCTTCTTCTCCAGTAAAATCGACATAATGAGCACCTCGCGAATTGAATGTTGCAACATAATAACCATTGCGAAGATCTTCATTATCCTTTTGATCAAGCAAATAGGCAATGCGTTTGTCTATCCATAAACCGGATACATCTTGTGGCGAGTTTATTAAAACAGTACCAATATGAGACTGTGCCACAGCAAGATGTCCAGATTCTTTACATAATTCAATTGCTTTACTATACCATTTATTAAATGCATTAAAATTCAATCTATTGTTAGTAACACCTGGCATTTTTTTCCATTGAGACAGCAAAATGTATGCATTTTTTCCCAACCCAATATTATCTAGATCTTGAGACTTTGTCTTATTTGATTTGTAGGCATATGTTATCACACGATGAAAAAACTCGGGACTTTCTGCAAGAGCAGAATCAAGCGCTACTGGGGAAATGCCATTATTAATATTGGAATCAAGCAATGGCAAATACAATAATTCAACTTCTATCAATGCTTTATTCTGTTCGGAATTTCTTTTTTGTTTTTGCAATCCTGTAATTAATTGCCTGATATCCCAATATTTAATTGTTTTTGTGTAGTTTGTTTGGGCAAGATCAATCAAGGCTTTTGCGCAAGAATCAAAATCTATAATCTCTTTTTGGAAGTGAATCCAGGAAAAGAGTTTAACCGCAATGTCGGGTCTATTAAATGACAAAGTTTTTTTGATAATGAACTTGCGATCTTTTTCTTCCGTGGATATATACAAAGGTTGATATGCTTTCCAAAACAGGAGTTCGTTTTCTCCTAGCCACTTCTCGCCGAATTTGCAGACAGAGGATGAAAGAGGCATACATGTCATAAAGGAGATTTTTTGTGTCGTATCCCAGTTAACGTCCTTAAAAGAAAAAAGCCATTTTTCCTTTCCTTTGTCATAACACTCGCTTAAATAGCCACAGATAAAAGCCTTAAAATTCTTTCCTTGATTACACAGTAAAGAAGCAATTTTAGTGCAGTCAAGTTTTATGTCTATATATCCAGTAATTCGTCCAACTAAGAAAGGATTGTTCACTTGTTGCGACAATTCAAGAATCCCATCTATCCCCATTTGGTTATAGATGTTATTGATAGATTCTTTTTGTTTGGTGACTATTTTTGATTCTTCTTCCGAGTAGTTGTTGCTCTCGTACCAATCCGAGGTGTTGTTGTCGAACAAATATTTATCTTGGGATATTATGGATTTTGGTTTTAGCAAAGATATTACATCGTCTATATATTTAAGTTTATTATCTGAGAAAGACCATTCCATATCACTATAAACACGGTTCTTTATGCAGAATTTTCGTAAAAAGGTCCACAAAGGCTCTTTGAATTTATCATTCTTTTTTAGGACATTTGGAGAGGAAAGAATAGATAAAGCCCGTTCTAGACTTTTTGAGTCCGAAAACAGATGAAAAGCCTGAACCATTTTAGGAACCATTGAAATATCTGACGAAGCTATGTCTAATAGTATTCTTTTATAGGCACGAATTAGTCGATGACCTCGATTTATGTCTGCAGTGCGTTCTACACTAAAATCGAATAGAGCATTTTTACGAATTTGTGGGACTCTATGGCGTGATCCGATGCGCCTATCGATAGAATCAGAAAGGATATCCCATGCAATCTCTTTGTTGTACAAAAACAGGGACTTCGCTATCATTGTGAGCCTTAAATCGTTTACTAGTGTTTGCGGGTTCCAAGGCCAAAAAAGCCCAAAGAAAATATCTTTAGGGCGAGGATGTATATCATTCTCTTTATCAAGAAGGGTTTGATTTGCTGCAATTGAAACAACTGTTGTTATAAACTCCGGTTCCCAGGCTAAAGTTTCAAGAGCATGAACAATTCCTGACCAGTGGAATCCCCCCTGAAAGATATCTCCCTCATCATTTATTAGTTGTTTTAAAACAACTTGGTTATTTACCAATGTAATCATTCCATCAAGGAAGGCATCTGGAGATGCTTCTGCTATAAAAGGAAGAACTGGATCCAGAGTGGCAAGACGTTTCCATGTCATGTCCACAAATAACTCTTGGATAATATCTGAGGCAAAGGACTCTCTTGTTTTTGCCGAGCAATTATTCATTGCACTATTGTTGTTTCCTATTAATGCCAATTCAATGGCTAGTCCTTCGCGAGTATCATCTGAGTAATGCGTTTTTTTCTGCTCTGGCAGAGCAAATAGACGTTTTTCTTTCCCGATATTGTATTTTGGGGATTCCTCGCCAAAAACTCTGAGCATAGCTTTTTTGAGAACGCTTAGGAGATCATCATTGTAGTTTTGAGCACGCATGTTCCATGTTTTCAACCTGTCGCGAAACAACAAACTTTCATTCTTGTTTGCAACAGCGATCTCATTGATGATTTTTTGTATTTTATTTTCTATATTCGTGTTAGTCATTATTGGAACCTCCGTTCAGTGTTGAAAGGTTTGTTAAGTTTCAAATTCGTTTATTTCAAAGCCCCGCAGATAATAATACTTTTCATTTTGGTTTTCTTCCAATTATATTGCTTAAAAACGAAAAAGGAGTAATGGTGCCGCTGTTTGGAGTCGTAATCTTATCGAATAAGCCTTCTATACTTTTAAGATGCTTTTTTTCTTCTTTGCTACCAAGTTCTGTCGCCCAATAAAAAGATAACCTTCTATGTAATTCATCAGACATTGTTTGTGTATCTAAAGAAAACCTAATTTGTTTTGAGCGATAACGATTAATAATATCTGGTACATTCAATATCCTTGCTGCAATGCGTGCAAAACTTTCGCATGCGATATCGTTGCGCTCAAAACTTCTATAAAGGACTTTCTTGAATCCCCTTGGAAGTCTGGGGAAATTCTTTTTTCGAGAGCCGTCCTTTATAATTGGAAATACGAATGAACTTAAATCCTGTTTTTTGCTTCGCTTTAGTATGAGCTTATATTCTTCTCGTACACCGGAGCTCCTTGCATTAATGGTTTTTTTGACATATGACTCAGAACACACGCAAATAATATAGTTGTTGTTTTGTATGCCTTCTTGCATAAAGGTCCCCAAATCCTTGCTTCCATCAAAATTAACGTCAAAATCAACTTTTATCCCTAAATTGGAAAGCTTTTTAGCAAGCAATACGACCCATCTGCGATGATTACCATTTCTATCCTGATCTTGAGAATACGAGATAAAAACCGTTGGTGCATTGGGATCGGAAGTCCAACTTATAACAGGAAAGAACCCTTGAACTGGTGAGTCACCAAATGAGTTTGCCCCTAGCATTTTGTTATCCTAATTCATCTTTAATGGCTTGGAAGCTGGCGAGGGCGCTTTGCAGGCTTTCGATGATGTCGGAGGCAAGCTCTTCCGGTGGTGGAAGATTGTCAAGGTCTGCAAGGGAACGGTCTTTGATCCAGAAGATATCCAAGCTTGTTTTGTCGCGGGCAAGGATTTCGTCAATGGGGTAACGACGGAAACGGCCATCGGGATTGGTTTCGCTCCAAGTCTCATGGCGGGCATGACGGTTCTGCGGGTTGTAACAGGCAATGAAGTCTTCCAGATCGGCAAAGGTCATCGGATGCTGTTTCAACGTGAAGTGCATATTGGTCCGCAGGTCATAAATCCAAACCTCCTTAGTCTGGCAATCGGGACTGGCAGGGCGTTTATCGTAGAACAGCACATTGGCCTTGACGCCGGGCTTGTAAAAGATCCCGGTCGGCAGACGCAGGATCGTATGCAGGTCGCAGGTGTTGAGCAGTTTCTTGCGGATCGTTTCGCCTGCGCCACCCTCAAAGAGAACATTGTCGGGCACGACTACGGCGGCTTTGCCTGTCGCCTTCAGCAGGGTGTTGATGTGCTGGATGAAGTTGAGCTGTTTATTGGAACAGCCGGAGACCCAGAAATCCTGACGGTTGTAGACCAGGTCTTCGTCCTCTTCTTCGCCCTCTTCATTCGTGAAAGAAATTGAGGACTTGGTGCCGAAGGGCGGATTGGTCAGGACAAAGTCGTAACGGTCACCGGGATCGGATGCCAGAGAGTCGCCCGGAGTAATCGGGACTTCGCCGTAAATATCGCCGATGTTGTGCAGATAAAGATTCATCAGCGCGAGTTTATAGGTGGTGCGGACCAGTTCGCCGCCATGGAACGCCTCGTTTTTGAGATATTCTTTTGCTTCACGGTCGAGGGCAAAGTTTTCGACGATGAACTGCTGGGCAGCCAACAGGAAGCCACCGCTGCCGCAGCAGGGATCCATGATCGTTTTCATGGGTTCCGGACGGACACAGGCGACCATCGCCCGGATGACAGCACGCGGCGTGAAATACTGTCCGGCTCCGCTCTTCGTGTCTTCGGCGTTCTTCTGCAACAGTCCTTCGTAAATATCGCCCTTGACGTCGCTGGACATCGAAACCCAGTTTTCGTCATCAATCATGCGGACAACGCGATAAAGGATCGCGGGCTTCGTGATCTTACAGGATGCCTTCGTGAAAATCCTGCCGAGGATGCCCTGCTCCTTTTCCAGGCGTCCAAGGATGGATTCATATTTATCCTGGAGCTCCGCACCTTTCAGGGAATTCATGTCCGTCCACGTATATCCCGCAGGAATACCGCTATTGCGGTTGTATGGCGGCTGGGAGTATTCGTATGCCATCTTCAGGAAGATGAGATAGGTCAATTGTTCGAGGTAATCCCCGTAGGACACTCCATCATCCCGGAGAGGATTGCACATTGCCCAGACTTTGGAAATAATCCCAGCTGTATTTTCGTTTTCCATTTTTATAATTTCCCTTCAAAAGCGAGTTTTAAAATGCTTTGACGAAGTGCTGATGCTTGCATCAAAGAAGCTTCAATGGTTTTGCTAACAGATTCATATTCTGAAATTTGCGCGTCAATTCTTTCAAGTATTTCATTCTGTTTTTCTTCTTTGCAATAAGGGATTTTTAGTGCTTTAATCTTGTTGACGCTCAAAGTGTAGAGGCCAGACGTTGATTTTGCGGCGTCTAATATTTGTTTGCGTCCATAGGCAGACAAAAAGAATGACATCGCATATCTTGGAATAATGCCATTTGTTTGGCGCCCTTTTATCAAATGGTTTTGGTGGAGACAACCTTCAATACTGCCATCCCACATAGCAATACGACCTATTTGACTTTTGCTACCATTGCCTTCCACAAACAATAAATCATCTTTCTGTAAGGAACATTTCTCTATTTCTTCTTTGGTAACTCCAATGTATTTAATCTCTTCCAGATCCAGCTTATTAAAATAGACATTGGCAACACGCAAATAAGGTCTCTTGTCTGGCAAAGAAGATCGCCGAGGATTTTTGGTTAACCCTCCAGTAATATCAAAATAATTTTTCAATGGTTGGAAATCATGCAATGGGTTAAACACGGATGAAAACACTGCCTGCCGATAGATATTCAGTTTTTCTTTTGCTTTTTTTAACTCGGCAACAGCAGCGTCAAGTTGCGAGAATAACTCTTCAATTTTAGCAACAATGCGCTCTTGTTCAGCGAGAGGAGGAACCAATAACTCAGAATTCATCAAAATATCAAGATTCACATGAGGTGTCCCAGTTCCTTTGGGTCTTGTGTTGAGCAGTTGATAGATACTTTGCAGATAATAGAATAAGTAATTCTTATTGCATCCTTCTGCAGAAACGACTGCTAAAGTCGAGCATACAACACCAGGAATGGCTTTCCCAACAAAACCTGAACGCGCTCCGTCACAGACCATCAAGACATCGCCAGCTTCACATAACAAACATTTTTCTGGATCAGCATAATTGTCAATAATACCTTTTTCAAAAGCTTTAATATCTACATAAGGAAGAAAACCGTTTTTGGGAGTTGTAGCCTGCGTATGAGGTTTCTTCCCTTTTGTCAGGTGTATAATTGATCCTAACAACTTTTTTTTCATCACGCCACCAGCTCTCGATTCATTTCGTCAAGGATGACCTTGTACTGGTCCCCGAAAATGGCGTAGAACTTGCCAAGCCCACCTTCACGGTCAAACGGGCTGAGGTCGAGATCATCCGGGACAATGCTCAACGACGTTACGATATGGTCCTTGATCAAACGCAGCCAGTTCATCTGTTCATCGGTGAAGTGTACCGCGCCCGCATTCCGCTTGAGGGTCCATTGCATGAAATTATAGTTCACGCGGTCGGCGAACGGTTCCAGTTTATCCGCATATCCCAGTTCAAAACGCACCATGGAAACCAAGTCCGTCAATTGCGCCATCGTGCTGCGCTTGACTTTATCCGGCTTGATTATGGCATAGCAGTCCCACAGCCTTTCCACGGTGATTGCCCGTGCCTTCATTTCCTCGTAGAGCGCCTTCAGTCGGTCGATTACCATCGGACGATCCCGATACGGCTGATCGTAGATGATCTGCAGGGCGATCAGCTCGTCCTTGTTTTTCTCAAGGAGCTCCCGGAATGTCTGAATCACCTGCTTTGCGTTTGCTTCCTGATCCTTATCGAAATCGGAGACGACCACTGTGTCTATGTTGACGTTGTCGATGATCTGTTCGTGGCTGCGCCGGACATTTTCAATGTGATTTCTGATATCAGGGTTCAGGAACGGCTTGACGGCTACCTGGACCGCGTCTTTCCTGATCTTGGCAATCTGTTCTTCTGTGGGAGCGTCGGATTGAAACTCCGTTTTGGCTTTGTCGGTCAGTTTGTCCTCATCGAAGGCGTCCAGCAGATTTTCAGCGATCTTTCCGGCCGATGTGTTCGCGACCTCGGAAAATCTCTTTCTCTCGCCGGTGGTCATCTGGGCGTTCAAGCGGACCATCCTGTTTGCCAGTGAGGTCAAGGTGTCTTCGTCCCGAGCTCCAAGCGCAACGCCCATTAAAAGCGCATGGAGTGAAACGGAAGGCTTGCGCTCCAGAGTACGGGTGTCGGTTTTGCGGGACTTGGTAACGCCGACCGCATCCACGATCACGAAATGGTCCTTCGCTTCGGTCGCCGAAGGCGTGACCTTCTGCAAATCGTCTTTGCTGAGCGTGCGTGTTCCACGGCCCTTCATCTGTTCGAAATAGTTTTTGCTGCGGACGTCCCGCATGAAGATCAAACATTCAATGGGCTTTACGTCCGTTCCAGTGGCGATCATATCCACCGTGACCGCGATTCTCGGATAGTAATCATTTCGAAAAGCCGAGAGCGCTTCTTCCGGGTTGGTCGCGGAATAGGTTATCTTCCGGCAGAAATCGTTGCCTTCGCCGAATTCCTCGCGGATGACTTTGATGATGTCATCGGCATGGCTGTCCGTCTTGGCAAATACGAGGGTTTTCGGGACTTCCTTGCGGCGTGGAAACAGTTTCGCAAAAAGGGCATCCTTGAAAGCCTTGATGACGGTGCGGATCTGACTTGGGTTGACGATATCGCGGTCCAGTTCTGTCGGCTTGTATTCGACATCCTCGTCCATCTGTCCCCATCGTTTTTCGCGGGTCAAACGGTTGCGGTATTCGATTGCCTGTTTCAGGATTGACCCGCCTTTTTTTCCGACTTCGGTTTCAATGATGAAAATGTCTTCCCCGACATTGACGCCATCGATGATGGCCTGCTCGCGGGGGTACTCGCTGACGACGTTCTGATTGAAGAAGGCGAACGTGCGTTTGTCCGGGGTTGCGGTCAGACCGATGATGAATGCGTCGAAATACTCAAGGACCTGCTGCCAGACGTTGTAAATCGAGCGGTGGCACTCGTCCACGATGATGATGTCGAAAAACTCGGGTGGGTATTTGGGGTTGTAAACGACTTCCTTTGCCTTCTGCTTTTCCTGCGGACCAAGCTCACCAATGGAGATGTCTTCAGCTGACTCATCCAGAGGCTCGCCCTTCAGGATCGAATACATCCGCTGAATGGTACTGATGCAGACTTGAACATCCGGGATGGCAGATCTCCGAAGACGGCATACGCTGTAAAGGTCGGAAAAGTTCTGCTGGTCATCGTTGGGGCGGTAGGCAGTAAATTCACGTTCAGCCTGCTCGCCCAGACTCCGTGTATCCACGAGGAACAGCACCCGGCGCACCTTCGCGAATTTGAGGAGACGGTAGACCGAGGTGATGGCAGTAAACGTTTTGCCTGCTCCGGTCGCCATCTGGACCAACGCCTTGGGCTTCGCGTCGGCGAAGGACTTTTCCAGATTATTGATGGCTGTAATCTGGCAATCCCGGAATCCTGTCGGATCAAGCTCAGGGAAATGCTTCATGCGATTGCGGATCGTGGACGAATCTTTCAGAAAGTCAGCAAGCGTCTCTGGCCTGAAAAAGCTGAAGACCGTCCTGGAACGGCATTTCTCATCCCCATAGTCGGTAAAACGCGTGAGTTTTCCGGTCGCCTCGTAGACGAAACGAATCTTGTAGTCACCTTGAACCCATTTGAGGGTGCTGGTCGCATAGCGGCCGGATTGAACCTCCACTTCAGTGAGATGTTCCCCTGCATTGTCCGGCTTTGCCTCAATGACGCCCACAGGAATGCCATCGACAAAAAGAGCATAGTCTACAGGGCCTGTGCTTGTCGGGAACTCGCGAACTGCGACGCCTCTTCCGGCAGACAAATCCAGCTCGCTGACACTTTGAATAGCCCAGCCGGATGCGAGGAGACGTTCATCGATCTCCTGTCTTGCCATTGCTTCCGGGGTTGTGGAGGCCATCTCGCGGTCCTTCTTTGGTTTGAGGGTTAGGTGAAGGGGCTCGTTCTATAAATTATAGTAACCGCCCAGTGTAATACAGGTCGAGGTTGTGGATAGGGGCTCTTTTTTCGATTTTTTGGAAAAACGGCAGACTGGGTGGAATTAATCCAGCGGAGAAGCGACAGGCTTCCAGTTTTGAGGAAG
>Ga0265298_10000053_pt1 | contig 158188 bp, 111 predicted proteins | sample AusTroGonzalo_MG_3_FD_193486 | JGI IMG/M metagenome (GOLD analysis project Ga0265298, IMG submission 193486) | Bovine rumen microbial communities from tropical cattle in Woodstock, Queensland, Australia - Gonzalo_01 | ecosystem: Host-associated > Mammals > Digestive system > Stomach > Rumen ...
TCCCATTCCGAACAGAGAAGTTAAGCCCGCCTGCGCCGATGGTACTGCAATGCAATGCGGGAGAGTAGGAGGCCGCCATCTTTACTGTGAGAGCCCTGATTCAGAAATGAGTCAGGGCTTTTTTGTTAAAATAGTATGATGTTATAATGCTGCAGCATTGAAATATATTATGAATAGTATGAAGAAAGGACGTTTGACTGAATCTCAATATTTGGCTCCATTTGTGTTGGTAACCTTATTGTTCTTCCTTTGGGGATTTGCAAGAGCTATTCTTGATGTGCTGAATAAGCATTTTCAGGATGAATTAGATATTTCCATTACACGTTCGGCTTGGATTCAAGTGACAACGTATTTGGGCTATTTCTTAATGGCAATTCCAGCTGGTTTGTTCATCCGTCATTATGGTTATAGGAATGGCGTTGTATTTGGCCTTCTCCTTTTTGGTTTCGGTGCTTTAGCATTTATTCCTATTACATCATTTTCGGGTTTCCTTGTTGCCCTTTTCGTGATAGGTTGCGGATTGACTTTTCTGGAAACGGCTGCTAATCCTTATGTAACAGAATTAGGTCCCAAGGAGACATCTGCTAGTAGACTGAATCTATCTCAAACTTTCAATGGTATGGGATGTTTTATGGCTACTTTGATGGTTGGACAATTTCTTTTTCGTGACGGCGTTGAAGGTGCCGATATTGCTGTTCCTTATGGTATTCTAGGTGTTGTAGTTTTATTTATCGCTGCTATCTTTTCGAGAGTTAAATTGCCAGAGATCCGTCATCACGAGGATGGGAATCAGGGTTTGACATCTGTTTTAAGTAATGGTTGGTTTTTGTTTGGCTTATTGGCATTACTGTGTTATGAGATTGCAGAGATCTCCATTAATAGTTATTTCATGAACTTCGTAACCGATACAGGATGGATGACTAAATTGACAGCTTCGCGAATGGTATCGCTTGCTTTAGTGATATTTATGGGAGGCCGTTTCCTTGGTAGTTGGGTAATGAGTCTTGTTAAGGCAGAAAAAATGTTGTTAGCGTGCGCTATTGGAACTGTGGTTTGCATGATATTAACGGTGCTCGACTTGGGCGTATATTCTTTGGTCGCTTTGATTCTAAATTATCTTTTTGAGGCCATCATGTTCCCAACAATATTTACGTTAGCTATTCGTGGGCTCGGTTCTAAAACAAAAAGTGCGTCATCACTGTTGATGATGACGCCTATAGGTGGGTGTGGCTTCCTGCTGATGGGATATTTAGCAGATCATACTACACCATTTATTCCTTTCCTGCTTCCTCTGGCTGCATTTACTGTAGTTCTAGTTTATGCTGTGATGATGGTTAGAAAATAACTTTTTGTCCATTGGCTATATTTATGCCTTTTACGTGGTTTTTCTCATGTATGCCATTCAGTGAGTAGATTGTTGATGACTGTTTTGTAGCAGTCTGTGAAGTAATACTGGTTAGGGGCGTTACATAATCATTGTAGTTGTTAGTAAAGGCGATGTCAATGATATCGCTATTATCAGTTATTGATGTGAGTCCGAATATTGTCTGTCCTATACATATATTCGGTCGATCTCCATAAAAGTTTTCGTAGAGACCACTATTCTTCATGTTCCATACGATGATTTGTTGTTCTTCGTCATCAATAGTATAACTTTTTTGTAGTATGGGTGCAACTTGTGAGCCATGATTGCTTCCATTTAGCCACCAAAGATACGAAGAACCTGTGATAGTTCTTAAGTTTTTCCCTCGTACAAGCAGATAAATTTGTTCTGCAGAAATGGAATAATCGTTATCGTTGTATTTCATCGTAAGAGCCACATTATTTGCACCAGATGCTTTAACATGGATTGTGTTTTGCAGAGTGTCATAGGTGATATTGGAAGCTGACACACGGTTAGCATCGCCAGTAGTCCAATCTGTACATAGAAATCGATAAGCATGATTGTCGTATCCTTTGAGCAAACGTACGTAGTATATGCCAGGACAATAGGTTGATGAAGATGCTGTCAGACGTATAACAAATTGCTGTTTACCTTTTGCAAATTGCGATGGAATCGGATATTCTACGTTGAAGAATCCGTTCCCGTCGCTGTTTTTAGCTGATGAAGGGACTGTAATGTCTGCAAGTTTCTGTCCATCAAGTGTCAGTGTCGCTTTACGTCCTTTGTCAGCTAGATTGAAGCGTAGCATAATGCTTAGACTATCTTCAATACCAGTGTTGTTATATAACGTATATTGTATATATCCATTAGCTTTCGCATCGCGATAATGCTCTGTGTTGTAGTCTCCAGTGTTTGAGTCGCTACTATAATTGTATTCGTGACCAGCCTCGCTTTGTTGTTCGCCAGGAGCCACGAAGTCAATAGTACGTCCTTGCAGTGCCTCGTTGGCAGCTTCTGTCTGCGCCATTGAGCTCTTGGAGTAGTTCTCTTCAGACTGCTGGTACCAATAGCACATGTAGCGTGAATGATGAATCTGGTAGAAAGGTTGTAGAGTGAGTTCTCCCCATGTATAGGAACTTACTTCTTTGCGGCTAGCATCTATGGTGAATTGCAAATCATTACCATTTTTCTTTGTAATCAGGCTAAGTACATTGTCACGTTCACCGATAAGTAGTGGAGCTGATGTGAGATTCTTCGATAGGGCTCTGCTGCCTGGAGCATGATCCATTCGTCCCTCTCCTCCGTATTCATTCTGTAGCTTCTCTACAGGTAGTCCATTGCCTTCCATTGTAGAGGATACTTCAGCACCTAGTAGAATAGGCCCATACTTAAAGGCAATATAGTCAGTATAGTTAGGACATGTCTCATAACGAAGAGTCATGGGAAGTTTTATTTCTATACAGTCGTCTTTGCTCCAAGTACGTGTGATGTGGATATAAGAGCCTTTGGAAAGTCCGCTTATCTTTGTGCCATTAATAGTTATACAGAAGTCTTCAGTTGTCCAGTTTGGGCGTCGAATGGCAATGGTATAATGACCGGCCTTACCAATTGTAAGGGTCGTCTTTGGTTCATTTGGAAAGCGAGTTTCTTGAGTAATAACAAAGTTGTCAGATTCCAGATAGCTAGGCGTAAAGAGGTTGACATAGAGTGTTTCTGTACCATCGTGTGTATAAATGAAGTGACCGTATTTAGAATGGTTCTCCATTCCAGTACCTACACAGCACCACATGCCCTGATTAACCTGTGAATAAATGCGATATCCTTGTGGACGAAGAGTGGTGAAGTATACGTAACCGCCTGTTTCAGGATCTTGGGTAGAAAGAATATGGTTCCACATGGCATTTTCGTAGAAGTCGACGTATTTAGCATCTGATGTGTGGTCGAACATCATTTCGGAAAGCTTCAGCATGTTGTTCGTGTTGCACGATTCAGGTCCGTCCAATTGGTCAATATAGCGGTTGCTGTTGCTCTTTGAGAGAAAATGCTCATTGACAGAATTGCCGCCGATACAGACAGTACGGTTCTGCGTGACGTCTTCCCAGAAGTTTTCTGCAGCGCGAAGGTAAGTCCCTCCCAATTCTCCTTTGGGAGAAAGAACTTCTCCTATGCGTTCCATACCAATATACTTTGGTACCTGTGTGTTAGCATGCTTACCATCAAGAAAAGTGGTGTTGAGTGACTGCATGCCGTTCAGCATTGTCTCATGTGTGTACTTCTTTGCCGCATTCAGATATTTCTCGTCATCAAATAGTTGATATGCATCTAACATTGATTCGTTCATGCCACCATGCTCAGTGTCCAGTACATTCTTCATGTCTGCGTCACTCACCTTTGCAATGACGTTAACACTCCAGTCTGCTAACTTTCTGAAAAGCTCCTTAGCTGTCTCGTTGTTCCCATACAAGAAAGCATCGCGTAATCCAGCAAGTATCTTGTGTTGACAATAGAAAGGAACCCATCCTCCATGATTTTTATATGGTTGAATGTTTCCTGCATATAGTGCCTCCCAATCGCTGTTGATAGGTTGACCACCAATAAATCCATATAATCCAGTTGTATTGTCATTATATTGATCCTGACAGTCTTTCAGCACTTGAACCATGTAGTCCATGCGCTCCTTTAATCTTGCTTTCATATTTGTTTCGTGACAGGCAGCATAGGCTAGCGACAACGCAGAAAGATAATGTCCTCCTACGTGTCCGCTGAGGTCGAATGACGCATCGCCCCAGTTAGTGAAGTTGGGATGCTTGATGGCCCATTGATAATACATACTTTCCGAATTTGTTGTAGCGGCGAGGCCAGCCTGTCGGATAAAAGGCGTCAGTAACCGATCTACATCATATTGCATCAGTACCTCAAAGTTCTTTTCCATGGCAGTCTTCATCGGACCGTCCAATAGAGTAACCTGTTCTAAGTCGAAGTGTTTGGGATACAATTCGCTTTGTGCATGCACATGTAATGCAAGCATGCCTGTCAGCATGCCTGTCAGTAGTAGCTTTTGTAGTTTCATTTTAGGAATAGTCTTTATTTGTTATTTTGTAGTTGTTCGTCGTTCTCTAATCAGTTTGATTTCTCTGAGCAAATCTTCAAAGTGCAGCATGTTGATGCCGTTGGTGGCTTTTTGTTGATTTTGACAGAACTCCTCCACTTTTTTCAGATTTAATAGCACATAGAGTGTCGCGTCCGAATTATAGTAGCGCCCCATCACACCTTTCATGTCTGCATCTGATGGATTGAGCAGATTGTTTAGTTGCTGAATATATGCACGCTGCAAATGTCTGCGTGCTACACTTTTGAAATCATTAGAACCTTCAACGGGTTTCCATACGATTTTATACAGATCATCGAGATACTGTTCAACAGGATAGTTGCCTGTCGCAGCAATATTATTAAGCATGAGTGGTGTTGTCATGCGTGTCAGCAGATTGCTTTGCATCTGTTTCTGTGTGTTAGATGCATCAGTAGATGTCTTTGACACAATTTGAGCTGGGTATAACCATTCCGGAGCGTCAAATACTTGTTCGCCAATGAACTTAACGGCTTGTTTCTGACGTTCTACGGAGATGTATTCCACTGGTTCACGTCCTGGCATGTTGTTGTTATAGCGTGAGCCAATGTTTTTCATGACATGCCCCACGTAACGGTTGAATTGGTCACGAACAGCATTGTACATTTCTCTAAGGTCATCGTATTGGTCATTTTCCTGATGAGTCCACTCTTGAATGTGTTCCATCACTCGTTTCAGGTTCTTGATGCCATATTCAGAAGCCTTCACACTATTATCGCCCAAGTCTTCTGTCTGAGCTCGAGCATCCTCGCTAGTTCCTTCGCCACCAAACCATAGTCTATGATTGTTTCTCAATATATCGGTGGTCTCACTCATTAGTTTTTCTTTCTCCTCGTATTCGTCTTTAAATTCCGGACGCCACTGGTACCCCCATTTAATAGCCCATTTGTCGTAGTCGTTGATGCGAGGGAAGAGTCCCTTCTCGGTGATGTTGTCTTCTGGCTGTGCTACATAGTTGAAACGGGCGTAGTCCATGATGCTGGCTGTGTGACCATATTCCTCTACCCACTGCTTGTCGCGTAGCTTCTCTACGGGAGTGGCAAATGAAGCTCCCATGTTATGTCGTAGACCTAAAGAGTGACCTACTTCGTGGCTGCTGACGAAACGGATGAGTTCGCCCATCAGCTTGTCGTCGAAATGCATTGTACGTGCCCGTTTGTCTAAAGGGCCACATTGTACCATATACCATTTTGTCAGAAGGTTCATCACGTTATGAAACCAACATACGTGAGCCTCGATTATCTCTCCAGAACGTGGGTCTACGATGCGTGGGCCATAGGCATTCTCTGTTTCTGAAGGTAAATAACGAATGGCAGAATAACGGGCGTCATCCAGACTGATGTTAGAATCACCCTCTGGTAGTACTTTGGCTGTGATGGCATTTTTGAAACCTGCAGCCTCAAAAGCTACGTTCCAGTCTTCAATGCCTTTAATCAGATATGGAATCCACTTCTTAGGAGTTGCGGGGTCAATATAGTAAACAATCTGTTTTTCTGGCTCTGTTAGTTCTCCACGCAGGTATTTCTTTTTGTTTTTAGGTACCAAGCGATAGCGTGAAATGAATGACTCATGCTGAGTCTTGTGTTGTTGGTCACTGAAACGCACGAAGTTATTCACGAAGTAGCCCACACGCTGATCCCAGAGTCGTTTGCGCATAGGTTCCTTAGGCAAAAGAACCATTGATGTGTTAATCGCCATTGTGATAGCACCTGTCTTCGATGCCTCCGAGCGAGCTGCACTCGCACCATATGTTCTACTGGTAGCAATCTCAATGTTAGTGGGAAACACCTTTACGGTGTCAATAAACGAACGATCCTTCATCAAACCGCCCAACTTGATTGGTGATTTGCTATCTCCAGAAATGCGAGTCAGATTATTGTCTCCCAAGAAAAGGTCTGTAACCTCAATCATACTGGCATCATCCTCTTTGTTGCGACCTATTATTTTGTACGAATGGATGATGGGATCAATAGTTGACTGCTCCAATGTTCTTGAGATGTTGTCTTCACTATTGGCCAGATGAGAAAGCACATATTGACGCATCATCAATTTCACAGTGTCGCGCTTTTCGAAATAGATGGTGCAGTGTGTAATTTCTTCGCCAGAGAACTTACCGAAGTTCTGAGGTACGGCAGTGAAGCGTGATACGCAAAGTATATACCTACCCAGCATGGAGTCTGGCACCTCAAAATAGTACTTGTCGTCAATGTGCCTCATTAAAAACAGACCTTTCTGAATGAAGCCACCTTTTTTGATGAGTTTTTCGTATTCGCTTTCCTTCTTTTTCTCGACTTTCTTTTTCTCTGTCTTTGTCGTGTCAACCGTTGTCGTATCTTTGCTTAACGTGTCGGCACGCAGAGTTAGGCAACTTGCCTCTGCACTGGCACAAAGACAAATTGAGATTAGTAGTAGATTAGCTTTCTTCATGATGATTTTAAATTTTCAGTTTGTCGTATGCTAAAGCTGCACCAATAGCTGTGCAGAACTGCGAATATTTGGGTATATGGAAACGTACGTTGTAGAGTTTCTCAAGGGCGGGGAATATTTCCTTGCACTGAGGTAAAAGTGACAAATGCCCAATGAGCACCATGTCTCGGCAGTCAGTGCCTTGGGCAGCCAGTACTGCCGCTGAACCGATGGATTGTAGCACCATGGTGATGATGCCGCAGGCTATGTCTTCGCGGGATGCGTCATTCTTTGCATGGGCAAAAAGTGAAGCTGTAGCTTCCATAGGAAGACCTGGGAGTGGCTGCGCGGAGATGTCGCCGATAAGCAGGTTTATATGTTTGATGTCCCCCTGCATGGCAAGCGCTGATACCTGTTTGATATCGCTCGTGTTCAACATGATGCGTGACAAGCCTTGAAGTGTGCCGCCACCAATGCCAATACCGCCAATATGGTCAATTTTGTCGCCATGGCACATCACGAAGGATGTTCCTGTACCCATCGATACGACTATGGCATGGTCCAGATGTGACTCAAAGCGTGCACCCAGTGCGTCGGCTATAAATTCGTCGCATCGACTGGTCTTTACCCCGTAAACATCGTTTTTTACGTAGGCCGCACCGACACCTGTTAGCATGACATGGTCAATCTCTTCCAGCTGTAAGCCATTGTCGTGTAGATACTTTCCGAATGCGCCATAAAGTGAGGTGATAGGGTCGGCTGCCGTAATACGAATTGGCGCCGATGGCTTGCCGTCACGCAAGCCAACAATCTTCGTGGTGCTGATGCCCACGTCAATACCTAAAATAATACCCATAATCTCGAGATTTTGGTGCAAAGGTACTTATTTTATTTTATATAACCATGGCTTTTAGGAATTATATATTTATGGTTCGCGTGCATGCACGTAGGAGAGGGGAAAGATTTCTTTATTCTAACATTTGGACGTTAGAAAAAAACTTTGTACCTTTGCCCTGTAAAAACTAAAACAATGCACATTGCAGTAGCAGGAAATATTGGTAGCGGGAAATCAACGCTTACGCGTATGTTGGCCCGTCATTATGGCTGGGAGGCACGATTCGAAGCTGTTGACCATAATCCTTATTTGGAGGATTACTATCGCGACATTCATCGGTGGTCTTTCAATATGGAGGTGTTCTTTTTGAAAGAACGCTTCCGTGACTTGATAGATATCTCGAAATCAGACTATACCATCATACAGGATCGTTCGATTTATGAGGGCGTCTATGTGTTTATGCAGAACAACAAGGCTATGGGTAATCTTTCGGAACGTGACTATGAGACCTACATGGAACTGTTTGAGCAGATGATGAGTGTTGTCCATTATCCCGACTTGATGATTTATCTCCGAGCCTCCGTACCACATCTGGTAGGTAATATTCAGAAGCGTGGTCGTGATTATGAGCAAACCATGAAACTGGAATATTTGGAGAATCTGAATCGTCGTTATGATGATTTTATCTATAAGATGTACAAAGGGCGGGTGATGGTTATAGAGAAAGACGAGCTTGACTATCAGAACAACCCTAAGGACTTCGCTAAGATTATTGACCGTATTGATAGTACGCTGTTTGGACTTTTCCCTGAATAATAAACGTGTAAGAATATGCATATAGCAGTAGCAGGAAATATCGGTAGTGGTAAGACCACACTGACCAAGATGCTGGCCCATCGTTATGGATGGATACCAAGGTTTGAACCAGTTGATAACAATCCTTATCTGGAGGATTTCTATGCAGATATGAAGCGATGGTCTTTCAATCTGCAGATCTATTTCCTGAATAAACGTTTCAAGGAAGTAGTTGAGATTTCCCAGTCAACGGATACTATTATTCAGGATCGCACCATCTTTGAGGATGCTTGCATTTTTGCGCCAAACCTTCATGGGCAGGGTATGATGAGCGATCGTGACTTCGATAACTATAAAGACCTGTTCGATCTCATGATGTCGTTGGTGAAACTGCCAGACCTTATGATTTACATACGCTCTAGTATCCCTACATTGGTGGCACAGATACAAAAGCGTGGACGCGAGTATGAACAGACGATGCGATTGGACTATCTGGAAGGATTGAGTCGTCGTTATGAGGACTGGATAGAGACTTATAAGGGACAGCTGATTGTGATTGATGGTGATCATTGTAAGTTTGGTGACCGTGCTGAAGACTTTAAGCAGGTTACAGATATGATAGATGCCAAACTCTATGGTCTGTTCCCAATGGACTAATTAGAAGGAAATAGCAGGAGGGGTTAGCTTTCACTAACCCCTCCTGCTATTTTTTGTATAGATATGATAAATGAAAAATCCCGCTAAGTCCTAAGACTTTCACGGGATTTAAATGAAAGGAGGAGTGGTACCTCCAGGAATCGAACCGGGGACACACGGATTTTCAGTCCGATGCTCTACCAACTGAGCTAAGGCACCATTGTGTCACTGCATTCCTTTCGTTTGCGGGTGCAAAGGTACGAACTTTTTTTTGTTCCTCCAAATTTTTTCGCGATTATTTTTCAAAAAAGTTATTTTAGAGGGTTCCAACCCTGCGCTTTGAGCTCAAATTCCTGATTGTCGCGTGTCACGAGCATCTGTCCGAACTTCTCTTCTGTGATATGCCCAATAAGGCGAACATCGTCTATTTCCTTGATTTTCTCCAAGTCGCCGATGGGTACTGTGAAAAGCAATTCATAGTCTTCACCGCCGTTTAGTGCACAGGTAGTGACGTTCATGTTCATTTCCTCTGCCATTACTGCAGTCTGATAGTCAATAGGCAATTCTTTCTCGTAGATGCGACAACCCGTATGGCTCTGCTTGCAGATATGCATCAGTTCTGATGAAAGACCATCGCTGATGTCCATCATGGCAGTTGGGTGTATACCTGCTTCGCGAAGTTTGCGAATGATATCGCCGCGTGCTTCAGTTTGAAGCTGTCGCTGCAGCAGATATTCTTTGCCCGCAAAATCGGGTGAGAAGTGTGCCAGCTCTTCTAGAGCACGCTTGTCTCCCTTCTTTTTGGCTTCTGCCACCTGTTGGTAGTAAACGCTCTTTTCACGTTCCAGCAGTTGCAGTCCCATGTATGCAGCACCAAGATCTCCGCTTACGCAGATTAGGTCTGTGTTCTTAGCACCATTACGATATACAATGTCTTCTTTTCGCGCTTCTCCGATACAGGTAATGCTGATGGCCAGACCAGTATATGAAGAAGTGGTGTCACCACCAACGATGTCTACGTTCCATTTCTCGCAGGCCAGTCGCAGTCCCTCATAGAACTCCTCCATGTCTTCTACAGAGAAGCGTTTGCTTAGTGCCAGCGATACTGTGATTTGTCTGGGCGTGCCATTCATGGCAAACACATCGCTGATATTCACCATGGCAGATTTGTAGCCCAAATGTTTTAAGTCGATATATGTGAGGTCGAAGTGTACGCCTTCCATTAGCAGGTCGGTGGTTACCAGTACCTCACTATCGGGATAGTGAAGTACGGCGCAGTCATCGCCTACGCCGTACTTGGTTGACTCATTTTGTGTTTTTAAATCCTTTGTCAGTCTCTCTATGAGACCAAATTCTCCTAATGATGCTATTTCCATATAAATATTTAAAGAGGTGGAAGACAATTGTTTATTGCTTCCATTCCTCTGTTGGGTGAATAGTGTTAAACTTCTCTGTCTTGGTGTGCTCCACTTTCTCAGAACGGACAATCATCTCGCGCATGATTTCTGTCATGATAGGCTGAGCCTTGTCGGCAGCTTCCTGTACCTCTTCGTGACTAACCTCCACGGGGACGTCAAAACCACCCAGGTCGGTGACTACGCTGATACCGAAGGTGCGGATACCACAGTGGTGAGCTACGATGACTTCGGGAACGGTAGACATACCGACGGTGTCACCACCCAGTGTGCGATACATCTTGTATTCTGCAGGTGTCTCGAAGGTGGGACCCTGAACGCCCATGTAAACGCCATAAACCAGGCGGATGTGCTTCTCCTTAGCAATCTTGCTGGCTAGGTTGATGAGATTGTGGTCATAGGTCTCGTGCATGTCTGGGAATCGGGGACCTGTCGGGAAGTTCTTTCCGCGCAGAGGGTGCTCAGGGAAGAAGTTGATGTGGTCTGTAATAACCATCAGGTCGCCAATCTTGAAGGCGGGGTTCATTCCGCCTGCGGCATTTGATACGAAGAGAGTCTTGATACCCAGCTCGTACATCACGCGTACGGGGAATGTTACCTCCTTCATATCATAGCCTTCGTAGTAGTGGAATCGTCCTTGCATGGCCATAATGTCCACACCACCCAGCTTACCGAAGATAAGCTTTCCGGAATGTCCTTCCACAGTAGATACTGGGAAGTTGGGAATCTCGCTGTATGGGAATTCGTAAGTGTCAGTTATTTCTGAAGCTAATTGTCCGAGGCCTGTCCCCAGAATGATTGCAGTCTTGGGGCTTGTGGTCATCCTTTCTTTTAGCCAGGATGCTGTTTTTTGAATTTTTTCGTACATAGTTAATAATTTTTTGGTTAAACTTATCGGTTTGCTCTAACATGAATTCTATTTCCAGTGGCAGTACATAGAGGTTCTTTCTTACCTCTTCGCTTAAGCCGTCTGTGTGCTTGATGCGTGCGGCGTCTTTCTCTGTTGTGATAATACACTTGGGCCCTGGAATCTTGGCATATTCTTGATTGATGCATTCTATGTCTTGCGCCTTGAAGCTATGATGGTCGGGGAAGGTGAGTGGGTGAAGCGAAGCTGTAAGCGGCTTCAGGTCTTCTATCATCTGTCGGGGAGAGGCAATACCTGTCAGTAGTAGGCAGTTGGTGCCTTTCAACTCGGTGAGCTCTCCCGTTTCTATAGGTGCGTGTAGTTGGGCTTCATTGAATACGGGAGCTAGTTTGCCATAGGTCAATGTGCTAAAGTACAGTTCCTGATAGGGGAATAGGTCCATAGCCTTGGTAATGACGCGATACTCCATGGGCGTGAGGCTCTTTGGGCATTTCGTGACGATGATGATATCTGCACGGTTCTTGCCAGATAGAGGCTCGCGCAATCGACCTGCAGGCAATAGTTTGTCGTATATGATCAGTCGATGGTAGTCTACCAACAGAATGTTGATGCCTGGTTTTACATAGCGGTGCTGGAATGCATCGTCCAGTAGGATAACGTCAAGCTTTGGGTCATGCTTAAGTAGTTGCTTGATTCCCTTGGCACGTTTCTTTTCCACGGCGATGGTTGCATCGGGGAACTTCTGTTTCATCTGGTAAGGCTCGTCACCTATCTGTTGGGCTGTTGATTGCTCGTCGGCAATCAGGAACCCTTTCGATTTCCTCTTGTAGCCACGACTCAGTACAGCTACTTTCACGTCTTTCTTCAGCAATCTTATCAAGTACTCTATGTGAGGCGTCTTGCCGGTACCACCTACGGTGATGTTGCCTACCGAGATGACAGGTATGTGAAAGCTCTCGCTTTTCAGAATGCCCATCTCGAAAAGGTAGTTCCTTGCTTGAACCACGCAACCGTAAAGCCAGCTTAGTGGCAATAGGCTTTTGTTGATTTTGATAAAGTCGCCTTCCATTCTTATGGTATGCTTGGAGTAAAACGCTTGTTTTCTATGAGTAAAGTGCCGCTATTCTATGAGTAAAGTGGCACTATTCTATGAGTAAAGTGCCACTTTACTATGTGTATTCCGTTTAGATGCCAGTGGCAAAAGGCAGTCTTGCCTGCAGGCGGTTGCGCTGCTGGTCACGACGCATCTCCATGACTGGCTCGTAGAGTTCACCCAATGTCTTCTTCATTTCTGCGTCAAGATAGCTGCCTTTCTTCTCATCGCTATTCAGCAGAGCCTCAAGCCAGTCTGTCTTTCCAGGGTAGGGAGCTGTGTAGTATTCATCTAATTTGGCCAGCTCTGCAGCCTTCTTTACAGCATCTTCGAGAGAGCCCAGCTTGTCAACGAGCTTGATGCCTACAGCATCAGAAGCCATCCATACACGTCCCTGTGCTATTTCATTGACTTGTTCCTTGGTCATGCCGCGTCCGTCTGCCACAATGGTGAGGAATGAGTCATAGCCACGATCTACGTATGTCTGCATGAATCGAATCACGTCGGCATTGTTCTTGTCAAACATCAGTCTGTTCTCGTAGTCGCTATACTTATTGGTGCTGACGCCGTCCCAAGTGATACCCAGTTTGTTGGTCACCAGTTCACTCATGTTGGGTACCAGTCCGAAGATGCCAATAGAACCTGTGATGGTGGTTGGCTCAGCGAAAATGTAGTTGGCAGGTGCACTAATCATGTAGCCACCAGAAGCAGCATAGCCACCCATGGAAACCACTACGGGCTTCTTCTCTTTCAATTGTTTGATGGCATGCCAAATGTGCTCAGAGGCAATGGCGCTACCTCCGGGTGAGTTGACGCGCAGAACCACAGCCTTTACGTCGTCGTCCTTAGCCAGTTTGTTAAGGTCCTCAACGGTCTTGTCGCCTACTATGGCATGTTCACTGGAAAAAGCGCTGGCCTCCTGATCGATGATTTCACCATAGGCGTAATACACAGCAATCTTGTCGCCATCTTCTTTTTTGTCGTCCTTCAGGTCCATCATGTCGGCAAGCGTCAGTTGGTTGATGTCATCATCCTCGTCGATGCCCAGTTTGTTCTTTACGATTTCCTTGATCTTCTCAGGGAATATAACATCGTCAATCAGTTTCGCTGTTTTGTAGTCTTCGATGTTGGCGAAGGCCATGATGCTGTCATCAGCCAGTTGGTTCAAGTGCTCAGGTGTCACACCGCGGCTCTCAGCCATCTGCTTCAGCCATACTTTCCAAATGCCCTGTAGGTAGGCTGTGCGCTGTTCGCGGTCGTTTTCACTCATGTCTTTGCGCGTCACGCTCTCCACGGCACTCTTGTATTTACCTACACGAGTGGCCTGATAAGTCACGCCAATCTTCTCGTAGAGTCCTGTCATATAGTAGCTTTTGCCACCCATACCCTTGAAGTCGATCATGCCCTGACGATCCATGAAGATACTGTCGGCTACAGAGCATACATAATAAGAGCCCTGTGTATATCTGTCGGCAAAGGCGATAATCCACTTGCCACTATTCTTGAAGTCAGCCAGCGCATCACGCACCTGCTGGGCAGTGGCAGGCGCATCAAACATGGTGGTGCCGCCTTCCAGATAGATACCTTTGATGTTCTCGTTGTTCTTTGCTTTCTTGATGGCATTGACGAGGTCATCCAATCCCATATCTGTCATGTCCATTTCGCCCATCAGCTGGTCTAGGGGAGACCCGCCTTCAGTGCGTTCAGACACCATTCCGTCCATTTTCAGCACGAAGACAGAGTTCTTATCAGCTTTCTTTGAAGCCGAACTGCTGGCAATCATGGATGCAAATGACACCATGAAGAAAATGCCGCAGACAATAGATAGTGTGATGATGCCGCAAACGGTTGCGAGCATGTACTTAAGGAAGTCTTTCATTTTTCACTCGTATTGTTAGATATTTCAATATGCAAAGATACGATATTTTTTTATAACAAGGTAAAAAATGGAATAAAAAGTGCGTTTTTTACTAAAACAGATACTTTTCTTTTTGCTGTTTGCTCTTTTTGTCGTACCTTTGTGGCACGAAACTAATCTTAAAAACAAGAATCGAATGAAGCAGAAGCTAATGCTCGGTGTGATGCTCCTCATGGTGTGTGTCGCTGCCGCAGGAAAGAAGAAAGTGCAACGTCAAGAGCTTTGGCCTAATAGCGAGCCGATGGCTGCGTGGTTTACAGATAAGAATAAGGTCGATGTGGAGTCTTTGGGACGAAAATATATTCTAACAGAATATGGTGTCCGTCAAGGGACTACAGATGTGCAGACTCGAGAAATTCAATCCATTATAGATAAAGCAGCGGAAGAGGGTGGGGGCGTTATCGTTGTTCCAAAGGGTACGTTCTTTTCAGGTAGTCTGTTTTTTAAACAAGGAACTCATCTTTATATTGAAGAAGGTGGCGTACTGAAAGGTTCTGATCGTATCCGTGATTTCGAGATTCGTGAGACGCGTATTGAGGGACAGACCTGTCAGTATTTCGTGGCATTGATAAATGCCGATGGTGTGGATGGCTTTACGATTGCCGGTAAGGGAACTATTGATGGCAACGGACAGGATTATTGGCATGAGTTTTGGATTCGTCGTCAATGGAATCCGCAATGCACTAATAAGGATGCTCAGCGTCCGCGTCTTACCTATATATCTAATTCTAAGAACGTGACGATTCAGGATGTGCGTCTCATCAACTCTCCCTTCTGGACTAATCATATCTATCGCTGTGATCATGTGCGTTACCTCGATCTTTATATCTATTCTTCCACTACGGGCATCAAAGGCCCTTCTACCGATGCTATTGATATCGATGTGTGCCATGATGTGGTGGTTCGAGGCTGCTATATGAATGTCAATGATGATGCAGTCGTACTAAAGGGCGGCAAGGGTACCTTTGCTGACAAGGCGCCAGAGAATGGTCCTTGCTATAATATCCTTGTTGAAAACTGCCATTATGGCACGGTGCATGGATGCATGACGCTTGGCTCTGAATCATTGCACGATTGGAATGTCATTATGCGCAATTGTCATACAGACAACACACAGAACGTTCTCTGGCTGAAAATGCGTCCTGATACGCCTCAGCATTATGAATATGTTCGCGTAGAAGGTTTTACGGGTAAGTGCCGTAGCTTCTTGTTGGTGAAGCCTTGGACTCAGTTCTATCAAAAAGAGGACCGACCGGATATGCCACTCTCGCAATGCAACAACATCCATTTTAATAATATCAATATGGAGTGTGGCACATTCTTTAATGTTGAAGGTTCTGATAAGTACGTACTGAAGAATTTCTCGTTCGAGAATGTCGATGTGAAAGATGCTGCTAAGAAAAAGGCTTTTGAGAACCATCCCGTAGAGCAACTCTCTTTGAAGAATGTGGTAGTTAATGGAGAAAGCATTTGTTTCTGACCATTGGACTTCACCATATAATATATTAGTAATTGCGTGCCAAATTGTCAGTGAAGACAGTTTGGCACGCTTTTCGCTTAACCAACGACAGAATAATTAATTTAAAACTTAAAATACTTATAATTATGAACATCAAACCATTAGCAGACCGCGTGCTTGTATTGCCCGCACCGGCTGAAGAGAAAATCGGTGGAATCATTATTCCTGATACTGCAAAAGAGAAGCCCCTTCGTGGTATTATCAAGGCAGTAGGTAAGGGTACCAAGGACGAGGAGATGATCCTGAAAGCTGGCGACGAAGTGCTTTACGGCAAGTATAGCGGAACTGAGATTGAACTCGACGGTGAGAAGTTCCTGATGATGCGTCAGAGCGACGTACTCGCAGTAATTGAGAAGTAATCGTATTTGACGATTGGACAATTTCACGATTTCACAATTTAATAGTCAAATAGTAAATAGTCAAATAGTACAATAAAACCATGGCAAAAGAGATTAAATTCAATATTGATGCCCGCGATGCAATGAAGCAGGGCGTAGACCAGTTGGCTAATGCTGTAAAGGTAACCCTCGGTCCTAAGGGTCGTAACGTGGTTATCGAGAAGAAGTTCGGCGCTCCACAGATCACTAAGGACGGCGTGACCGTTGCTAAGGAGATTGAGCTCGAGGACCATTTCGAGAATACTGGCGCACAGCTCGTTAAGAGTGTTGCTTCTAAGACTGGTGACGATGCAGGTGATGGTACAACAACTGCTACCATCCTGGCTCAGGCTATCGTTTCTGAGGGTCTGAAGAACGTAACTGCAGGTGCTAACCCCATGGACCTGAAGCGCGGTATCGACAAGGCTGTGAAGGCTGTTACTGAGTTCATCGCTAAGAATGCAGAGCAGGTTGGCGACAACTACGATAAGATTGAGCAGGTTGCTACTGTATCTGCCAACAACGATAAGGAGATTGGTGAACTGCTGGCTGAGGCTATGCGTAAGGTTTCTAAGGATGGTGTTATCACTATCGAGGAGAGCAAGAGCCGCGATACACACATTGGTGTTGTTGAAGGTATGCAGTTCGATCGTGGTTACCTGTCAGCTTACTTCGTTACAGATTCTGAGAAGATGGAGTGTGCTATGGAGAATCCCTACATCCTCATCTATGATAAGAAGATTTCAAATATCAAGGAGTTCCTGCCCATCCTGCAGCCTGCTGCAGAGAGTGGTCGTCCCTTGCTGATTATCGCTGAGGACGTTGACTCTGAGGCTCTGACCACACTGGTTGTAAACCGTCTGCGTGGTGGTCTGAAGATTTGCGCTGTCAAGGCTCCTGGCTTTGGCGATCGTCGTAAGGCTATGCTCGAGGATATCGCTGTTCTGACTGGTGGTACCGTTATTAGCGAAGAGAAGGGCCTGAAACTAGAACAGGCAACCCTCGAGATGCTGGGTACTTGCGAGAAGCTCACCGTTTCTAAGGACAACACTACCATCGTGAATGGTGCTGGTGACTCTCAGGCTATCAAGGATCGTATCAACCAGATTAAGGCTGAGATTGAGAACACAACCTCTTCTTACGACAAGGAGAAGCTGCAGGAGCGTCTAGCTAAGCTGTCAGGTGGCGTAGCAGTACTTTATGTTGGTGCTAACAGTGAGGTAGAGATGAAGGAGAAGAAGGATCGTGTTGACGATGCTCTCTGCGCTACTCGTGCAGCCATTGAGGAAGGTGTAGTTGCTGGTGGTGGTACTACCTACATCCGTGCTCTCGATACACTGGCTGACCTGAAGGGTGACAATGCCGACGAGCAGACTGGTATCAACATCATCAAGCGTGCCATCGAGGAGCCTCTGCGCCAGATTGTCACCAACGCTGGTGGTGAGGGTGCCGTAGTTGTACAGAAGGTTCGCGAGGGTAAGGGTGACTTCGGTTACAATGCCCGCAAGGATGTATATGAGGATATGCGTGCAGCAGGTGTTATCGATCCTGCTAAGGTTTCTCGTGTGGCTTTGGAGAACGCTGCTTCAATCGCAGGTATGTTCCTTACTACCGAATGCCTCATTTGCGACAAGCCCGAGAAGGAGCCTGCAATGCCAATGGGTGGCGCACCAGGCATGGGCGGCATGATGTAAGTCTATAATAATGAGAAAGTAAGGCGATTTGCCAACTCAACTTTACAAAAGGCGGAAGAAAAGGTTTTAGCTTCTCTTCTGCCTTGATTTATATCAAAAAGTGAAGTTTTTCGTATCAAAAAGTTTGGTTTATAGGAATATTGTTACTAATTTTGCAAACAGAAAAAGATATTTTTTTGATTTGTTTTAGTAGATTAGTTTTTAAGTAGTTTGTTTTTGGAGCCGATTGTCGTGAGACAGTCGGCTTTTTCGTTTTTCATACTCAGACGTCTTATCACTTTTGGTTTTTCCTGCCTTTTTTTGCAGGAATGAAATAAAACCATTACCTTTGTCCCATAAATATCGAAAAAAATGTATCAGCTATTAGAACTCTATAGGAAATGGCGTGGAGAAGAACCAGCCGAGACTCATCAACTGCCTGTCGCAGGAAGCAATCGCGTGTACTATCGTATGACCGACCATGAAGGACAGAGTGTAGTGGGGTGTATCGGCACGAGCCGTGATGAGAACCACGCTTTCATCTATTTGGCGCAGCATTTCACTAAGCGCCAGTTGCCAGTGCCGCAGGTGTTGGCAGTCAGTGAAGATGAGTTACGCTATCTACAAACCGATTTGGGCTCTGTCTCACTCTTTGATGCTATCCGTGGTGGTCGTGAGGCAGGGGGACGCTATACGCTGAGCGAACAAGAACTTCTGCGACTCACTATTCGTGAACTGCCCAATGTTCAGTTCCGTGGTGCTCGTGAACTCGATTTCTCTAACTGCTATCCGCAGCCGGAATTCAATATCGAGGGGGTACTCTTTGACCTTAACTACTTCAAGTATTGCTTCCTGAAAGCTACAGAGATAGACTTTCATGAACTGAAACTTGAAGCCGACTTCCGTCTTTTGGCAAAGGATCTTACTTCGGAGAAGTGCGATAGCTTCCTTTATCGTGACTTCCAAGCACGTAATGTCATGTTGATAGATGGCAAGCCTTTCTTCATTGATTTCCAAGGGGGACGTCGTGGTCCGTTCTACTATGATTTAGCCTCGTTCCTATGGCAAGCTTCTGCCAGATATCCCGATAAACTGCGTAAGGACTTGCTTGATGAATACTACGAGGCAGCACAGCAGTTTATAGAGATGCCTAAGCGCGAAGTATTCGACAATCGTCTGCAGCTATTTGTGTTCTTCCGCACTCTTCAGGTGTTGGGTGCCTATGGCTTCCGTGGCTATTTTGAACGTAAGCAGCATTTCATAGACAGCATCCCTCCTGCTATACAAAACCTGCGCGAACTGTTACAAACGGGTAATTTCCAATATCCTTATCTGGTTTCGCTGTTGCGTAAGCTCACGGAGTTACCGCGCTTCCAGCGCATCGAAGTGCCTGCGCCCCGTTCCGATGGTTATAAGACCACAGATAACAATCCCTACAAGGCGCATCCTAAGGACGGTCCTGCCACATTCTCTAAGTATGACGGAAAGGGTCCGCTGGTGGTAAAAGTCTTTAGCTTCTCCTTCCGAAAAGGTATTCCCGAGGATGAGAGTGGTAATGGCGGTGGTTATGTATTCGACTGTCGCTCTACCCATAACCCAGGTCGATATGAGCCTTATAAACAGCTCACGGGTCTTGAGGAGCCAGTCATTCGTTTCCTCGAGGACGATGGTGAGATTCTGACATTCTTGGAGAGTGTATACAAGCTTGCCGATGCCCATGTTGCTCGATATATCCAGCGCGGATTCACCTCTCTGATGTTCTCATTCGGATGTACAGGTGGTCAGCATCGCAGTGTCTATAGTGCCCAGCACTTGGCAGAGCACATTCACGAGAAGTTCGGCATAGAAGTTCGCATCTGCCATCGCGAACAGAACATCACCCAGACGCTTGAGGCGAAGAAATAATCAAAAGCGGATGTGCTTTCGGCACACCCGCTTTTTTTTGTTCATTAGAAGTTAATGCTTATCTTAGGTCCTATGGCCGTGTCGTTGTGCCATTGATCTTGAATAACACTTACTCCCAATTCGGTAGAAATGCTATTCCCTATGTTATATTGCTGCATAGGTATGCTGACAATGATGAGGCGGCTGTTGTCCAGTTTCTGCCTGGCACTAGACATCTCCATATAGCCCCATACCATCTGACCAACTCCCAATCCGGCAGAGATGCCGGCAGGAATCCCAGATCCAGTGAGACCGCTGGCAAGACCTCCGACAAGAGGCCATGCAAGTCCGGTCCAGAAAAGGATTTGTCCACGCTTCATCTGTTTCTTGCCTTTTGTATTCAAGTAGTTTTTCAGTTGAAGCGCCTGTTCCGTAGAAAGAGCAAACATGTCGTCCTTTTCTATCTTCTGCCAGTTCTTCATTTTTTTCTTGAGAGGGTCATTCATTTCCGCATTGATTACATAGTCAGACACGTATCCCTCCTCAGAAGACAGCGCATAATTGTCTTCTGCAGAAACAGATGCTATTCCACAGCAGAGTAGAGCAAGTGATAATATGATTTTTTTCATAACTTACTTATTTATATTCCCATTTTGTTCCTTTACCATTGCATGATATGCATTTCTCTGTTCCCTTTCCGTAACACCAGTTACATTTCACGGTTAGTTTACCATTGCATAAAGTGCATACACGATCTCTGAATCCTGCAGGATAACCTTTACCATTGCATGCGCCACAGGTAAGGCGCGTCTTTCCGTGACATACATGACAAGGTTGCTTTCCAGAACCGCCACATTTCTTGCATTTTACTTCTATTTTTTCATAACCAAAACTAATTTTACCTCGTTCTAAAGCTCTTTCTCGTTGGTTCTCACGTCTTTCTTCTTGTAATGCTTTCGTCTTATTCTTTAGTTCGATAGTTTCTTTATTGGTTATAGTATTTGATGAAGGTATTGCATGTTGAGACCTGTATGTAGTTGCAGAACTACTTCTGGGATGCTGTAGTGATGCCGCTAGATTGGATGCTGCATTTGCCAGTTGTTGCCACTGCTGACTATTTATCTCGCGCTGTAATTGCTCTTGTTGTAGCTGCTGCTGGGCATGATACCTTTCTCTGCGCATCTGTTGGCGCAGTTCATCGGCGCGGTTCTTGGCTTCAGAGCAACCGTTGGGGTCGATGCTATAGGCCAGGTCATAATACCAAATGGCCTCACGACGGTGATGGATGTTCTGGTATTTTTCTGCTGCTTCCATATAGGACTTCGCCTCCTCGGGCGTTCGTTCCAGTTCTATGCTGAGTGCAACATCGCGCATGGGTTGATCAGAGAGATACGTGGTGTTGTGTGTGGATGTCTCGACCTCAGCTGTGAAAGTGGATTGCTGTGATTTCTTCAGCGCCTCAATCTGCTCGGATGCTTTTGCATATCCCAATTGCTTGGATTGCAGCAGGAATGAGTCGCGCAGCTCGGTGTCGTTGATGCAGAGCTCCGCCATGTGGTAATAGGCTTCGCCAGTCTTCTGTTCAGAATACAGTTCCATGGCGTGCTGTCCATAACCAGCATATTTCTCCCAGTTGCTGAGTGCTAACAAACGGCAGGCATCAGCATCGCCATTGATAGCTTTAGCTTTCATGACCTTTTCCCATTTTGTTAGTTCGCTGACACTCTTGGGAATCGCGTTTTGAGCCTTACCGACAATAACAGACGACAGTATCAGGGTTGTGATGATGATTCGTTTCATAGTCGTAATCTTTTTGTTTGTTTAGGGTTGCACTGTTCCCGATTCGTCGGCCAGTGTCTTGAAACTGAATATGGGACTCTTATACATTTTGCCGAAAAGGTCCATAGCCTCGGTCTGGTAATAGTAGGTAGTATTGGGCGTCATTCCCCACACTCTAAATCTCTTAGAGGTTTGCGTTGCCAAAATGTTGCTCATGTCGGCTTTGTCGCTGATAGACCATTTCGTGTAATAAACAGAGCCGGCGTTGAACATGATCTCACTGGTAGTGACATACTCTAAATACATGTCCCAGTTGCGGGTTTTAAACGATCTCACCGGACTGCGAAAAGTCTCGCCAAAAATGTCGGTAGCCTCGACAGACCAATAATAAGTAGTGTTGGGTCTCATGTACCATACCTCTTTACCACCATGTTCCGTGTCATCGTGTAACTCCACCGGGATGGCATCATCCATGGTTGCATTGCTGCCTATCAGCAACTTGTCATAGTTAACAGTGCCCATATTGAACGTGACCTGTGTATTGGAAAATACACTCACTCTAGTGTCGTAGTCCTTTGTTATTGCTATGGTGGGATAACTAATTGTCTTGCCCCCAAATTCATCCTCGTATACGTTGGCTACATAATAGAAAGAATTGGGACACAGCTTGTCGATGGTTATCACGCTGTTGCCCTCTGTTCTCATCTCGATGGCTCCAATCATATCAATGTTATTGGCAAATAGGAACGGATCAGATAGACCGGAAACGGTTATGCTACTGGCAGAGGTGCCATTGGAACTGCTACTTGGAGAGTACACATAGGGTGTAGAAGCATAGAAATCTCCTTCGCCCTGACATGCAATCAGCGAGATTGCAGCAATTCCTATTAATAATAATGTATATAGATTCTTCATAGCCTTGATTATTTTTGTGGTTAGAACTTTATGCCTGCGCCAATGTGAAACATAGTGTCACTATTATCCAGTTCAAAGGCAGATGTGTAGAGACCTGCGTTCACATAGAACATCTTGTAGTTGAACATAAAACCAAATTCTCCTTCAAGGCCCTTCCATGCTTCGAAGGTTGTTTCCCATGAGTTGTAGCCATAGTTGCTGTTGTCTGCCCAGTCTTCATCTATTTCCACATAGCCATCGGGGGTACCTCCTGTACTATTTGTGAGATGCTCAATAAACACGCGGTCGTTGCGGTAACCCACGCCAGCATAGAAGTAGATGGGGCTCCAGAGCCGAATCATTCCACCTGCACCAAAAACAGTGCTTCCTGTCTTGTATTTACCGCTGCTGATAAAGTTTCCCTGTGCCTTGCCCATATTGTCGGGCATGGTTGTCATGGCGAAGTGGGCATAGAGGCCAAACTGTTTGGCAGCTGCTATTCTGACGCCTACGGGCATGCATCCACCGGTGGTTGCAAGCATCTCCACGCCAGCAAAGATATTCCATTTCGTTGGCCTCTCGTTCCACCATGTAAGAGGTTTCATTCTCATCTCCATGTATGGCTCTGCTTTTTTCTTGATGGATTTCCTACCTGTGCTGCTGATAATGACTTTCTCTTTTGCACTTCTTCCCTTAAGCTCAAAAGCTCCGTTCATCCATGTATGCGTCACGATGTTGCTGTGATCCAGCCTCACCTCCGCATTGGGAATGGCATTGCCATATTGGTCTGTCACTCTGCCCTGTATGGTATAGCTCTGCGCTGTTGCCGTTAGGGTAGAGGCCATGATGGCGGCAAGTAAAATGATTCTTTTCATATTTTAGGCTAGTAATTATGGAGACAAAGATAATTATTAAATTCAAATAACCAATGGTTGGGGGCTCTTTTTTTCGTTCAAATTATAATTTTGGCCAGAATTAATTGAATTTTGGCCAAAATTTGAAAAATAATGGCCAGAATCTAAAATTAAATTATAGCTATAATTTTGCGAATTATAGCTATTTTTTCTTCAATTATAGCTATAATTTATTTTTGGTTGATAACTATCGGATGATTAGGACGAGGCTGTGACATAGTAAAAGGAGTATTCTCCCGTGTTTGAAGAAGAAAAAAGAAAGATATTTTGGAAGTTATGAATAAAAAGTTTACTTTTGCAAATAGAAACTGAAGAATGTCTAATGAAAACGTATAGATTATGAAAAAACTTTTTGTTATTGGAACGATGGTGCTGGCTGCTATGCAGGCTTCGGCACAGACACAAGTGCAAGGCGTGCAGTCGAGCAAGACACAAGAGACGGTTAAGGTGGTGACAAAAGAAGATAACCATCTGTTTAACCATCTGGGTATTGGTGTAGGTCTGGGCGTCATGAATGGTTTAAGCTTTGAGTTGGCAGCTCCTGCTACAAACTATCTTGCACTACGTGCCGGCTATAACTTCATACCCAAGTTGAAGATGGATGTAGATTTCGATACTGACTTCTCAGACATGAGTGCTGCTACGAGGAACGATCCTGCGTTCAAGGCTTATCAGATTCCAGAAGAGATAACTGTGGAAGGTAAGACGGACTTGGGAACGGCCCATGTGCTGGTTGATATCTATCCTTTCCAGCTAAGTAGTTTCCGTGTGACATTAGGTGCCTACTTTGGTGCGGACAAGATTATTAAGGTGTACAACAAGAATGATGGTGACCTGATAGGTGTTACCAACTGGAATAAGGATAGTCAGGATCCCACCAAGTTGATAGCACTTCGCGCTCTTAATGGCGGTAAACTTGATAAGGTAGGCTTCGATATGGGCGACTACTTCCTGGAGCCCGATGATAAAGGTAATCTGGAGGCAAGTATCAAGGTGAAGAAGTTTCGTCCGTATGTAGGCGTGGGCTTCGGCCGTGCCGTTCCAAGACATAGCCGTGTGACCTGCAACTTTGATTTGGGTGTGCAGTTCTGGGGCAGCCCTGAAATCTATATGAAGGGTGCCAATGGTGAGGAGAAACTTGAGAAGACAGATCTTTCAGGTGAGGGCAGTAAGGCACTTGAGATCATGAGTAAGGTGACCGTCTGCCCCATGATGAGCCTGCGTATTGTAGGTCGTATCCTCTAAACCAAGTCTATACCATTATCGGAAATGGTGATAAGTCGTCGGCGATAAAGGTCGCCGATGGCTTTTTTGAATGCCTTCTTCGAAACCTTGAAGCGGTCGCTGATGAGTTCGGCAGGACTGTTGTCCGACAACTCACAGTGGCCGTTGTTCTCATAGAGAAAACGAAGCAATACCTCGGCAAACTCCAGCGTGTGCTGGCGACCTGTGGGTTGAAGGGTAATATCTATTTTGCCGTCCTGACGCACATGGTCGATATAGGCCGTCATGCGGTCGCCTGTGTGAAGAGGCTGGAATATCTGGTTCTCGAAGATGAGGCCCTGGTACTTGTTGTTGATGATAGCCTTGAACCCCAAGTCGGTCTTTTGCCAGATGAGACAGTCGCAGGTGTCGCCATGTTTAAGCAAGGGACCCCTAGAAGCACCAGAGGGGGCTTCAGTAGAATTGTCGGCAGAAGCATCAGCTCCTCCCTTCGTGGGAACGGACATATACTTATCGACCTTGGCGGTGGCCATCAGTCGGTGGCTCTCTTCGTCTTCTTTCACATAGACGATGTAGTGCTTGCCTACCTCCATGCGCTGTTTCTGTTCGCGGAAAGGACAGAAGAGGTCTTTCTGCAATCCCCACTTGAGGAAAGCACCAAACTTGTTGATCCAAGCAACTTCCAAGTAAGCAAACTCGCCAACGATGGCCAGCGGAGTCTCCGTGGTGGCTACGGTACGTTCTTCCTGATCCAGATAGATGAACACCTTGATTTCATCACCTATTTTCATTTGTGGGGTGACATAGCTTTTGGGAAGCAGGATCTCACCTTCGTCACCTCCGTCAAGATAGAGGCCGAAGTCAACGCGTTTAACGATTCGCAGAGTGTTGTAGTTGCCGAGTTGTATCATAGTGTAGTGGGGTTAAAGGGGTCTGTAGGGGTGATGGGCTCTGTGGGGGCCAAGAGTCCGTCTTTCATGTGGATGGTGCGGTCGGTGATGGTTGCCAGTTCTTCATCGTGAGTCACGATGACGAAGGTCTGACCATATTTGTCGCGCAGGTCGAAGAATAGCTGGTGCAGTTCGGCCTTGTTCTTTGAGTCGAGTGAACCACTAGGCTCGTCGGCCAGAATGACGGCAGGGTTGTTGACCAATGCACGTGCTACGGCAATGCGCTGCTTTTCACCACCCGACAGTTCTGCGGGCTTATGGTTCGCACGCTCGGTGAGCCCCATGAACTGTAGCAGTTCCAGGGCGCGCTCTTTCGCCTCCTTGTTGGAGCGACCTGCTATATAGGCGGGAATCATGATGTTCTCCAACGCTGTGAACTCTGGTAGCAACTGGTGAAATTGGAATACGAATCCCAGATGACGATTGCGGAAGTCTGAGAGCGCTTTCTGCGACAGGGTGGTAGTGTCAATGCCATCAACACAGACCGTTCCGCTATCGGGACGGTCAAGGGTTCCGATGATTTGCAGCAGGGTGGTCTTGCCTGCACCGCTGGGACCAACGATGCTGACTACCTCGCCTTTCTCTATATGGAGGTCAATGCCTTTCAGTACTTGTAGTGAGCCGAAGCTCTTGGTGATATTATTTATTGTGATCATGGGGATGATGGGCTTAATGGGCCTGATGAATTTTCTTCTTATGGAGCCAGCGCGAGAGCATGTCGTAGATGCTATTCTCCTCGTAGTGCTGAGCCTCGGTGAAACTCATGGTGTCATCTTTCGTATCGCCATACTGGTCGGGGAAGATGATCATGAGGTTGGTACCGGCAAAGTACTGCGTCAACTCATCGGGTAGGCGTTCCAGCGCATTCTTGTAGCTGATGGTACCCTTACGGGCTGTGATGACAATGAAGAGTTGGTCTTTGCCAATGTCGGAAGCCAACTTCGGCAGCTCATTCCAGTGGCCCATGGGCGTGTACTCTCCGCGTACATGCGGGTGTACATTATTTATATATTGGGCAATGAGCGACAAAGACTCCTGACGTCCGTGGAACTGAATGCGACAGTCTAACTGACCGGCCAGTCGGCACACGCGCTCCAGCCAACGGTGGAACCCCGGCTCGAACTCTGCGCGCGAAGGCACTGCCACCTGAATGCGACGCAACGTGCTGAGAGGTTGTTCAAAGCGGGTCAGGATAATCTGACGATTCAATCCGTTGTATAGACTCTGAATGAACTCTCCCCAGAATTTGGGCGATACCTCAGTATGTACGTGCATGCCCATCACAATCTCAGAGCAGTTGAACTCACGGAAGGCGTGCTTGATGCCGTTGGCTATGTTGGTAGCCAGTCTGACTTGCGTCTGCATCCTGACTTCCGAGGCACTGGCTTGTCTTTCCAGTTGTTCCAAGAGGCGCAAGCCATGCTCGCGTTCTATGTTGCTGTCTTGTCCGTCGTACACCACATTGAGTGCTACCAGTCCGCGGTTTAATTTCTCATTGCGTAGGAGAAGCGAGAGGTAAACCAGTTGTGGCGCAATCTCGGGATATTTCACACAGATAAGAATCTTCTCATCATCGTGCTGAGGCTTGTGGTCTATGTCCATGTGAAGTTTTTCGCGGAAGATGATTTCCTTGGCAGCCTTGTCGGTCATCATAGTGGAAACGATACAGGTAACGAGTATCATCATAACCACACCATTCAGCATCTCGTTGTTCACAAGCATCACACCAGGCGCAACCTCCAGTCGCATGCCTACCATAGTCATGGCGATGGCACCAGCAGCATGTGCAGATGTAAGACCGAACATCATGTGCCCCTCAGCCTTAGGCAAACGGAAGATGAGTGCGGAGAGATAGGCAGCGACAGCTTTTCCGAAGGTACCGAAGAACGCAATAAGAATCACGATTCCCACCACCTGTGCACTGTCAAGTACGGAATGAAGGTTGATGAGCATGCCTACACCAATCAAGAAATAGGGAATGAACAGCGCATTACCGATGAACTCAATGCGGTTCATCAGTGGTGATACGTGCGGGATGTATCTGTTCAATATCAAACCTGAGAAGAAAGCGCCGAAGATGCCTTCCAGACCGATGAGGTCGGACAAGGCTGCGCTGAGGAACATCACTGCCATGATGAAGATGTACTGCATCACGCGATCGCTATAGCGACGCAAGAAGTAGCGCGTGAGTCGAGGAATGATATAGATGCTTCCTGCACAGAAGGCAGCAAACTTAATGATGAATAGCAGCCAGAACAGCCAGCCGCTGTCTTTGTCGAACGTGCCCACCAGTGCTGCCAGCATGACCAGTGACAGGAATAGTGAGATCATAGAAGAACCAACACTCAGCATGACGCTGGAGTTGCGCTGCAAGCCGTAGCGCCCAATGATAGGGTAGGCTATCAGAGTATTGGAAGCCATGATGCACCCCAGCAGGAACGAGGCCTTGCCACTATAGCCCAGCACTGTCATCGACATGACGTATGTCAGAATGAGTGGTACGGCGCAAGTCAGCAGACCGAATATAAAGAAGCGCTTGGTGGCTTTCTTCACGCTCTCCAGGTCCATTTCCAGTCCGGCAAGGAACATGATGTAGAGAATGCCCACGCGGCCAAACAGTTCGAAAGACTCGTCGCGCTGCAGGATGTTGAATCCATAGGGACCAATCATGACGCCTGCCAGCACCATACCGATGATATGTGGGATGCGAAGTTTACCCATGATGATGGGGGCAAACAATACAATAAGCAACACCACGAAGAATATCAGCGTGGGGTCGGCAATGGGAAAATATGAGGCTAATAACATCATTTCTGCTTGCAAAAGTACAAAAAAATATCTGAATAGATGCATGGAGTGTAAAAAAAAGAATAGTTATTTGACCATTTTACATAAATCATGAATTATATGGTATGGTTTAATAAAAATGTGAAATAATTCACGGATTTCAGTTTTTATTTGTAACTTTGCAGCCAAATTGTAAGCAAACATATAAAATTTAGAACAAAATGAAAGTAGCAATCGTTGGCGCAAGCGGTGCCGTAGGACAGGAGTTCCTGCGTATTCTCGCTGAGAGAAACTTCCCCATGGATGAACTCCTGCTGTTTGGATCTGAGCGTTCTGCAGGACGCAAGTATAACTATCAGGGTAAAGACATCGAGGTGAAACTGCTGAAACATGGTGATGACTTCAAGGATGTGGACATCGTCTTCACATCGGCCGGTGCAGGCACTTCAAAGGAGTTTGCAGAGGATATCACCAAGTATGGCGCTGTGATGATTGATAACTCAAGTGCTTTCCGTATGGATGATGATGTGCCCTTGGTTGTGCCTGAGTGCAATGCAGAGGATGCATTGAACCGTCCTCGCGGCATTATCGCTAATCCCAACTGTACCACCATCATGATGGTTGTAGTGCTCCAGCCTCTGGAGAAGCTGTCGCACATCAAGCGCATCCGCGTAAGCTCTTATCAGAGTGCTAGTGGTGCCGGTGCAGCTGCCATGCAGGAATTGCAGCAGCAGTATAAGGAAATCGTGGAGACTGGCGAGGTGAAGACTATCAAGAAGTTCCCCCATCAGTTGGCATATAACGTGATTCCTCAGATTGACGTGTTCCAGCCTAATGGTTACACGAAAGAGGAAATGAAGATGTACAACGAGACTCGCAAGATTATGCACACCGATGCAAAGTGCTCGGCTATGTGTGTACGTGTTAGCTCGCTGCGTTCTCACTCAGAGTCTGTATGGATTGAGACCGAAGGAGCTATCTCTGTAGAGGATGCTCAGAAGGCTATTGCTGCAGCTCCTGGCTGTACGCTGGTCGATGATCCTACTACACTGACCTATCCTATGCCTCTGGATACAGCTGGTAAGGATAACATCTTCGTAGGTCGTGTACGTAAGGACCTGGCTGATGACAACGGTCTGACCTTCTGGCTCTCTGGTGACCAGATTCGTAAGGGTGCTGCCCTGAATGCTGTTCAGATTGCAGAGTACCTGATTAAGGTTGGCAACGTGAAATAGTTTGATAGTGCTAAACGACCTGTTTGGGGGCTCCAAACGGGTCGTTTGGCGCCCCCAAACGATGCGTTTGGCGCCCCTTTTCTAAAACTACCCACCTTTGTTACTAACTATTATTTAATAAAACTACTTAATTATGAAGATTGTAAGAACTATGAAAAGCTTGTCACTCGTGGCAATGATGTTGATGACAGGTGTTCAGGTGACCGAAGCAAAACTGGTGACTCCCAGTACGGGTGCATACGGTTCTCAGCTGGTTATCAGTAAGGTGTTCTATGCAGGCGGTAAGACGCTCGCGGATTCGCCAAAGAACTATGACCTGCATCTCTATGTGGAACTGTTTAATAATTCAACAGATACACTCAACTTGAAGGGTGTGTATTTGGCATTGGCAAACTCTGATGGTAGCACGCAGGCATGGACAGCTGCAGCTATGGCCGAGGAACATAGGGACTCTGTCGTAGTGAAGCAGATTTTCCAGATGTCGCCCGATGATGATTTCCGTTTGGACCCAGGCAAGAGCGTGGTGATAGCCCAGTGTGCTATTGACCATAGTGCTGCAGCTGCTGGCAATGTGAACCTGAGCGATGCCGACTTTGAAGTGAAGTCTGCTAACAATAAGTATAAGGACTCGCACAATGAGGCTGTGCCAGAGTTGAAGGTGGTGAAGACTTTCGGCACTACAGACTTCATGAACTTCCTGGCTCTTGGTCCCAGTGGCGTGATGTTGCTGGCTGCCGACACAAAGTTGGACCAGTGTCCTTCAACCTTCCCCAAGGGTAAGACATCAGGCAGTGAATATACCATTGTTCCCCTGGCAAAGAGCATTGACTGTGTGGATATTGTGAAGCAGAAGACACCATCGGCCGAAGATAAGCGTTTCGCTGAGAACTATGATGCCGGTTTCTGCTGTACTGATTCTGCTAGCAATTACAATAACCTGGCAGTGGTTCGTAAGACTGCCTTCGTGACAAGCGATGGACGTACGGTGCTCTATGATACCAATAACTCCAGCCTCGACTTTGAGACTACCGATAATCTGGCAACACGCGTCTATGGCACAGAGCCAGTAGGGGTGAGCGATTCCACAATCGTTATTCCTGAGACAGGTTTCCTGGCCATCAATCCTCAGAAGCCTTTCTATGGTCCCAAGGAACTGACTTTCACTCATCTCACCGTGAGCAATCGTGCTGAGACAACGGATATGTCATATAATGAATTTCCCGGCGACTCACTATTGTTGATTAAGGGTCCGTGGATTGCGGTAGGACAGCCTGGTGAATATACCATTAAATTGTCTGAATCGCAGGGTGTGATGAAGCAGCGCAGCTCAACCATTGCGTGGTCAGATGAGGATAGTAAGTCGACGAGCCGCACTGACCGTATGTTCTATAAGTTCCATAACGAGAAGGATAAGGTAGGCTTCAAGCGCGTGGAGGCTGTTGACGGTAAGTATAATCAGGCTACTTTCGGGGAGAATGACCGTTTGCACATCATTCTGTCAAATGATATCGCTGATAAGATTGCCAAGGCCAACGGTGCTACCGATCACGCAGACCTCGACTTCGTTAAATGGCATGGCTATACGGCTGTTCCCATCAATGACGAGTCTGCGGGAATTACCGACTTTGAAACAACACAGCCTGCCACAGAAATCATCTACAACCTGCAAGGCATACGTCAGAAGAAATTGCAGAAGGGCGTCTACATCAAGAATGGCAAACTGTTCGTGAAGTAATTTTGTTAGGGAATTATTTGGCAGTTTCGGCAAAAAATTGTACTTTTGCATCCGCTAACGCGACAATGGGCGCCTGTGGCGGAATTGGTAGACGCGCTAGACTTAGGATCTAGTGTCTCGCGACGTGCAGGTTCGAGTCCTGTCAGGCGCACATAAAGAAATCCCCTCGAAACATCGGCTTCGAGGGGATTTCTTTGTTTATTGTTCATCCACACGGGTGTCGAAGAATACGACCAGTGTCGGTGTGTAGGTGTTAACCAGACTGATAATCAGACGTCCTTTGTCGCCTTTCCAAAGGGCTTCCTTGCGGTCTTCTCCCTTGTTGGTGTACTGAGGCATACCGTAAAGGTCGGCATAGTAGTCGCGCTTCTCTTGCCATAACTGGCGGGTGCTATCGTTATAGGAGGCAGAATAAGTCTCTTGAATGACAAGGATGGTGTCATTGTTGTTCTGGATAGCCATGTTGTAAGACTTCGTGTCAGGCTTTACCAAAGTGATAAGCACACCATCGGTGTTGGCCGTGTCAACGACGAGACCGCGCGCCTTCATGGAGTCAACAAACTGCGATGTGGGCATGTCTAATGACAGACCTTCGTAGGCCATGTACTTTCGTTCGCCACAGGCGTAGAGCATCAGTAGCGATGCGCAAGCAAAAAGGAGCTTTTTCATTTCTTTGTTATGATTGGTAATAGGTTTAATCGTTGAGAGAGTAGGTGATAGTGGTTACCACGCGTAGCTTTTTAATATAGGGCGTGTTCTGATCGCGGTCCTCGATTTCAAACTGTCCCTGTCCTGCTGTCTGAATGTTGCCAAGTTCAGAATCGCTTGCTTCTGCAAACTGCTCTGCTGTCTTTTGGGCATTCTTGATAGCTTCGGCCATCATCTCGGGCTTCATCTGCTGGAATGAGGCATATTCATAGTTGGGATAGCTACTGTCAATGGCTACGCCTTGCTTCAGCAGTTCGCCTTGCTTGTAGATGGCTGCATTCACTTCTTTTACCTTGCTGGTTGCTACAGTAACAGTCGTGTTGATGATGTAGCGGAAGTTCTTCTGGTTGTCGCCCCACTCACGAGCTTCAAGGTCGCTTACAGTAGGAGCGTTGACGGTAATCTCCTTCTCATCAATACCATTGGCTTTGAGGAATGCCTTGATCTTGTTTGACTGCTCATTAATGCGTTCGTAAAGCGCAGGCAGGTCGTTGCCAGTCTCCTTTGTGGAAATACTCCAGGTGACTTTATCTGCGTTAACCTCGCGTTCAGCCAGTCCTTTTACTGTGACCTTACGGTCTTTGTTGGCAAATGTGTTGATGCCAGACTTGATACATAATCCCAGCACGATAATGCCAACGGCCAGGATGAGAGATTCTTTGATTCTGTTCATAGTTAGCTGTATTAAAAAATTGCTTGCAAATTAACGAAACTTTTCGCATATTTGCAAGCAATTTTTATTAAATGTATTTAAATGAGCGCCTTTTTAGGCTCTGACTCATTATCTAGACATGAACTTATATGTCTGGCCGTCGGCACGACGCATCACGTTCAGACCTGCTACAGGAGCATTGACTTTCATGCCCAGGCTATTGTAAATAGTGTCCTGTGCGGGTACATTTGCATGAGGAGCCTCAATACCAGCAGGTGATGAGTTGGTGTAGATCATCTTCTGGTTGGCGGCCTTGATGCGGTCTTCCTGAACCTTGATGATGGCGCGGTCGTAGGTCATAAGTCCGTTAACCTCTGTCTCTACGTCTGTGGTCTGGGTATATACGGCAGCAGCAAAGCAGGTTTTGTCACCATTGAATGTGGTGCCTTTACCGCATTCTGTGATGAGGTCGGCATAGTGCTCATAGCGGTTGGTTACACCTTCGATGGTACCGTTGTCATTATAAATGGTGGCAAATTTCTCGTACCAGCGGTGTCCTTCCACGTTGAGTCCCAGTCCGCCGTACTCTCCCAAAACCAGTGGGCGCTCGGGATCGTTGAAGTCGATGACGGGATCGCCGTAGTTGTGCAAGTCTACCAGGTCGCCAGCACCTTTGTGGTGGTTACCACCAGAGGCAGGGTTGATGATACGGGTGGTATCCAGAGTGCGAGTATAGTCGCAGATAGCCTTGGTCTTGAACTGACCCCAACTCTCGTTGAAAGGAGTCCAAACTACAATACAGGGACTGTTGTAGCACTGATTGATAATGCTCTTCCACTCGTTCTTGAATACATTCTCAATAGAGCTGGAAATGGTACCATCACCATCGTACCACTCACGTTGTACCCATCCTTCGCCGCCAGCAAAGGTAGAGGGCATGTCTTGCCATACCATCAGACCAAGACGGTCGCAATGATAATACCAGCGGGCGGGTTCTACCTTCATGTGTTTGCGAATCATGTTGAAGCCCCATTCCTTGGTCTTCTGGATATCATAGAGCAGAGCCTCGTCTGTTGGAGCTGTGTAGATGCCGTCGGGCCAGTAACCTTGGTCAAGTGTTCCAAGGTGGAACAAAGGCTCGTCGTTCAACATCAGACGCCAATAGCCATTTTCGTCCTTTCCGTAAGAAACCTTACGCAGGGCTGCATAGCTCTTCACGCGGTCCACTTCCTTGCCATTGCTCAGATAGATAATCTCCAAGTCATAGAGGAAAGGATGATAGGGAGTCCAGAGCTTGCGTGACTGGGCGTTCAACTGACAATTGACAGTTGCTGATGCACTGACGGTCTGCTCATCGATAATGGTAGAGCCCTCTTTGAGAAGCACCTTCACCTGATCAGCTTCTGCAGGACGGTTGAGCGTGAGACTCAAGTCGAAACGGCTATTATCTACATTGGGAGTGATATGCATGTCATAAACATACTGTTCATTTAAAGGCTCCAGCCATACTGTCTGCCAGATACCAGAACATGGGGTGTACCAGATGGTAGTCGACTCGTTGTTGATACGCTGCTTACCAACAGGCTGTTTGCTGATATCGGTGGGGTCGAGAACTTTCACAACGAGTGTGTTGGTTCCTTCCTTCAAAGCAGCGGTGATATCGAATGAGAAAGCTGTAAAACCGCCAGAATGTGTGCCAACACGCCTACCATTTAGATAAACGATAGTGCTATAGTCTACAGCACCGAAATTAAGACGTACGTTCTTGCCTGTCCATTCTGCAGGGATGGTGAACTCGCGCTTGTACCAAAGTGCTTCATCAGTGTCCAACTGACGTTTTACGCCGGAGAGACTTGATTCAATGGGGTAGGGTACCAGAATTTTACCATCGAAGTTCTCGGGTTGAGCGGCATTGGTCTTTGCAATCGCATATTCCCACAAACCATTCAGGTTCTTCCAGTCCTTACGTTCGAACTGAGGACGTGGATACTCGGGGAGTGGCTGGTCAGCGGTAACGTCTTTGGTGAAGATAGACTGCAGACCACCTTCTACTGGCTTCCATTCGGTCTGAACAGTGGGTTGGGGGGCAATCTTGTCCATGAGCACTTTCATCCAGTGACCACCGATAACGGAACGGGCACGGAAACCACGGGCTGAACCATTACCATTGGTCCAATACCAGTCACTAAGTGGCCAGCGGGTTGGAGTCTCATTGGCATATTTGTAAACACGGTCGGCAAACTGCAGGAAGGTCTCGGTATCGGGAGCCATAGGAGCAGCCCACATTACCCAGTCACTCTTGGTGTAGGCCTCACGACTATCCAAAGGCAGACCATAAGTGTTCTGCTTGGTGAGATAGTACTTGATCTCACGGCGCATAACATCCTGTGAGAAGAGGTTCAGACCCCACAGCTTGTCCCATACAAGGTTATACTTGATGCTCCATGTGTTGCCACGGTCGAATGCCAGTTTGTAGTGATTGCCATCGCGGGCGTCAACTTCCCATATCTGTGCCATTTGCTTTGCGCTTTCCTCGAATGACTTCCAGCGGGTCTCAGCGTAACCGGCAATTCGCATGATTTCTGCATAGGCGGCAACACCGAAGATGGCTTTCAACGAGAGGTTCGCATTGTGTGCCCAGTGTCCGGCAAAGTCATCGGTACAGAGCTGGTTAGAGGGATCTTGGCCATTGTCACGCAGGTAGATAGCCCATTGACGAAGCATGGCCAGGTCTGCTGTGGTAAGCCAATTGGCATTTCCATCAATACGACAGATTGCTGCACAGAGGGTAAGGATGTTACCACTTTCTTCGATAGGCATGTTGCCTGCAAAACCGCCATTGGCATCGGGACGGGTTATAGAGTATACCTGTCCGTTGGCATGAGGATATGTACCGAGGTCATGGGCTGCAAAGTTGCTGAAGCCCCAACGGTTGCCACGGCAGTAATCCAGGATAGAACGGATCATGCCCTTCTGCAAGTCGGTGTTATAGCAAAGGAACAGAGGTGCTTCTGGGTAGGTGAGGTCAACAGTGTTCACGCAACCATTAGAGTTGTTCTCCTTAGAGAAGTACAGCAGTTGGCCTTTGTTGTCTTGGAACAGTTTGTGAGCTGCCAGTACATGGCGATATGAGCCAGACAGCAGTTCTGCGTATTTGTCATTACCAGCGGCCAAACCATCGTCGTAGATAATCTTATCTTGGTTCTTACAGCGATCCATGATGCTACGATAGTTCTGATTCATCTCTTCGAAAGCCTGGAAGATGGTCTTGCCGTTGCGGGCCCAATAGCCGGGATAGTCAACATCCATGTAGCGCATGTCCTTGATCTCGTCATAACCAATCATCATATAGCTGCTACCAGTTTTGATGCTGCCAAGGTCTTTCATGTATGCCAATGTAGGCATGGATGCCTGGTCGGTGCTATTGAGAGTGCCGTTATATGGCAGGAGTTTACCGTTCTGGATGAAGTTGTTCTCCATATTAAGACCATCGGCAATGCTGATTTCGCCATTGATGGCAGGAATATAGAGATAGCCCCAGTCAATGCTGATAAGGTCGCCAACACGTCCAAGTATCTTCTGGGCTATAGATCCTGACTTTATATAATTAATGCCATTTTCGGTAACGATACTTGATGTGGTCTCCTGATTCATCTCATTGACGGTGAGCTGTGGTGTTGTAGCAAAATAGAACTGCACATCGTGAGCCTTATTATCGGTTGAACGTACCTGATAGCTCAAGTAGTTAACAGGAACAGAAATAAGGTCAAGGTCGTCCATTACCATAGGAGCAGTGAACACAACATCAAGTTCTACAGGACCACAGGTGAAGGTGTAATAAGTGCTGGTGGCCAGTACATGACAACTCTTCTGTGTAGCATTGATGGTGGGGTCGTTGCTCTTCTTGATGTTCTCGAATAGACCGAAGTCGATGTATGCACCGCCTTTAGTGTTGTGGCAGTGGGCTGCAATCATGTTGTCGCCTTCTTTCAGAAAGGCCTTTTCTGATGCTGTCAGCTTGTGAAGCTCTCCTTGAATCCACGTTTCACCAGTGCTGATGACACGAGTGCCATTGACGAACAACTCAAAGACATCATCATGGGAGAACTGAATCCAAAGCTCTTTTTGAAGATCGTCTGCAGTCAGTGAAATGGTGCGACGAACGTAGATGTCGGAGTTTTCTTGGGTCCAGCTGTTACGAACGTGGGGATATTCTCCTGAAGTTCCCCATGCAGACTGCTCTGTCTTCCAACTTGCATCGTCGAAAGAAGGTGCTGCCCAGTTGTCGCCGCTCTGGGTGTCATATGATACTTTGCCGGTCCAGCCCTCATCGATTTTTGTCATGGGAGCTATGGCAGACAGCACATACTCACGCTGCTTACCCATGAAACGGTAAGTGGTTCCATCTACGCGTAGAAGACCATCCATAGCCTTCTCGGCATCGCTCCAATGGCGAGTGGTTCCATCGTTCAGTCGATCGAATGGAGACCAAAAAGAAAAGTAGGGATCGTTGGTGAACAAGGGAACTGATGGCAGTCGCAGTGCAGTTTCCTTGTAGGGTACGAAATCATCTGCAATCTGTGCCTGTGTTGACAATGCGGTCAACATCAGACAGGATGCAGTCAGTACATTTTTTAGATTAATCATATCCTGAAGGTTTTTAATTGTTAGTTATTAATATCTCGAATACTTATTTTGATATTTGCGTATTTTTTTCTGTTGGCTCGCTGCAGGTTCTGCACAGCTATTCTGGCTGTGAGAACCTTGCGGCGTTGAAGCCAAACGTAAGTAGGAATAATGCAAATATCTTATTTAATACTAGTGTTGGAGAATGAATATGGAGCAGCTTCCTTGTTGATACCGCGTTGGCGGTTGGGAGTAGTCTGCATTGTGTATTCAATTCGTCCACCATTTAACAAGTCCTTATGATCCAGATAGTTTTTGTCGTATGTATGACCATTGAATGTCATATTGCCAACATAACGAGCGTCATCGCTATTGTTATTGGCGTTAATAACCAAAGTCTTATTACTTGGCAAATGCAAGGTCATCTCATTGAAATAGGGTGTACCCAGTGCATATTGGTTTGAACCAGGACATACAGGGTAGAATCCCATGGCAGAGAAAACATACCAAGCAGAGGTTTGGCCGTTGTCCTCGTCTCCGCAGTATCCATCAGGGGCTGCTGTGTAGAGGCGATCCATGGCTTCACGAATCCAATACTGGGTTTTCCAAGGTTGTGATGCCCAGTCATAGAGATAAATCATGTGCTGGATGGGCTGGTTGCCGTGGGCGTAGTTACCCATGTTCATAATCTGCATTTCGCGAATCTCATGGATGACACCACCATAGTAGCTGTCATCAAACAAAGGTGGAACGCTAAACACTGAGTCGAGCATCTGAACAAACACGTCCTTACCACCCATCAGGTTGATGAGACCTTGAGGGTCATGGAATACTGACCAGGTGTAGTGCCATGCGTTACCCTCGGTAAAGGCATCGCCCCATTTCAGGGGGTTGAAAGGTGACTGGAATGTACCATCAGCATTGCGACCACGCATTAGTTTTGTTTCCTTATCAAATACCTTCTGGTAGTTCATGGCGTGCTCACGGAAAGGCTTTAACTCTTTCTTCGACTTTCCTAATGCTAAGCCCAATTGATAGATACACCAGTCATCGTAGGCGTACTCTAAGGTGCGTGCTACACTTTCGCGAATACCAATATTATAAGGTACGTAGCCTAACTTGTTGTATTGCTCAAAACCAAGACGACCTGTAGAGGAAACCTGTGGGTGTACAGCATTAGCTCCATGAACAACGGCTTTCCATAATGTCTCGATATCATAACCACGCAATCCTTTCAGATATGCATCGGCAACAATTGATGCAGAGTTGTTACCTACCATGCATCCGCGATGGCCTGGACTTGCCCATTCGGGGAGGAAGCCGCTCTCAAGATAGGTGTTTACTAGTCCGGCTTGCATCTGTTGGTTCATCTCAGGATAAAGAAGGTTCAGCAGGGGGAACAAAGAACGGAATGTATCCCAGAAACCTGTGTCGGTAAACATATAGCCTGGCTTAACCTCGCCATTGTACGGACTGTAGTGTACCACTTCACCATTGGCATCCTTTTCAAAGAACATGCGAGGGAAGAGTACCGCACGGTAAAGGCATGAGTAGAACGTACGCAGATGATCGATATTGTTGTCTTTTACCTCGATACGTCCCAAAATATCATTCCAACGATTTCTGCCTTGTTTGCAAATGGTCTCAAAAGACTTACCTTTAACCTCTCCTAAGTTTCTGAGAGCTTGTTCTTCGCTGATGAATGATGAGGCTATGCGCAGTGTTACTTGTTCACCACGTTTGGTCTCAAAACCAACAATGGCACCAGCGTGCTTAGTCTCAACTTCGGTCTTATTTGTGATTTTACCATTTTCTACAGCCTTGGCAAATGTGAAAGGACGGTCGCACTCAATAACAAAGTAGTTCTTGAAGTTTGCAGGAACACCACCACTATTCTTTGTCGTATAGCCAATAATCTTATTGCCGGTTACTTTCACAAATGAACCATTGTCGAAAGCATCAATGACAATACGTGCTTCGTTGGTCTCAGGATATGTGAATCGCATGATAACGGCACGCTCCGTGGGAGTCATCTCGGCTGTTACGTCATGGTCTGCCAAATATACCTTATAGTAATAGGGACGAGCTATCTCTGCCTTATGTGAGAACCATGAAGCACGTTCGTCTTCATTGAAGACTGTGCGTGTGGTTGGCATAATGGCAAACTGACCATAGTCGTTAATCCATGGCGATGGCTGGTGAGTCTGTTTGATACCGCGAATCTTGTCAGAGTCATAGGTGTATGCCCATCCGTCACCCATCTTTCCTGTCTGGGGCATCCAGAAGTTCATACCCCAAGGCATAGCGATAGCAGGGTAGGTGTTACCTGTCGAAAGCGAATGCTTGGATTGTGTACCAACAAGAGTGCTTACGTAGTCAACGGGTTCTGCTGCTTGTGCCGACCAAGAGGCCAGGCACAGCAGCAGAAAACCAAAATATCTTTTCGAAATAATCTTTACCATTGTATAGCTTGATCTTCGTCTGGAATTTGAGTGTTAATGGTGCGCTGCAAGGTGAGCGTTCCACTTACAGTATAAGAGAACTTAGAACCTTTGAGTGAAGTGTAATCGTCAAATGAATAATCAATGTTATTGATAATCACGTTACGATATAGCAGATAAGGGTAGGTCTGGTCTTCGCTCTCTACCATGCGGAATGAGGCATCCTTGTTAATAACCAGATTCATTTCTGGATTGTCTGTCCACATCTTGATGGTTCCTGATGTGTCACCATTAAATTGTGCGTAAATCTTGTACTTACCACGCTGTGGGTTGCTTTCATCGAAACGACCGGCATAGAAGAACACGGTATTGTCGTCTACTACATAAGTGCGAAGCCATGTCAGACCGGTAGAGTTCTGGTCGCCAGTAACAGCAATTGTCAGACCGGTTGCACTATAGTCACCAGAGTAGTCGTTGAAGGGGAAAATGCGAAGCATGGCCTTCTTGTAGTTCTTACGAGGATTTGGCACATAGCCATCGCCCTCAGCTACTGTGATTGGGAAAATCCATTTGTCGACCAGATCAAGGTTGTTGAAGTCTATCTTAATATCCAGAAGACCAACGTCCTCTCCCTTTGGAATGGTCAGGGTGCTGGGGAATGTGCAATAAGGGTTCATGTCCTTATAATACAATTCTGTGCGAGTGGCAAAGCGTGCCCAGTTCAGAGCATCCAGTGTGTCAGGATCGTGCTTGAAGTTCACAACTCGAGTGGCACTGTTGTGGGTAGAACCGCTAACGATAACTGGCAGCTGATAGTTTGATATACCAGGACCATACTTATTGGTGCCATCACTGTTCTTACGCGTGAATGGAACATAAACGGCAGTGATGCCTTGGTCGTTGAGAGGCGCACGGAAACTAATGTACTGTGCATACTGCTCATCTTCCCACTCGTCGTTGCAAGATGTGGTTACGGTCAACATAGAAAGTGCGACCATACCATATATAAATGACTTAAATATTGTTTTCATAATTCTTCAGTTTTCTATTTTTAGTCATAGTATTGCCATCCAGGGTTCTGAGTGAGCTTGTAGTTGCGCTTCAACTCTTCCTTACGAATGGGCCAGAAGTACATTTTCTCAGAGAACGTGGTGGGCAGGTTTGTGATAGGCACAATCTTCTGGAAGTCATCCTTCTGGGCAGCTGTCATCATGATGTTACAACCATAGATAATCTTAGATTCTTCAACCTGTGCGTCCATCCAACGACGCAGGTCATAGTAACGCTTACCCTCACCCATCAGCTCGATCATACGCTCGCGCTTAATCTTCTCACGGAGTACGTCGCGGTCAGCATACTCTGCAGCTGAATAATCGGGTACACCGGCACGGATACGTACAGGCTGAATACCACGCTTCAGTTCTGCCTCGTCACGAGAGATAGTGTACTGCTTAGAACCATCCCAAGAATCGATGGTGTAGCTCTGAGTCAGCTCGTTGACACACTCTGCATACATCAGCAGGATGTCAGCATAGCGGATAGCAGTCTCATACTTCTTCTGGATATGATCATAGTCACCATTCGTTGAACGATAGTCACCAGGGTTCACCCATTTCTTAATACCAATACCTGTTCTCAGATAACGTGTTGAGTTGGTATAACCATCATCTCCACCACGATAGTAGTAAACAGGATTGTAAGTACCGCTGGTTGTATGACTGGGATTGGTATCCCACCATTTAGAACCATTGAATGCTACAGAAGCGTAGAAACGGGGTTCGCGGTTAGCATACTGAAGTGATACGTTGGCTGCCAAAGGAGGGAAATTGCGGAAATTATTCTCTCCTGGTTTTGCAGTTGTCCAGCCTTGTACACGCTCAGAACCATCACCACCATTCATTTCGCTATCCTTTCCAGGAACATCGGTTCCATCATTCATGTAGTATGCATCCACCATTTTCTGTGTCATACCGTGAGCATTCCAACCATTCAGTGAAGAAGGCAACTGGTGAGCAACCAATGAAGTGATAGAGTTGTTGATATCGGTACACATGTTGTAGCCACGTGTGAAAAGCAACTCAGGGTTGTCAGCCATTCCGACTTCACCATCGAAAATCTGGCGATAGCTCAGGTATGGGTCAATGTCTGCCCATCCGTTGGGCCAATTCTTTGTAGAGAAGTTACCATCTGCAGGTGGATCGATTGTGGCATCACGGTCGAATGTTGCTACAGTGTTGTAAGGAGCGTGATACAGTTCGTAGCCAGCAGCGCACTCCATGACGTCACGGCATGCAGCAGCAGCACGTGCCCATTTAGACTCGTCGTATTCAAGACTGAGCAGGTGGGTACCGTCGAAGTTGGTCAACAACTTGGCAATATCATCCTTTACAGAAGGATCGTGCTTGCCATTCTTCAACTGACCATTAGCAAGGGGGCTAGCGGCATAAAGGTATGCCAATGCACGAGCGGCAAGACAAGAACCCTTTGTGGGACGAACAATATTCAGCGGGTCACGCTTCCAATATTGAATCTCCTGAGCAGCCTGCTCCATCTCCTTTGCGATATAAACTGCACACTCCTCATAGGTGCTACGAGGAATAGAAAGGGCCTCGTAGTTCTGTGTGTAGTCAATACCCTCATCAGGCATGATGGGAATTGGACCATACTTGCGGAGTAACAGCCAATAGTAGTATGCACGTGCGAAACGAGCCTGACCTTTACGGTCGATACGCTCCTCTGCAGTCATCTGTGGGTTCATGTCGATGTTGTGGATGAATACTGATGCTTGGAAAATTCCTTTGTAGGCTTTCTCCCATGCCCAGTAACCAGTATCCTCATCGTATTCGCCCAACTTGAAGGCATTGTAGGTGTGGCGATACTCACCATCGTCACCATATTGTGGGTCGCGGTCGCCATAGTACATGTCGTCGGCAAAGCAATGATAGTGTCCATTACCCTTACCAATGACATCCGCTAACTCGTTCGTCATGAATGAGTAGGCATAGGCCAACCATTCTTCCGACTGCTGTCTGCTGGTGAAGACGGTCTCAAGTGTTTTGCGGTCTTCAAAATACTTGTCAGAATCCAGCTGGTCAGCACAACTTGTCAAAAGCATGCTTGCGCTTGCCAGTGACATGATACATGTTGCAAATATCTTTTTCATCGTCTTTAATTCTTTCTAAGTCCGTGTTTACAGATTTACTTGAACACCCATGGTCACAGCCTTTGTGATGGGGTAGTTCTGTCCAGTAGAGCTTGCCATTTCCGGATCCCATGTCTTGAACTTCGAGAATGTGAGCAGGTTGGTAGCTTGCAAGAAGAAACGAACCTGGTTCAAGTGAGCCTTGTTTACCCAAGCTTTAGGCAGTGTGTAACCAAGATCAACGTTCTTAAGACGCAGGTAGCGACCATCGCGTAGCCAGAATGTTGAAGCACGGTTGTTGTTGCTGTTATTGCCGTAGGTCAGACGGGGGTATGAAGCATTGGGATCTTCGTTTGCGGGGATTCCCAACTCTGCAGCCGTCTGGGCATCAACATAGCGGTCGTCCAACATACCTTTGAAAATCTGACCGTAGTTGTTGTTGCTGAAAGCATACACACACATACCGTCAATCAGGAATGTCGATTTGCCGGCGCCCTGGAAGTGCAGGTTAATATCAAAGTTCTTGTACATGACAGATACACCAAGACCGTAAATCAAGTTTGGTGTTCTTGTAGCACCAATAGCAACTATGTCACCGTCGTTGACAACACCATCACCATTTACATCCTTATACTTGATGTCACCAGGCTGAACCTCGCCATATTCCTGACGGGGACTGTTACGGATGTCATCATAATCCTTAAACAGACCTTCTGCGATAAGACCACGAACCTGATCTACACGATAACCACGAGTGTACTGGTATGGATAAACATTGTTCTCAACGTCATGGTCAAGAATGGTGTTCTTACTATAAGTAATGTTACCACGGGCTGTCAGTCTAACCTCACCGAACTTCTCTTCGTACTTGAAGTTACCATCGAAACCTTCAGATTTTACAGAACCTACGTTGGCACGAGGTGAACTTTCAAGACCTGAGCTCCAAGGCAGATAGTTACGTGTCATGTAGATACCGGTACGCTTCTCATGGAAGTAGTCAACGGTCAGAGAGAAACGGTTGTTCAGAATAACGATGTCAAGACCGAGGTCATTCTTCTTGGCAACTTCCCAAGTAACGTTTGGAGATGCTACCTGTGTGTAGTGGATACCATTTACATGTCCATTACCCCAGTCCCATCCACTATCGGTACTATCAAGTGTATAGAGGTAGGGGAAACGCTCGTTGCCGAGGTTGTCGTTACCCACCTTACCGTGAGAGAAACGAACCTTTAACATGTTAATCCAAGGACATGTGTTCTGTACAAACTTCTCTTCTCCAATGTTCCAAGCCAGTGACCATGCAGGGAAGAAACCGAAACGGTGACCATCGGCAAAGTTCTCAGAACCATTATAACCGAAGTTATAGTCAACGAAGTAACGGTTGTTGTAGTTGTAGGTCACCTGTCCAGCCAGTGCCATGTTCTTCTTGGCAATACTGTTCTTGATGTCATCACCAATATTCTGGGTCTGGATATATGAATCCTGAGTGTATTTCAGGTTGGCACCTACATTGTGTACTTTAGCGAACTTACGATCCCAGTGCAACAGCAGGTCAATGAACTCACGACGTGAACCGTCACTACCAGAACTCTGCTTCATGTCACTCTGATCGAATACACGGTCGTAGGTGATTTCACCTGTCTGTGTGTTACGTGGGAAAGCAGAGTAGAGGGCAGGAGCCTGCTGGTGGCTAATCCAGTTGCTGTTGTATGTATCAAAACCAAAGCGTCCGGTAAACTTCAGACCAGGAGTAATGAACTTCAGGTCCTGTTCCAGTGTTACGTTACTCTGTAGGTTATTGCTCCAGTTCTCGTTGTAACCAGACTGTGTAGCAGAAACCCAAGGGTTGAGCATTGCAGAGTTACCACGACCAATATTGATCATTGGCATATAGCCATTGCTGTAAACGATAGGAGAGAGAAGGGGGTTGTAACCGAAGAGCTGTGCCCAGATATCATCATCGTTTACCCAAACGTCCATCTGGTTCTGGCTGTCTTCAATATCCTCCTTAGTACGTGTTCTCAGCATACCTGGGCTATTGCGCTTTGACAAATCACCAGAGATACCTAACTTCAGCAAAGTAGTAGGAGTAATATCGATATCAACGTTCAAACGATAGTTCCAACGCTTGTAGTTGGCATTGGTGTCGTATTTGTCTCGCAGTGTCTTGTCGGTCTTATACATACCTTCATCGTTGACATACGAGATTGATGCATAATAACGTGAGGTGTTACCACCACCGCTCAGGTTTACATTACCACGATAGCTCCATGAGCCGTCTTTCAGCAGCAGGTCCATCCAGTCAACGTTAGGATAGAGGTCGGGGTCGATACCTGTACGAATCATCTCGATTTCCTCAGGCTGATAGTAACGAGGTTGGTTACGAGTCAGACGAGCCTCGTTTACCAAGTTGGCATAAGTGATACCGTCTACGAACTCGGGAGTCTTGGTACGTGTGTTGTAAGAAGACTCGATCTTACCATTTACTTGAATCTTACCGGCTTTACCATGCTTGGTAGTAATCAGAATAACGCCGTTAGCACCCTTCGAACCATAAATGGCAGTTGCTGATGCGTCTTTCAGTACAGAGAATGACTCAATATCTTCAATGTTCAAATCGTTGATGTTGTCACGCTCGAAACCATCTACCAGAATGTATGCCTTAGAACCTGCACCGAAGGTTGAAATACCACGAATCCAGAATTCTGAGGTGTTACGTCCAGGCTGACCAGAGGTCTGCATGGCAATGATACCAGGCACGTTACCGGCCAGTGTGTTAGAGAGGTTAGAAGAACTGAAGTGCTTCAGGTCGTCCATGTTTACATTGGTAACGGCACCTGTCACGGTCAGTTTCTTCTGCGTACCCATACCGGTTACAACGACTTCGTCAACGGCATTGACACGCTCTTCCTCCATTTTGATGTTGATGGTCTTAGAACCGCTCTTTACCATCACCTCTTTTGAGGCGAATCCGATATATGAGAATACCAAAGTCTGGTACTCCTTGACTTTTATTTTATAAAAACCGTCAATGTCGGTGATGACACCGAGGCCTTTTACATCCTTTACCACTACGTTGGCACCAATCAGAGGCTCGCCGCTTCCGTCAACCACGTGACCGGTCACTTCGATATCTTTTTGTGCCAAAGCACTCATGGAAGTGCAGAGTGATATCAATAGTAATGCAATATACTTTTTCATAATTGTTAGGTCTACTTATTATTGGTTATCACTATTCGTCGCCTTCCATGGAAATCATGCGGACCTTATGTCCTACAGTGTCCAAAATATAGAAGGTGTTGGTCTCTTCATTGTAGGCGATACCAGTCGGATCACGGAAACGTGCAACCTCGCGCAGATCACCATCTTCAGTACCCCACATATTATTATCGGTGATAGAAGAAGTACCGCGTCCAGCATAGGTGCGTACCAAACCTTCCGGTGTCAGATAGCGTACACAGTGATTCTGGTTGTCGCAGAAGTAGAAGTCGTAAACATCATCACGACCCTCAGCTACGTATTCGGGGTTCTTTACGAAGCAGCCCTGATAAGGACGGTTCAGACGTGCAGAGGTACCTACGCCTTCTACCCATCCAGAGGTGTTCATGTCTCCGGCAAATACGTAAGGAGCAGAGAAGCACTTGGTCTCTTCGTTATAGTCAGAACGCAGGATGTAGTGCTTGTTGATAACTACAATATAAGCATATTTACCCGTGGGGTGAATGTCAATCTGGAATTCCCAGCCATTATCTTGAATGCTGAAGATCTTCTCAAATGCGCCGTCTGCCAAGGTAGGACTCCAAGGGGTACCTTCGTAGTCCGAAGCCTGGGTTGCAAAGTAACGGCTCATGTCGAGACGGAACACCTGTCCGCTCTCATAACTGTTGAAGTAGAGCTCGCCATTGCGTGGGTGGATGGAAGCACCATTGCACTGCTTATAGGCAGCCAATACCTGACGAGGAGAGCTGTTATTGAATGAACCATCATAGTTACGGGTGACAATCCAAACGCTGGTAGACTGCTGACCATTGTCATCACGGTCGGTGGCAACAATCATGTATTTTGCCTTTTCGCCTGTAACAGGGTCGTCTGCAAAGTCAATGGTGCGCAGACGCTTGTCCTGGAAACAGGTTGCTTTTGACATTACCAACTGAACAGTCTTAGCGTTCATGTCCAACATCTGGATGCCAGGACCACCATTGTCGTAGATGATGTAGAGACGCTCTGGATAAAGCGGATCCCACTTCATGAATGCATCCTCACGGAAACCAGATGCTTCAGAGAAAGGTACAACCACTCCTACAGATCCTGGATTCCAAGGGTCGTCGCCAGCTTCATTGCGTACACCAGTCAGTGTGCTCAATACCATCTTGCGCTCGTAGTTGAATTTCTCAGCGGCAACAGCGCTTTGGTAACCTGTCTCGTCGTTACCGATGGTCACGTTAATGTCACCATTAACAGCACCTGATGGTACGAAACAGTAGATTACGGTTGGTTTAACGTTGACTACTACGGCTTTCTTACCACCAATGGTGACTCTTACCAAAGCAGTGTCGTTACCGAAGTTCTCACCAAAGATGAGCATCTTCTGACTAACACCACCTTCTTTTGGTGTGAAGTCTGTGATGGTTACAGCCTTTGAACTGTCGAATGGCTTATCTGCCACTGACTCGTCGTCGTCGCTGCATGAGAACATGCTAGCAGACAGGCACAAAAGGAGCATACCAAAAAGGTATTTGCTCCTTGAGTTTAAAATAGCTTTAATCATATTTTATTGTTGTTTTAGGTTATTGTTCTTGCAACTTGTCGGCCAGAACCTTCATCCAGTAACCACCAATTACAGAGCGAGCCTTGAAACCAGTCATGTAACCAGTCTTTGTGTCGTGCCAGTCACTGATAGGCACGCGGCTCTCTGTCTCGTTGATGTACTTGTAGAGAGGATCTACAAACTTCAGGAATGTTTTGTTGTCCTTGGCCATAGCGGCAGTCCACATAATCCAGTCACTCTTGGTATAGTCGCGACGAATATCCAGAGGCAGACCGTACTTGTTCTGCTTTGTGAGGTAGTACTTCACGTCGCGTTCCATGGCTCCATTGGGGAAGATGTTCAGATTCCACAACTTGTCCCATACCATATTATATTTCTGACTCCATGTGTTCTTGCGGTCGAAAGCCAGACGGTAGTGGTCACCTTCACGAGCGTCACGCTCCCAAATGGTTGCCATCTCCTTAGCGCGAGCCATGTACTTGTCGGCTACATCGTCGAGACCCTTCAGACGAGCCATCTCTGCATAGGCTGCAACACCCATGATAGCTTTCACTGAAAGGTTGGCGTTGTGTGCCCAGTGACCAGCGAAGTCATCAGTGCAAAGCTGGTTAGAAGGATCCTGACCGTTCTCTGACAGATAATCAGCCCATGTGGTAATGATATCCCAATATTTATTAACGTAACCGGTATTTCCGTCTAGTTTGCAGAGCATTGCAGCAAGTGTCAGCATGTTACCAGCCTCTTCCAAAGGCATGTCACCACCGTAAACCTGCTTGTTAGCCTTAGGATACTGACCCAGGTCGTGAGCAGCGAAAGGCTTGGTCCAACGACCAGTGTAGCTATATTCAAAGATACTGGTCATCATGCCCTTCTGCAGTTCGGGGTTGTAGCAGAGGAACAGAGGTGCCTCAGGATATGTCAGGTCAACAGTGTTGACACAGCCATTTGAGTTATTCTCCTTAGAGAAGAACAGCAGGTTACCTTCGTCATCACGGAACAGCTTGTGGGCTGCAATAACGTGGCGATAAGAACCAGAGAGGATCTCAGCATACTGCTTGTTTCCTGCTTTCATGCCATCGTCGTAAATCTGCTTGTCCAACTGACGGCAGCGCTTCATGATACCGCTGTACTCACGGTTCAAGCGATCAATCATGTCGAAGATAGTAACGCTTCCATTATGAGCCCAATAGCCCTTGTAGCGCTTGTAGAAGTATTCAATATCCCAAATCTCGTCGTAACCCATAATTGCATAGCTTGAAGCTTGCTTGGTGGTTCCGAAGTCATGGCGATATGCCAAAGCAGGCATTTCTTTCTCGTTCTGTGCAACTACGCACTGCTGAGTCTGAGGCATGCTACCAGTCTTTGTGAAGGCGCTCTTCAGTTGAACCTCGTCGGCAACTGCTACTTCACCGTTGATGGCGGGCATATAGAAGTAACCCCAGTCAATGCAGATACCGTCACCGGTCTTAGCCAGAATGGGCTGCTCAATAGTACCGGTGCAAGCATATTTGGTACCCTTCTTCTCTACGATTGAAGAGATAGTAGCCTGGTCACCCTTGTTGACAGCCATCAGGGGAGAGGCTGTGAACATCAGCTGTACATTGTGAGCCATACCATCGGTAGAACGTACCTGATAAGAAATGTAGTTGGCGGGAGCTGACAGCAAATCATAGTCGTCAATCAGCATGGGAGCTGTGAATACCAAGTCGAGTTCCACAGGACCGCAAGTGAATGTATAATAAGAAGAGGTGGCCAAAACATCAACAGACTTCTGGGTGGCCTGCTTCAGCTTGTAACCCTCTGGCTTCTTGATCTTAAACAGACCGAAGTCGGTGTAAGCACCGCCTGTTGTGTTGTGGCAGTGTGAAGCAATGATGTTCTTACCGGGCTTCAGCAACTTCTTAAGTTTGTCGTCCAACTTCAGTACGATGCCTTCGCGCCAGATCTCACCTGTGTTGGCAACCTTTTTGCCGTTGATGTAGAGCTCGAAAACGTCATCGTGAGAGTAGATCAGAGCCAAGTCACTGTTCAAGTCCTTGGCGTCAATGTTAATAGTACGACGAACATAGAGATCGCTGTTCTGGTCATTCCAGTGAGTGCGTACGTAACTTAAGTCGGGAGAACCGAAAGCAGCCTTACCTTCTTTCCATGTGGCATCGTTGAAATCGTTCTGCTCCCATCCGTTGGGCTGCTTCTCGCGAGAATAGCGAGCGTTCCAAGCCTCCTCATTTGCCATGGGGGCAATGGTCTCGTAGCGCTCACGGTCTGCACCCATGAAACAATAAGTCTCACCATCAACGCGCAAAAGACCCTGAATGGGCTTTTCGTCGTCGGTCCAGTGACGGGTGGTTCCCTCGTTCAACTTGTCATAGGGAGACCATACAGAAAAGTAAGGGTCTGATACGATCAGTGGAACTGAGGGCAAACGAAGATCAGTTTGCTGATAAGGTTTAAATGTGTCTTGGCCTTGTGCCTGGGTAGTAAGCGTACCAATGAACATGGCGCAAAACAGGAATGTTTTTTTCATACGTTTATACTATTAATGTTTTAAGTTATTAACGTTTTGTTAGATTTATCCTTAACAATCTTTACCTCAAAGAGACCAATACATATTGAATCTCGAAAAACTAAAACTACTAACTACAAATAATTACTAACTATAAAATCTAAAACTATAACATCACTGCTATTTCTGTTTTGACGATGCAAAGTAAGTGATTATTTCGTAATTAAATGGATAATTACTATTCAAAACACAAAAAAAATTGTTCACAGGATAAGGAATTAGCTAAATATTCAGACTTCTGACTAGTTTTTTTTGTTTGTTTGAAATACTTGTTGTATCTTTGCCGAGCGAAAACGAATAATTTATGAAGTTAATACACTTTCTGATTGGTATTCTGTGTCTAGCAGGTATCTTGATTGGATGCAAAAATAAAGAAGCTTTAAACGAAGATAGTTCAAGACTTGTCTTTGCTGCAGGCTACTATCCACAAGTAGCTGTTTGGGATCAACATTATTATTATACGATGCAGATTCCTTCAGCAGATAGTATCATCTTGTGGAAGTCCGATAAACCTGAGACGCTTCCTCAGGGTGAACGCCTTTGTGTGTGGCATGTTGATTCGATGGAACATATCTGGTCTCCAGAGATACACCATATTAATAATAAATGGTATGTCTATTTCGAGGCCGATGGTGGCAATACTGATTACCATCAGCTATATGTATTAGAGAATAGTTCAGCAGATCCCATGAAAGGGAAATTTGAGCTGAAAGGTGCAATCATGACAAACGAAGAGTGGAATTTCGGGCTCCATCCTACAACGGTAATGGTACGTGGCAAGCAATACTTGTTATGGTCTGGATGGCCACATCGTCGTAAGGAAACAGAAACTCAGTGTATATACATAGCTCAGATGGAGAATCCGTGGACGTTGAGTTCTGAACGAATAATGCTTTCAGAGCCAGAGTTTGAGTGGGAACGTCAGTGGATTAACCCTGACGGCTTGCGTTCAAACTATCCTATCTTTGTTAATGAGAATCCCGAGGCCTTTGTAACACCAGACGGACGTTATGTTTGCGTTTGCTATTCGGCCAGTGGCATTTGGACGGAGTTCCATTCACTGGGAATGCTTTATGCTCGTACTGATGCCGATTTGCTCGATCCTGCATCATGGACGAAGGTGGAAGAGCCCTTGTTTAAATCGTTGAAAGACACGTGTGATTACTGGCTTTCGTCTAATATTTGTGTTTTTCCTTCAGTAGATGGTAGTTCCAGCTATATGTTCTACGAAAGCAGATGGCGTGATTCAAAGCATAAAGAGCATAGGGACGTGCGCCTAAAATCACTAAGGTTTAATGAAGAAGGGCTGCCCGAATTCGGACAGCCATAGGTTAATCTATTTTTTAATCATTTTCTTGGCATCTTGAATGTATATGCCTTTTGTAAGGTGACTATCACTGCTGTACTTGCGTCCATTCAGTGCGTATAGGTGGTGGTCATGTTTTTTTGTGTTGGTTGAGGTCGTAATATTAGAAGTCTCTATAGGTGTGATGCGGAAATAGTCTACTTTAAACCAACCGCAGTTGTCTGTAGCGGTACTTCCGTCGTTCCTCTTGTTACCGGTTTTAATCCCAAAGCTCAGGTCTTCGCCTTCTTTAATGGTTACATAGACCTCCATGTCCTTTAATTCCATCGTCGTTCCTGTTCCGCCTGCATAGCCTGCGTATGTGTTTTCCTCGCCTGATGTAAGCAGGTTTGTATAGTCGCTGGCATAACCATAGTATTGCACATTGTTGTTGGCGAAGAGACGACAGTTGGCTTTTTTGTTGCTTTCCACCCAGAGCATGCAATTGATGCGATAAGTTCCAGGTTTAAGTTTGTCGGCTGGGATGGTCTGGTAGAGCCAGAATTCGGCGGGCATGGGATTAGAGTTTATCCAGCAAACGTTGTCTCCATGGAGATTGACTGCATCGCTGTTTACACCATACGACTGCAGACCATTGGAACCCAGTTTCAGTTCTCCTTTTGACAGCCAACCACATGGAATGCCGCGGGACGTATTGCCCGCAGCATTCTTATTGCAGTTATGGTCATATTCAAAGTCATAGTTCTCGATAAGCTCTTTGGTGAGTGTCATGTCATCTCCACTTTTTATGGTATTTCTAATCTCGCTGATTACTACACCAGGATCCAACATGCTGACACGCAGTTTGATGGTCTTTTCTTCATCGCTGTCATAATCAATGGTGGCATCATTATAACCTTGAGCCACGGTGGTATTCCATTTACCTTCCATAGCAACGGTCTTCAGAGATGTGATGGAAGCTGTTCCACCATCAATTGACAAAGCTACACGCAAGTCATAGTTGGTGTTGATGGGGAAGTTTGACAGGAAACGTACCTCAATATGGTTGTTTCCGGCCTTCACAGGAATCTCATATTCTGCATAGGGAGCCTGCGATATCTGGTTTGTCTTATAAGCAGTCATGTCAAGTGGCCATACAGTGACACTGGCTCCACTAATGCCCACGCCTTCAAGCGTCTTTACCGTTGAGGTCGCTGTCTTATAGTCTGTAGCGGGGATAATTGTTATATCGTCCTCTTGCATGGGACGTTCTTCATCGCTAATCTTGATGGGTATAGCAGTAGCAGGCATATTGAACTGTGATTGTTCGCGTGGTTTGTAGTTCATCATGCCATTCCATTTACCGTTAGCAATATCATTGTTGTATTTGTCGGTTAGCTCAATGATGGTGCGATAGGCAGCACGAGCCTCGTTCGCATACTGTAAGGCTTTCTCTCTCTGACCAAGTTCTGCCAGTTCCAAGCTCTGTGCGGCACGGAATGTTTTTACATTCATGTAATAAGCACCTTTTACCGGATACTCTATGAGTTGATAATATGCATCTTGTAGTTCAGCGGGAATTTGTTCCTTCAGAGCGTCAACTTTCTCTACAAGGGCTGCATAGGTGTTGATGCGCATGTCTTTGTCATCGTAGGTGTATTTAATCATATGAATGTGCTCGGGCTTTCCGCCAGCTGCCATGTGATAATACTCTTTCTTGATGGCTGCAATCTCATCGGCATATGCTTCTCCGAAAGTACGAGCAGCCCAGGCGCGATTGTATTCAATAGCTTTCTCTGGAGTCCACTGGTCAATATCCCAAGCTAGGTCCATGCAGAACTCAAGTTCCATTTCTGCAGGCTTGATGTCGCCTACATTGATAACCCACAGCGTGCGGATGCCTTGGTCATAGGCACGTGACAGTTCATAGCTCATCAGTGATGGAGAGTGTGATGCAATCCACAGATAGTCGGCAGGTGTTCCCCAATAAGATACGTGATAGTATACACCGTTACCGCCAGAACGTGCCTGCTCGGCTGCTTTGGGCAACTGACGAATATAGCCATGGTTATCGTCAACCCAACATAAGGTCACATCTTCAGGTACCTGTAGACCTGCATTGTAGGCATCCAACACCTCTTTATAGGGTATGAATAACTGTGGCACTTTAGTTACATCATCGAAATACTTGCCGAGCAGATTGCGCTGGAAACTGATAATGTCGGTCAGACCACGCACTTTGTCTTCTGTTGAAGGATAACCTGAGATGCCCCAGTCGTGCACACCACGCATGCCGAGTGTATACATACCATCGTAACCGACGCTCTCTGCCACACGTTCTTCCCAGTAGTTCTGAATCTTCTGCGTGTTTGTCACGTAGTTCCAGTCTTCGTTGTTACCGTTCCAAGGCTCATGGCGCCATTCCCATTCGTTGTCGCGCAACATCTGTTCGCAGTGACTTGAGCCAAGCATAATGTCGTACTTCTTTGCCACGGGGAGATTGTCCTTGTTAGCCCAGAAAGCTTGTGAGCAGAGGTGCATAGCAGGCCACAATGTGTTGGCGCGCAAACGTAACAACAGTTCCATCACCTTGGCATAGGTGTTCGGACCAATGTTGTTATACTGTTTGTCGATGCCTTTGCTCGCCCAAGGGAAGAGGGCAAAGTCCTCATCATTGATGAAAATACCGCGGTATTTCACAGAGGGCTCCTTCGAGATTGTCTTCTCGCCATTGGCATAGAGAGCCTGTTTCTTAACAGGTGTCACATCAGCCCACCAAACATAAGGCGATACACCCATTTGGCGTGACAGCTCGAATAGACCGTAGGCAGTACCTCGTGGTGTGGAACCTGCAATGACAAGTGCCTGAGGGTTCTTGGTCATCTGGATAGTGTAAACCTCCCATTTTCCTGCTACGTTTGAAACATCAATTTTTCCATCGCCTATCAGTTGGTCAATGATATCAGACTGCCCGATGGTTCCTGCAATGATAGGCAGTGTTGTGCCAGCCTGACTATTGGTAACGTTGGGACGTTGTCCACATACTAGGTTGATGTCGTCGGCTAGACAGTTGGCAACTGTCTTTACTACGTCAGCATCATTGTCTGCTACAACGATAGTCGTTTTTGTCATGTCGTTAACCAGCGTCATGCTGCCATCTGATGGCTGGTCGCTGATGGTAATGCCACTTTGTGCCGTCATGGACAAGGGCAATAGTGTCAGTAATGAAATAAAAATTGTTCTTGTTTTCATTTGTTTAGGTTTATTGTGTAACGTATTTTTGTCTGTTCTTGATATAGATACCTTTTCTTGGCTGGGCTATGCGTAGTCCGGTCAGTGAGTAGATATTGTTTTCTTGTTTTTTGATGTTTGAGGCAACGTCAATGTTGTCTGTTCCAGCTAAACGGTGGATGCGAAAGAAATCCACTTTAAACCAACCGGCATTGTCGCTGGTCGAACGTTCGCCGTTGTTGCGCTTGTTGCCAGTCTTGATACCGATGGTCAGGTCTTCGCCAGCTTTCACGTTGACTTTCACCTCCATGTCGCGCAGCACTACGTTTGAAGAACTGCCGCCTGCATAACCTGCATAGGTGTTGATCTCTCCTTCTGTAAGCAGGTTGGTATAGTCTGTGGCTGTGCCATAGTATTGAACGTTCTGGTTGGCAAAGAGTCTGCAATTGGTTTTCTTGTTGGATTCCACCCATAATTTGCATGCCACGAGGTATTCACCAGGTTCTAACTTAGAGGCAGGAATAGTCTGGTAAAGCCAGAACTCATCCGGCATAGGAACGGAGTTCATCCAACAAACATTATTACCATGAAAATTGGTGGCATCTTGGTTCACACCATAAGAGTCAAGTCCGTTTGATCCTTTTCTCAGTTCTCCCTTTGATTCCCAGTTGCAGGGAATGCCACGACCGATGTTGCCTTTGGCATTCAGTTGACAGTCGTGGTTGTATTCAAAGTCATAGTTCTCAATGAGCTGTTCGGTGAGCGTGAGGTCTTCTTCCTCGGCCATACGTCCACGGATAGCTTCTATGCGAGCGTCCATCTCAAACTTGTCATCAGTGTCGTACCAGTTGCTGAATACACCATGTTGTGAAGCAATCAGTGCGGCTTTTGCAGCTTTCATGGCTTCGTAGGCAGTAGCCAGATGGCTGTAGCGGTCTTCCTTGTTCTTGTAAGCATAAACGAAGTGATAGACTGCAGTGCTTAGGTTCTCCATATAATGAGCATAAGCAGAGAGGTGATCATAGAAGAAAGTCTGGTAGCTTGCAGGCAACTGACTCTGAATAGCTTCGCAGCGACGTGCCACGGCAGCAAAGGCTTCCATCTCACGACTCATACCTGCCAAGACGCTGTCCACGGGGTTACGTCCTTCAATGCGGAATGTACGACCTGCAACGCTTTCATAGCCAATCTCGGTGAAGGGATTGGTTTTGAATGTGTTCCATGTGTTGTTAATCTGCTTGATGACTTGTGAGTGGCGCAGGTCCTGAAACACATACTGACGGTCGAAACCACCGGGGAAGTCGCTCTTCTTGGGGTTCCAGTAAGCATAATAATAGTCATGGTAGAGCTGTGCTATCTCTTCGGCATGCTCATCTCCGAAATATTGTGCGCAGAACTGACGCATGAAGTCATTGGTCTTGTAGTTCTCAGAGTTCCACATCATGGCAGCGTTAGCACTCATTTCCATGAGGAATTCACGCAGGTTGCCGGCATTTACCACACTGAAGGTCAGTGGACCTTTGCTCTGCACATAACGGTAGTTGTCTTCCATCTTCCATGGACCTTCTGCTGGTGCTAAGTGGGCGCCTGTGGAATAGAACTGCAGGTTCATGTAGTAGCCCAGCTTCACGTTGTTTGTATTAGTCCAGTTTACCAGGTCATCGTAGGGGTAGTGGTCTCGACGTCCTGCCACAAAGGTCCATAGCATATTGGTAGCTGTGGGTGGCTGCAGATGTCCGGCAGCCAGAAGCGACGAAATCTCATCGTAGAATGTCATGCGTACAAAGGGATTGTCCTCACCAGTTGACTGGCATATCATGTCGTACTGTTCCTTTACCATGCGGTTGATAACGGCACCGCGCTCGGCATCTGTTGAGGGCGCATCAGTGAATACAGACCAGAAAGGTTGGTCAGTCTTACCGCGGAAGGCTACCTGCCACAGGTTTTCCACGCCGCTGTTCATCACTGAGTTAATGTTATACTGCCAGAATTCTCGCAGGGAAGTCATGTCGTTGACCGATAGGGCAGGGGGTGTGGTCTTCCTAACCTCTTGCCAGTAGGCATCCCAGTTGGCAAAGCTGTTGTTCAGTGCCACCATGTGGTGAGAAGTCAGCACCAGTCCATATTTTTTATAGAGCATGGCTTCGCTGTTCAGCGTGCCATCGGTTGTTACGGTAGCTGTGTATTCTACTGTGTTCAGTTTCAGTCGGAGCATGGTTTCCAACCAGCGCTCGTTATTGTCGGTGCTCAGTCGGCGCCAGGGCACGAAGAGGTCCTCGTCGTTGGGGAACCACGCACGGTAGCGCACTGTCGGTGATGGCTGATAATAGTCCAAGTCTTCGGCCAGCTCAATCTGACTCTTTTGTTCGGGTTTCCAGTCGCACCAATACCACAGTGGTGGCACGCCAAGAATCTTTTCGCTTAGTGTGTAGATGGCATAGATGGTGCCGCGCATGTCAGCTCCCTGCATCACGATGCGGCGATAGGTAGCATCGGCATATACGCGATGTGATTCATAGCCGTCGAGCGTTTTCGCTTCAGGAAGAATCTGCTCTATGTCATTGGTGCTCATGTTGGCTACCAATAGTTCCACGCCAGTTGTGGTGCCTGCAGTTGAAGTGATAGCGGGTTTGAAACCCATCACCTTCTCGAAGTCACGTTGTAAGGCTTCAACAGCCAACTTGACCTGGCTGCATTCGTTTTCCGGCACAACAATCGTGACATTCCCTTTGGTAAATGTCAGTCCTTCTGATGCATCGCTGACCGTGAATGGTGTTCGAGGGCTAATCTCCGTATAACCATTGTCTGCAAAGAGCACAGCATAGTAGTCGTTGATGTCTGGTATATCAAACTGAAGCGTGCCGTTGGCACCTGTAGTGTATTGCCATGCATACGAAGGGTTGGCAGAACCTGGCTGCTTGTCTTTGACATAAATGCCTATCCAGGCCTGAGTGCCTACTGGAGCATTCTGATAAGTGACCTCGATGGTAGATCCAGGCTTGTATGTCTTGCTGTTGAGAATTAGTTGTGGGGCAGTGGAGCCGCTCACTGTGATAGCCTTAGCTTCGGAATAATCGCTCCAGTCAAGGTTCATGGAACGATTGCGACAACGTATGAAGAAGTTGCCGGAAGGCACATCTTTCTTAGATAATTCAAGTGTTGTAACGGGCAGACCGTTGCGCACATCCTTCGGCATGAAGGAAGCATCCACGTCGTAGAAATCCTCAAATAGCAGGGTGCGCTGATAGATAATATCGGTAAAGTTGGCATCGCGTGCTATCTGGTATTCACTGCTATGCAAACCTTCTACAGTACTCTGCTGTTGGATGGTGGCAGGCAATGCAATCTCGGCAGACGACAGGTCGAGTGAGGGCGTTGCGGGCTTGTCGGTTTGTGATAGCTTGCGGGTAAAACGGTCAATGAGTACATTGTCGAGTGCCAGTCGTGAGTTGCCGATGGAGTAGGTCTCTACGGTCATTTCCTCGTTGACGGGGTCGAACTCCATGAGTTGGTAGGTCCATTGGTCGATGGTCTTCTGGACTTCATCGCGGTTTCGGTTATCGGGCGTGAATCCCCACAACTGTTCATAGTCCTGAGCGGAGGTGCCAACACCACCGCCGCTAATCATGTGATATACGGGCCATTGTGACATTTGACCGCGTGCATAGAGGTGATGATGACCTGCGCAGTTGAGAACATGCTTCTTGGATGATGACAGGATAGGCATAATCTCGTTGGTCATCCATGGATTGGTGTCGCCAGCCCATTGCTCTGCATAGAGTGGACGGTGCTGTACGCTGACAATGAATTTCACTTGTGGATCTTGGTCTGCTGCGGCGACAACTTGTTCCACCCATTGCTTCTGGGTTGTTGAGGTGCCATCGGTGTTCAGTACAATGAACAGCACTGGTCCGGCTTGATAGGCATAGTAGAATGCTGAATTGCTCTTAATGCCCTGATATGTCATATCACCATAAGATGCATAATGACCTTTGTATAGTTTAAGGTCTGGATCTTTGAACAGTTCGTGATTGCCCACACAGGTCATGATAGGTATGAGCGACATCACTTCGCGCGATTTATATAGATGTGTGAACTCGTATTGGCGCACGGAACCAGAGTCCACTTGGTCACCAACGTTCATCAGCATGCGTACATGGTCTTCCAGAGGAGCCTCGCCCCATTTCTGGTCTGCCGTTCGTTTTGCCATGCGAATCATCCATTCGTAGTCGGAACGCTCGTTGCGCTGATGGTCGCCAATGAACAAGATGCGGAAAGGTTCCTGACTACTGGCTTCTGGCATGGTGCGGAAGTGGTAAACCTCGCTGGTTTGGTCGCCAGAAGTTACTTGATAGTAATAAACGGTATTGGGCTGCAGATTGTCTAATTGCGCATTATGCCAGTAATAGTTGGTGGCAACCTGTTGAACTGTCGATGTCGTTTGTTGGTCAAGTTGGTTTGATGAGATACCATAGCGAACGACTGACCCTTGGTTGATGGCCTTTGTCTTCCAACACACCTGTAGGCTGTGGTCGGTGGCCTGATTCAAGTAGGGCGCAGTCATCTCAGCCGGCGTCTCGATGGGCTGCACCGTGAGACGGAGGGCATTATAAGTACCATCGCCGTTGTCGGTGTAATAGATGTCTGGTTCACTGAGGCTCTGGCTTCCTAAAGTGTAATGGGAACCGCTCTTAATATGAACTTCTTTGAAGGTTTTAATGGTGTGTTGTTTTGCTTCTTCTGAGGTCGAAACATCAGATGTTTTGGCAATCATCGATGTAGGGATTATTGCCGATAGGAGTAATAACAAATTTAGTTTAGTGTTCATATATTGTTTGTTAGTTAATATGTATGCTGTCGGTTGAGAGTTTTTTTATTGGTTGACCTTCTGTATTTATGTGTCTATATTAGAAAAACGCTATTGGTGTGATGCAAAGATACTATAAATAATATTAATATGGTGTATGGCTATAAAGGAAACTATCCGCTCAAGTCTTCTTTGAACGGATAGTTTCCTGCTGTGACGAGTATTTTCTGTTTATTTTCGTTGTCTGGCCCATTCCATAACATTGGCTGGCGGGCGCTGATTCTGCAGTTCTTGTTTCATGAAATCCATATATGGTTCTACGTGATTAAAGAACTGTTGAAAGGCTTTGCACATGTAGTTGAGACCTGGCTCTCCATTGGTTGTCTTGCGGAAGCGGTCTTTTGGACAACCACCATTGCAGGCAAAAAGCCATTTGCATGCCAAACATTGCTGAGGCAATCCGCTGCGCTTAGCTCTTCCAAACTTCATCTGCCGCTCACTATACATCATCTCGGTGATGGTCTGATGGCGTATGTTGCCCAACTTGTATTCTGGGAACACAAAATGGTCGCATGAGTAGAGGTCGCCATTGGCTTCAAGTACTGAAGCGTGGCCGCATGTCTCTGCCATAGCACATACACCAGGTTCCTCGCCAACCCAGCGGGCCAGTGTGGAGTCAAAGAGCTGAACGAATACTTTTCCCACATCGTTGCGCACCCACTCGTCGAAGATGGTACAACAGAAGTGGGCGTACTGCTCGGGTGTCACTGAGAAATCGGCCAATTGTGCTTCTTCCTTGTCGGCCACATGGGCTAGGTGTCGTCCGTCTTCGTGGGGGAGTATTCGTTCAATGATGGGAGCGAACTGAATATATTTGCAACCGTTCTCTTTATAGAAATGGTACACGTCAAGCGGATAGTCGGCATTGTAGTCGTTGACCACGCCCATCGCATTCCATTCCACCCCGTGCTTCTGCAACAGGCAGATGCCACGCATCACCTTATAGAACGATGGCTGACCGCCACGTGCGCGACGATATTCATCATGTAAATCCTGAGGTCCGTCAATGGAAATGCCGATGAGCCAGTTGTTGGCACGGAAGAACTCGCACCACTCGTCGGTGAGCAGCGTGCCGTTGGTTTGCAGACAGTTGTCAATAATGCGTCCGCGCGCATACCTTTTTTGGAGCTCCAACACACGCTTATAGAAACTGATGGGGCGCATCAGTGGCTCGCCGCCATGCCAGGTGAATAGCACCTGTGGCTGTGTCTGCGACTCAATATACTGGCAGATGAACGTCTCCAACGTGCGGTCGTCCATGTTGAAACGCTCTTTCTGTGGTATGTCAGCATAGAGCTGACTCTTCTCTAAATAGTAACAATACTTGCAGGCCAAGTTGCAAAGACTGCCTGCAGGTTTTGACATCACATAAAGTGGTCGAGCAAAAGGTGCGAATGTAGCCATGTGTTGATTTTGTATGAGAATGCAAAGATACAAAGATTAAATTAAATTATAGCTATAATTTTCGGAATTATAGCTATAATCGATCAAATTATAGCTATAATTTATTTTCACGCCAGAAGGAAAAAGAAAAGGTCGTGCACCTTTTGGAGCGCACAACCTTTAGTATTAGGGTGAAAGATGAATTACTTCACAACGGTCTTCTTTCCATTGATGATGTAAACACCCTTCTGGGTCTTGTTCACCTTCTGTCCCTGAGTGTTGTAAACCTTGCCAGCCTTGGCAGCAGCCTCGATGGCATTGATGCCGTCAACAACCTCGTCCTTCAGACCGTCGATAGCATTCTGCAGCGCGGTCTTGGCAGCATTCAGGCTCTCAACGGTAGCATTCTCGGCAGCGAGAGCAGTCTCTGCATCAGTAATAGCATTGCTCAGAGCTGTTGCACTCTCAGAGGTCTTTCCTGTGGTGTCGATAGCCTTAGCGGTAGCAATCAGAGCAGCAAGATCACTCTTTGCCGTAGTGAAAGCGGGATCCTCTACAAGACCGTCAATCGCAGCCTGCAGATTAGTCTTGGCAGTAGTCAGGCTATCAATTGTAGCATCTTCAGCAGCCAGAGCTGTCTCTGCAGCGCTGATAGCATCGGTCAGTGTAGCGATGCTTTCTGCAGATTTGTTCTTGGTGTCAAGGGCTTTCGCAGTGGCAATCAGAGCAGCAAGACTATCCTTGGCAGCAGTGAAAGCGGGATCCTCTACAAGACCGTCAATAGCGTTCTGCAGATTGGTTTTGGCTGTGGTCAGACTGTCGATGGTTGCTTCCTTAGAGGCTAGAGCTGTTTCTGCAGCGCTGATAGCATCAGTCAGTGTAGCGATGCTTTCAGCAGACTTGTTCTTTGTGTCAAGGGCTTTCGCAGTGGCAATCAGAGCAGACAGGTCAACCTTGGCTATAATCAATGGGGTAGTACCGAGGTAGGTCAGACGGAAGTTGTCGAATACAACCCAGTCACCATCCAGTTCCTTGGTATCTTTCTTTATACCGATGGTCAACAAGCTGTCAATGTCAACAATCACTTCTGCGATGACTGTCTTATAGAAACCGGTCTCGAAGTACTCAATAGCAGACTGTGGCATGTTGGGGAATTCACCCTTGTCGGTAGCGCGGAGATCGCTGATGCCGGGCACCTTGTCCAAAGTGCTGGCAATATTGGGCAAGAACGCTTTCTGGTCGTTTGCAATGAGGTAAGCTAGTTGCTTCAGCTCGCCGTCCTCGTTTACCACCTGAGCCTGGTGGTCGCCATTGCCGTCGCGGAAGAATCCTTGTACGCTTACTTGATACTTACCAGGAGCAAGGTTCTGCAACTGCTGTGTGAAGCTGAATGAGTTGGGCTCGAAGTACTCCCAAGCATAGTCAGCTGCGCGGTCGTTGTTACCATCAGTGATGGTTGAAACACGGGCGCCACCGTTACCGCCGTTGCACTGTTTTTCCCACATGTCGTATCCGGATTTACGGAAGAGACTTGCATTGTTGATAAGGAATGAAACGTCAACAGGCTTTTCTTCAGAAGCATCTGCAATGAGTTGTGCACGTTCCTCTGCGGTAATTACCTTCCATTGGTAGTTTGCATCGGTAGCTGCGGCACCTTCAACATTAGAGATAGAGCTCCAGTACTTCTTACCATCGGTATGCCCCTCTGGGTTCCATCCCAATAGTTTGCTTGTTCCTGCCTCTGAAATAATATAGACATTGGTCATTCCTTCCACTGCAGTAAAGCTATATTTTGTATTGGCTGGAGTGTCTACGTAAGGACTGTTGTTGAACGAACCATATGGAGTATGCATGGTGAAGTTCTCTCCGTCGGCTTTGAGTTCGACCTCGATACCTACCTGGTCAACAGCAGCGTGCGTGCTCCAGTCAGAACCCATGCCAAGGAATGTACCAGTACCTACGTTGAAGAGATATACCTTACCCTCTGCAGGAGCAGAACCAGTGTAGATATCAGGCATGCGCATTGCATTCAGCTTACGGGCTGTGCGCAATTCGTTAAGTGCATTGCTCAGAACCTCATTTGCATTATCTTTGGTGATAGCGTTAACAGCAGCATCCTGTGTCTCAGTAGAGATTCCTTCTGCCGTGGCTAAAGCAGCAGTCTGCTTGTAAGCCTTTACATTACTACTAATGCCCTTATAAACGTTAATGACATCGGTGAGAGCAGTAGTGGCATTTACAATAGTTTCTGCCTCAGTAGCTTCAAGTGCAGCTGTTGCCTCAGAAATGGCGTTAGTCAAGAAAGCGATACCTTCGGTATTCAGTGCGGTAGCCTCGTCAATCTTTGCTTGCAGGTCGGCAAGCACACCGCTGAGATCAACGCCTGCACCCAAATATCGCAAACGGAAGTTGTCAAGTACGAGCCAATCACCATCATTGCGCTTTTCGTTCTTCTCTGCGCCGATGGTCATCTTTCCGTCTTCACCTACAACGATTTCCTCAAGTTTAGCCCAGTAAAGACCACTTTGGAAGTATAAACAAGCATCATCGATACCATCGGGCATGAAACCAACTTTCGAACTGCGTCCCATACCAGGAGCTTTGTCAGCACCTGCTGATACATTGCAAATAAGTGCGCTCTTGGCACCCGCGAACAAGGTCGCTAACTGCAGGGCTTCACCACCACCATTCAGGGTCTCTTCCTGCTTGCCAAAGTTGCCATCACGATAGAATGCCTGTACACTTAACTCATAAGTACCTGGGGCGAGTCCTTCAACAGTCTGTGCAATACGGCAACTGTTCTTGTTGTAGGCCTCAATGGCAAAGTCTGGATGGTTGCTACCACGACCCCATATTTCGGCACCACCTTCAAATGTCCACTTGCTTACGTCCTCACGCTGGCTGAAGTTCGGCGATGCAATGAGGTAACTTACGTCAACAGGGTTCTCCTTAGATGCATTGGCGATAAGTGCATCGCGCTCAGCTTTAGTCACAAGCTTCCATTGGTTGTTTGCATTGTCACCACCATTCTTATCTGTGTCGAGACGGTTGTAGGTATTGGTGCTATAACCAAGAAGTAGATTGTTGTCGCTGGTACGGACAATATTGTATACACCATCGCTTACCTTTATGAACTTCCATGCGTCACCAGTCCAAGTGTCACAATAGCCACCGTAATTCAAATATTCTCTCGGGTTTCCATTGTCATCTCCATTCTTCAGGTGAGTATCCAGTTTGTATTCATCCTCTGTCGCAGTTGCTTCCAATGTAAGGATGATACCGGGGAAACCGATAGCTGCATGTGCACCCCAGTCGTCACCACCGCAGAAGAAGCGCTGCTGACCTACGTTGTAGAGATAGAAATCGCCTGCGGCAGGTGTCTGACCAGCAAATACGTTTGCATGTGTTTCAGCGTTCTTTACGCGACGTGCTAAGCGAAGTGCATCCAATGCATCCTTTACTTCATTTGCGGTACCTGTGTTCAAAGCTGTCCTTGCAGCATTCAGTTGGTCTGCAGGAACACCATCTGCTTCTGCATATGTAATGGTAGAGTTCAATATGTTATAATTTTCTACAGACGGAGCTGACTTTGCTTTGTTGAGCGCATTATTCAGGTTCTCAAGGGCAGTAGAAAGGGCTTCTTCTTCAGAATTGACAGTTAATTCTGATGCTGCATTAATGCTATTGGTAATAGCATCCAAATAAGACTGTACAATAGTATTGGTATTAGCAGTTACAAAGTCTCCTGCTTCTGAGATTTTTGCGATAAGACTTTTGTAGAGACCGAGGGTAACTGCACCCTTGTAAGTGATAAATACACGCTGGAAATTAAACCACTGGTTTGCACCAGTTACCTTGAATGTAATATCTAATGTATTGTTTTTGACCTTAATTCCTTCAACTGTAGCTGCTGCTGCATCCAATGCTTGGGCATCGGCAGCACTCCACATTTGGTTAGGACGTTTGGCTGAGCCGGAATTAGCCCAGTCATTGTTTGCGTCACCACCTACATTCCATTGACCAACTAGGTCGTTCATGTTGGGGAAATTAGCTGTTGTCTCGTTTACGATAAGCTGTGGATTATCCTGTGTCTGTCCATCATCCTGACGGAAGATACCAGTGAAGGTCACGTCATACAAGCCATTAGGCATGTCTGTTGCAGTCTGGTTCGATTCGAATGTTGCATGGTATTTCTCGCACTCGCCTGCATTGATGGCAAAGTCTGTGTAGCTCCATCCTTCTGCGGATCTGTCACCGGCAAAGTCTGCGTGTGTGAATGCGTATGATACATCAACAGGATCCTCAATTTTGTTAGCTACAGCCAAGAATAGTGTACGGAAAGCTGCACGTAGTTCTTCTGTGGTAGCTTCGCTGCTAGTGTAAACAGCTTTTGCAGATGCTAAGGCATCTGTGACATCATTAAGCGCATTAGCTTTTTCCAAAGCTTTGTATAGTTCCCATATCGCTTTTCTTGCCTTGAATTGGCTAAGTTTGCCAGAGGTAAAATCTTCAGCTGACAGAAATGCCCAGTCGTGGTAACCCTTACCATTCCAAAGTGTTAGCTTACCGCCACGTCCCCATAATACGTCAACCTTTTGGTTGTGTTGAACATTTGTTAATGTGAATGCATTGGGATAGTTCTCGGAAGCTGCAGGCGTGAAAACTACACGGTCGCCCGCATTTGACAAGTCTGTCCACATTTGACCAGGATCGGTATTATTTGCTTGGCCAAAATTGGTGTTGTCGCCACGGTCGTTGAATTTTAATTTAATATTACTTCCACTCTGCTGGACTTTTATTTTCTGACGGGCAGCTGGCTCTGCATTATCACCGTTTTCTGGACGGTCAGTTGTAGCCATCGTTAGCCAATTCAATCCGCGTGCCATAATGGCATCAGCCTGAATGTTGTAAACATAGACAATAGCATCCCCTGCAATAGTGGTTGGATTCTTTCCTGGTACAGGAGGTGCAGTCCAGTCTGTGGGAATAAGAGGTGTTGCCTGTGGTATCGCTCTTTCCTCAATCTTCCAGAATGAGCGGTGGTTGGTGCCACTTACGGCAGCAAAGCCTTGTACCACGTTGTTGTTTCTCCAGTTCGCTCCAATAGTACCACTTGTGAAGTTGTAGGTGTTTTGGTCGGTTGAGGCCATTCCATACATGCCATCACCTTCTTCAGCGCATAGGATGATGCTGATTTCTACAGGTGTGTCGCCTGTTTCTACTTCAACCTCACTACTTGCAGTACTTTGCATGTACTTCTCTGTGACAGCATTCTGTACATAATAGCAATTGTCATTGGCTGTGGCAATTAGCTTCCAATAGGAGTTGTCGTTGAATGCTCCTAAATCCACTTTGCCTGTGCCGTTGTCTTGCATGAAGATGTTCGCATCGTTTCGATTGCTGATAGCATAAGTCTTGTCAGCACTAAATCCTTGAGCAAACATACTTCCTGTAAGCGAGGCTATGATTAGCCCCAACACGAAAGTTAGTTTTCGTTTCATAAGCTTTTAGTTTTGGTTAATAATAATGAATTAAAGAAAAATAAATAATTATGTTTTCTTGTTAGGTTTAGCTGTATTTTGGGCACAAAAATATAGCATTTCCCGTTCATGGAACGAAAAATGCTATTCATAGAATACAAAAATCTATTCAGTGGCCTTTTTGCCTATGCAAAGTCTTTTGGGAGCACGCCAAATTGCGCTTTGAAGCACTTTGCGAAGTAGCTGGTGGATGAGAATCCTACGCGTTCTGCTACCTCACTACTGCGACATCCTTCGCGCAGGAGTAGGGCTGCCTGATTCATGCGCGAGGTCTTCAGATAGTCGGTAGGTGTCATACCTGTAAGCGCTTTTATCTTGCGATAGAAACTGCTTCGACTCATGTTGAGTTGTTCGGCTAATGTGTCGATAGAGAAATCTTCATCTCGCATGTTCTCTGTGACAGATTTCTGCAGTCGTTCTACGAACTGGATGTCTTGCTGGTTTAATCCCAGAGGACTCTCATCCTGAAGTGATGCAGAACTAAAGCCTTCTATGCTCTTCATGCGTTCATAGAACTGCTGACGTAGGCGCAGCAGGTTTTCTATCTGCAGGTGTAGCTGTCTGATGGCGAAAGGCTTTTCCATGTAGATGTCTGCACCGCTTTCCATTCCTTCTACCTTTGATTCTACGGTTGTCTTGGCTGTCAGGAGAATGACAGGCAGATGGCTGGTATCAATGTTTGTCTTAACCTTCTGACAAAGTTCGATACCATCCATGCGTGGCATCATGAGGTCGCTGACGATCAGGTCTACTTCGCTGTATTTCAGTATGTCGAGTGCTTCAATGCCATCGCGTGCTTTCACTACTTTGTACCACTGACGGAGTGAGTCGGCTGTGGCTTTCAGGAGTTCTTCGTTGTCTTCTACCAACAGAATGGTGTGGGTCTTCTGTGCTGGCGTTTCTGTAAGCTCTTGCTTCTCTTCATTGATAGATGCAATCTCTTCTGTTTCTATTGGCATCTCGTCGCTGGTCTTTAGTGGCAGCGTGATAATGAAACAAGAACCTCCGCCGGGTGCATCTTCATATTGCAGGTCGCCATGATGTGCCTCTGCCAGCATCTTGGCATAGGCTAGACCAAGTCCTGTCCCTAATGAGCTGGCTATATTGTCATTGCCTATCTGGTAATAACGGTCGAAGATCTTGTCGCGTTCTTCTGTGGGTACGCCAGAACCATCGTCAATGACAGATATTTTAATCTTCTCATCATTGACAACCTCCAGCTTCAGGATGATCTCCTGATTGGTGTATTTTAAGGCATTGCCTACAATGTTCATCATCACCTTCTTCATCTTGTCGAGATCTATCAGGGTGGTGACATTTTCTTCTGGCAATTGTAACTGTATCTGTTTGCCCTGCACCTTGACAGCATCGAAGAACTGCTTGTAGATATCGGTCAGCATCTTCTTGATATCCACGTTCTGATGCATGAGTGAGATGCCTCCATTCTCGGCTTTCTGGAAATCGAGCAGCTGGTTGGTAATACCCAACAGGTAGTTCATGTTTCGACGGATGGACGAGAGGTGTTCCTTAATTTCTCCATTACCTATCGAAGCACCAGTGTCGATCTTCTCCTGCATTTTCTCCAAAGGAAGGCTTATCAGTGTGAGAGGCGTACGGATTTCATGTACCAGGTCGACAAAGAAACGAATCTTAGATTGGAAGGTCTGTTTCTCCTGCTCCGATCTGAACGATTCCATCTGACGCTGATAACGGTGTTTCAGTCTTCGTTGCTCCTTGATATAGAAGTACATAACAAGTGCTCCTATCAAGAGTATATAGAAAATGTATGCTATCATGGTACGATACCATGGAGGAAGGATGGTGATTTTCAATCGCGCAATCTCTTCATCGTTGTTGTCACCCATGCGTCTTAACAGGAATTCGTAATCGCCGGGAGGTAGGTTCGCATATGTGGCTTCTGAGGTGGAAGTACCACGTACCCATGTCTTGTCGAAGCCTTTCAGCATATACTCATATTTGGCAGGGGGCATGCCATAGAAGCGCGACGATGCAAAATGCAGCGTAAAGCTATTATCTGCAAAGGGTAAAGTAATGCTTTCCTTGGTGTAAAGTAATGCATCAAGTCCTAGTCGTTGCAATTCTTCCTTGTCATCGTCAATGTATGGGAAGTTAATACTTTGAATGTAAACGTGCTCCAGATCGAGTACGGGCTTCAGTTGCTGTGGAACAAAACTGAATAATCCATCGGCTGTACCAAAGAGCATGTATCCGTTATCAGAATTACACGAGACGTGGGCTTCCTGATTTTGAATGGTTGCATATATCTGTATGTCGCGAATATCGCGAGACGGACTGATACGTACAATACCAGCATTTGAGCCCATCCACAGATTACCAATCTTGTCTTCTTCTATAAATGTAATAGCTAAGCCATGAATAGAAGTTCCATCTACGTCAAAGCGTTCAAAGTCGTTGCTTTCTGAAGAGAAACGGTACAGGCCGCCGCCGTTGGTGGCCAACCATAGAACACCCTGTGAATCGCAATGTATTACAGTTGCTGCCTGGAAACCAAGGTTTTTTGACTGGAAAAAATCGAACCAGTCGTTCTTTGGGTTCTTTCTGAACAGTCCCTTGTTGGCCGATGATGCCCATATCCATCCATCGCCTGTTTCCGCTATAGCGACAAAAGGAGTCATGGCGCTGATGCTGGCATAACCGCGGAAATGATTGTTCTTTCTGTTATAGTGAGATAATCCCCAACTGGTCAATACGTAGATTTCTCCTTTCTTGTCACGGAATATCTTGTTTATCTCGTTACTTGGAATGGTGTAGGGGATTGTGCTTGAGAAGGTATAGCTGCGCACGGCACCGCTTTGTGTGTCAATCACGCGGATGCCTTGGTGACGTGTACCTATCCAAATGTCCTTTCCGTCCAGCATGATACTGCTTATTTCTTTCGGCAGTTGGTCGTGGTCGTAAGCTGTGATAGCCTGTGTCTCAATGTTCATGCGGAACAAGCCATTGTCTGTGGCAATCCAGACCATACCTGCATCGCACTTACACAAGTCGTTGATATTCGTGTAACCACCATTTCGTCCAGCGATAGGCAGTTCCAACATCCTGATACCATGATTCTGCGTGGGCAGAATGTTGACACCTTCCGTTTCGGTAAGTACTAATAAAGAACTGTCAGCATCCCACACTAGTTGGTTGATATCATCGTTAACAAGCTGGTAGCCAGGTGTGTTGTTGGCATTGATTGACTCCAATCGTCCGCTTTGGGTGTTGTATCTTAACAAACCATTTTCGCAACCTATCAGAATGTTGCCGTCGGCAGATGCAATAAGATGGCGTATGCCGCCCGTTTGTGGCAACTGCCATTGCTGTCCCATGTTCTCCTGATGCTGGCTAAAGCGCATCAGTGTGGTGTTGAAACCTAACCACAGGTTGCCATTGCAACGTGTCAGGCAGATGGGATTCTTGTCGTCCTTGTAGCCTTCTATGCGATGACTACGCAGGAACTGACCGTCGTTGCGATATACAGACAGATGACCTGTGAGTGTGGCTACATAGATAAGTCCGTCGCTGTCTGTTTCTATGTCACAATAGAAAGTGCCATGACGACTGTCTTGATACAGACTGTCTTTCTTGGGATCATAGATAAACAGACCTTGTCCTTGCGTGGCTATCCAGATGAGTCCATTATCTGTGCTGATCATCTTGGATACTGCTGTACTAACCACCACGCCGTAGCGTGTCTTTTTGTCAAAGCGGTTGTATTTGTTCTGCTGTCTGTCGAATACATATAAGCCGGCAGTTCCGCCCAGCCAGATGTTTTTGTTGTGCTCAAAGATGGATATGATGGTGTTGGTCTCGCTGGGGTTTTGTTTGGTGAACATGTCGCGATAGACGTGTAGTCGCAGACCGTCAAAGCAGTTCAAACCATTCCCAGTACCAATCCATAACAGTCCGTAGCTGTCGCGTAGGGCGCATAATGCGGAATTGGCTGACAGTCCATCAGCGGTGGTAAATCTATTGGCATTGATAGATTGCGCATTTATATGTAGGAGTGTCAAGCACCCTATATATATAATAAGGTATATTCGCAGTAGTTTCATCTATCCTATAATGTATTTGCTTTTTGGAATGAGTGAGATTAGTTTCGTTGTCACTGCACAGCATATGAATGTCAGAATGGCTATTGTGGGAATGGCCAGTCCTACAGGGATGCTGGGGTTAGAGGCATCACCATCAATTATCCAGGCTGCAATGGGGGCCAGGAAGAACAAATGCATAAGGTACATGCCGTATGACAGTTTCGATAGTGAGGTGATGATAGCAGGTGCCTTTACCTGTTTGATGCAGGTAAACAATAAGAATAGTCCAAATGTGGCGCAAAGAACATTCAGTGTGCAGAACTCCCACGACCATTCCAGCATGGGGGTTTCAATGAGTAAGCCTGGCTCTCCTTTCCACCAGAAGCTCCATGCTGTGAAGGTGGCTCCAGCTACAAATGCAATGGTGCCTACAACCAGGCGCTTGCGCTGGTTCCATGTCAGATGGTAGCGAATGTAGTGGGCCAACACCAAGTAGCCCAGGTAGCCAGAGCAATACCAGAACATGGAGAAATGGTTCCAGAAACATTCTCCCCATAGCTCTGGAGAAACAAAGCGGTGTAACCAGGGGATGATAGTGGTGAAGGCAAAGATACCAATAAAAATCAGTTCATCTTTAGCGCTTGCTCGCTCTAACCAGGGGGATATTACTGGAATAATGAGGTAAATGCTAATCAGTGGATACATGAACCACAAGTGTCCTGCCATGGATGGGAAATTGAATGGCAGCATCTTCAAGTCGGTCATCGACTGATCCCAAGTCATGCCTCCCCATGCCAAGGGTAGGAACGTATAGAGCAACATGAAGATAATCATGGGTGGAAGTATGCGCATGAAACGACGACGGTAGAACTGTGTCATCGTGGTTCCTGGCTTCATGGGAACCAGCAAGAATGCAGAGACAATCATGAATAGTGGAACGGCTACACGTCCTAGTCCTCCGTCGTAGAATGCTACCCAGAAACGATTGCTTTCGTTGGCGAGCATAGACATGTTTCCTGCCAGTCCTGATGAGTCGGCGCCATAGAAATTTTCACTGGCATGTACTAGCATAACCAGAAAACAGGCCACTATTCGCAGGTAGTCAAGGAAGGTGATTCGCTCTTTCATTCTTGTTTGTCGTTTTATTAATAATTATTGCGCAAATATACAAAATAAAATAGATTTCAACAAGTAGAAAAACAATTAATATCAGTCAATTAACAGATATTTTCCTTTTTTGAATAGATTCTGTCCCTGTGTTTTTCTTATATATTATAATTTTGCCACCAGAAATATATGCTATCAGATATTAAAAGCCAATAAAAACAATTTATTATTAACTCAAAACTTAGTTTTATGAGAAAATTATTACTATTCTTTTTGAGCTTGCTTGTTGGTGGAACTATGTTCGCCCAAGGCTCATCATCCGTGACTGTGATAGAGAATCTGACTTCCTATCAAGGCACTGATACTTATGTCTTCAACAAGGCAGATGGTAAGGTTTATGTACGTAACACCCTTGGAAACTACGAGCGTTATGGCTTGTATGAGAAGGTTACTTCATTGAAGATTACACAGCCGGGTGTACAGGAAGGTGACTATATTACTGCTCCTGACGGTGCTTACATCAACCTGAATTATATTCCTAAGAATAATACGCGCGCGGTAGCTGTCATTAAGGCTGAGGAAGGTCCTGACTGGAAGGCCGTTTATGGTTGCGGATATGAGCGTGACGGATGGAGAAACCGTTTCTGCTTCTTCTCAACCAATGCTACCATTAACCTTGGTGGAGAAACCGGCGATAAGTCTCAGATGGTTTATGGCCAGAAGATTTGGACTGTTCTGGATGCAGCTGAAGGAACTATGAGGATCTATGATGATGCCGCAATGACCAATCAGAGAGGTCTTATCACAGACCAACCCAAGACTGAAGACCAGGCTTGTAAGACACCTCTTTATATATTCGCGCAGAACAAAGACTATCCTGCAGACGAGGGGGATCGTGTTCAGACCGATTGCTACAACTCTTATGTAACCCTTTATAATCTGAAGATTTATGAGGGCGATCAGCTCATCTTCGACCTTGTTCCTGTTCTTTCTGAGGGTAAGGGTGCTTTGAAGGATAAGGTAAGTGGCAATATCTATAAGTCTGCCAATGATAAGGACTTCTATGTAGGTGGTGTTGAGTCTGGTATTTCTGTTTATGAAGGTAAGATGGTTTACAATACCACCGATGGAAATATCTATAAGTACACCAATGGCGATTTCGTAAATCTTGGTGCCCGTACACTTGGTAGTGCAATTGCAATTCCCGAGGGCTTTGTTGACTATCGCAACATGAACAACTGGGAGACCAATAATGATCATAAGAGCATATATGAAGGTAAGATTGCTTATGACGAGTCAACAGGATGGAATACTATTGCTGAGTACATCGGTACTGGTGGCTATGAGCCTTTGATGGTTAAGATTGCTACAGAAGAAGGAGCAGACTACAACTTGTCTTATAAATATAAGGCTAGCGTATATGATTCTTGGTGTGGCAAGGAAATGCGTACTTTCGTAGTTGATTTCTGGGATTTGGGGACTAACTATGGTGAGAATCTTCAGAGTGGTCTGGCTAACTATATGATTCCTTTCGCAGGTACAAATGATGAAGAGGAGTCTGTAAGCGTTGATTTCACCGCTAATCAGGATTGGCAGGCACTCTTGTGGCAGTTCGGTCTTGCTAATGATGGTAAGGCATTTAGCTTTGCTTTTGGTGATATTCAGGTTAAGAAGTATGCTTATCCCGAGGCTTATGCTACTCTGAATCCATTTGGTCCTCAGTTGCTTGACTTGATTCCTACTGTTGAGGCTTATACTGGTGAAACTACCACAGCACTGAAGAATGATCTCGATGCAGCCCTTGTCGCTGCTAAGGCTGTTGCTGAGGGCGACGATCTCGCAGCTCAGAAGGAAGCACTTGAGGCTTTGCAGAATGCCTTCAATAGCGTGAAGGATCTGAACAAGACAAACTTCTCTAATTTGAAGAAGACTATCGCACTTGCTAAGGCTGAAGGCGTAGAAACTGCAGAGGCCGAAGCTTTCATTGAGACTGGTAAGACTAACAGCGAGCTTGATGCTGCTTTGAAGAATGTACGTATTGCTCGTAAGCAGAATGTAGCAGAGCGTCAGCCCAACGTATTCAAGGGCAATGTTCCTGCTGAAGGTGAGTTCTATCTCTATAATGTAGGTCAGCAGCGCTTCCTCACTGGTGGTTCTGACTGGGGTGCACACGCTGCACTGGGTATGCCTGGTACTCTGATTACTCTCGAAGCAAGTGGTGCCGAAGATGGTTTCTTCATCAATACTCATCTTGCTAATGGTTCTGATGATAATGGTCCGAAGGAATATCTGAACTATCGTGGTTACATGGACTGCAGCAAGATTGATGACTGGCGTTTTGTTGAGGTTGCCGATGGTAAGTATAATATCTATCAGTATGACTATTCTGATGTTTACGTTAAGTACAATCCCGATGCAAGTGTTAACGAGGGTCAGGGTGACTGGAATACAGTAGGTACAGAGAATCATCTTCCTAATGGACAGGAAACGGTTGATCCTGAGGATCTCGATGCTCAGTGGATTTTGGTAACACCTGCTGAACGTGAGGCTCTGCTTGATAATGCAACTGTTGATAATCCTGTTGACGCAACATTCTACATTGTAAATCCTGGTTTCAACCAGCGTGCTGAGGTTGAGCCTTCTTGGATGTTGGGTGAATTCAGTGTTTGGGGACGTAATAGTAATCATAATGATTTCGTACTGGAGGCTTGGAATAAATCAGGAATCTGTTTTGTAGATCAGTTGATTTCAGTTATAAAGCCTGGTTTCTATGAGGTGTCTGTTCAGGGCTATTATCGCGATGGTAGTTTTGAAAAGCAGTCAGAGATTCTTGCTGGAGGTGGCGAGGCCGTACAGATGGCTTCTTTCTATGCTAACAATGATGAAGTACTCCTTCCCAATATCTCAAAATGTGCAAACATGGCTCCTGGCTTGGGTGCAGTTTCTTCTAATTATTCTTCTGCTGGTGAACTGCCCAACAGCTGTGATCAGGCAGCTCAGTACTTCCAGAATGGTCTCTATAAGACTTCTGTTATTACAGAGGTTGGCAATGATGGACTAAGCATAGGTTTGTACATGTTGGAAGGACAGTTCTTCGAGGGTGACTGGGTTGTTGTTGACAACTTCCGCCTGAAGTACTACGGCACACAGAAGCCTGCTGCTATCATGGATACTGTTCTTCCTTCTGCTCAGCAGGGTAAGATCTTCAACCTGCAGGGTGTTGAGGTGAAGAAGGCTCAGAAGCCTGGCCTCTATATCAGCAATGGTAAGAAGTTCGTGGTGAAGTAAAAAGCCTTTAAGGTAACTAACATAAGGGTCTGCGTGAAAAACGCAGACCTTTTTTTGTGCTTGTTTCAGAAAAATATTGTACCTTTGTCCGCACAATCATGAACAAAACGATGAAACGCAATATGAAATTCATCTCGCTGAGTGGTGTGCTCACTCAACTCTTGCTTCTTTGCTCTTGTGTTGGTGGTATCAAGAATGCTGATACTACAACGGCAGAAAACGACTCTCTTCTTAATCCGTTTTATGCAAAAGGCTTCTCTGTTAAGACGCTGGATAATGGTGTCAGACTGGTCGATGTGACCGACCCGCAGGAAGATGAGGACCGCATGCCGGTGGACTATCATTTCGCCTTGGTGAAGAAAGGAGAACAACAGGTGGATATCCCCGAAGGTTATGTCAGAGTGGATGTGCCTGTAGAGCGAACCATTGTGATGACGATGCTTCAGTTGTCTAACTTTACAGCCCTTGACGGACTTGACGTGGTTAAGGGCATCACAGGTACAAAGAACCTGTTTAATAAGGATATCCGTCGTCGCGTGAAAGAAGGACAAATCACGAAGATTGGTATGGAAGGTAATTTCGATACTGAACTCATCCTTGCTGCCAATCCCGAAGTTATCTTTATCTCTCCTTTCAAGCGCGGTGGCTATGATGCTATCAAGGAGACGGGCATCACACTTATTCCTCATCTTGGTTATAAGGAACTCCATCCGCTGGGACAAGCAGAATGGATCAAGTTTGTGGGCATGTTTATTGGTAAAGAACAGGAAGCCGATTCCATCTTTGCTGGCATCGAACAACGCTACAATGCTTTAAAAGAAAAAACAAAAGAAGTCTCCTCGGAGACAGCAGGTGGAACTTTACCCACCGTCTTCAGTGGTGAGATGCATGGAGGCAACTGGTATGCCGTTGGAGGTAAGAACTCTCTGGCACAGATATTCCGTGATGCAGGTGCCGACTATGTATTCAAAGACGATAACACGGGTGGCGTAACCATTGAGTTCGAACAGATGTATGCCACGGCTGCTAATGCTGACTATTGGCGCATCCTGAATAGCTATGAGGGTGACTTCAGCTATGAGGCTTTGAAGTCTTCCGAACCAAGGAATGAGTTGTTTAAGGCCTTCAAAGAGAAACAAGTCATTTATTGTAATATGAAGCAGACACCTTATTATGAGAAGTCGCCCGTCATGCCCGATATTATTCTGGCCGACCTCGTGGCTATCTTCCATCCGGAACTGATGCCTGCAGACTATCAACCAACCTTCTATCGGCTACTGAAATGAAACGTTCCCTCTGGTTACTCCTTGTCATTCTGCTGACCATCGTTTTGCTATTCGTTCTGAACCTGTTGCTCGGAACGGTCAGGATTCCGTTTGGCAGCGTTTGCCGTATCTTGGTTGGCGATGAGAGTGAATCAGAGATTTGGCGCAATATCATTTTTTCTTCACGTGTACCACAAGCTTTGACAGCATTGACGGCGGGTGCAGGTTTGGCAGTAAGTGGTTTGCAGATGCAAACAGTCTTTCGCAATCCCTTGGCAGGTCCATCGGTACTTGGCATCTCTAATGGCGCCTCGCTGGGTGTGGCTTGTGTTGTCTTGCTTTCCGGTTCATTGGGAGGCGTGGCTCTTAGCCGTTTGGGCTATCTTGGTGATGCCGCCATCTCGTTGGCAGCCATTGTAGGCTCCCTGCTTGTCATGGGGCTTATTGTCTGGGTGGCTTCCAAGGTGAAGGGCAATGTCACCTTGCTCATCATCGGTGTGATGATAGGTTATCTGGCTACAGCCATCATCGGTGTGTTGAAGTTCTTCTCGGCTGAAGAGGACATCAAAGCCTATGTGGTATGGGGCCTCGGCTCCTTTGGTCGTGTGTCGGGCAATCAGATGATGCTCTTCATTCTTTTGATGGCTGTCCTTTTGCCATTGAGCATGCTTACCGTTAAGTCCATGAACCTCTATATGCTGGGTAATGGTTATGCACGTAATCTGGGCTTGAACATCAAACGGGCCCGTGCATTGTTGATTCTCAGTTCAGGTACACTTGTTGCTATAGTTACAGCCTATTGCGGTCCCATCATGTTCATTGGCTTGGCAGTGCCCCATCTGGCTCGTGCCATTTTCCGCAGTAGCGACCATCGCATCCTTATGCCTGCCTCTATGTTGACAGGTGGCGCTTTGGCTCTGTTCTGCAATCTCGTAGCTCGCATGCCTGGCTTTGAGGGTGCTCTTCCCGTTAACTCGGTCACTGCGCTGATAGGTGCGCCCATTGTGGCAGCTGTGTTGTTTAGGAAAAGAAAGGAGAACTATGAATAATCCTTCTGTCATACTGCAAGAACTGACTATCGGCTATGCCGTGAAACAGCACCAAAATGTGGTGGCTCAGGGCATTAACGCAGCTATTCGTCAGGGCGAGTTTACCTGTCTTTTGGGGGCTAATGGTATCGGAAAGTCAACGCTTCTGCGTACGTTGTCAGCCTTCCAACCGCCTTTGAATGGGCGGATTCTGTTAGAGGGGAAATCGCTTCATCGTTATACTGACCGCCAACTCAGTCGTAAGGTTGGGGTGGTCTTGACCGAAAAGCCCAACATCCGTAATATGTCTGTCCACGAGTTGGTGGGTATGGGACGCGCACCCTACACTGGCTTTTGGGGAATACTGAACCATGAGGATCATGTGATTGTACATGAGAGTCTGCAGCAAGTGGGGATTCTGAACTTGGCGCATCGCATGGTTGATACCTTGAGCGATGGTGAACGACAGAAGGTGATGATTGCAAAGGCTTTAGCCCAACAGACACCTATCATCTATCTGGACGAGCCAACGGCGTTCTTGGATTTCCCCAGTAAGGTGGAGATGATGCAATTGCTGCGCCGCTTGGCTCACGATATGCAGAAAACAATCTTCCTTTCTACCCACGATTTTGAGTTAGCCTTGCAGGTGGCCGACACGCTATGGCTCATGGATCATGACGGTATGCATATAGGCACGGCACGCCAGTTGGCTGACGATGGTACCTTGTCTCGATTCGTGGAGCGCGAAGGCATCACTTTCGATGTCAATACTCTGCGGGTACAGATTTAGAGGAACTGTAAATCTCTCCTTCCTCGCCAATCAGGAGAATGGTCAGTTCACCATTGGGCAGTAGGGGGGTACAGTATTTCATACAATGGCTGATAATGATATCGGCCATTTTTTGTATCTGTTCGTTTGGTACCAACGTCCATAGCTCGCGTGCCAAGGTCATGTGTTCCAAGTCTATGTCAATGTTGGCCTCTTGCAACATCTGACTGATGAATCCTTTGTCCATCACCGTTTTCTTGCTGTGTGTATCCAGATGTCCGGCTGCCAGCTTAACGGCTTTTCCCAGCATCACGCCCAGTGTCACTTGTTGAAAGCTCAGTTCGTTGGCCATCTTCAGCGTCTCGCCAATAAAGTTGCCATATTCCACGAAGGCCTGTGAGGGCAGAGTGGGGTAGAGTCCCTTTACGAAACGCTCACTCTTGCCACCGCTGTTGATCACCACCCGCTGGCTGCCGCTGGCCTTTGCCACCTGCATATATTTACGGATGCTGTTGATGAAAGCTTCTTCCGAGAATGGTTTCACGATGCCGCTGACACCAATAATCGAGATGCCGCCCTCAATACCCAGGCGTGGGTTGAAGGTGCGTTTTGCTATCTCTTCGCCTCCAACCACGCTAATCGTCATGCGAACATTCTCTTTTATATTTTGACGCATCATCTCGCGTGGCCCTTTGTTGATAGCTGCTTCGCCAACCGGATAGTCAAACCCAGGCAGTGTGAAACGGCCAATGCCTTCGCCGCCGAGAATCTCGAAGCAGTCAGCATGTTCAACCTTAGCACGGATTTCTATCCCGTTGGTCACGTCGGGGTCGTCGCCAGCCTCCTTGATGCAGTAGGCATAGTCATCACCATAGCCCACTTCCACCATGATGGTCTCGCCGTTAGGCAAAACGACAGGCACCTCGGCGGGAGTCTCGCCTTTCAATAGACGGATGGTGGCAGCGACGGCGGCAGCGGTGGCATATGTTCCCGTGGTCAGTCCGCTGTGAAGAGGGAAGAACTCTGGCAGAAGTTTTTCTACCATTCTTCTCAATCCGTATGGTCCGTTAACTTTGTACTCGGCTCTGCCGCTTTGCTCTGCAAAGAACTTTGCTCCCTGAACCATAAGACCTTTCGGTCGCTTAATGGCAATGATGCGCATATCCTTGGCGCGTGCTTCGTTTACTTTCTCAGCGAAGCCACCGCTGATGCCGCTTTCTTTCAGCAGGATGGCATCGGCACCAGGCATGGCGTCATCTTCATAATAGCACAACTGGTCATCGCTCGCCCCTTGCTGATGGGCCAAACTAATTGAAGACTCGCGTTTCAGGATGCGATAAATGACCTTCACGCCCTGTGCCTCTAAGTATTTCAGTTTCTTGATGCTCTGCACACCCGTAGTAGCCAACAGGGTGTGGATATCCGTAGGCACCTGTATATAGTCGTCAATCCATGTGATATCAGAATCACGAGGTGGATAGATGCGCTCGTAGCGAATAACGGGAAGCTGCATTGCCTCGGCAACTTTCGTAATGGTTTGATGCAGTTGGGTAGCAAACGGGTGGGCAGCGTCCACGATGAGACGGATGGCGTGCTCGCGACAAAACGTCTGCATGGCCTCGCCGTCCAGCGCTCCGTCAATGCGTGTTCCATGTTGTAACGACAGTTCCTGCTCGCCCGTCTTCGTGCTGTAGAAGTAGGGCGCTCCTGCTTCTTCCAGCACCTCAGCCGCCTTGCGGCCTTCCGTTGTACCTCCAAATACTAGTATCATAATGCAAAAGTAATAATAATTGTGTAATAATTCTTGTTTTCACTCATTTTTTCGTAACCATGTCCCATATTTACATAACTTAATAGTGTAGCTTTTGCGACTGCCGACTTAAGTCAACGCATCTTCCGACTTAAGTCAACGCATCTTCCGACTTAAGTCAACGGTTCTTCCGACTTAAGTCAACAGTTCTCACGACTTAAGTCGAAAGTTACCAAAGTGCCGCTATTCTGCTGCGAAAGCACCGCTTTTAGCTATTAAACTTAGTGATCTAGACGTTCAGAACCTTATCCACGCTGCCTGCTTCCAATAGTCGGCGGCGTGCTTCTTGATAGGAGATGCCAAGCGATTCTTGAATCATGCGAGTGCCTCGGTCTATGAGTTTGGCATTGGTGAGTTGCATCTTCACCATGCGATTGCCTTCTACACGTCCCATGCGTATCATGAGCGTGGTAGAGATCATATTGAGCACCATCTTCTGTGCCGTGCCACTTTTCATGCGACTGGAACCTGTAACAAACTCTGGACCTACGATTGTCTCGATGGGATAGTCAACGGCGGCTGCCAGAGGCGATGAGGGATTGCTAGTAATACAGCCTGTCAGTAATCCGTGTTCTTTAGCTTGCTGGACAGCACCGATGACATAGGGCGTGGTGCCTGAGGCTGCGATGCCTATTACGGTATCGTCTGGGGTGGGGTGGTAGGCTTGCAAGTCGAGCCATCCTTGTTCAACAATGTCCTCGGCATTCTCGACAGCATGACGTAGCGCCTTGTCGCCTCCTGCTATCAAGCCAATAACCCATGTGTCGGGTACACCAAATGTGGGCGGTAACTCACTGGCATCGAGCACTCCCAAACGTCCGCTGGTACCTGCACCTACATAAAATAGTCGGCCACCTTGCTGCATGCGGGGCTCTATGGCTTGCACAAAGACTTCTATCTGTGGAATGACTTTCTGTACGGCTTCAGCCACCCGCGCATCTTCTTCATTGATGTGGCGCAGTAGTTCGCCTACTGACATTTGTTCCAAATGGTCGTAGTGCGAGGGTTGCTCTGTGATTTTATCTTCCGACTTCATGGTTGTGAAAAATTAGCTCTCACCCTGTCTGAACAGATGAGTAAAATGTTTGTTGTATAACTCAGAGAGTCCCTGACGATTATCGATGGCCTCGCCGACAACGAGCATCGTGGTAAGTGTCAAGTGGTTGTCATGCACTATCTTAGCAAGATCTTTCAGTACCCCGCGATAGATTTTCTGGTCGGGCCACGTCAGGTGATAGCAGGCAGCCACGGGCGTGTCCTCCGGATATTCCTGAAGCAATTGCTGCTGCACGTCATCGACGATGGCGGCCGAGAGGAATATACACATGGTGCTTTGGCTCTTTGCTAAGAGGTGCAACTGTTCCTTCTCGGGCATCGGTGTGCGTCCCTCACCGCGCGTCAGGATGATGGTTTGTGTCTTCTCTGGAATGGTGAACTGACTTCTGAGCTCGGCGGCTGCAGCCAGAAAGCTGCTGATGCCTGGGGTGATGTGATAGTGCATGTTGTGGGCATCGAAGAAGGCCATCTGTTCCTGTATGGCACCAAAGATGCATGGGTCACCGGTATGCAGACGTACAATAAAGTGCCCCTTGTCGTAGTGTTCCTTCATCAGGGCACACTGCTCTTCGAGGTTCATATCGGCTGACGAGCGGACAATAGCGCCGGGCTTATGGCATTCCGTCAAAGCCTTGGGCACCAGAGAACCGGCATAGAGAATCAGGTCGGCGCATTCCAGCATCTTGCGTCCTCTAACAGATACCAGGTCAGGGTCACCAGGACCGGCACCCACAATCTCAATGAACCCCTGCTTTTGCCTCAGGTACTTCTCGTCGATGGCTAATGCCGCCGTCCAGTTCTTACCTTTTATCTTTGGAATGATGAGTTGTCCGTGGTTGGAACCCAAGATAGCGGCAGCCTCGCAGACACTGGGGGTGCCGACGTGTTTCTCAACAGTGCTGCTGGGGTTGGGTACCTCGATGGCCGCCAGTTCGTCGGCAGTAAAGAACTGCACTTCCTCGTTGTATTCCTCTTTGAGCATCGTGCAGAACTCCTCGTCGCGCTTTACGTCGATGGTGCAATAGCGGTGAGCGCAAGGTAGGATGCCGCGTTCGGCAAAGGCCTCGTCCATCTCGTCGTAGATGCGCTCGTAGTTATCGGGATGATGTGCCAATCCAAAACCTATTGTCCCCACCATCGGCACGAAATGCAGTTCGAGCATGCCATCAGGGGCGCTGCGGTTAAAGGGAGATACGATGATCAGAAGTTCGTATTTTCGTGGGTCGGCCTCGCTGATGTCGCTGATGATGGTCACGTGATCGGGCTTGGTCTGTTCTAAGTAGTCAGTACCTTCGTCACGAACCTCCAACAGCAGAGCTGTGGGCTTGCGGTTGACGAAAGCGAAGATGCAGTCGTTCATATCAGCGATGTCACTGGCTACGGGCCAGTCGAAACGCTTCTCAAATGTGTCGAGCGCCCAAAGTCCGGCATTGTCGCTTTGTGTGGTGATAACTTCATGGGTACCGAGGATGGTAGCTATCTCGCGCGTCAGTTCGTTGGCCCCGCCCACATGTCCGCTGAGCACAGAGATGACGTTCTTTCCCAGGGAGTCAATGCAAACTACCGCAGGGTCTTCGTGCTTGTCTTTGATGAAAGGCGCAATCGTCCGCACGCAGATGCCCATCGCGCCGATGAATACGAAGGCATCAAACTGCGTCCAGTTCGTTGCAACTGAGTCGCGACTTATAGAACGGGCAGTAGGGAAATGTTGCTGCAAGGTGACGGCGACGGCACTGCCTGCCTCGCTTATCTGTATGATAGCTATTCTTTTCATATGTTCAGCAGATGTTCTAAGAGTTCTTTGCAGTGTCCAGGCATGATGATATGATGGTTTCCTATTGGATTGGTGAGGAAATAACTAGTGGTGAGACTCTTGTCAGAGAGTTGTATCACCTGTTGGGTGCGGCAAAGGTCAGGCTTGGCCTCATTACGGATGAGTTCACCTTCGGCGATGAAGTAGCGTGAGAGATTGCCTGCGACCTTGAAGATGGTGACGGGACCTTCTTTCATATAACCACGGATGCCTGTGCCGATGCCCGACTCGAAATGGGTGTCGAGTTCATAACGCTCTACCATGTCAAGGGGGATGGTACAGTGGGCAAAGAGCATTTCGCCAGTCTCAGGATTGATGCGTGAAGGGTTGGCCTGGAAGCCAGAGATGCCCAGTAATGAACGGACTATCATCATGGATAGCATAGCAGGTATGTCGCCCTCGCAACCGGCTACGTACCCCTCGCTGTTCAGTTTGGCTAAAGCCATGCAGCCTGTATCCTTTACGGTAGTGAGGAGGTCGAAGCATCTTAAGGTAAAACCTTGTAATTGATATCTGTTGATGAGTATCTTCAGTGCCTCGTAGATATGCTTTGAGTCGCCTATTTCATCAAGCAGTTCCTGCATGGGGATGTCTATGAGTTCTATTCCTAAAGTATCCTTCACCTTTGCTTTGTCTGCATGACTGGAAATCAGCCAGTCAGATGGCTCTCCGATGATGCCCAAACGGGTGCCGCAGAGTTTCTTTTTGGCTTCTTCAACCTTCGATAACAGATGGATGCGGCGGGTGATATAGTCGCTATCGCCATGAATAATCTCGCCACAGATCTCGTTCTGACGCAGGAATGACAGAATCTCCATCGAGGCTGCAAGTGAATTGCTCTTGCCTGATGTTAGCAGGTAGAAAGGGCGATAACTCTTGCTTTGCAGTTCAGGTAGCAGGCGACGGAAGATACCTTCGGTGCCGCCAGTGCGGACGTATATCAGGTTGAGCGCGTGACTGCCATAGTCGCTATAGTCAGTGCCTTTCAGCTGGTAGTCTATTCCTAAACTCTCAAGAAAAGCCGTCGTCATGGTAGCTACGGATTTCTCGTCATGCAGTTCGGACGTCAGTGTATAGATAGCGATGTCTTGTTTCATAGTTTATTTGATTTAAATGCGGTTAGTATCTCTATAGGATTATAGTCATTGAGTTGAATATGAAGGGGATGCCCTTGTTGGAGTCCAAGGTCGCGACAGGCCTCGTCCCAGAGCGCACGACTATTAGTGGGGACTTTCGGAGAGGTGACGCTGTTGAAGACGATGATACCGTCATCTGTCAGTACCGTCAGTACCTTTTCCATGATTTCCTTGAGGTGGCCGCCGTGGCCGCCGATGAAGACGGCATCGGGGGTGCCCGACGGAGTGCCCGTTGGAGTGCCCGCCGGAGAAACGGTGGGAGTGGTGGTGGGAGTGGTGGCTTCGAGGAAGTCGCCGATATGGATGTTGATGCCGGGAGCACCGAAGCGGCGGGTGTTCTCCTGGATAATGGCTTCGCACTCAGGACGGATCTCGAAGGCTTCTATTTGAAGATGCGGGAATAGCAAACGAGCCTCGATGCTGACGCTACCCGTGCAGGCGCCGATATCCCAGAGTACATGGCGGCGGGGCAGGTCGAGGGCCTGAAGGGTCAGCAGACGGATAGGCATCTTGGTAATCATCTTCTCGCGACCGTCAAGGAGGGCGAAGGCGGCATCAGGGATGCCGAAGAGCCTCGTGTGCTCTGCAGTTTCCCTGCAGAGAATCACGCAGTTAGGCATGGTGAACTCGCGCATGGCAGCCTCTTCGATGGTGAGGGTGGTAATCTTTTCAAGGGTGGGATTACCTAAGTGTTCACCAATATGCATGGTGTAGTCCTTGTAGCCATACTCCAGCATGCGCTGGGCAATGGCGGCAGGTGTATGCTCCTTATCGGTGAGGATACCAATCTTCTCTGCCCGCTCTATGAGGGCGCGGTCGAACTCTGGCCAGGGTCGTCCTGTCAAGGACACGATGCGCATGTCGTGATAGGGCATCACCAGCTGGTGGGCGAGGAGTTGCAGGGAGTTGAAGGTGGGATAGACCATTATTTCTGCGTCAGGCATCTTTCGCTTGATGGTATTGGCGAAACCAAAGAAGAGCGGGTCGCCACTGGCGAAGACCACCACACCGTGCTCGGCGGTTTTCCCGCCGAGTCTTTCGTATCGCTCAAACACGGCATCCAAGGGTACGGTGATGTCAATCCATTCTGCACCTTCAGGCAGCAATGGCGCCACGATGTCGTGATGCCGCTTACCTCCTGAGAAGATTTTCCCATGACGTATAACATCCAGCACCTCTGGCGGAAACCATGGTGCTGGATGATCGGTGATACCTATGACGATGAATCTCGCTCGCTCCATATCTTCTTAGTTTTTTGTCATCTTCATCACGTCTTCGAGGGTGAACCTACCCGAGAAAACCATGAGTGTTGTTTGGTTGTCACCTTCTACAAGCATGACTACGGCCGACTGTTGTTTTCCTATATGATGATAGATGTTAACCTTACTGTCGTCCTCGTTTATCTGCATCATCAATTCGTATTTCTCTTTTGCGATGATGGCCTTGACGTCGCTTTTCAGTTTCTTCTGAGCTGCATTGTCCTCAGAGGTGATAATCTGAATGCCCGACAGTTTGTTGGACAGGCTCTTGACGTCTACACCAGGAACTGAAAGTCCGGCGTTCTTACCTGCCAAGCCCAGCATATATTTTGAGATGAAGACATAGGTCACGTTCTTCGTATCGGCATATTTCTCAAATGCTTTAACCTGTGCATGGGCGCTGAGGCTGCCCAGAGCCACCATCATGCAAAGGAGGAATTTTATCATTGTCTGTTTCATATTATTCGAATACCTTTAATTGTTCGTTTAATGTTTGTTCAGTCTTATCGCTCAAGGCTTTCGCCTTTTCAAGATGTCCCATACCCTTGTTGAGGTTCATGGCCAGTAGGTTGAGGGCGCGTTCTGCTTCCATCTTTGCCTGCATGGGGTCTTGATAGGTGTCCTGTTCGGCCAGATTCTGATATTTTTCTTGACTCAGCAGATGGATTCCTACACCTACGACGAGGGCGACACTGGCTGCTGCAGCTGTATAGCGCAGGGCTTTTGGGAAGAGTGAGCGGTGTTTGGCTTTCTGCTGTTTCTCTTCTTTTTCCCATTCGTCAATCTTAGCCGATAGACGCTCTTCCAGTCCTTCGGGAATGGGAATTTGTTCTAACGCTTTCAGATTCAGTTCGTCCATGACTTCGTGATATTTTGGAATTGTTGCTTAAGTTTCTTTTTCGTTCGCATCACGATGATGCGGATATTTCCTTGTGAGAGTCCGGTGTCTTGTTCTATCTCCTCGTAGGAGCGGTCGTCCACCAGGTGCATCTGAATGATTCGTGCCTCCCTTTCTGGCAGTTGATGGATGAGTCCTTCCATCTTTTGAACCTCATCTCTGGCATCTATCTGACAGTCGAGGCTCCGTTCATCGGGTGGCCCGTCCTCATTCTTGAGTTCTGCCGAGGCATCCAGGTGTTTCAATCGTCGTTGATCTACAAACAGATGTCGTATCATCGTCACGAGATAAGCTTCCTTCATCGCCTCATCGGGCAGGTCGTCACGCTTCTGCCATAGCTTCAGGTATAGGTCCTGAAGCAGGTCTTCGGCATCCTGTGAGTTGCCCGTCAGGTGATAGGCTACCCGGTAGAGCACCTGATGATGGGGCATGTACCGCTGCTTGAACTCCCGTGCGTCCATTCGTTATTCCTGCTCTTTGTTATCAGTCCTGTTAAACTCAATGACTATTTTTCTGTCGGTATTGGGATACTTCTCTTTAACGGCAGTACCAACTATCCATGATTCATTGTTAAAATGGAAGTCGTTTTTCTCCATATATTCTTGAGCTTCCTTCATAGAACGGAGTTCTGGCAGTTCTTTGTTGTCGATGACAAACAATACATTGCCTTTATCCAAATCTTCTGTGATATCGTCGATGTCTGTACTTTCATCCATCTGAATTATCAACGGAACGTCTTCTTGTTTGATGGAGCCTTGCATGTGAATCAGCGTCACAAGGTTGCCTACATTGGCATCGGCATCGATTCTAGCAATCAATTCCTTGAAGCAATCGCCTTCCTCCACAGCATAATACTGTATATTGTTGAATAGCTTGAAATCTCCTTTCAACATGCTGAGTGGTTCATCGTTGCTATTGTGCTTCTCTAAATAGACACGCTCAAAGCCTTTTAGTGCATCTAAGTCCTTTTGTAGCTTTTCCGTCTTGTCTGACGAAAGTACTCCGCTGAGATACTCCACCTTGGTGAGTCCACGTGACGCCTTATACATATCAGGGGAATCCTCCTCCTTCATGTTCGCAATCTTCTTCGTGATGTTCTCGTACTGGACACCTTTCATGCCCTTGTATTTCTTCATCAGTTTATCTGCTGTCTGTCCGAAGGTGCTGCCTACGCAGAGCAGCATGGCGAATGATAATAATAGCTGTTTCATCTCCTTTAATGTTTAGTTGTTCACTCCAACATTCATGTTCATATCCTGTTGCATCATTTTGGATAAGTCGAACGTTCCTGAAATGACCACCAACGTGGTTTCGTCTTCTTCTATTGCTAGGATGACGTTGGTAGACTGCTCACCCTTCTTCGAGAGATAGATCTTTACGATTTCACCATCATCACCTTTTGTGTCAATCAGCGGTTCCCACTCCTTGCCTTTCAGCAGCTTTAAGGCAACCTTCTGGAATTTCTTGATGTCGCCTCCTTTATCGCATACAAAAACCTTTACGTCGTCAAACTGGTTGAGGACTTCTTCTCCCTCACCTTGGCCAAGGTTGACAACTTCGCCAACATGTAGGCCTTCTCCCTGCTTGGCAGCAAGCTTAATCATTTCCTTGTCGACATGGGTATACTCCACACCCTTCATCTTCGCCAACTTGTCGAATACCTTGTTTTGGGCATTTGCACTAGCACACACTAAAGTTAATGCGACACAGATTGCCAACTTCTTCATAGCCTTCAAAGGATTGAATGTTTTAGATGAATACTTCATAATTCTTTTAGAGTTAAATTGTAATTTTTAATGTTTAAGGCCTCTTTGATTGACCCTTCTAATCATACATACGAGTATTTCATAGAAGTTGTTACAAAGAAGTTGTTATTTTTTTCTAAAGGTCACGTCCAGGTTTCAGTTGTGCAGCATCATCAAAGGTCAGGATGGCGTTGCAGAGTGTGGCTGCGAGATTGCTTCCGCCTTTGCGGCCCTCAACAATTATCTTTGGAATCTGCTTCAATGTTTTCACGGCATGTTTACTTTCGCACACATGCACAAAACCGACCGGAGCTGCAATGATGCCCACGGGATGCATCTTGCCTTTACGTACCAAGTCGCATATCTCGAAGAGTGCCGTTGGCGCATTGCCCACCACATAGAACGCCTCTGGGTATTCCTCCGCTGCCAGTTGCATGCAAGCCTGACTGCGAGTGATGCCTTTCTCGTCTGCCATCTGCTTGGAACGAGGGTCGTTGATGTAACAATGTACCTCGATGCCCAGTCGCTCCAATGCACCCTTACGGATACCGCTGGCAGCCATCGTGACGTCGGTAACGATATGTTTCAGATTGCCGTCAACCACCTTTTTATATAGTATCTCCGTAGCACGTTCATCCATCCAAAGACACTCTTCCATGCCGAAGTCAACCGTGGTATGAATGGCGTGTAGCAACGGCCATAGACGCCACGTTGGCACGTCGGGATGCAACATCTCGGAACGTATTGTGCGGAAGCTTTCCATCATGATTGACTGGCCAGGCTTTACGTCCTCCTGCTTATCCTCACGGTAGTACCCGCGTGGTGTGACCATTTTTCCGTCGGCGATATACGATTGTGAGTTGCCAATCAGAACAACGGTAAACATATCTACATCCTCTGGGTCAAACAGGCTAAGGGTTGTCAGCTTAATCTCCTGTTCTTCGCGTCCTGCCTGACGAACATAGCCTACAGGTGTGCCGGCACTGCGTTCCTGTAGGAAAAGCTCTTGCAGACGGTATAGTTGCCAATAGCGACCATGCGATTTGGGATTATAGATAGCTGTGACGAAATCGCCCACGGCTGCTGCTTTGATACGTTTTTCGATGACGGCCCAGGGGGTCATCAGGTCACTTAAGGAAATGATACACATATCGTGACCAATAGGTGCACCAAGTAGCGAGGCTGCTTTCTGGAAAGCAGAAATGCCAGGTAGCGATTCTATCACGATGTCGCTGTGACGTTCTTTCTGCATTTCGTATACCAGCGGGGTCATGCCATAGATTCCTGCATCGCCAGAAGAGATGACTACTACGGTTTTTCCTTGCTCTGCCAGTTCAAAAGCCTGTTCTGCACGCTGGCGTTCTTTCTTCATGCCAGTGTCCACACATTCACAACCGTCTTTCAGATAAGGCTCTATAAACTGAAAGTAATATTTATAGCCTACTACGGCATCTGCCATACCTACTGCATGCAGTACGGCAGGTGTCATATCCTCTGGATTTCCAGGACCAATGCCTGCAATGATTATTTTCTTCATATTGCTTGCAAAGATACAAAAAATGATTAACTTTGCAAGCAAATTGTTGAAAAGAATCATTTAATTGACAAATGAGCAGAATAATTTTGATTACAGGCGGACAACGTTCAGGCAAAAGTGAAAAAGCTGAGGCTTTGGCGCTAAGTCTGAGTGATGAACCAATATATATGGCAACAGCTCATGTGTGGGATGATGAATTCCGTGAGCGTGTGCGTAAGCATCAGGAACGACGTGGACCGCAATGGACGAACATAGAAGAAGAACGGCAGCTGAGTCGGCATGATGTTACAGGACGTGTGGTCTTGGTGGACTGCATCACGCTTTGGCTTACAAACTTTTTGTCAGAAAAGAATACCATAGAACAAACTCTTCAGGAAGTGAAGGATGAGTTCGACCGTTTTACAAGTCAAGATGCTACGTTTATCTTTGTAACCAATGAGATAGGAAGTGGGGGCGTGAGCGAAAATGCGCTTCAACGTCGTTTCACGGACCTGCAGGGATGGATGAACCAATATGTGGCTCAGCATGCTGATGAGGTGATTCTGATGGTGAGTGGTATTGCAGTAAGGATTAAATGAGAAATGGAACTGAAGGACGCTATACAGCAAAAGATTGACAACCTGAACAAGCCGAAAGGCTCTCTGGGACGACTGGAGGAATTGGCCATGCAGATTTGCATGATACAACAAACTCTCATGCCAAAGTTGACGCATCCTTGTCATCTTCTGCTTGGAGCTGATCATGGTATTGAACGGGAAGGCGTGAGTGTGTCGCCCCGTGAGGTAACTTGGCAACAAATGATAAACTTCACACATGGTGGTGGCGGATGTAACATGTTCTGCCGGCAACATGGCTTCGACATGCGTATTGTGGACGTTGGTGTTGACTACGACCTCTCTCAAGTACCAGGTATCATCAATAAGAAGATAGCCCGAGGTACGCGGGACTTCCTCTATGTGCCTGCTATGACTGAGACACAATATGACGAGGCTTTGCGTATAGGTGCTGAGTTAGTGGATGACTGCGTGAAAGATGGTTGTAATGTGCTATGCATTGGAGAAATGGGTATAGGCAATACATCGCCCAGCAGTATATGGATGCATCTGTACGGTAATATTCCCTTGGAGGAATGTATCGGCGCCGGTTCAGGACTTGATACACCTGGTATTCGCCATAAGTACGAGGTACTCTTGAAAGCTGTGGAGAACTATAAGACTGTTGTTCCTTACCCAACGGTTAGTAGCCCGCTAATCTACTTTGGTGGCTTTGAGATGATAACTGCTATTGGTGCGATGCTTCGTGCCGCGGAACGACACCTTGTTATATTAATAGACGGCTTTATCATGACGGCCTGTGCCTTGGGTGCAGTACAGCTGAATGCTGATGTGAAGAAGTACATGGTCTTTACTCATTGCGGTGATGAAAGCGGGCATAAGAGAATGCTTGAATTACTTGATGCAAGACCTCTGCTGAACCTGGGATTGCGACTGGGCGAGGGAACAGGTGCCCTTTGCGCTTATCCGCTTATAGACTCGGCTGTGCGCATGATGAACGAGATGAACAATTTTGATGATGCTAAGATAACTAAATATTTCTGATGATGATATCTAACATGCATACCCCGTGGTACGACCGTCCTTGGGCTGCTTTTATTTTCTTTACGCGTCTGCCGCTATGGCGCATCCATCAGCCCAGCAGGGAGAGCTATCAGTCTGTAGTGGAATGGTGGCCGCTAGTTGGTTGGCTTACAGGTGGACTAACTGCTGCCGTGTTGTATTTCGGTAGTATGTTGTTTGCCCCATTAGTAGCTGTTGTGGTAGCGATGGTGCTGAGACTGTTACTTACAGGAGCTCTCCATGAAGATGGGTTGGCTGATTTCTTTGATGGCTTCGGAGGCGGAGGTAACGACCGTCAACGAATTCTTGATATCATGAAGGATTCTCGTATTGGGACCTATGGCGTTTTGGGATTGATAGTCTATGAGTTGTTGCTCTTTGCTACCTGGTACTCCATGGGATCTACGATGGCGGCACTTACCGTTCTGGCAGCCGATCCGTTTGCTAAGATGGTGACAGGACAATTGGTGATGATGATGCCTTATGCCCGTAAGGAAGAAGAGGCGAAGTCAAAGATGGTTTATCGTCGCATGGGCACATGGGCTGGTGTCGGCCTTGCTGTTCAGGGACTATTGCCTATGGCTGCCTTTTTATGGTTTACGCGTCTGCCTTGGGAGTGGATACTCTTTGTTCCTGCGCTGGTGATGTATTTCCTTTATCTGATGATATGGCGCAAGCTTCACGGCTATACTGGTGATTGTTGTGGAGCTGTCTGTTTGTTGGTGGAACTGAGCATCTACATGGTGGTCAGCACGCTGATAGCATAACCGATTTCGATTAATATAATCATCAATATCTCTGCCGTTCGATTTACTCGGACGGCTTTTTTCATATCCTCTGTCGTCAGTTCTCTTTCGTTTTCACCAATAAAGGGTTTATCGAATAACTCTCCGAAATAATAGTGTGGACCTCCAAAATGACAATCGAGGATGCCCGCTAGTGCTGCTTCAGGATAACCACTGTTGGGTGATGCGTGACGTCGGCCGTTCTTGCGAACGAAATTGAAAATTGAAAATTTAAAATTTAAAATTGCGTGAGGCATCGCCATGAGTAAGGCGGTAAGTCGTGCTGGGATATAGTTGGCGATATCGTCGATATGTGCGGCCCAACAACCGAAGTCCTTATAACGCTCGGTCTTATAGCCAATCATAGAGTCAAGTGTGTTCACCATCTTATAGGCTAACATGCCTGGCACACCAAGGACTGCCAACCAGAAGAGAGGGGCGATGACACCGTCACTCAAGTTTTCGGCTAATGTCTCGAGGGCTGCTGTGCGTACCTCTTGTGCTGATAGTTCTGAGGTGTCGCGCCCTACGATGCGAGCCACCTGTTTCCTGCCTTCTTCCAGCGAACGGTCCACAGCCAGGAATACTTCACGTACTTCGCGGATGAGGGTGGTGCCTGCCAGGCAGAAGAAGATGATGATAAAATTGATAATTGATAATTGACAATTGATAATTACGCCTATGGCATAGGTCGTCGCAATAAGGAATAAAGCGGTAAAAGCTCCTTTGAGTTTGCGATGATTGCCTTTGTTGAGCCGATGTTCAAAGAAGGCAATGGCTTTGCCGAACCACACAATGGGATGTGGCAATTTGGATGGGTCGCCAAACAGAAGGTCAAGTATCCAACCTATCAGTAGTGAGAGTGCTTTTGTCATTCGCTCAATATTTGATAGATGCGGTCTATGTCCACGTATTGACGTATGTGGTCGGCCAACTTATTATACTGTTCTTCTTTAAAATCTCTCAAAGTTTGTGTTGGCGTGGTGCTTACAACCAATCCTTTGAGAATGTATTCAATGACAGGCGCATTATCCAGGAAACCATGAATATAGGTACCAATACAATGGTCTGTTTGAAGTATGCTCTCGTTGGTATCGCTTATGCCTTGATGAATCTCGTAGCCTTGACAAGTGTGACCATTGAATGGGAAGGTTACTTGCTCAGTCTTTTTTGTTGAAGTCATCGTGGTATTGATGGGCAGAAGTCCAAGACCAGGCAGACTGACAATTGAGCCTTCAATGCCGTCAGGGTCGTTGATAGTCTGACCTAACATCTGGTAACCGCCGCAGATACCGATGACCATCTTTCCGTCACGATGGGCACGCTGGATAGCTTGCGCACATCCGTTACGACGCAGTTCCATGAGATCGTCAAGGGTAGACTTCGTGCCAGGCAGGATGATGATGTCCGCCTGACTGATATCTTGCGTGTTGTTGGTATAGAAGAGGTTGACGCGTGGGTCGCGCTCCAATGTGTCGAAGTCGGTATAGTTGCTGATGTGTCGCAATAGAACGACGGCGATGTTCACCTTTCCCTCTGCCAATTGCTTGCGTTTCTTCTCTAAACTGACGCTATCCTCTTCTTCGATGTAGATATCTTTATAATAAGGTATGACACCAAGCACAGGCACCCCACAGATATCTTCCAACATCTTTCTGCCTTCATCGAAGAGACGCATGTCGCCCCTGAACTTATTGATGATAACGCCCTTGATAAGCTTGCGGTCCTCTGGCGACTGAAGCATGATGCTACCATAGACGCTGGCGAAGACACCGCCTCGGTCTATGTCGCCTACTAAGATAACATCTGCCTTAGCGTGGCGAGCCATCGACATGTTGACCAGGTCTCTGTCCTTTAGGTTTATCTCGGCGATACTGCCTGCGCCCTCCATTACGATGGGGTTATAGCGAGAGGCCAGACGGTCGAAGGCGGCGTGGACTTCTTTTTTGAAGTCGATGGGGTTATTGGGATTAATGGGCGATTGATGGGTGGGACGCCAGTAGTCGTAGGCGTCCTTGTTGCCGATGGGCCGCCCGTTCAGAATGACCTGCGAGGTGTGATCACTTTGGGGCTTCAGCAATAGCGGGTTCATATCCGTATGACAGGGAATGCCTGCTGCCTCGGCCTGTACGGCTTGAGCACGTCCAATCTCCAGTCCCTCAGGTGTGGCGTATGAGTTCAGCGCCATATTCTGCGCCTTAAAAGGAGCAGGTTCGTAGCCATCCTGCTTGAAAATGCGACAGAAGGCTGCGGCAACGATGCTTTTACCTACATCGCTACCTGTACCTGCGAACATGATGGGATGGAACCCTTTACCCCCTAAGTTAGGGGGCAGGGGGTCTGAAGAGGCAGTTTCTTTGTGATTGTTCAGACCCCTATCGTCCCCTAACTTAGGGGACATGTAGAGATGCGTATAACTGGCTAATACGTTTTTATATCTGAATACTGGCGTTGACACAGGTTCGCCTTTGGCATTATAGACCTGCGTGACGCTTTCTGGCGTTTCTACGAATTGGGTGTAATGGAATTCGTGTCCACGATATTCCTTACCATCGAGCATAAATCGGCGATAGCCTAATGATAGTTTGCGGTCTTCCTTGCGAGCTGTGATAGAGTAGGGCAATACGCCGCACATAGGATATTCGCCTTCGTCGGTTATGATCTTCTCGCACAGATACATCATGCCTCCACACTCAGCGATGATGTGTCCGCCGCGTTCGGCAAAGTCCTTGATGGCTTCTCTACAAGCTTTGTTTTGTACTAATGCTTCTAGATGTTTTTCTGGATAGCCTCCAGGTAAGTATAATAGGTCGACATTAGAGAGATGAGGCACATCCTTTTCCGGGTCAAAAAAAGAAGGATTTTCAAATGAGTCAAGAACCTCGGCATAGAGGAATGAAAACGCCTCTTTATTGCGAGCTATACATACGTGCTGGAAAAGCGTAGGTTTTCCGGTACTAAAGTGTAGGTTTTCCGGTACTAAAGTATAGGTTTTCCGTAATGAAAGTGTAGGTTTCGTTTTGCACCACTTCTCGGTATCGGAAAGAAGCGCATTCCAGTCGACATGCTTATCAAGCAGTTGGAGCAATTCCTGACTATCTGTTTGCTCGGAAAAATCTAATCCCAGGTAGCGCGAACCTGTTTCCAGAACTCCGTTTTTGGGTAGATATCCAAAACAGGTAATCTGCAAATCATCGCATACCTGACGGAGCATCTCAAAATGTCTTGGTGAGCCCACCTTATTAAATATAACGCCAGCGATATGCACGTCTTTCTGGAAATTGATGAAGCCCTGCAGTAGCGGCGCCATAGAATAAGCGGCACTCTTGGCATCGACAACCAGGATGACGGGCAGTTCTAGTATGCTGGCAATCTCTGCCGAGGAACCTTTGTCACGATCGTATCCATCAAAGAGCCCCATCATGCCCTCTACGATACATACATCAGCCTCTTTCCCATAATGCTCAAAGAGCTTGTGGATATGCTCCGGGGTAGCCATGAAGGAATCCAGATTGATGCTTGGACGACCACATACTGCCTCGTGAAACTTCGTGTCGATATAATCAGGTCCGCATTTAAAGGGTTGTACGCTATAGCCCTTCTGCGTGAGAAGCGCCATCAGTCCGCGTGCAATGGTTGTCTTACCACTGCCGCTGGTAGGTGCTGCTATGAGAAATGCGGATTTCATACAGGTGACAAAGATACAAAGTTTTTTGTGAAATCAAACAGGATAGATGACGCAAAGTGAAAAATAGGGGATGCGACGAGACAGAATCTCGTCACGCAACGTGGTATGATAGGCTTCAGGAGTGCCTACATTCTCAAAGTAATGACAAATTGTTTGTGGGTTCTGACGTAAGAAATCCTTGACTACCTCCTGACATTGCGAGAGTTTCATTACGACGACCACATGATTACTATCCAATAGCTGACGAAGCGTTTCTATATCGGCATCGCCTGGGAGAATGGTGAGTCGCTGTTGCTGACTGGCCAACGATAGTCCTGCTGAGGCTGCAGCAGCAATAAAAGATGGAATGCCTGCCGATTGCTCAACGGGGATACCAGCTTTCTCCAAACGTTCCATCACATAATGGATGGAGGCATAGATGCTTACGTCGCCCTCTACGGCAACCACTACGCGACGTCCTTCTTGATAGAGTCTGACGCAGTCAGCAAAGATTGTGTCGTAAACCAAAGATACCGCTTGACGGTCTTTGAGCATAGGTAGCTCATAGACCATCAAGCGGTTTTCTAGATGCCACTCGCTGATAATATCGGTGGCGCGTGATTTCAATGCACCTCCATGATTCCTTGTCGCAGGCACCATCACCACATCTGCATCCTTCAAGGTTTTCAGAGCCTTGATGGTCAGCAAGTCAGGGGCGCCAGGTCCCAAGGAAAGGAATGTGATAGGAGTCATACGTCTTATTTTTCAAAGAAACGAATCTGGTCGAAGTGATAGCCTGGAGCGATGGTAATACCCTTGCTAACCTCACCTGTGGCTACATCATAGATATATACACACTCTTCGTCAGCTGTGCTTACGCCAAAATAAGCCTTCTTCTCCTTGGCGTTAAAGCATGAACGCTGAGAGAAACTACCACCGCTGTAAGCGATGTCTGTGCCATTATACTGCAGACGGGTTGCCTTCTTTTCAGTCAGGTCGAGTATAGAGTAGTAGTAGGCTACATCTTGAATACCTGTTCCAACAGAAGCGTCACCGCTGTAGGCCAAAGCCTTGTTGTTGCCCAGATATTGGATGCTACAAATCTTACCCAGAGCACCAGGGAAGGCATTGTAGCCAGCTTCAAAGTCGGTCTCGCCCTTCTTGATGCGTAGCACCTGACCGATATTCTTCTTGCTTACCGAATTAAACACCGAGAGGTACAGATTGTCTTGCTCGTCAAAGAAGACAATATTCTGAAGCAGTTCTCCATATGCAGAACCCTGCATCTGTGAAGCCATGGTATTTGTCTTGTCGCTCTCTACTTCCATGGTCTCTGGGTTGATGACGGCGATGTGGAAGAAAGGCTCGTTGGTGTCCTTGCTGTCACCTGCCACTTTACCCTTGCCATAGTAGAAATAGAACAGTTTCTTGTCGCTCTGACGATAGGTCAGAATACCTGTGGTGGTCAGTTTGGCATAGCCAGGAGTGGGCGTAAGATCTAGCGTGTCTTCGGCTATGATGGTCATATCGTCGGCATTAAGCTTCGTCCACAGAATATTCTCATTGTTACCATCGGCAGCGACGATAATCAGTGTGCGTCCTACCCAAGCGTGAGTATATTTGCGTGACACATACTTGTTGGTCTTGAAGATCTGCTCCTGAATCACATTCATCTTGTTGTCTTTGAACTGAAGCTTTGAGAAGCGATCGTCGGAGGTAGGTATCTGATAAATATACTCACCATCGTAGATGGCCTCAGTAGTATAATCTGTGATCTCGGCGCCATTGCCTCTGAAATCAATAGTGCTGTCGGGATGGTTAAGTGAATTGACGCTTAGCGTGATGTGGCTCTTGTCCTTGCTCATACCACCATGAAGACCTGCGGTTACCGTGAGGTCATAATGGGCAGTGGCAGAACCAGAAGGTGTGCCATCTTCATCATCATCATTTGTACATGAAGTGAATGCAACGGTCAGCGCCAAGGCTGCCATCAGTGAATGAAAGAAACTTAGCTTTTTCATTAAAATAATTTTTTTTAAATTGTTATTGTATAAATAGTCTAAATTTCGCAAATAGTGTGCGTCCAGGTCTCTGTAACTTGTAGTTGTCATAGACGGTTTGGTCGAACAGATTCTCACAGTCAAGTGAGATGCTGTAGCGTTCGTTATGCCATGAGTAGGTAATATTGGAACCAATGATGTTTTTCTCGGGAATACGTGCCTTGGTGTCTTTTGCACCGTAGGCCTCCCATGAAAGGTAGAACCAGTGTACCCACTGATAGCTTGCACTGAGGTAAAGGTGGGAGGTGGTAGGAATAATATTTGAGAATGCTTTTCCTGCATCATAGCGGATTTCTGCATTTCCAAACAACCAAGGACGATTAGGAACTCGATTGTTGTAAGTCACAGATACTTTGCCGTTCTCCAGATACTTGTATCGGTCGCGGGCATCTTGCCAACTGATGTTGCCTATTATCTGCAGACGTTTGTCGTAGTCGTAGCGCAGTTCTCCCTCTAGTCCTTTAATGCGTAGGGCGGGCACATTGCCATATTGCATGGTTCCTTCTTTCTCCGTAATCTGAGGTTGTATATAGTTATCTACGTGTCGCAGGAATCCGTTGGCTTCATAGAAAAAAGTATGCGTTCCTGTTTGTATGGTACCGAAGAGGCCAAGGTTGAGGTTGTCGCTCTCTTCTGGTTTCAATGCAAGGTTGGCATAGATGGAAGTACCATTGCCTAATAGTTCACGAGCCAATGGCAGACGTATGCTATGCTCATAGCTAGCTTTAATAGCGAAGGGTTTGAATATCTCGAAGCGGGTGCCAATACCCACTCCCAAGTTGTTTTTTGTACTTGATGTAGCCACCTCGTCGGAGGCGGTGATGAAAGAAAGGTCTGTCTGCTCTACACTCAAGTGGTTGATATAATCCTTCAGAAATAGGGTGTTATGCATTCGCCCACGTAGGAGCATTTGGTTGTAGGCCAGAGCGATAATATGTTTGGCCAAGATGTCGTTGGCAGGTTGGAAGTCTTCTTGAACCTCATCCCATCGGTTATTGCCGGTACGATTAAATAGATAACTCAGGTTTAACCAGTGTTCATCGGTGATGTGATAGTTTAGGTCGGCACGTGCAATAGTCAGTGGCCGTTTGATATGTCGCTGTGAAAAGGCTCTTCCGTTGATCTCGTTGCGTGCACTGGTGGTATAGTCTCCATTCCAATCATATTTTCTGTGGGCTGTGTCTGTTGTGATAGAATGGTCCCAGGTCTGCGAGAACGAGAAATTGGCGTTGAGGCCTTTCAATAGGAAGTCTCGCTTTTGGTAACGAGTACCAATGCCCCACGCCTTCGACTGTTTGTCAGCCATACCGATGACGCGCGTCTGTACCTGTCCTGTCTGCAGTTCTTTATAAGTCTGCTGGTAGGATGTGCTGATAAAGAACTCATCTGCCCACCATTTATCAGTAAAGCCTACTTCCATTTGACCTAATAAAGAATGGTAGCCATCGTGAAAGCGCTTGCGATCCTGTGGCAGGTATTTTCGAACCGTCTCATCCCATAGCTCCACGCCTTTCATCGTATAGTTATTCTTCGAATAATTGACGCCGAGGGTGGGGCGGATGGTCAGTCCGTTCTTGAAGATATATTGTGCGTTGAGGTCGGCTTTATGGGTATGGAAAGAGCCAATGCCATAGGATGCGTCCAAGTAATTGGTCTTCTTTCGATTAGTCACCACATTGATGGCCCCTCCCAATGCATCGCTACTAAGCCATGCAGGTACCACACCTTTATATATCTCAAGATGATCAATCATACTGATGGGCAGGTTGGCTAGTGTGACGCCAGAGCCTTTTGTGTCGAGGGGTACACCATCGATGAAATATCTCACGGCATTGCCGGATAGTCCGTTGATGCTTAAGTCAAAATCTGAGCCCATACCACCTTCTTCACGAATCTTGACGCCTGCGGTATGGTCAATGAGACTATTCAGGTTGTTGATGCTGCCTATCATAGAACGTACGTCAATGGCATTCACGGTCAGGGCACCCTCACGCAGTTGCTGCGTCTTGCTCTTGCCTATAACTGTAACACTCTTGAGCGTCACAGAGTCGCGTACATGTTTCTGGGCACAGACTATCCCTGCGACTAATAGCCACAGCAATACTGCTATCAGAAGTTTTTTACTCTTCACCTTATTTAATAATTACTCTGTTGGGCCTTGCTCCCGAGGCTTTCACGTTGCATTTTGCATAGACTGGCAGGTCTCCTGACTCTCTCCAAAAAGCCTTCCTTCCCGATTTTCTCAGTGGATACCTTAGGCTTTTCATAATGGAGATTACAGTAGCGGGCACTGTTCAGGTCTCTCACCTGATTCCCTCTCTTCCCCTGTGAATCACAGGGAAATCACCAAATCGGGCACAAAGATACAACTTTTTTTATAAACGTGATTGTTTATTCTGAAAAAGTTGTATCTTTGCAACCGCAATGTTGAAAGATATGTTGTCCGCAGGGGTGCGCTTAGCCGCGCTTAATTGGGAACGTTTTCGTAAGTTGAATGTAAAAACAAGTTTACTTGTACATTACTGAGACGAGAAAAGGTCACGTAGTGACCGAGTGTAAATCTCCGACTGTCCCGCAGCTGTGAACTCCATTATGGCTCTTAAGCACATAGATGCCATTGCCCATTTGGGCGAGAAGGCGCTTGAGAGTGGAGGAAAGTCAGAAGACCAGCCCTTTTGCAGGTTAATAAATGCCAATGTGCTCTCGGTGTAAGGGTGCAAGGTGATAATAGTGATGAAAAGAATAGCAACAGTTGGGACACTTCTTTTTAGTGTCTTTTCATGCTTAATGGCACAGCAACCTTTGTTAGGCGATAGCCTGCAAGAGGTAGTAGTGACGGGTACTGGTACTCGTCACCTATTGCGTACGACTCCTGTTCAGACTGAAGTCATTAGCAATAAAATGCTCAAACAATACGGAGGCAGTTCTCTGCAGGATATCCTCGGGGGGCTGTCGGCTTCGTTAGCCTTTAATGAAGGCGATATGGGTTCACAGATGCAGCTGAATGGTTTGGGTAATAACTATATATTAATATTGGTGGATGGTAAACGCCTGCACGGTGATGTGGGAGGTGAGAACGATCTTGGTCTCATTGATCCTCACAACATAGAGCGTATTGAGATTGTTAAGGGCGCCTCAAGTGCTCTATATGGAAGCGATGCTATTGCAGGAGTTATCAATATCATAACCAAGAAGCACGACGAAGCGCTACTATTAGAAAATGTTACGCGTTATGGCAGTTACAATGACATACGTCAGCATAATGGAGTGGGAGTGGCTTTCGGAAAATGGAAAAGTTATACAAACTTCCAGTTCCAACATAGTGATGGCTGGCAAAACACATCCGTTGAATATACGCCTTCATCGGTGGCACCTGTTACAGACTCGCGTAGTATGACGGTGAACAAACACACCAACTGGCAACTTTCCGAGCTGTTGACGTGGAAGTTGTTGCCTCAAGTAGAACTCTATGCTGGTGGAAGTTATTATCAGAAAGGTATTTACCGGCCTAAAGGTAAGTACCCTAAGTATGACGTGAAGACTTTTGACTTGAAATATCGGAATTCGTCGGCTAGCGTGGGAGGTAAATGGACCATCAACAAGAATGACGTGGTAACCCTCGATGTGGATTGGAACCGACATGCATATTATCATGCCTTTACATCAGTCACGTTGGCAGAAGGCTTCGACGAGACAGGAAAGCTAATTCTTGACTTCCCTTATTTCCCTGGGCAAAAACTATTGCAGAGTAATCAGGAACGTACGATGGCTCATCTGAAGGGCGTCTTCTCGCTTCCAGCCGACAATCGGTTGAGCGCAGGTATAGAAGTACGCTACGATTATCTGAAGGCCCCTACAAGTATCGAAGGTTATACGGCTATCGATAATACCGAGGCTTTTTATTTGCAGGATGAATGGAAATGTGCATGGAAAGACGGCAGAATACTGACCCAGTTCGCTGGTGGACTTCGTCTGAACAGAAATGAAGTCTTTGGTTTTCGTGCCACGCCTAAGTTATCTGCAATGTTTGGCGTAGATAACTTGCGTTTACGTGCTTCGTGGAGCCAGGGCTTTAAGACACCGACATTGAAAGAAAGTAATTATCGCTACATACGTGAGATGAATAGCGTCATCATGTATTTGGGAAATCGCAATCTGAAGGCACAGACCAGTAACTATTATTCGTTGAATGCGGAATATACTTTTGGTGGACTCAATATGGCAGTAACCGGCTATCTGAACCGTGTAGACCGTATGATAACGCTTGTCACCATTCCTAATAGTGAGGCGCCTCAGGTCTATCGGCAGCAATATGGCGAGATGCTGAATAAGGTGCGCCGTTATGAGAATATGGATGATGCCCGTACTTGCGGAGTTGATGTAAACCTGCGTTATACGAAAGAAAACTTCACAGCTGGTATTGGATATAGTTACTTAGATACAGATGCCCACGTGTATGATGCAGAACATGACCGGATGCGTCGTGTCGTTCTTGATGGCATGGCCTATCATAAAGCGAATGCTTTTATCACATGGCAGCACCGTTTCTCTCCGTATTATCATTTGGGATTAGGACTTTATGGTCGTATGTCTTCAACTCGTTATTATCAGGTTGATGGTAATGGAAAAGGTTATCAGATATGGCGACTGAATACTTCTCATGGGTTGGGACACTCACGGATGTTTGACTATCTTGTGGAGTGCGGTATAGATAATATATTTAATTATTGTGATACTACTCCCCATGGTCTTCATCTGGGAACCACAACGGCCGGTCGTACTATTTATGCTACATTAAATGTGAAGTTTAGAAAAGGGAAAAAAGTGAAATTTACAGATAATAACATGAAGTCTAATTTTAAATCAAAACAAGATGAAGAAGATTAAGTTTCTGATGATTGCTATGATGGCAATGATGACAGCAACCTCGTTTGTTGCTTGTAGTGATGACGACGATGACACTCTGTCAAACATGGAACGTTATCAGCGTGCTGTAGAGCAGGATGTACGTGCTCAGAAGAAACACAACAAGGCAATCTTGCTTGTAGCCTTTGGTTCAACGTGGCAGCAGGCTTATGACGCATTTGACAAAACACGTGAGGAGTATGCAGAAGCGTTTAAGGACTATGACGTATACCTTTCGTTCTCTTCTGCTATTTGCATCAATCGTGCAATGGCTGCCGAGAATACTGATGCTCGTTCATTCTACGAGCCTAAGTATTGGCTGGAGGCCTTTGGTCGTGTGCAGTATAGCGAGATCATTGTTCAGTCTATGCAGGTGATTCCTGGTGAGGAGTTCAGTCGTGTGGTAAATGCGATGAAGGACTTTGGTAACAATGTTAATGGTGACCTTGACGACGAGTATCTTTCTAAGGTGACCTTGAAATTGGGTATGCCTCTGATGTATACCGAGGACGATGCCAAGGCTCTTGCTGTTGAACTTGATAACAACTTCCATTCTTTTGCAGAGAGAGGTGCTATGCTGTTTATGGGTCATGGTAACCCTGATGAGTATGATACGTATAAGGCAAATGTCCGTTATGAGCAGTTGGAGAAGGCGCTGCAGGAATTGCCAAACAAGGCTTATGCAAAGAACTATTTCGTAGGAACTGTTGATATGGCAGACAACTTTAAGGTTCAGGTACGTGAGCGTATGCAGAATAGTGGAATCGTTGATGGCTTTGTTTACTGTGCTCCTCTGATGTCAATTGCTGGTGACCATGCTCACAACGATATGGCTGATGAAGAAATGGTTCCTACCAAGATGGTTAATAATAGAGAAGTCGAAATTACTAACTTTAATGACTTTGAAGTAGCAGAGAATGGTGAAGTAGAGGATTGCAGTTGGCGTGTTTACTTCGGCATTGAAGGTTCTGGCTATCAGATTGACGAATCTGCCTATAAGGACAATGGTGAGGGTGCATTGGTAAAAGGATTGTTAGAGTATAAGAACATCCGTGATATTTATATAAATCATACCAACGCAGCTGAGAAAGTAGATTTCTATCATTCTATGTATCCAGAGGACTAATAAACAAGAAAAAAACGGTTCGGAAATATTTCTGAACCGTTTTTTCTTTTATAGTTATAAAACCTTAGTTCCTTTTTTAAATGCTGTAGATGTAGCCTTTTGACATCAAAGCGTTGGCCTCGTTCCAATTGCTAACTACAGTGTTCACAATTTTTTTAATTAACTTTTTCATCTTTGTTATCCTTTCTTTTCTTTAATTTCTTGTCCGACCCCTTGCCGGACTACATGTACTTGTTATCCTTTATCGAGTGCAAAGGTAGTACTTTTAGTTCATATGACCAAGCTCTTCTATAGTTATAAGTGGAAAAGGAGCATTATAGTGACCTATGTCAAGAGCGCATTTTTCCAGACGGAATATTTGGAACGTAAGTTTATTTTTCTTATCTTTGCCCCTAGAATGAAACAGATTTATACGAAGACCGGCGATTGTGGTCAGACTTCGCTTCGTGGTGGCATGCGTGTGGATAAGGATGATATCCGCATTGAAACGAATGGGGAGATTGACCATTTGAATGCACTACTTGGCGTGGTGCGAGGAAGTGTCAGTGTCCCTTTGTTACGACAAGTGCAGCAGGAGCTAATGATTGTAATGAGTCATGTGGCTACACCTGAAGGTTGCGAGAATCCGAGGGAACTGCATGTGTCAGCATTGACGGTAGACATGGAGCGTGCTATTGATAAGTTGGCGGAAGGAAGAACGCTGGGCTTTGTGTTACCTGGTGATAATCAAGAAACAGCCATCTTGCATGTGGCACGCACGCAGTGCCGATTGGTAGAGCGACGATTATGGACTCTTAATAGGGAGTATCATGTGAATCCCGAAATAATGAAGTTCATAAATCGCCTGTCAGACTATTTATTTGCTCTTTCACTATGATTCAAGGTCACGGAGACGATTCTTTTCGTTATGAGGATATTCGGATGAACTTCAGTTCGAATATTTATGCCCATGCCGACTTGGGAGGCCTAAAGCCTTTCTTAGCTATGCGAATGGACGTTATCGCTCAATATCCAGAGCCTGACGCTACATCTTTGGCAGCTGTTATAGCAGAGAAGAATGCTATTCCCCATGATTCGGTATTGGTAACCAATGGTGCAGTGGAAGCTATTTATTTAGTGGCACAGATGTTGGCAGGCGAGGGGATACATCATTATATGGTCAGCCAACCTACTTTCAGTGAATATGAGGACGCTTGTCGTATGTTTGGAATGGAAAAGGGGATGGGTGGTGCTTGTTGGATCTGCAATCCCAATAATCCTACTGGTACTGTAACCAAACGTTTGCCATTGGAAACATATAAGATAGTTGTGGTAGATCAGTCGTATGAGGATTTGACAAGTGCACAACTGATGACAGCTGCTGAGGCTGTGAAAGAAAGAAATGTTATTCAAATACATTCGCTAACTAAAACCTATGCCGTTCCAGGATTGCGTGTGGGCTATATCATAGCCAATGAAGAACTTATCGGCAGATTGCGTCGCTGGCAGCGCCCGTGGACGGTAAACGCGCTGGCTGTGGAGGCAGGGAAATGGTTGGTGGAAAATGATATAAAGGTGGTTCCCAATTTGCAAGCTTATCTTGAGGAAGCACAAAGACTGAACCGCAGATTGAATCAATTGCCGATGGTGCAGGCATTACCCACAGAGACCAACTTTATGCTGGCGCGTATAGAGAATGTTACTGCTGCTGAGTTAAAGGAGTATTTGGCGTGTGAGCATCACATGTTGATTCGTGACGCTTCAAACTTTCCTGGGCTGAATGAGCATTATTTCCGTGTTTCAGCACAAAAACCAGAAGAAAATGATGCATTAGTGGAGGCAATAGCCTCATTTCGTCAATAGCTGACAAGCATACTCGATAAGTGTGTCGTAGCCTTTTGCTACGTCGGCATCAGTAAGTTGTACGTTGTAGTCTGGGGCTATGCCAAATTCACACGACTGCTGGTTGGCATCGTACATGGGTACGGCCGAGAAACGAACGGTCCATCCATTGGGAAGACTGCTACTGAAAGGCATTCCTGCACCGCCTCCAGTATGGTCGCCTACAATGGTTGCATTTGGCATTTGTTTCATATACATGACAAACTCATTGGCTGCGCTGAACACATGACGATTGGTTAGAATGATAACAGGCTTCTGCCAACGTATTTTATTTGAGGGCTCTATATAGCGTGCCTCCATTTTTGAGAAAGCATTGCGAGCGGGGCCTGTCTTGTGCTGATAATAACCCACAAGCGTTTTCTCGTTGCAGAAACGCGCAGCCAGTTTTTCTGCATTGGTCAGATTGCCACCTCCGTTATTGCGAATGTCGATAATCAGACCGCGACAGAGCATAAAATCCATAAGAACCTCGTCGAGGTTGCCTTCGCCAAATGCATCGAGAAAACTTTCATAACGTATATACCCAACATTACAGTCAAGAAGACAATAGTCCAGTCCTGAGGCAATCTTATAATCTGTGCCCATATATCGACGAATGATGGAGTCGTTGTAGTTGGCTGGGTAGTCCTCGTACCACGACCAGTAGCGACCGTAGTTGAAGGCGGCAGTGAGGTTGACATGACCATCACGTAATTCGCTAAGCATATCTGTGAGTACCTCGAAGAGTTGTTTACTAGTCATCGAGTCATCTAGACGTGCTTCATATTTTCCTTTTACAGCATCCCAGTCCAGTCCGTATTGTTGTTGCTTGTACTCAAAGAAACAATAGTGTTCATCGAGAATCTTCCATAGAGCCTCAAAGTTTCCTTGTGGAGAATCTTCGAATTGCTCCTCATCGACACAAGCGCTGAAAAGTGGAAGCAGGCAAAATATATAAAATAGTCTTCTCATTGTTTCGTTCAATTAGAAATTCTTGATGACACCCACTAAGAGTCGATTGGACCATACGTGCTGTTTCAAGTGGTTTACCTTCAGCTGTTGATAATCGCCAAGATAACCAAGCGAAAGCATGGTGGTGCGACCAATAGGGTATGCCACCGTAAATTGATGGCGGAACCAAGGGGCCGAAATGAATGTTGTGGGTACGATGTTATGATCGTAGTTTCCCAGCGAGAACATCTCGTAGTATGATTGACCATAGTTTGGACTGAAGGCTACACCAGCCAAAGGCAAGTTTAACTCGTAGCGTAACAGTGCATCATGTTTCCATAGAGGGAATGTATAGCTGGCTATGCCAGTAGGCATGAACTGTAGTGAAGCGCGTGCTTGTGCTGGGTTGTTGGAATTAGTGGTGTTGTAGATAAACCCCAGTCCGGCATTTATCATGCCGCCTGCTTGTAGATTTAGGCGGTTACCCGCAAGCTGCCATTGGTAAAGGCGTCCCCAAAGGAAGTTGAAGGCTCCCTCTATCTCGCTTTTGTCACCAGAACGGTCTTTCGTTGTGGAAAGGTTCATCTGACTATGCATCAGCGTGCTCCAATGTGAAGCAGGTTTCTTTCTTTCTGAAGAAATGAGAATGGTAAGTCCGTCGCCCTCGAATTTCTCTTGTGAAAGATAGGTGTCTAGAATGTTAGTCTGGCCATATCCCACCTGTTGGAAACGCGTAATACGCACAGGTTCCTGTCCGTGGGCTGTGAAGCCAACAGACAGGAACCAGCATAGGGTCGCCATCAAGTGGAACTTGTTACTCATCGTCGAAAAGTCTTAATTGACCAGTCATCTCATCGATAATCTGTTGTTGGCTCTTGCCAGCGTCAGGGTCATAGGTAACCTCCTCCTGCCCCTCCGAAGGATGGGTGCGCCTATCGGACATGGAGTCCGTCAGATCCTCCTCCCCCTCGGGGAGGTCGGGAGAGGTCTCCGGGAATCTTGTGGGTTCCAGTTCCACGATGCTTTCTATTTGGTAAGTGCTGAGTCGCTTACCCTTTGCTTTGAAACCTTTTACGGTAATAAACTGCTCTGCGTCAATCTCCTCTGAACCGCGGAATTCATCGGCACCTCCATAAGTTACCTTGATAAGTGGATACACCTGGTCGCTGAGCAGAATGAGTTTCGATGCGGTATTCTCGCCCAAATAGTTCTGTTTGCGCTTGGTAGCCTCCATCAGGAAACGCTTCAGGTATGGATAGCCTTGGTTGTCGGCATCGAAGAGAACGGCTGTCCACACTTTCTCGGGCTGGAACTTCTCGATACGAAGAATGTTTTCTTCGTAGTGGTTGTTGGCATCAAAGTTTGTGAGGTAGAAATCTCCGTTGTTGAGGATGACCAGAATCTGGTCGTCATCAAAGAATTCTCCCAATAACGTTCCGTGCTCATCGTAGTTCAGACGATTGACATCGGGGTCGAACCAAACCTTTCGACCACCCAGTGTTGAGTGTCCTTGCGACTTTAGTGTAATACGGTGAACAGGCTTCTTGGTCAGAAGGTTACCCTTGGAGGCGCGTCCCTTAATGAGGACTTCGGCAAAAGAACGCTCGAGGAAGATGCTCATGCGTGCGTTCTTGGCCTGCACAGAGGCGTCGAGCGTCACTTTGATAACTTCTGCTTCACCATTGGGGTTCGCCGTGAAGTACATGATTTTCGAACCGGCAGTGCCTTGCGTCAGGTCGTATTCGCGATCGCGTGTGATGCCTGTGATATTGAAACGCTTGATATAGCAGGGACCGGAGCGTCCATCGCGATATACTACATTATATATGGTGCGCTTGTCGTTCTTCTTGAAAACGTCAAGCCATAATACATTCTTGCCTACGAATAGCTTCTCAGCAACACGTACCACCTTGTATTTACCGTCCTTGTAGAACAGGATAATATCATCGATATCAGAACAGTTGCACACAAACTCATCTTTCTTCAGACCGGTACCGATGAAACCTTCGCTACGATTGATGTAGAGCTTCTGGTTGGCTTCAGCAACCTTTGATGCTTCAATGGTGTCGAAGTTGCGTATCTCTGTCAGACGTGGGTGGCTCTTGCCATATTTGTCTTTTAAGAACTGGAACCAAGCAGCCGTTACCTCTACAAGGTTTGCCAGGTCACGGTCTATCTCATCTATCTCGGCCTTGATGCGTGCCATCAGTTCGTCGGCCTTCTCCTTATTGAACTTTAGAATGCGCTGCATCTTGATTTCCAAAAGGCGCAAGATATCGTCTTTCGTCACCTCACGCACCATTTGTGGATAGTAGGGTGTCAGTCGGTTGTCGATGTGCTCACATACCTTGTCCACATTGGGCGCCTCCTCAAACTTCTTGTCCTTATAAATGCGCTCCTCAATGAATATTTTCTCCAACGAACAGAAATGCAGCTGTTCCAGCAACTCGTTCTTGCGAATCTCTAATTCCTGACGAATCAAATCCTTGGTACGCTCTGCACTATGGGTGAGCACATCGCTCACTGTGAGGAACTGCGGCTTCTCGTCTTTGATGACGCAACAGTTTGGAGAGATGTTGATTTCACAATCCGTAAAAGCATAGAGAGCATCGATCGTCTTATCGCTCGACACACCTGGTGCCAAGTGCACCTGAATCTCTACCTCTGCAGATGTCAGGTCGGTCACGTTGCGTGCCTTAATCTTACCTTTCTCTATCGCCTTTGTAATGCTTTCAATGAGCGTTGATACAGTCTTTGAATAGGGTAGCTCACGAATGACCAGTGTCTTTTGGTCAAGCTTTTCTATCTTGGCGCGTACTTTCACTACGCCGCCACGCTGACCGTCATTGTACTTCGATACGTCAATACTACCGCCTGTCTGGAAGTCGGGGTAGAGGTGGAACTCCTCGCCATGCAGATAGCTGATGGCAGCATCGCAAATCTCGCAGAAGTTGTGAGGTAGGATCTTGGACGACAAACCTACGGCAATACCTTCTGCACCTTGCGATAACAGCAAGGGAAATTTCACGGGCAGCGTGATAGGCTCCTTGTTTCGGCCATCGTATGACAACTGCCATTCAGTGGTCTTGGGATTAAAGACGGTATCGAGGGCAAACTTTGAAAGACGTGCTTCTATGTAACGGGGAGCTGCTGCACGGTCACCTGTGAGGATGTTACCCCAGTTTCCTTGTGTATCTACCAACAGGTCCTTCTGTCCCAACTGTACCAATGCATCGCCAATGGATGCGTCGCCGTGAGGGTGGAACTGCATGGTATGTCCCACAATGTTGGCCACTTTGTTGTAGCGTCCGTCATCCATACGCTTCATGGAGTGCAGGATGCGTCGCTGTACGGGCTTCAAACCATCTTCAATGTGAGGCACGGCACGTTCCAGAATCACGTATGAAGCATAGTCCAAGAACCAGTTCTGGTACATTCCGCTCAGATGGTGTACCACAGAAGCGTCGAAACGGTTCACTGGCTTGTAGTCTGAATGGGAGTTCTCAGAACTGTCTGTGTATTCCGAATTTTCAGAATTGTCTGAAAACTCAGAGTTCTTCGATTTCTTCAATTCGTCTTTTATTTCGTCGTCCATTTACTTAGTTGTTTTTCAGTTTGTCTGCAAAATTACAAAAAAAATGCAATAAATGTCACTGTTTAACTCCCTTTAACTCCATATTCTCTTTATAACTCCTTAAAAAGTTGTAACTTTGCAGGCAAATTTCTAGAAATTATAATTTTTATTATGGCACAAGAAGACGTTTTTAAAAAGATTGTATCGCACTGTAAGGAATATGGTTTCGTTTTCCCTTCTAGCGATATCTACGACGGACTGGGCGCTGTTTATGACTATGGACAGAACGGCGTGGAGTTGAAGAACAACATTAAACAGTACTGGTGGAAGTCAATGGTTCTGCTTCATGAGAACATTGTAGGTATTGACTCTGCAATCTTTATGCACCCCACCATTTGGAAGGCCTCTGGCCACGTGGATGCTTTCAACGACCCCCTCATCGACAACCGCGACAGTAAGAAGCGCTATCGTGCTGACGTGCTGATTGAGGACCAGATTGCCAAATACGACGAGAAGATTCAGAAAGAGGTTGAAAAGGCTCGCAAGCGCTTTGGTGACTCTTTCGATGAAGCTAAATATATGGAGACCAGCGAGCGCGTGAAGGAAGCTAAGGAGAAGCGCGACGCTCTGCATGCCCGCTATGCCGCTGCTATGCAGGGTCCTGATCTGGAGGCTTTGAAGCAGATTATCCTCGATGAGGAGATTGTTGATCCTATTAGCGGAACCAAGAACTGGACCGACGTACGTCAGTTCAACCTCATGTTCTCTACAGAGATGGGTGCTTCTGCCGATGGTTCAATGAAGGTTTATCTGCGTCCTGAGACTGCTCAGGGTATCTTCGTGAACTACCTGAACGTACAGAAGACCGGTCGTATGAAGATTCCTTTCGGTATCGCTCAGATTGGTAAGGCTTTCCGTAATGAGATCGTAGCTCGCCAGTTTATTTTCCGTATGCGTGAGTTCGAGCAGATGGAGATGCAGTTCTTCGTGGCTCCTGGCACTGAGCTTGAGTGGTTCCCCAAGTGGAAGCAGACCCGTATGGCTTGGCACCAGGCTCTGGGCTTCGGCGTAGAGAACTATCGTTTCCACGACCACGACAAGCTGGCTCACTATGCTAACGCTGCTACCGATATCGAGTTCAAGATGCCATTCGGCTTCAAGGAGGTAGAGGGTATCCACTCTCGTACTAACTTCGACCTCTCTCAGCATGAGAAGTTCTCTGGCAAGAGCATCAAGTACTTCGATCCTCAGACAAACGAGAGCTATACTCCGTATGTGATCGAGACCTCTATCGGTGTTGACCGTATGTTCCTTTCTATCATGTGTCACGCTTACTGCGAGGAGAAACTCGAGAACGGCGAGACTCGCGTTGTGCTGAAGTTGCCCGCAGCTCTGGCTCCTGTGAAGTTGGCTGTCATGCCTTTGGTGAAGAAGGATGGACTGCCCGAGAAGGCTCGTGAGATTATCAACGACCTGAAGTTCCACTTCAACTGTCAGTACGACGAGAAGGATTCTATCGGTAAGCGCTATCGTCGTCAGGATGCTATTGGTACTCCTTATTGTGTGACCGTAGACCACGACACATTGAATGACGGTTGTGTAACTCTGCGTTTCCGCGACACTATGGAGCAGGAGCGTGTGAAGATCAGCGACCTCGCTTCTATCATCGAGGATAAGGTTAGCATTGCAAGTCTCCTTAAGAAACTTCAATAAATGAAATTTAAACTCTTTTTCTTCGTCTGTCTTTCATTGTTGGGCTTCAGCTCATGCAGCGAAAATCTTGATGAAGACAATGAATATGAAAACTGGCAGGCGAAGAACGCTGTGTTCTTCGCTTCGCTAGAAGACTCGTTGGCTGCTAAGCCCAATGAGTGGAAGAAGCTGAAAAACTGGTCACTTCGTGAAGATACCATAACGGCTTCCACCGATTATATCTATGCGCACGTGATTCCTTCTGGTCTGGAAACTGGTGAAACCACAAGTCCTTACTATACCGACTCAGTACGTGTGATGTATCAGGGACGCCTCATTCCATCGCCTTCCTATTCTGAAGGCTATGTGTTTGATAGTGGTTCTGTCTATGGTAAGTTTACGCCTGTTACAGGCTCTACTGTCAAGTTTCTGGTGTCAGGACTTACCGATGGCTTTGCTACAGCTTTGCAACACATGCATCGTGGTGACTACTGGCGCATCTATGTACCCTCTGAGTTGGGCTATGGTGTCTATGGTACTACAGGTGTTCCTGGCTATAGTGTCCTGGTGTTCGACCTGATGCTTGTTGACTTTAGTCCGGCAGGAGAGACAATGCCTGTGTGGTACTAATCAGAATGCAGATACATCTATAGTATCAGAACTCAAGTATTCATCATAGAGAAGTGCCATCTTGCGAACGAGCAAGGTGGCACTTCTTTGTTTTTATTCTTTTGGGATTTTATTTGAATAGTTCTATCACATCCTTTATGATAGGCTTTTCCTGGTAGTTTCTGTCGAAGAACAGAGGATAGTTGGATCGTCCTTTCACGGGGAAGCCGTTGAGCCACGACACACCATCGTTCACGCCCCAGAAGGTGATACGTGATATTTGGTCACGATGCTTGTGGTATAGTTTGAAAAAGTCCATCCAGCGATCGTGAATTTTCTGCTGCATCTCTTCTGGAATGCCTTTGGTGTAGGGGTTTAGCGCGTCATTTCCCTCAAAGTTTTGACTAATCTCTGCTCCGCGGAAGTGATAGGGCGATGGCAGTACGTCGAGGTCCAGTTCTGTTATCATCACCTTTAAGCCAGTCTGTGCATAAGCCTCCAGACTTTTCTCATATTCTTCCATATTGGGCGCGTCGTTGCCCATGCCATGATGACTCTGCATGCCGATGGCGTCAATGCGTAGTCCTTTGGCTTGCAGGTTGTGAATCAGGCGTACATAGGTTGCTCTCTTTCCTGGGCTCCACATGCCGTAATCGTTCAGGTAAAGCTCTGCATCGGGATCTGCCTCATGAGCCGTTCGGAAAGCCAACTCAATGAAATCCTCGCCCATAATATTATAAAGAGGTGAGCGGCGCATCTGTCCGTCCCATTCCACTATCTCGTTGCACACGTCCCATCCGTGCACCTTTCCTTTGAAGTGCTTCACTACTGTCGAGATATGGTTCTTGATGCGCTTAGCCAGCAACTCGCGCGAAGCAGGTTTTCCCTCGCTGTCCGTGAAGAACCACGTAGGCGTTTGGGCGTGCCATACCAAGCAGTGGCCTATGATTGTGAGATGGTTCTTCTGGCAGAAGTCAATAAACTTATCTGCTTCGCTGAAATTGAATACACCCTCTTTCGGTTGTAGCGACTCCACTTTCATGCAGTTTTCTGCTACCGCGCTGTTGAAATGCTTCTTCACAATTTTCACTGAGGCTTTGTCCTGTCCGTTCACCGTCCGCTGATTCAGTGCCACGCCCATCAGGAAATGCTTGCCCAACACATCCTTCATTCCTTTCTGCGCATGGGCAGAAGGGCACAAAAGGTTCATGATTAGAATTAATCCAAAGATACTTTTCTTCATTGTTCTATTAGTTTTTTCGCCGACAAAGATACGAAAATATTTTGGAATAGCTAAAGAAAAGGTGATTGTTAGCTAAACAAAAGTAATGATACAATCGTGTGATAGTAGAGGTTTTGTGATGCAATAGAGGCGCTTTTTGCTTTGCCGACCTAGGTCGGCAGATGTGCTGACGTAGGTCGGTAATACTGCTGACCAAGGTCGGCAAAGAGAAAATGATAGCTATTGGATGATATTATTTGGTATATTGGAAAAAAGAATTTATCTTTGCAGATGATAACAGAAAACAAATAAACGGAAATGAAAGCAAGACTATTTTCTTTGTTCGTTGGACTACTGGCGATGGGGCAGGTTGTACTGGCCCAGGACAAGACGTACAAGATGCACATCAAATTGAAGGACGGGTCAACTTATACGGTGAAGACAAAGGATGTGAAGGAGGTGCTCTTCACGGCTTCGCAACCTTATGACCCCTCAGATCCTGTTAAGGCTGATGTGGATTCCATTCATGCGCCGAAAGAGGGTGGGACATATCAAGTTCACATCACAAGTAGTGTACCTCTGTCAACGGAGAGTGGAGGAGCCAGCAATACAGAGATAGATAATATCTATAATCGCTTCTTCAACCTTTCATCGGTGAATCTGACACGCACCTACGAAGGAGGCATGCTGACCATCAAGGTGAACCCTGCCACAAGCAGGACGGTTGGTACCAGAAAGGTTTTTCTATATGACGACGAAGGTACGGAAGCTTTCTCTATTCCCGTCTCTCAGGATGGAGACCCTACAGCTTCGTTACTCAGTGATGTTGGCAAGAACTACCTGTCGGCTATAGAGACATGCGTAGCGTCGAGTCATGCTTACTATAGGGCTGCCGATGTGAGCTATACAGGACTTTGGCAGGCTACCAATGTTCAGGCACCCTTGCTCGCAAACAACTATGTGGTCCATGAACTGTGGAATGCCCATTGGCAAGTGATAGCCCGCAATAGTCCGTTGATTCAGAATAATGTAGTTCCGCTCTTCCCCATGTGTGTAGTACTGAACGCAAAGACGTATTACAACTTGGTGACCTTGTTTGGTGCTGTGCCTTACTACACGGTTATTCGTGAGGATTACATGGACTACCAGCCTAGAATAGCTCAGGAAACGATCTTTAATTCACTCAAAGAACAGTTGGAACAGGTTATCTGCGATGTGGATGAGAAGGTGACAGGCTATACGGACGACCTCGACAAACTGGCGTTCCCCTCGAAGGATGTGGCCCGTGTCATCTTGGCCGACATCTATATGTATGAAGGACGCTATGCGCAAGCCAAGGAACTGTTGACCGCAATCGTGAATGGCGGACGCTATACATTGGTGGACAGGAAAAACAATCTTGAACCAGATTGCGCGGAGATCATCTGGAGTATGCCCACGCCTTCTATAACCAGGGCAAGGGGTTCTCAGGAGATAGGCATCTCTTACTATAATGATAACTTGTGTATTCTGCAGACCTATGGCGATGTGCTCTTGTCGTTGGCAGAGTGTGAGAACAAGTTAGGCAACGACCAGCAGGCAACGACGTATGTGAGTCAGGTTGCAACGACAAAGGGAATCGAGACTACCTCAACAGAAACCATTGCGAAAATTGCAGAAGTGAGGAGCAAGATTCAGACAGATTTCGCAGGCTATTTCGCATTCTTAAAGCGAGTAGGGTTGGCTCAGTCAATGTTGGGACTTGAGGAATACCAACTTCTTTTCCCCATTCCCATGTACGAATTGGATAGAAATCCATATTTAACACAAAACCCTGGTTATTAAGTAAATAGCTAACGCTTCGCAAACTTTTGCAAACTAGAAAATGAAATGCGAACTATTGCAAACGAAAAAGTTTGGTTAGTTCGCTTTTTTCATGTACCTTTGCGACATGAATCAGATGTTGATGATACTCACACAGCGAGAGTTGTTCCTATTAATAATAGGTGCAGTGACCTACATGGCCCTGTTTGTAGTAACATGGCAGAACAGCCGACGCAAGGTGCTCCTACTGCAAGAGCGTTTAGATAAGGTACGCGCCATGCAGGAAGTGGCCGACGTGGAAGCTAACCTCCAGAAGATAGAGGAACTGGAGAAACTGATCTCGAAGTTGGGCTCAGAGAACTCGCTGCTGCGTCTGGAGCTGGAAGAGAAGAAGGCCAAGTTGGACTATGCCAACACCATGGCTCGTATAGAAAACGAAAAGCGCGAGCGAGCCGAGGGCGACATCTTCCATTCGGACATCTATCTGAAGATTCAGCGACTGGTGGCCGAAGGCAAGAACATGAGTGAAGAGGACTGGCAACAGCTGACCATGTTGGTGGATGGCGTCTATACGGGTTTCTCAGAGAAACTCTACAGCCTCTATAAACTATCGGTCTATGACTATCATGTGTGTCTGCTGGTGAAGATACACATCCTGCCCAAGGACATAGCGCAGTTGACATCGCATTCAAAAGAGAGCGTATCGACCAGCAGGAGCCGCCTTTACCAGAAGGTGTTTGGCAAGAAAGGCTCAGCCAAGGATTGGGATGACTTCCTGCTGTCGCTATAATATATTAATGTAGAACCAATTTAAAAGATAGAACTATGATTGATTATCTGTTGGCCAATATGTGGCAATTGTGGGCTGTATTAGCCGTTGTGGGCCTGATACTGGAATTGACATCGGGCGACTTCTTTATCATGTGTATCGCTATTGGTGCGGCTGGAGCTGCCATCACGGCACCGTTTGCTAATATCTATGTGCAATTGGCGGTATTCGGAGTGGTGACATTATTCAGTCTGATCATCGTACGTCCGTTCGTTCTGCGCTATCTTCATAAGAACGAAGACAACCGTGTGAGCAATGCCGATGCATTGCTGGGACGTCAGGGACGCGTAAAAGAGGCTATCAAGGCCAATGGCTTCGGCTATGTGGCTATCGATGGCGACCTGTGGAAAGCTGTGGCTCAGGGCGACGAGGAGATACCTGTTGATACCCGTGTCAAGGTGATAGGTCGTGAGAGCACCATCATTACTGTAGAGAAACTTTAAAAACTATAAACTTTAAAACTTTATAAATTATGGACATTACTCTTTATTTTTTCATTGCCTTGGCCATTGTTGCCATCTTGATTGTGAAGAAAGCGCTGGTAATCATCCCACAGTCTGAAACAAAAATCATTGAGCGACTGGGTCGTTATCATGCCACTCTGGAGGCTGGTGTTAACTTTATTATCCCCTTCATCGACAGTGCGAAGAACATCGTGGTGCTGAATCACGGACGCTATTCTTATTCTTCTACCATCGACCTGCGTGAACAGGTGTACGACTTCCCCTCACAGAATGTGATCACGAAGGATAATATCCAGATGGAAATCAACGCTCTTTTGTATTTCCAGATTGTAGATCCTTTCAAGGCTACCTACGAGATAACCAACCTGCCCAACGCTATTGAGAAGTTGACACAGACCACTCTGCGTAACATCATTGGTGAGTTGGAGTTGGATGAGACGCTGACCTCACGCGATACTATCAATACGAAGTTGCGCCTGGTGCTGGATGACGCTACCGACAAGTGGGGTGTGAAGGTGAATCGTGTAGAGCTGCAGGATATCACTCCTCCTGCTTCAGTATTGAGCGCCATGGAGAAGCAGATGCAGGCAGAACGTAACAAGCGTGCACAGATTCTGACTTCAGAAGGTGAGAAAGCGGCAGAGATTCTTGCTTCAGAGGGTGAGAAGACTGCTATGATCAACCGTGCCGAGGCTGTTAAGCAGCAGGCTATCCTGACTGCAGAAGGTGAGGCTCAGGCTCGTATCCGCAAGGCTGAGGCCGAGGCTCAGGCTATCGAACTGATTACTCAGGCTGTGGGTAAGAGCTCTAATCCTGCTAACTACCTGCTGGCTCAGAAGTATATCCAGATGTTGCAGGAGCTGGCTACGGGCGACAAGACAAAGACTGTCTACCTGCCTTACGAGGCAACCAACCTGATGGGCTCAATCGGTGGCATCAAGGATCTGTTCAAGAGCGAATAATCAATCTGCTTAACATAGTAAAAGGCATCACACTAGTTGTGGTGCCTTTTCTTTTTTCAGATGAAAGCGAAACTTTTTACTTTTTTTCTTTTGTGTAATAGAATAATAGTTGTATATTTGCGACATAATTAAATAAATCTGAAAGCTATGCAGAAGTATGCAGACTACATTCGGAAAATAGAGATAGACTCGCTGTGGAGCGGTAAGAAGCACATTGTGTGGGAACTGGATCCACATGTGAACATCCTGAGCGGTACTAACGGACAGGGTAAGAGTACGATATTGAACAAGGTGGTGAAGGGACTGATTGCTGGCGGTGAGTTTCCCAGTCACATGCTGAAGGGCGTGCGCCTGGACGTGATACCTGATGATGCCAAGTGGATTCGCTACGACATGATCCGCTCGCTCGACTCTAATCTGTCGCAGACATTCTCTGATGCCAATGGCATTGTGCGTCAGACCTTGTCTGCTTTGGCTGGTATGGGTGGCGGTTCGTTGCTCGATATCCAGTTATATAGCCTGCAACGCAAGTATCTGGACTATCAGGTGAATATCGGTAACCGCATCATTGAACAGTTGCAGCAAGGACATGCTGATGCTGCACAGCAGTTGTCGCAGAAGAAGACACGCTTCCAGGATATCGTGGACGAACTCTTTGCCGAAACAGGCAAGAAGATTGTGCGTACTGAAAACGAAATCCGTTTCACGCAGATAGGTGAGATATTGGTTCCTTATCAGCTGTCGAGTGGTGAGAAGCAGATGTTGGCCATCCTGCTCACAGTACTTGTACAGGACAATCAGCCCTATGTGCTCTTTATGGATGAGCCGGAAGTAAGCTTGCACATGGAATGGCAGAAGCGACTGATAGACCTGATACTGGAGCTGAATCCCAACGTGCAGCTTATCATGACCACCCATAGTCCGGCCGTGGTGATGAACGGATGGATGGACAAAGTGACAGAGGTGAGCGATATAACGATCTAGAAAAAACTAGTAGAACTAGTTAAAACTAGTGTAACTAGTAAGACTAGTAAAAACTAGAAACCCCAGGAAGCCTAATATGCCAAGTAGATTAAAGGATAATCTCGATAGCCATTACTTCGAGGCTGCAAATGCCTTGAGGGGTAAGACGGCGCGACGCAGGATAGTGGCCTACGTCGAGAGCTATGACGATATCTATTTTTGGCGTACGGTGCTTAGCAGGTTCGAAGATGAGACCCGTTACTTTGAGGTGATGCTGCCTTCCAAGGGAAACCTGATGAGAGGTAAGAAGTCGGTACTCATGAACTTCATAGGTGATCGCGTTGGACCTGACATGATTGCCTGTGTGGATGCTGATTACGACTATCTGCTACAGGGCGTGACAGAGCAGTCGCGTAGGATATTGAGAAGTCCCTATGTGTTTCAGACCTACGTCTATGCCATCGAGAACTTCCAATGCTATGCGCCTTCACTACACGATGTCTGTGTGGCTGTGACGCTGAACGACCATCGCATCTTCGATTTCCAAGAGTACTATCGCCAATATAGCGAGGCTTGCTTCCCTTTGTTTGTGTGGTCTGTTTGGGCCTATCGCACCGGCAACCATAATAAATTCTCGCTCACGGAGTTTAATCGTGTGGTAGATCCAGGCGGTTTTACGGTTTATCATCCAGAGAACTCGATCGTCAAGGTGCAACGGAAGGTGAGACAGAAAGTGCATGATTTGCAACGACAGTTCCCTGATAACAAGGATACTTACCTGAAAATAAAGAATGACCTGCTGGAACTGGGTGTGACACCCGAGACTACTTATCTGTATATGCAGGGGCATCACCTGTTTGATAACGTGACAGCACCTATTCTTAACAAGGTGTGCAACCTGTTGAGACAGGAACGACAGAACGAGATATACCGTGCAAAAGCGCACAGGACACAGAAGAAAAATGAAATGTCCTGCTACGAGAACTCGCTGCAGGACATTAAGGTGATGCTTAAAAAGAATACTGGTTATCAGCAGTGTGAGCGTTTCCTGCAATTGCAGGAGAACATTGCACACTACATCAATCAGACATAAGTCTCTAGGAACTTCACGTTTCCTTCCACTTTGATCTCTTTCGCTGTAGCAGGAATGAGCACCGTCTCGCCTGCATTCAGGCTGACACTCTTACCGTCTGCTGTCAGCGTACCTTCACCCTTCAGACCGATAAGGATAACGAAGGAGTCGAGCTCGCTGTAGTCGAGCATCATAGGCTCGTCGAGATCATAGACGGCAGTGGTGAAGTAGGGGCACTGTGCTACCTGTTGTGGCACGTTCTTCTCCAACTTATACTCCGTGCGGTAGTTGGGCAGAACGGTATAGTTGATGCTCTCTGCAGCCTCCTTGGTGTGCAGTTCGCGGTAGTTGCCATTCTTGTCCTTACGCTTGAAGTCGTAGATACGGTAGGTTACATCACTGGTCTGCTGAATCTCTGCAATAAAACAACCGGCACCGATGGCATGGATACGACCAGCGGGAATGAAGAATACATCGCCTTCGTTCACTTCGTAACGAGCCAGTGCATCGGTGATGGTATCGTTTTCTACCATCTCCTTATACTGCTCAGGAGTAATCTGCTGTTTCAGTCCGTTGTAGAGCTGAGCACCTTTGTCTGACTCGAGTGCTACCCACATCTCGGTCTTTCCACGTGACTTGCCCTGACGATGAGCAATCTCATCGGTGGGGTGTACCTGTATAGAGAGATCCTGACGAGCATCAATGAACTTGATGAGCAATGGGAACTCGTCGCCAAAGCGTTCGTAGTTCTCCTGTCCCACCAGAGCACCTTTCTGCTCGCGCACCAACTGGTTGAGGCTCTTGCCTTTCTCCGTGCCGTTGGCTACGATGGTTTCGTTGTCCTTTACGCCTGAAATCTCCCAGCTCTCGCCTACGTTCTCAAGGTCTGAGTTCAAATGTTTGAAAGCTGTAATCTTTTCACCTCCCCACAGTGTCTGTTTTAATAGGGGTTCAAACTTAAAAAAATCCATTGTTACTTAGCTATTGTGTTTATAATAAAGTTAGTTCTCTTTCCAGAAGCTTCGCGTGAAGAGCATCAACACGGCAACGATCTCAAGACGTCCTACGAGCATGAGGAACGAGCAGATCCATTTGATGCCTTCGCTTAGGTCGGCCCATGACATCTGCGGGCCTATGTTGGTATCGAGACCTGCGCCTACGTTACTGATAAGGCTCAGTCCGATGGTGACAGCATTGGTGATATCTACACCAGAAGAATATATGATTGTAATGGTGATAAGCAATGCGATGACATAGAGCGTGAAGAAGGCCAGTAGCGTGACAAGCCTGCTTTGCGGAATGCTGGCATTGTTCATCTTCACAGGTAGAACGGCATTGGGATGCAGAATGTGGCGCAGCTCATTGCGTAGCACCTTCAACAGCATCAGCACGCGAATACTCTTGAAACCACCGGTGGTAGAACCCGCACAGGCACCGGTGAACATGAGAAGTCCAAGGATGATCCAAGTGATATGTGGCCATGCACCAGCATCGGTGTTCGATAGTCCTGTGGTGGTGATGAACGAAACGACCTGGAACAGGGCAGAGCGGAAGGCCGGTTCTATGTCGTAGTTCATGTGGGATATGAGCAAATACATAATCCACAGCGTGGTAATGGCAATGGTGAGGGCATAGAATCGAAACTCTGAGTTGCGAACGATGGATCCAAACCTCAACTTGAAGATGCTCATATATAATAATGTGAAATTGATACCTGCCAGGAATTGGAACAAAATGGCAAGATATTCAATCAGGGGAGAAGCAAGGAAAATAGTACCATTATGAGTGGAGAAACCACCTGTGGCTGTCGTTGACATGGAATAGTTGGTGGCGTCAAACCAATCCATTCCGGCTAACCAGAAGCTGACTCCACAGGCAATGGTGAGTAAAACGTAGATGCTCCATATCCATTTCGCGGTAGTAGACAGACGCGGATGCATCTTGGAACGAACAGGACCTGTAGCTTCAGCTGCGAAGACTTTCACACTACCGCCTACTACCTGTGGTAACAGGGCGATGGTAAAGAACACAATTCCCAAACCGCCAATCCATTGCATCAGTGAGCGCCAGAACAAAAGACCATGAGGTAGCGACTCAACATCGTCAATAATGGTTGCTCCTGTGGTTGTAAAGCCCGACATGGTCTCGAAGAACGCATCGGTGATGTGGGTCAGGGAACCATGAATAAGGAAGGGGAACATGCCGTAGAACGAGAACACAATCCACGTCAATGCCACAACGAGGTAAGCCTCGCGACGACCTAATGAGTTTTCCGAGCTACGCCCGAAGAACAGGAATATAAATGCGCTTCCGAAAGTCAGTAAGGCGGAAATCATAAAGGCCATCGTGTCGTCCTCGGCAAATGAGAAAGCCATTGCCAGACAACAGGCCATGAAGAATGCTTCAATGAATAGAAGCGAGCCTATGATTTTCGATATGATGCGGAAGTTTATCATTGATTCTATTTACCAGAGAAGCGACTTCTTGAAATATTTCTCTGCCTTAGCCAACATGTGCTTGTGGCAGAATACCATAACAGAGTCGCCTGCAATAATCTGTGTGTTACCATTTACTAGCATACCTTTGCCCTCGCGCACGAGTCCACCAATGGTGACACCGAAAGGAAGGCCGAGGTCTTTCACCGTGTGGCGTGTCACCTTTGAACCTTCAGAAGCAATAAACTCTGCTACGTCGGCTTCAACCATCATCAGTGAACGCATGTTCCTGACATCGGCTTTCAGCATCATTTGGAAGATATGACTGGCTGCAACGGTCTTCTTGTTGATAATCGTACCAATATCAAGACTCTCAGCCATTGAAACATAGTCAAGGTTCTCGACCATGGCAACAGTCTTCCTGACACCTTGTTTCTTGGCTGCCAGACAAGCCAGGATGTTGGTCTCGGCATTTCCTGTGAGTGCCACGAAGGCTTGTGTGTGCTTGATGCCCTCTTCGCTAAGCAGACTGAGGTCACGACCATCGCCATGAATAACCATTGCATCGGTCTCGCTAAGTAGCTGGTTCAGTCGTTCGCAACGTTCGGCAGAGTACTCGATAATCTTGACGTTCATGTTATCGGGCATGGCTAGAGTTGCTCTGACGGCAGTCTTTCCGCCACCCATGATGATGACGTTGTGCACGTCCTCATAGTGCTCCTTACCCACAATCTTGCGAATATAGGGAATATAATCCTGTGTAGTCATGAAGTAGGCAAGGTCGTAGAGCTGAAGTTCGTCAATACCACCAGGGATGATAGTCTCGTCGCCTCGTTTGATGGCCACGATATGGTAGGGATCGTCAGGTCCGCAAAGGTCTTTCAATGGTTGGTTGAGAATCTCGCAACCCTCGCGCAACTTGATGCCAAGCAGTACTAATGCGCTATCATGCACGTCCCAGCGTTGGCGAACCCACGACATCTTCAGACCATTGATGATATCGCCCGCTGCCAGTACTTCAGGATATACCAGTGAGTCAATGCCAAGGTCTCGGAAGAAAGGCTGGTTCTGCGGATGCAGGTATTCGTAGTTGTCGATGCGTGCCACTGTCTTCTTCGCACCTAAGGCGTGAGCCAGCATGCAGGCATTGATGTTACGACTCTCGTAGCGGGTAACTCCAACAAACAGGTCGGCACTTCCCACACCTGCATCTTTCAATGCCTTGATGCTGGTGGGCGAGGCGCAGACAGCCATGATGTCGTAGGTGGAGTCGATGCCTCCCAGGCGTTCTTCATCATCGTCGATGAGAACGCAATCGTGATTCTCTGTAGAGAGCAAGCGTGAGAGGTGCTTGCCTACGGCTCCTGCTCCAGCAATGACTACTTTCATTTCAATATTTCTTTCTTAATACTTTCGTTGTCGATGCCCACGATCTCACGAAGCTGTTGAATAGTTCCGTGCTCCACAAACGTATCAGGGAGTCCCATGCGAGTAATCTGCGGCGTGTATCCGTGGTCGCTCATCCATTCCAGAACGGCACTTCCCAGTCCGCCATTGCGCACACCATCCTCAATGGTGATGATACGCTTGAACTTCTGTCCCACTTCGTGAAGTATCTTTTCGTCGAGGGGCTTTAAGAATCGCATGTCGTAATGGGCAACGGATTTTCCTGACAATCCGGAAATGATATCTTCCACATCGTTGCCGATAGGGCCTATGGTCAGTACAGCCACATCATTACCATCGCGCAGTTTGCGACCTGTGCCAATCTCCAATTCCTCAAGAGGACATTCCCAGTCAACGATGACGCCGCGTCCACGAGGGTAGCGAATGGCGAAAGGACCCTTGTCTGGTAGTTGGGCAGTATACATCATCTTGCGCAACTCATGTTCGTTCATGGGTGAACAAATGGTGAGGTTGGGGATAGGACGTAGGAATGCTAAATCAAAGGCGCCGTGATGAGTAGGACCGTCTTCTCCTACAAGTCCGGCACGATCGAGACAAAGCACAACGGGGAGTTTCAGTATGGCAACGTCATGAATCACGTTGTCATAGGCGCGTTGTGCAAAGGCACTATAGATATTACAGAACGGAATCTTACCTTCTTTTGCCATACCTGCAGAGAAGGTTACAGCATGTCCTTCGGCAATACCCACGTCGAACATGCGGTCTGGCAATTCCTTCATGGCGATGTTCATCGAACATCCTGTGGGCATAGCAGGTGTAACACCGATAATCTTATCGTTCTGCTTGGCCAGTTCCAAAAGGGTGTTACCGAAGACATCCTGGAACTTAGGGGGCATGTCTTTGGTGTTGCCAGAGATAATCTCGCCTGTTTCAGGGTCAAACTTACCTGGCGCATGCCATACTGGCTTGTAGTTCTCAGCAGGTGCATAGCCATGACCTTTCTTCGTGTGAAGATGCAACAGCTTAGGACCTTTCATGTCTTTCAGCTGGCGCAGGATGCGTACCAACTCCTTAACGTTGTGTCCGTCGAAAGGACCAAAGTAGCGTATGTTCATGCCTTCGAAGATGTTCTGCTGTTCAGAGATGACACTCTTCAGGGCATTCGACAAACGGATGAGTCCTTGTTTACGCGCTTCGCTAAGCAAGCCATTGCTGGCCAGCCAACGTGCAGCCTTGAAACGGAAGGCATTATAGGTCTCGTTGGTGCTGAGGCTCAACAGGTATTCCTTCATGCCACCGACGGAACGGTCGATGGACATGTCGTTATCGTTGAGGATAATGAGCAGGTCGTTGGGGATGGAGGAGACATTGTTCAGTCCTTCAAAAGCCAAGCCGCCGCTCATGGCACCGTCGCCAATGACAGCTACCACGTGACGATTGTTTTGTGAAGCCACTGCCATACCAAGGGCTGCGGAAATAGAATTGGATGCATGACCACAGATGAAGGAGTCGTATTCACTCTCTTCAGGAGAGGGGAAAGGCTTGATGCCTCCTAATTTGCGATTTGTTGAGAATTGGTCGCGTCGGCCAGTCAAAATCTTATGACCATAAGCTTGGTGACCAACGTCCCAGACAATGCGATCATCGGGTGTGTTATATACATAATGTAGTGCCACCGTTAGTTCCACTACTCCCAAGCTGGAAGCCAAATGGCCAGGGTTCACTGAGAGCTCATTAACAATATCCTGGCGCAGCTCTGAACAGAGTTGTGGCAGTTTATCGGGAGCGAGTGAGCGCAACTGACGGGGATTGTCTATTGTGCTTAGTATTTCAAGTTTTTTTTGTTCCACGATTTAAGAGTAATCCTTTTATGCTGCAAAGTTACAAACATTCAGTCATATTTCAAAACGAAAGGTGTTTTTTTTTCATTTTGTCATGATAAAAAGTAATGAATATTCTTGGAGGGTTCGTAAATATTTCCTAAATTTGCAGGCAGTTTAAGCTAACCTGAAATTTAAGGCATGAAGTACATTTCGCTGCCAACGGAAGAAGACAGACGTTTGTCGTTCTACCTAGCGATGGAAGAATATGTGGCTCGTCATTTCAAAGATGACGACCTGTTCTTTATGTGGCGTGTGGCACCAAGTGTTATCTTCGGACGAAACCAGGTGATGGAGAACGAGGTGAATGTGGACTATTGCCGAAAGCACCATATTCATATCTATAGACGTAAGAGTGGGGGCGGATGCGTGTATGCTGATCGTGACAACCTGATGCTGTCGTTTATTACATCGGGTGACAATGTGGCTTTCAACTATAACCGTTTCATGGGTATGATACTGCTGGTGCTCAGAAAACTGGGCATTGAGGCAACAAGTACTCAGCACAACGATGTGATGATAGGTGATAGGAAAGTGAGTGGAACAGCTTTCTATCAACTGCCTGGGCGCTGCATTGCTCATGCCACGTTGCTCTACGATACAAACATGGAACACATGCTTCATGCCATCACACCAAGCACAGAGAAACTGCAGAAAAAGGGCATTGAGAGTGTGCGTCAGCGCATCACCTTATTGAAAAGCTACACTTCTCTCACAGAAAAGCAGCTGTTTTCTTTCATTAAAGTGGCACTTTGCGATGAGGAAAGTTGCCTTTTACCTGAGGACATACGTGAGATAGAGCGTATAGAGGAGGGCTACCTACGAGAAGAGTTTATCAATAGAATATTATAACAACTTAACCAATATACTAAAAACCTTAAAGCAATGGCTATAAAACAAGAACGAGAAGAAGAGAATAAAAGGACATGTCTATACGAGCGTCATGTGGAAGCAGGGGCTTTCATGACTCCTTTCGCAGGCTTTATCATGCCCATTCATTACAAGGATATTCAGTTCGAACATAAAGCCGTTCGTCATCAATGTGGCCTCTTCGACGTGAGCCACATGGGTGAGGTGACGGTGAAAGGGCGTGAGGCAGAACGCTACGTACAACATATATTCACCAATGATATTGCAGGTGCTCCCATAGGAAAGGTCTTCTATGGCATGATGTGCTATGAGAATGGAGGAACGGTAGATGACCTCTTGGTGTACAAGATGGGCGAGAACGACTTCTTTCTCGTTATCAATGCTGCCAATATAGACAAGGACTGGGCTTGGATACAACAGCAGGCGGAGGGCTTCGATGTGGAACTGACAAATAAGTCTGACTATTATGGTCAGATAGCCTTGCAGGGCCCTGAGGCTGAGGATGTGATGGAACGTGTGTTGAACATACCTTGTAGCGAACTGACGTTCTATACTGTTAAGTCTATAGGTGATGTTATCATCTCTCGTACAGGCTATACTGGCGAGGATGGTTTCGAAGTCTATGCTCCTCATGCCTATATCCAGGAGTGTTGGGACAAACTGATTGCTGCCGGCATTCAGGCTTGTGGACTGGGATGTCGCGATACGCTCCGCTTCGAAGTGGGACTTCCTCTTTATGGCGACGAACTGTCGGAGGAGATCTCGCCTGTCATGGCAGGACTAACCATGTTCGTTAAGTTTGAGAAACCAGAGTTTATCGGACGTGAGGCACTCTTGAAACAAAAGACCGAGGGCGTAGCAAAGAAACTGGTGGGCATCGAACTGAAAGACAAGGCGATTCCTCGTCATGGCTATCCCGTGTTGAAGGATGGTGAGACGATTGGTGAGGTGACCACAGGTTATCACTGCATCTCTGTTGACAAGAGCGTATGTATGGCGCTCATTGACAGTCGTTATGCCGCACTGGGTACTGAAGTGGAGATTCAGATACGCAAGAAGACCTTCCCTGGTGTGGTGGTGAAGAAGCGCTTCTTTGAAAAACATTATAAAAAGTAAACCTTAAAAACTATAGAAAAATTATGGCAAAAGTTATTGAAGGACTCTATTATAGCGAGTCACACGAGTATGTAAAAGTAGAAGGTGAGTTTGGTTACATCGGCATCAGCGACTATGCACAGCATGCATTAGGTAACGTGGTCTATGTGGATATGCCCGATGTGGACGACGAAGTGGAGGCTGGCTCCGAGTTTGGTGCTGTGGAAAGTGTAAAGGCAGCCAGCGACCTCATCGCTCCTGTGACTGGCGTTGTTGTTGAGAAGAATGAGGCTCTCGACGATCAACCTGAACTCATTAATCAAGATCCCTATGAGAACTGGATTATCAAGGTAGAACTTTCTGATAAGACAGAACTCGACAACTTGATGGATGCTGCTTCATACGAAGAATTTTGCAAGGAATAAATATGAGCTATAAGTATTTTCCTCATACTGAAACTGATCTCCGTGAGATGATGGAGAAGGTGGGGGTAGGGACACTCGAAGAGCTCTATGCAGAGGTTCCTCAGGGGATTCGCTTCCAAGGCGACTATCAGTTGCCGTCGGAAATGAGTGAACTGGAGGTAAGACAACTTTTCGAACAACTAGGCTCTCAGAACAAACAACTGGTTTGTTTTGCTGGAGCAGGTGTCTACGACCATTATACGCCTTCTGTTATCCCCAACCTGTTGCAGCGCTCAGAGTTCCTGACTAGCTACACGCCTTATCAGGCGGAGATATCTCAAGGCACACTTCATTATATCTTTGAATATCAGTCCATGATGGCAGAGCTGACAGGGATGGATATCTCTAATGCTTCCATGTATGATGGTACAACTGCTACGGCAGAGGCTATGATGATGGCTGTGGCTGCTGGTAAGAAGCAGAACAAGGTGCTTGTCAGCGAGACCATTGATCCCAAGACTCTTGAGGTTCTCAAAACCTATGCTCATTTCCAAGGTATAGAACTCGAGATGGTTCCTGCTAAGGATGGTGTTACTTCAAGAGAGAAACTTGAAGAACAGCTGTCGCAAGGCGGTGTGGCTGGTGTGTTAGTTCAGCAACCTAACTATTATGGCATAGTAGAAGACTATACTGGTTTCGCGGAAATTAGTCATGCTCAGAAGGCACTTTTCATCATGAATAGTGTGATAGCTGATTTGGCTGTGTTGAAGACACCTGGTGAGTGGGGTGCAGATATTGCTGTGGGCGATGGACAGTCGCTGGGCATTCCGATGCAATGGGGTGGTCCTTACGTAGGTTATATGTGCTGCACGGAGAAACTGATTCGTAAGATGCCTGGACGTATTGTTGGAAAGACCATTGATAATCGTGGACAGCGTGCATTCGTGTTGACGCTTCAGGCTCGCGAACAGCACATCCGTCGCCAGAAGGCTACCTCGAACATTTGTTCCAATCAGTCATTAATGGCACTCTTCGTTACCATGTATTGCTCTCTGATGGGTAAACAGGGATTGAAGGAGGCTGCTGAGCTAAGCTATGCAGGTGCCCACTACCTGTGTGACGGGTTGCTGAAGACTGGACATTTCACGTTAGTATACGATCAACCTTTCTTCAATGAATTCGTGGTACGCTACGATGGTGATGCGGATGCTTTGCAGCACCGTCTTTTGGAGAATGGTATCTTTGGCGGAATTCAGGTGGCCAACGACCAACTGATGTTTGCAGTTACGGAGAAGAGAACAAAGGAAGAAATAGATAAACTGATAGAACTGATATGAATAATCGATTATACGGAAACTTGATTTTCGAACTTTCGCAAGAGGGACGTCGTGGCTATTCTCTTCCCAAAAACCGCTTTGGTCATTATGAGATTCCTCAGGAAATGCGTCGCAAGGAGGATGCCGCATTGCCAGAATGTGACGAGATGACGGTGGTGCGACACTATACGAACCTTAGCGCCAATAACTTTGGTGTGGACAACGGGTTCTATCCATTGGGTTCCTGCACTATGAAGTACAATCCGAAGATCAATGAGGAAGTGGCAGCCATGCCGCAGTTCACGGGATTACATCCGTTGCAGCCTGCAGAGACTACTCGTGGCGCTGAGGCTGTCTGTACGTTGTTGTGCAGATCGCTTTGCGAACTCACGGGACTGCATGCTTTCACATTGAAGCCCTATGCTGGTGCTCATGGCGAGCTGACGGGATTGATGGTGATAAGGAAATACCACGAGAGTCGTGGCGATGAAGCTCGTCGGCTGGTTATTGTTCCTGACTCTGCTCATGGAACGAATCCTGCCTCTGCTGCTGTTTGTGGCTTGGAAATCATTGAGGTGAAGTCGCTGGCGGATGGAACTGTCGATGTGGATGCCTTGAAAGAACTGTTGGTGGAACATGGTAATGAGATAGCTGCCATGATGATGACCAATCCTAATACGCTGGGACTCTTTGAGAAACAGATACCTGTGATAGAGAAACTGGTTCATGAGGCAGGTGGACTGATGTACTACGATGGTGCCAACTTGAATCCAATGTTGGGTGCAGCCCGTCCTGGTGATATGGGGTTTGATGTGATGCATATCAATCTGCATAAAACATTCTCCACGCCTCATGGTGGTGGCGGACCTGGTGCTGGACCAGTAGGCGTCCGTAAGGGACTGGAACAGTTCTTTCCTAATGTGTCGCCTTATCATGGAAACTTTGCTGTAGCGATGCGTGCCTATGCTTACATTCTCTCGCTTGGTCGTGAGAACGTGAAGCTGGTGGGGCCGCTTGCTACGCTCAATGCTAACTATATCAAGGAATGCTTGAAGGATGTTTATGAACTGCCCATCGACGGACTTTGCAAGCATGAGTTTGTGTTCGACGGATTGAAGGATAAGTCAACGGGCGTTACTACAATGGACGTTGCCAAGCGTCTCTTGGATTATGGCTATCATGCTCCAACAATCTACTTCCCTCTGCTGTTCCATGAGAGTTTGATGATTGAGCCAACGGAAAATGAGTCGAAAGAAACGATTGATGGCTTTATTGACGTGATGCGCCAGATTGCTGAGGAAGCGAAGACTAATCCGGATTTGGTGAAGTCGGCTCCTCATAACACTCCTATCGGACGTGTCGATGATGTCCTCGCTGCAAAGCATCCTGTAACGACGTATCGTGCAATGTTTCTTAGCCCCCTAAGTTAGGGGGTATAGGGGTCTGAACATGTAAGTGAAATATATGAAAGAAGAAAACGACAAGAAACTGGTGGGTCGTTCAGACCCCCAACTCCCTAGCTTAGGGGGCTTTTGTGACATTCTTATCATCGGCGCGGGTCCTGGTGGTTACCGCGCCGCTGAGTATGCTGCCAAGCAGGGGTTGAAGGTAGTTGTCTTCGAAGGCTCCGAGGTTGGTGGCACATGTTTGAACGTGGGTTGCATACCTACCAAGGCTTATGTTCATTCTTCATCTTTCGAAGAGGCGCGCGAACATATGGCCTCGGTGGTGACGCAACTGCGTCAGGGTGTTGAGGGCATTCTTTCGCATCCAAACATCACACTTATCCGCGAGAAGGCAGTCTTTGGCAAGACTCCCCTCCTTTTGGATGGGTTGGGGGAGGTTCCCATCATCATTGCCACAGGTTCTGAAACCAAATGGCTGCCTATCAAGGGACTCGATGATCCGCGTGTGGTTGATTCAACGGGTCTGCTACAGCTTGAAACTCTCCCCAAACGACTCGCCATCATTGGTGCAGGAGTGATTGGTATGGAGTTCGCCTCTGTGTTCAATCGTTTTGGTTCTGAGGTTACCGTGATTGAGTACCTGAAGGAATGTTTGCCTGCCCTTGATAGCGATATTGCCAAACGTCTGCGTAAGACTTTGGAAAAGCAGGGCGTCACCTTCAAGATGAAGACTGCTGTCGAGAATATCGCAGATATCGATGCCGACGTGGTCCTGATGGCTACAGGAAGAAAACCTCGTACCACAGGTCTTAACCTCGAAGCCCTTGGCGTTACCCTTACCCCTCAAGGAGCCATCCCGGTTGACGACAATTATCAATTATCAATTGTCAATTGTCCATTAAATAGAATCTACGCCATCGGTGATGTAAATGGTAAGCAGATGTTGGCCCATGCTGCAGAGATGCAGGCTGTTCATGTGGTGAACCATATTCTCGGAAAGACGGATGGTATTCGTTTCGACATCATGCCTGCTGCAATCTTTACGACTCCAGAGGCGGCATGTGTAGGTCCAACGGAAGATCAGCTAAAGGAACTTGGTAAGGCTTATGAATGTCGTAAAGCCTTCCATCGTTCGAATGGTAAGGCGATGACCATGAACGAGACGGATGGAATGGTGAAGTTGTTCTCCGAGCCTCATGCTGGTCGTATCTTAGGCTGTCATGCCTTCGGTGCTCATAGTGCCGACATCGTACAGGAAGTCAGTGTCTTGATGTGCAGAGACTGTACCGTAGAACAACTACGTGACATGGTTCATATTCATCCTTCACTCGGTGAAATCCTTCTTTCTGCAGCAGAGCAGTAGTTACACGAAAATAAATTCTGGCCGGATTTTTTTTAATTTTGGCCAGAATTCTTTTAATTTTGGCCATTATTTATTACCTTTGCACGAAAATAGGAAGCAGAATGCAGAAGTCCGACAAGTTCATTAATGCAGTATTGGCGCTATTGGTAGTAGTGCTATTGGGTATTTGTGTAATGAGTGTTGTGAACGAACAGCAATCTGTGAACAAGCGACAACATCAGACGGAACATGGCAGAGATTAAAGACAAAAAGCAGGTGCTTACCATGCGTATAGGACGCGCCACCCTTTCGTTTTCAAAACAGAGTGAAGACGATAGTGTCATCAACGAACCCTTCGTCGTGAAGAGTGGGGTGTCGATGGCTGCCAATCTGCGTGAGGCATTCAAGTCGTCAGAATTGTTGGCCGAGGCCAAAGGGAAAGTCCGTGTGTTGATTGATACGGATGTTCTGATGGTTCCTATCGAACTGTTTGAAGAGGCAACGAAGGAAGAGATGTTCTACCAGGCTTTTCCTTCCAGAAAGCAGGAACTCGTTTACTTCAATGTGCTGCCTGATTTGAATGCTGTGGCTGTGTTCTCGATGAATCGCGACTTGCGACTGGTCATTGATGATCATTTCAGTGATGTGACGTTGTTGGTGGCAATGATGCCAGTATGGCGCCAGCTTCACCAGCGCAGCTATACGGGTCCGCGTCATAAGCTCTATGGCTATTTCCATGAGAAGAGAATGGATGTTTTCAGCTTCCAGCAGAACCGATTCAAATATAGTAATGCATTCGAAGCTTCGCGTCTGAATGACTCGCTCTATTTCCTCTTGTATGTATGGAAACAACTGCAGTTGGCATCTGAGACCGATGAGTTGCATTTGTGTGGTAATGTTCCTGAGGCAGACAAGTTGGTTGCTGAACTCAAGAAGTATGTAAAGAATGTATATTTAGATGAGGATAATAACAGGTAAATACAAGGGACGCCATTTTGAGATACCACGTTCGTTCAAGGCTCGTCCTACAACCGACTTCGCGAAGGAAAATATCTTCAATGTCCTGATACAGTATGTGGACTTTGATGAGGCTACGGCCTTAGACTTGTTTTCCGGTACAGGTAGCATCACATTAGAGCTGCTCTCACGTGGCTGCTCTCAGGTGGTGAGTGTGGAGCTGGACCGTGATCATCATCGGTTTATTACAGACTGTCTGAAGAAACTCGGAACAGAGGCATGTATTCCTTTGCGTGGCGATGTGTTCCGTTTCCTGAAATCTTGTCATCAGCAGTTTGACTTTATCTTTGCGGATCCTCCTTATGCATTGAAAGAGTTGCCAACGATTCCTGATGTTGTTTTCGAAAAGGATCTTTTAAAGCCTGAGGGTATCTTTGTCTTGGAGCATGGTAAGGACTATGATTTCACCAATCATCCTCACTTCGTGGAGCATCGCAGCTATGGAAGCGTGAACTTCTCGTTGTTTAGAGTAGGGGAGAAATAAGTCTTCCGATAGACTCGCCCAAGCGTGCCAGGAAACTTGGATGCATGCGTTTGTGAAGTGTATTCAGAGGAATGGTTTGGGTCTCATCATTCAAAAATACTTGTTTCATACGTTGAGCCACGTCTTTGTCATATATAAACATGTTGGCCTCGAAGTTGTTTTCAAGACTTCTGAAATCTACGTTTGTTGAACCACAGGTAGTAATCCTGTCATCGCATACCATGAATTTGGAATGCAAGAATCCCTTTTCGTAGAGTAATACTTTAACACCTGCGTCAACCATGTCCTTTAGGAAGGAACGGCTGCCCCATTCTACAAGTCTTCCGTCGCAATGTCGTGGCGTCATCAATCTTACGTCCACGCCAGCAGCTGCTGCAGTCTTCAATGCAAAGAGAATGGCATCGGGCGGAAGGAAGTAGGGCGTCTGGATGTAGAGGTATTTCCGCGCTGAGGAGATGATATGCATGTAGCCCTGCATAATTTCCGGATAGGCAGCCAATGGCTCACTGGTGACTGTCTGAACGATGCAATTCACAGGGAGACTATCGCTAACTTCAGGATAGTAACGTTGGTCGCTCAGTAGTGTTCTATCTACGAAATACCAGTCAATCAGGAAAGTGCGTTGCAGAGAGTAGACGCCATTGCCTTCGATACGTAGCATGGTGTCGCGCCAAGGCTGGCGCTTGCGACCTTTGATATAGCGCAGGGCAATGTTCATGCCACCGATATAGCCGATTCTTCCATCAATGACGAATATCTTACGATGATTTCGGTAGTTCACCTTGTTGGCAAATGATGGAATCCTTACTGGCATGAACGGCACCACCTCAATTCCTTCCAGTCGGAGTCGTTCATAAAATTGTGTCTTCACGTTCCAGCACCCCACGTCGTCATACAAGATTTTTACTTTCACACCTTGACGTGACTTATCTATCAGCGCATCGGAGAGTAGATGTCCTAAAGCGTCATCCTCGAAGATATACACATCAATGTGAATATGGTCTTTTGCTGTGGCAATGTCGCGTAAAAGTGAGAGGAAGAATGTATATCCATCCGTAAGGATGTCAATCTTGTTGTGATTGAATGGTAAAGAGAAACTCTGGTTCACGAATAGGTTGATGAGTGGTTTCTCAGGCTCTGGCAACTGTAGGTTCTTTTGTTCCACGAATTCTATCATGGAGCGTTTGGTGAGCTGATCCATGGTGTGGCGACTGGCCATTCGCTCCTTACGTGTGTCTATGCCAAAGAAGAAATATGCCAGTAGTCCGGCTATTGGTATGAAATAGATAACGAGTGCCCAAGCCATCGTCTTCGAGGGTTGACGATTATCCATCAATACATGTATGATGGTGATAATGATAATCGTTTGGTATAGAAGGAATATGATGCTTGAGATGGACATAGGCTACTTTTTTCGTTACTTGATAATGAGGTCGCTGCCCAGGTTCTTGGCTAGGGTGTCGCGCAATTCCTTTATCTTCATATGCTCTTTAAGTAGCTCCATCGTGCGTTCCATGTTTCCTTGCACTTGGTTGAGCTGCTGATTAATTTCTTTCAGCTTGTTCTCCATGATGTCCAAGCGATAGTCCATGATAAGATGAAGTACGCGCTGACGTAGATTCTGCTCATCCTCTTCTAAGGTAAAACGTCCACCTAGCTGATGTCTGTCGATGGCCAATTGGGTCGCCAGCTTGCTTATCTCCAGGTCAGGATGACTACAGAAGTATAGCTCTGATTTGAAGTCAGGATTCTCGCATTGGCTTACGGCCTCCTCCAGAATCTGGTTGTGAAGAGGATTGACGAAAGAAATGCTGTCCTGGCTGAGGTCATAATGAATATATTGTGCCACGGTGAGAGAGATGGTCTGCCCGTCTTCCGTTGCCACATCCTTGTATATGATGTCATTACCGTGGCGTATGATCTCGCGCACCAGCATCAGTTCTATTTGTGAGGCTTGCTCTTGAGAAGTGTGTAGGGTAAGCGGTTGTTCAGCCTCGGGCGTGTTTCTCTCGGCTTTCGCCTCCTCACGTTCCTGCTCCTTCTTTTTCTCCTCTACATTCTTACTGATATTCTTGTTGACCTCATCGAAAAGCGTTTCTTCCTTAATGTTGAGGCGACGTGATAATCTTCTGGCGAATTCATCGCGTAGAAGTTGGTCGGGAATCACAGAGATACTCTTCACAATGCCGCCAATAGCCTCTGAGCGCTTGATGGGGTCTGGCTGATTCTCTACGGTCAGTTGGCTCTTGAAGGTGATGAAGTCTGTTTGATGTTCATTGATATACTTCTTGAGCTCCTCTGTGGAGTGCTTGCGTGCGAAGGAATCAGGGTCGTCCCCGTCAGGCAGGAGAAGTACACGTACCTTCATGCCTTCAGCAAGGAGCATGTCGGTGCCTCGCATGGCAGCATGGATACCAGCCTCGTCACCATCATAGAGCAGCGTGATGTTTTCCGTGAAGCGGTGCAGCATGTGTATCTGATGCTTCGAAAGTGCTGTACCGCTGTTGGCCACCACATTCTCTATGCCAGCCTGATGCATGGCAATAACGTCGGTATATCCTTCAACCATATATACCATCTCTTCCTTGACGATGGCACGCTTGGCTTGATAGAGACCGTATAGTTCACGCTCCTTGTGGTAAATGTCGGAATCCGGAGAGTTGACATACTTCTGAGCCACACCCTTGGTGCGTGAGTCCAGCACGCGTCCGCCAAAGGCTACCACCTTTCCACTGATGTTGAACCAAGGGAAAATGGCGCGTCCGCTATAGCGGTCATATACGCCACGCTCGTTCTCTATGCATAGTCCTGTTTTAACAAGGAATTCTGGTTTGTAGCCTTTCTCCTTTGAAGCTAAAAAGAGCGCATCGCGTTTTTGAGGCGAATAGCCCAATTGGAATTTCTCTATGATGTCATCGCGAATGCCACGACTGCGGAAGTACTGTTTGCCAATAGCCAGCCCGTCAGGATCGTTCAATAGAATATTATGGAAATATTCTTTTGCCCATTCGTTGACAATAAACATTGACTCACGCTCGTTCTGCTCCTGTCTTTCTTCGTCGGTGAGCTCTTTCTCTACAATCTCTATATTGTATTTCTTTGCTAACCAGCGTAAGGCCTCAGGATAGGTAATCTGTTCGTGCTCCATGAGGAAATTGGCTGGCGTTCCGCCTTTTCCACATACGAAGCAGTGACAGATATTCTTCGATGGCGATACCATGAACGACGGGTTACGGTCATCGTGGAAAGGACACAAGCCCTTATAGTTCACACCGCTTTTCTTTAGCGTTACGAACTCTCCAACTACGTCAACGATTCTTGCAGCGTCAACAATTTTTTCAACGGTAGCTCTGTCAATCATGATGCTGCAAAGGTACACTAAAAAAATGAAACCCCCAAATAATTTGGGGGCTTCGTCATTATTTCTTTAAGTATTTTGCTAATTCACTCTTGTTCTGTCGTAATCCTTTTGCCATCGACTGAGCATTCATCTGTGCTCCTAATTTCGAAGCGTGGGTGTGGTCTTTCTTGAAGTAGAGACCTGCCTTGTTCTTGATTTTCTCAATCTTGGCTTTCGCTTTTTCTTTGTCTGCAGGTAGTTTGCTGACAGCGAATTTCTTATCAAGGAAGTCTGCAGAGAGATTGTGCATGTCAACGAATTCCACGCCTGTTTCCTCTGCCACTTCTCGATACCATTTGCCATAGCTGTCATCACGTCTTTCTATCTTTCCGTTGGGCCATTCGTTTCGAGGGGTCAGTGATACGAGAATTGGTGTTGCGCCTTTCTCACGCACATCGTCAATCATCTTTTTGAGATACCAGCCAAAGGAAAAAACAACCTCGTATGTGTCGTTGTCCAAATGATAGACGTGAAGAGTGTCTTTGCTTCCAGGAATCACACCGCGCGCTTTTGCATCGGTGATGGGACAGATGTCGTTGTGTCCAAATTGAATAGTCACGAAGTCGCCAGGTTGCAGTGAGTTGTAAACTTTATCCCATAGCCCTTCGCGAATGAACGAACGTGTAGAACGACCGGCACGAGCTGCGTTAACTAGGGTTATCTTGCTCTCATCGAAAACGGTAGCAGCCTGTGAGGCCCATCCCCACATGCCGTCTTCCTCCTTGTCGAAGTTCTTTACGGTAGAGTCGCCTGTGAAGAATACCACGGGCTTACCATTGCTACGATCTACTTTGTATGTGTCTGGTTCTACATCCTTCATCATGGTCTGCAGTGGCTTCAGTTGTGGATTCTTACTCTCCCACAAGCCTTCTGCTGCAGAGCGGGCGTTCATCTCTGCACCAAACTTAGAAGTGTGAATCTTGTCGCCTAGGAAGTGATATTGCTCTTTCCAATGACTATAGGAATCAAGCTTCAGACCGCTTCGCTCGTTTAGGTCCACATAAGGTACACCTTCTACAGCAGCCATATAAGCAGCCCATACAGAGTGGGGCTTACGTACGATCTTTCCTTTCTCGTCGTATGCATCTCGAGGTGTTAGTGACATAAGGATGGGATTCGCTCCTTTAGCTCTTATTTCTGATATGTAACGATGAAGATAGGCACCATAGGAATAGACGGTGTCTGTCTTTTGCGTACGCTGGTTGAAGCCTACATAGGCAGTGTCAGGGTCCACACCAGGGATGACAGCACGTGCACGCTTCTGGTCAAAGAATTCTCCGTTGTCATTATGGCCTATTGAAACAATCACCCAGTCGCCAGGTTTCAATGCCTCGCGAATAGCAGGCCATAAGTCAGTGTAGAAGGTTCGTGTAGACATGCCGCCCAGCGCCTGGTTCTCTACCGTTATCTTTGTTTCGTCAAAGTACTTGTTGGCAAAATAGCCCCAGCCCCACTGTCCATTGGAACCATTGCCCTTGGTACCATTGCGCATGGTGGAGTTGCCGATAAGGAAAAGCACAGGATTGCTGCCTTTGCGGCTGCTGCCAGGTGCAGGGCGCGACATCAGTGCCTTGGCAATAGAGTCGGGGGTGTTGTCCACTACCTTGTTTACATCTTCAATGGGGTCGGGTAGGTTGTCAAATCCTTGTGCGGAGATATGAAGTCCCAACATAAGGGCTGTCATAGTTGATAGTAGTTTTCTTGTCATTGTAGTTTGTATATAATATAAATGTATGGAATGCAAAGGTACTAAAAAAATATGATTAACCATGTTATTCTATAAATTTTTTCGTATCTTTGCCACCATTGGTGGCGAAGATACTTCGTCTCGGCAAAAAAAGAAATGAGTTTCTTTGTTTTGCGCTCAACTTTTCGTATCTTTGCAGTCGAGAACTAACAAAGAACAATATCTATCAACTATGAAAAGGGTATATAAGGCGCATATCCTCTTTACGAAAGAAAAAAATCGTTTTGAGGTCTTTGAGAATGGCTACATCGCTGTGGAAGATGGTCGTGTGTTAGGCGTTTCAAAGAGTTTGGAGGAATTAGGATGCCAGGATGCTGAGGTCATAGACTTTGGCAATCAGTTGCTTATTCCTGCCATGAACGATATGCACGTTCATGCGCCTCAGATACACAACCAGGGTGTGGCAATGGATTTGGAACTGTTGCCGTGGTTGGAGAACTATACCTTCCCAGAAGAAGCGAAATATGCCGATGTGCATTATGCCGAGCGCATGTACCGCCGTTTCCTGCATACGCAGTGGTTGTTTGGTACCATGCGTAGCGTAGTCTTTGGTACTGTTCATACCGAGAGCACCCGCATTCTGATGAAACTTTATCAGGAGGCTGGCATGGGAGCTATGGTGGGCAAGGTGGCAATGAACCGTAACTGTCCGGATTCTCTCAGTGAAGACGTCGAGGCTGCTGTAGAAGGCAACGAACGCCTCATTGCTGAATTTGGCGATGAGAACGCACTCGTTCGTCCTATCATCACCCCGCGTTTCGTACCTTCATGTACGCCAGAACTGCTGAAAGCCTGTGGCGAACTGGCCAATAAGTATCAGTTGCCCGTACAGTCGCACTTGTCGGAGAATACTTCTGAGATAGCCTGGGTAGCCGAGTTGGAGAAGGAAAGCACCAGTTATGGCGATGCTTACAATCGTTATGGTCTTTTCGGACAGACACCCACCATCATGGCTCATTGTGTCTGGACGAAAGGTAGTGAACTGGAATTGATGAAGAAGAATGATGTGATGGTGGCACACTGTCCTACGTCTAATTTCAATCTGTCGTCAGGATTAGCGCCAGTGCGTACCTTCTTGGACAATGGACTGCGAGTAGGACTTGGCAGTGATATCAGTGGTGGTCACGACCTCAATATGTTCCGTATGTTGGTCTATGCCATTCAGGTGAGCAAGATGCATTATCAGAACGATCATGCCAATCGTTTCCTGACTCTGTCTGAGGCTTTTTGGATTGCTACTAAGTCTGCTGGCAGTTTCTTTGGTAAGGTGGGCAGCTTCGAACCTGGTTACGAATTCGATGCCCTGGTCATCGATGATAGTGTGTTCTATCCCGACGAGTATTCTCTGCAGCACCGCTTGGAACGTTTCATATATGTGGGTGATGATCGTCAGATTACTCATCGCTTCTGTCGAGGCGTGGAGGTAAAAGAACCGAAAGTAAATGTTTAATATCTAATAAATTTTGAAATAGTAAGTAATTGATCAACATGAAAAAAGAACGCTTAACGCTACTGGCTGTCCTCATGCTTATGTGGATGGCGGTTCCTCAATGTAAAGCCGACAACACGTTGGCTGGCTTGGTGGAAATGGATTATTCAGGTAAGGCCGATACGTTGACTACGGCTTTCTTGAATCAGTTCCTGAATACTTCAAAGGGAACCTTCTGGGCTGTGCCTTGCGATCGTGCCAACCGTGATGAAGAGACCCGTTATATCTATTGGCAACAAGCCCACGCTATGGATGCACTTATCTATTCTTATGAGCGTATCAAGGACGTAAGCCCCAACACTGCAGCTACATACAAACGCTATATGCAGCGTTGGTACTTAAATCATGCTAACAACTGGGGTAGTGCCAACAGCTTCTATAATGAATATACTGATGATATGTGCTGGATATGTCTTACGCTGATCCATATGTCGGAGGCATTGGGCGATGATAAGTATGCTAACATGGCACGTACAATGTTCGATGATTATATTGAACCACGTGGTTGGCAAGATGATGATGGCTTTTGGGGACTGCCTTGGAAGTCGAATGACAGCGGACGTAATGCTTGTACTAACTCACCGGGTTGTCTGGTGGCTTCCAAACTTTATTTGAAGTATGGAGAGGAGAAATACAAGCAGACGGCTATTAAAATTGCGGAATATCAGTTGAACGAGATGAGCACAAAACTGAATTATGATGGTCGTGTGGAAGAGCCGCCTCTTACCTACACACAGGGAACATTTGGTGAAGCGTGTCGTCAACTTTATCATATCACCGGCCAATCATCTTACCTTCAGGCAGCTCAGAAAATTATTAATTACTTGTGTACCAGTGGACGTTGTACAAGCAATGGAATCCTGCGTCATGAAGGCACGTCGATGGACCAAAGTATCTTCAAGGCTGTTGCCATTCCTTATATTGTAAATATGATACTCGACGAGAAGGTATCGCTGGCCTATCGTCGTTCTTTTATAAGATTCTTGCAGAAGAATGCTCAAACATTATGGAGCAACCTTGATTTGAGCAACTATCCAGTTGTTTATTGCAACTATTATTGGGGAGAGCCTATTGATCCTTCTGCAGTTCCTTCTATGGGCGCTATGGCAAGCGGCGCGTCGTTAATGGAGAATGTGGCGCGCATGGGATTGGCTCTGACCGCATCCGATGATACGGGAATCCGAGATATGCAGGGAAGTACTTTAGACGCATCGCGTGTGTACTCTCTCGATGGTCGTCAACTGAAGAGCACACAATCACTCTCTAAAGGAATGTATGTGATTGGCAACAAGAAGGTCTTCGTTAAATAAAGTATTGATCATATAGTAAAGAAGTAGGGCTGACATTCGAGTGGAATGTCAGCCCCATTGTATTTTGTAGAATATACTTGGATTGCAATCTTCTTACAATTTATAGGTTTTTCCATCAGGCATTGTGAAGGTGACCTGTTCAATACAAGGAGCATCGTTGCGTATGCGCCACTTTACTGTACCAAGAGCAGCACCCTTGATATTGTCGAAAGCACGCTTGAAGGCTTCCGCTTCTGACATCGGAACTGCCAGATATATAGCATTCCAAGGGGCTATAGTGCTAGCAATAGGGAAACATTCCGAATCAGCCACATAGCGGCCAAGGGTAAGCTCTCCGCCCTTCGTTATCTCAAAAAGGTAGTTATCTTCAGACTTTGCCATTTGTTCGCGCAGATATTGTTCCTGCAGTTTTTTGTCTGCCATTCGCGCATTGAAGTGATCAGTTTTCTCAAATTCGCCAGGTTTATTAATATACTGTGCAGCTTCTTTTCTATACCAACTAGTGTAGGAAATCTTGGCATATTTGTTCCACATAGCTGTAGCCGTATTGATGTCGACATACTGCTGTGGTATGATAACCAGTCCGTCTTTGTCTATCACGCCATAGCCGTCTTTCTCTGAGCCTACGATGAAGCGATAGCCTATGCCCGTAAGTGCCTTGGGTACTACTTGCTCGTAGCTCCCTAATACAGGATGAGGATTCAGGTCTATGTCGTAATACTTATGGCTCGCTATAATCTTGCCGTCTTCGGTCTTTTTTTCCTCACGCACGCAGATGACATCGCCGTAACTGCGAATAACATTATTGTCTGCAGAATATACGATGTTCTCTAATCTGACTTTTCCAGTGACATCATAGAGTTTCCATCGCCAAGTGATATCATAGCCGCCATGCAAGTAAGCATATTCGGTGGGAAATGCCCACTTCTGGTAAATATAAGGGGTGGCGCCCAGAGGTTCTATTAATGTGGTATAATGATCATTAACACCATTCCTGTCTTTTATCACCCATTGGAGCGTATCTTCCACAATTTTTGCAACGCCAAGATATACGTTAGAATTATACTCCTTTTTTTTAGTGCTGTTATCCAAACCATAATAACTAAAGTCCTGAGCAATCAGCCATCCGTTGAATATGGGATTAATCGGCTCTTTCGAGGAATCTAAAAACCTTATTCTGTCGTTACTCGTTTCTTCTATGCCAAAGTATGCATTAATAGTGGATGGTTTCTGTTTTTGATTTATGCGAACAGAACCAGATGGCAAAAGTGGCTTTTTGGATTTCTTATAAAATGCATTTCTCTGCTTAGCATCATACATGGGAATCACGTATTTTCCGGAACTTTGATTCACCAGGTAAATATACCCGTTATCCCAGCCTATCTTATAATCGCCAAATTCCCAGTATTCCCTTTCCTTTTCTATTTGCGTAAAATATGCAGTTCCTAATATACGCCTTTTCTCCTCATAGGCTGCATCTCGTGCCATCTCCTCTGGAGTTTTGGGTGTTTGCTTATTTCCAAACAGCGCATCGGTAAGCAGGGCTCCTATGGCTGATGTGGCAGCATTGGCAACTGTATATGCGCCATAGTTAACCGTACTGCTATTGCTCGAAGAACCAGAACTCTGAGGACGATAGTAAGGGCACCATGTATGGTGCTGCCAAGGATAGGTGACATTATATTTCACAATACCACACTCCGAACATACCTTGTTCTGGGCATACGTACCAAGCGCACACATGAGTATTACCAAAAGGAAAAGAATCTTTTTCATTTTCAATAGTTTTTGTTTAACATTTGCAAAGGTAAAACAAAAAAACTAGAATAGAACAGGAAAAAACTGTTTTTTTGTATTCTATGATGGTTCCCTTTAAAAATACACAAACAAAAAAGGCATCCAAACGGATGCCCTTTTATTAATATCTGAATGACTGATTACTCAGCTTCTTCGTCGTTAGCGCGGAAGTTCTTGAGATCCTCTACCTGGAAGGCCTTGATGTAAGCTGCCTTACCAAGTACATTCTCCTCGGCCATGCGAACATATACGTTAGCACTCTTCTCGAAGAGCTCAGGAGCCTTGGTGGCGTCGCGCAGGATCAGGAGTGACATAACAATCTCGGCGGTCATGTCGTACAGACGGCGAGCCAGGAAGTCGTGAGCATCCTGATTGTCGAGAGCCTTCACATTGTTCAGGGCCTCCTCGTAAACAGGAACGAGCTTCTCTACGCGGGCCTTCAGGTTCTTCAGGCTATCGCTAACCTCGAGACCAGCGAGCATATCCTTGATGTTGTTGAGCATGGTACCGTTGGTGATGTAGCGGATAGCAGCTACAACCTGCAGCTGAGTGGTACCCTCGTAGATAGAGAAGATGCGTGCATCGCGGAACAAGCGCTGGCTCTTGTACTCCATGATGAAACCTGAACCACCGTGGATGCTGATGGCATCGTAAGCGTTCTGGTTAGCGTACTCAGAGTTCATACCCTTGGCCAGTGGTGTGAAGGCATCAGCCAGACGCTGGTACTTCTTGAGTTCCTGCTTCTCCTCGGGAGTGAGCTTGCGGTCGCGCTCGATATCCTCGAGGCACTTGTAGATGTCTACGTAAGCGGCTGTCTCGTACAGCAGTGAACGACCAGCATCGAGCTTGGCCTTCATGCGGCTGAGCATATCGTAAACAGCGGGGAAGTTGATGATCTTGTCACCGAACTGCTGACGCTCCTTAGCGTAAGCCAGACCCTCGTTGTATGCCTCCTGCTCAACACCTACTGACTGAGCGGCGATACCCAGACGGGCACCGTTCATCAGGGCCATCACGTACTTGATCAGACCCAGACGTGTGCTACCGCAGAGCTCAGCCTTAGCGTTCTTATAGGTGAGCTCACAGGTAGGTGAGCCGTGGATACCCAGCTTGTGCTCGATGTGACGAACATCAACACCGCCCTGGCGCTTGTCGTAGATGAACATTGACAGACCACGTCCGTCCTTGGTGCCTTCCTCAGAACGAGCCAGCACGAGGTGGATGTCGCTATCACCATTGGTGATGAAGCGCTTAACACCGTTCAGGCGCCAGCAATTCTCCTTCTCGTCGAAGGTCGCCTTCAGCATCACGCGCTGCAGGTCAGAACCAGCATCAGGCTCGGTCAGGTCCATACTCATACCCTCACCAGCGCAAACGCGTGGGATGTACTTCTGGCGCTGCTCCTCTGAACCGAACTCGTACAGAGTATCGATACAGCTCTGCAGGCTCCAGATGTTCTGGAAACCGGCATCAGCAGCCGAAATCATCTCAGAGAGCATAGAGAATACTGCGTTAGGCAGGTTCAGACCGCCGTAACGGCGAGGCATTGATACACCCCAAAGACCAGCCTTACGGGTAGCGTCGATATTCTCGTAAGTCTTAGAGGCGTAGATCATACGACCGTTCTCGAGGTGTGGACCTTCGAGGTCGACGCTCTCAGAGTTTGGCTCGATGATATTGGCAGCCACGTCGCCAGTGATGTCGAGAATCTGCTTGTAGTTCTCGATGGCATCGCCCAGGTCAACGGGAGCATAGTCATATTCCTTTGCATCAGCAAAGCCTTTTTCCTTCAGCTCAACGATACGAGCCATCAGGGGGTGGTTCAAGTAGAACCCGATCTCAGGATGATCGCTATAATAGTTTGCCATATTCTTTTAACTCCAAATTTTACTTACTGTTCTGCTTATAATATTTGATCAGCTTTGGTACAACCTCCTCAACGGTGCCAACGATTACGTAGTCGGCAATCTTGTTGATAGGAGCATCGGGATCGCTGTTAACAGAGATGATGATACCAGAGTCCTGCATACCAGCGATGTGCTGAATCTGTCCAGAGATACCACAGGCGATGTAAACCTTTGGATGAACGGTAACACCTGTCTGACCAATCTGACGATCGTGGTCCAACCAGCCTGCGTCAACAGCAGCACGGCTACCACCAACCTCACCATGCAGAACCTTAGCCAACTCGAACAGCTGGTCGAAGTTCTCCTTGCAGCCCATACCATAACCGCCGGCTACAACGATAGGAGCACCCTTCAGGTTGTGCTTAGCAGCCTCTACGTGGTGATCCAGAACCTTTACTACGAAAGCCTCGGGGCTTACATACTTGCTTACCTCTGGATATACAACCTCCTTCTTGCACTCGCCATCGTACAGTGCCTTCTGCATAACGCCAGAGCGTACAGTAGCCATCTGTGGACGGTGGTCGGGGTTAACGATGGTAGCTACGATGTTACCACCGAAGGCAGGACGAATCTGATAGAGCAGATTCTCATATACCTTATTATTCTTCTTATCCTCAAAAGGACCAATCTCCAGCTCTGTGCAGTCGGCAGTCAGACCTGAAGTCAGTGATGACGATACACGTGGACCGAGGTCGCGACCGATAACGGTAGCACCCATCAGACAGATCTGTGGCTGCTCCTCCTTGAAGAGGTTTACGAGAATGTCAGTGTGGGGAGCTGAGGTATAAGGGAACAGGTCCTTACCGTCGAAGACAAACAGCTTGTCAACGCCATAAGGCAGAATCTGATCCTCAACCTTACCCTTGATGCCAGTACCGGCAACAATGGCGTGGAGCTCAACCTTGAGTTCATTGGCGAGCTTGCGACCCTTGGTCAGCAGCTCCTGAGATACTTCCTGTACCTGAGTACCTTCAATTTCGCAATATACAAATACGTTGTTCATATCTCTATTAACCAATAATCTTTTCTTCCAACAATTCTTTGATCATTCCCTCGATATCAGCATCAGAAGCCGTCAAAGTCTTCGACTCCTTAGCCTGGAACACGATGTTCTTGATGGCCTTAACCTTTGTGGGCGAGCCATTCAGACCGCACTGGTTTACATCGCCATCCACGTCGGCCACGCTCCACTGGTTCAGTGTGAGCTCGGGACGCTGCTCATACAGATAGTCGTAGGCAGTACCCTCGGCAGGACGCTCCATAGGACAGGTAGCGCGCTTGTACTTCATCACCAGCTTAGCATTCTGAGGGCGACAGGGAGCAGCGCTTCCGTTCACGGTGATAACAACTGGCAGAGGAGCCTCTACAGTCTCTACACCACCGTCGATCACACGCTTCACGGTAACCTTCTTAACTCTATTAACTTCCTTAACTTCTTTAACTTCCTCAACATAAGTCACCTGGTTAAGACCCAGTTTCTGAGCCACCTGAGGACCTACCTGAGCGGTATCACCGTCGATAGCCTGACGACCACCGATTACGATGTCAACGTCGCCAATCTTCTTGATGGCAGTAGCCAGAGCATAAGAAGTAGCAAGGGTATCAGCACCAGCGAAGAGACGGTCGGTCAACAACCAACCGGTATCAGCGCCACGATAAAGTCCCTGACGGATGATCTCACCTGCACGTGGAGGACCCATCGTGAGAATTCCTACTGTTGAGCCTGGGTTCTGCTCCTTCAGGCGAAGGGCCTGCTCCAGGGCATTTAAATCTTCTGGATTGAAGATAGCGGGAAGGGCTGCACGGTTTACGGTGCCTTCGGCGGTCATTGCATCCTTACCCACATTTCGGGTGTCTGGCACTTGTTTGGCCAGCACAACAATCTTTAAAGCCATAAATTAAATAATGTATATAAAAACTATTTGTTCAAAATTTTGCGGATGCAAAGATACTCCTTTTCTATCATTTAACAAAGTAAAACGTCTAAAAATTGCACAAACAGTTCTCTTACGTGCACATTTTTACGCTTTTGTGCAATAAAAAAATGGGAAATGTAGTGATACATCTCCCATTATATCTATAAATATAATGTATAAAATAAGATTATACAAGATGACTAATCAAGTCTTCACGGTCACCAGGCAGCATGTCGATGACAGGAATTTCAATCATCGTGTAGCAACCGGGCTTCTGAAGCATAGAGGCACGAGCCACGTTTACCAGCACCTGACCAGTCAGGGCGGGGTTGTTGATGCTCATGTTGAACTCCAGACGCTGGTTCTGAGTCTTTCCGCTTACGCCCTTGCGTACCAAGTTCACACCGTGACCCATGTCGCGAACGTCATCTACGCTCTCTACCTGGAATACATGTGTCTCGTCACTGGCGAAGTAGGGGTCAGCCTTGATGGCTGCAGTTACCTCTTCCAGCTTAGCGCCCTCTTCCAGTTCTACATATACCATGCGGCGGTGAATACCTTCGCCCAAGGGGATGGTCATAGAAAGAGCATTCTTCACACCAGCCTTTGAGCGTACGCATACGCTGTGTCCCATAGACATACCAGGACCGAAGTTGGTGTAGCTCAGTCCCTTTGGAGCCAAGCTCTGCATCAGAGTGCGAACGATAGAGTCAGAACCTGGATCCCATCCGGCAGCGATAACGCTCACCGTACCTGTCTTCTTGTTCAGCTCCATCAAGTTGCGACGGTAGTCGCGAATCATGGTGTGTATATCGAATGAGTCCACCGTGTTGATGCCGAGGGGCAGAATCTGCTTGGCATATTCCTCACACGAGCGGGTAGGTGTAGCCAGAATAGCCACATCTACGTCTTTCAGTTCTTTGATATCTTTTACGACTTCGTACTGTGCCAGTTCTGCTGGCTTGTCCTGTGCGCCGTTTCTGCGCACAATACCTGCTACTTCAAAGTCGGGTGCGGCTTCGAGTGCCTCTAAGGCGTAGCGTCCAATGTTGCCGTAACCTACGACGGCTGCTCTGATTTTTTTCATTGCTTTTTTGTGTTGTGAGTTAAAAACCGGCTGCAAAAGTACGACTTTTTGTTGATATGACCAAGATTTTGTGCAATAAATTGTGAAACTATTCGTTAATTCTTTAGTATTAATATTTTTGTTTTCAGCAATATGATTGAATATATCAAGGGAGAGTTGACCGAACTCTCGCCAGCACTTGCCACCGTCGAGGCTGCTGGCGTGGGTTATGGACTGAATATTTCGCTCAACACATATAGTGCCATTCAGGGCAAGAAAGAAGTGAAACTCTATGTCTATGAGGCTATCCGCGAGGATGCCTATGTGCTATTCGGCTTTGCCACCAAGAAGGAGCGCGAGATGTTCCAGTTGCTCATCACCGTTAGTGGAGTGGGGGCCAATACGGCTCGCATGATGCTGTCGGGCATGAGTGTCAGCGAACTCTGCTCTGCCATCTCCACTGGCAATGCCAAACTCATTCAGAGCATCAAGGGCATTGGTAAGATGACTGCCCAGCGCATCATCGTGGATCTGCGCGACAAGATTGTGGCTCTGGGTATCACCAGCGAGATTCCTGTTGGTGGTCAGATTGCTGCTCCTGTTAATAATGAGGTACGTGATGAGGCTGTATCAGCCCTCACCATGCTTGGCTTTGCGCCTGCTCCCACTCAGAAGGTGGTGGTACAGATATTACAAGAACAACCCACTCTACCAGTAGAGCAGGTTGTCAAATTAGCATTGAAGCAGATTAAATAAAAGCAAAGTATATAATCATTATCCTAAATTATCTCTTCTGCAAGCTTTGTCAGACTCTGATAAGGCATGCCACCAACGTGTCGGTTGATGTTGCCGTCTTTGTCAATGAAGAACAGGGTGGGGATTGACATGATGTTGGCGGCAATGGCAATGCCCTGGTTCTTGTCCACGTCAATCTTCAATACCCTGAGGCGTCCTTCGTATTCCTGAGCCAGTCGCTGCAACATGGGAGCCATAGCCTGACAAGGACCGCACCAGGTGGCATAGAAGTCAATCACTACGGGTGTGTTATCCGTGAAATCGTATCCTCTGAGATACTGCTTGTAATCTTTAATATTCTCCATAATTCTCATCAATTTTTTTGTTTCTTATATGTGGTCGTTTTGTGTTTCTGGTGCAAAATTATGAAGTTTTTGATAGATAGATGAATTATTTTGTCTATCTTTGCATTGGTTTTATCTATTAACAAACAACGATTATGACTCTACAACAACTCAAATACATTGTAGCTATCGACCGTTATCGCAGTTTTGCCAAGGCTGCCGAGGCTTGCGACATTTCTCAGCCTACGCTTAGTGCCATGCTGGTAAAGTTGGAGGAAGAACTCGATGTGCGCATCTTCGACCGTAGTAATAAGAGTGTCAGTCCCACTATAGCTGGCGAGAAAATCATCCGTCAGGCTGAGCGAGCCATTGCTGAGGCTGAGCGCATAGCTGAGATTGTTGATGAGGACAAGGGTGCCGTGGCAGGCGATCTGAACCTGAGCATTGGTCCCACTATTGCTCCTTATATCCTCCCTAAGTTCATACATCACTATATGGAGGACTATCCGCAGGTGAGACTTAGCATCAAGGAGATGAAAGTAGAGGCGATGATGGAAGAGTTGATGCTGGGACATCTCGATGCGGGCATCGCCATTTGTGGAAACACACGTCAGGGCATCTTGGAGGTGCCCCTCTATACGGAGCGTTTCATGGTCTATCTCTCAGCCGATTGCTGGCGAAAACTTCCTGTCTTTAAGCCCGAGAACCTGGAACACGAGAAGATGTGGATTATGCGCGAGGCTCAATGCTTGCGCGATAGCGCGTTTAGCTTCTGCAAGGCACGCGCCAAGGGTAACCACATCTATGAGGCAGGCAGCATAGAGACACTCATCCGCATTGTCGATGAGAATGGCGGCTTTACCATTATCCCCGAGATGCATTTGCCTTTTCTTACTGACAGCCAGCGCGAGAATGTGCGTCGCATAGAGGGCGATTATCTCTCCCAGCGCCGTGTGTCGCTCTACATCCGCGAGGACTATATCCGCCAGTCTATGCTCAACACCATCACCAATACGCTCCTCAGGTTTATGCCTAAGGGAATGATGGACGAGCACATCATGAAGTATGGCATCAAGCTGTAATTCGTAGTCCTAAGATATATCATACAACTTTAATACATATAAAACTAACGGTTTAACAAAAGAACAAGAAAGAACGATGAAAACAAAAATGCTGTCTTTAGTGCTGCTCTTGATGGTGGCATCAAGCGTGAACGCACAGAAACATGATTTTGCCGACTGGCAACGCTATGCGCAGGCAAACAAAGAACTGGGTGCGCCCAGCGAGAATGAACGACGAGTGGTGCTGATGGGTAATAGTATCACCGACGGATGGCCAGTGGTTAGTCCGCAGTTCTTCAAGGATCATCCTTATATCATAGGAAGGGGCATCAGCGGACAGACCAGCTATCAGTTCCTGCTCCGTTTCCGTGAGGATGTCATCAACCTGCAGCCAAAGGTTGTTGTTATCAACTATGGAACAAATGACATAGCAGAAAACACTGGTGCATACAATGAAGACCTGACCTTCGGAAATGTGTGCTCTATGGTAGAACTTGCAAGATACCATAAGTGCAAGGTGGTATTGGCGAGCTGTCTGCCTGCTGGTGGCTTCCGTTGGCGTCCGGAGATAAAGGATGCTATGGAGAAAATACGCCACCTGAATGCGCGAGTTCAGGCTTATGCCGAGAAAAACAATATCCCATACGTGGACTATTTCAGCGCGATGGTTACCTCCGATGGTAAGGAGATGATGCCTTCGTTGGCACAGGACACACCAGGCGTGCATCCCAATGCTGCAGGATATAAGATTATGGAAGGCTTGCTGCTTCCCGTTATCGAGCAACTACGTTAGTGTTTGACGTATCGCAAATGCGAAAACTTGAAAACTTTTTTTAATTTTAAATATCAGTAAGAAAATATAAACATCCTAACGTAACAACCTATCTTTTAATGTTTTATCTTTGCCGGCAGAACTAAAAATAAAATGAACAGACGTTTTGCAGGCATGGTGATATGGCTGGTTGTGTCAGTGGCGGTATTGGCACAGCGCAGGATGGTTGTGGTCAGCACCGAGACCAAGGTACCTGTGCGCAACGTCAGTGTCTATACGCCTGAAGGACTCGATACACTCACCGCTTGGGACGGCACCTTCGAGCTCCCCGACAGCTTCAGTCACATCAGCTTTCGCCATCCCAAATACGACCTACGTCATCTCCTACCATCCGATTTGCGCGGCGACACCGTCTGGCTGATGCCGAAGATGAATACCGTGGGCGAGGTCGTTATCTGGGGACATCGCCGTTTCGATGAACGTATGTCCGGTTTCCTGAAATCATCGTCCCAGCACGACCGTGCACAATTACCGCAAGCAGTACCTCCAGGTCCCGACCTCATCGCCCTGTTCGGATGGTTGGGCAAAGCTACCATTGGCAAAAAGATGCAACAGCGTGCGCAGCGCAAGAAAGCACAAAAGGAGCTACGTGAAAAAGAAGAAGCCTATCAGCGCCAATGGGATGTGCTTAAAGAAAAGGAGCCTACTCCCTAATTATCCCTAAATATATGGAATGGGAGTAGGCTCCTTTTCTTTATGTTAATACGCTAGTTTTGCTTCTTTGGCCAATACTTGGCGTACAAATGCATTAATAGTGACTCCTGCCTGCTGAGCCATAGCAGCAATCGCACTATGAATCTCTGGAGATACCCTCACGTTAAATGTTCCGCTATATGGTTTGCACGGCTCAACTCCACGTGCAGCACATGAAGCCAAATAATCCTCAACAGCACCCTCAAAGTCCTGTCTCAGCTCATCCAGCGTTTGTCCTTCATAGGTAATAGCATGCTTGCTCATGCCTTGTACTTTTCCAAAAAGACAATTGTCCTCTTCACTATACTCCACACTTCCTGTGTAACCTTTGTACTTAAGAAATCCCATAATCATTCCTCCTTTTTCTTTAAATATCCGTTTGCTTCTAAGTAGGTATATACCTGTTTCATTGAGTAACCTTTAATTATATTCGAGGGATGTGGCTTATGCATGATATAGCTGTTTCCATCCTTCTCATTCACGAACTCAACTCGTGAGCCCGAAGTTGCTCCTTTATTATTTAATGTGAAGCCACAACTCTTGAATAGAGCCTCCATTTCATTGAACGTGAAATCATGAGGCATATTCTTAAATCGTTGTAGCAACTTATCTTTTTTATTCATTCTATATGTATTTGGATGCAAAAGTAACTATTTTTAGTTACACTTCCAAATGTTTAAGCAACTTTCTTATTTAATAATCGAAAAAGTAAAATTCAAAGTCACTATATAATGGATTTGCCATTCACGAGTAGTGGCATTTGAATCAGGAAGTTGGTAGATGATATACTTATTGCATAGATGGTGAATTGTAATGCGTAAAAATTTGGTAGTGTAGTTTTTTATGCCTATCTTTGCATCAATTAAACTAAAGACCAAAATAAATATAGAGTATGGCAAACAGTGTACCCTCTGCTGATGACCTCCTGTTGAGCGAGGAGGATGTCAAACTGAGATATATCACGCCAGCGATAACCGGTAAGGGCTGGTCGGTGACGGATATCTCTATGGAGGCTCAGGTGAAGCTTACTGATGGTAAGATAAACTTGAGAGGTAACCTTGTGGCACGTGGCAAGGCTAAGTATGCCGACTACATGCTTTTCTTTAATCGCGCTACTCCCATTGCCATTGTGGAGGCTAAGGATGCCAATCACTCCGTGAGTCATGGCATGCAGCAAGCTAAGGAGTATGCGGAGATGATGGATATCCCCTTTGCCTACAGTTCCAATGGCTTTGGTTTCCAAGAGTATGACTTTCTGACAGGCACGGAACGCGCCATCTCCATGGACAGCTTTCCTACGAAGGATGAACTCTACGCCCGCTTTCTGCACGAGAGTCATGACGGTGAGGGTATCTCGGATAAAGAGCTCAAGATTATCAATCAGCCCTACTGCACCGGGCAGGACATCTTCCCGCCCCGCTACTATCAGCGCAATGCCGTGAACCGTACGGTGAACGCCGTGGCACGTGGAGAGAAGCGTATGCTGCTGGTAATGGCTACAGGTACGGGTAAGACCTATACCGCCTTCCAGATTGTCTATCGCCTGCTCAAGACGGGCTTGGTGAAGAAGGTGCTCTACCTGGCCGACCGCAACGTGTTGGTAGACCAGTCTATTGAGCAGGATTTCAAACCTCTGAACAACACCATCCATAAGGTGAGCTATCAGCAGGACAAAGAGAATCCCGATACTGCTCACGAAGTCTATTTCGCCCTCTACCAGCAACTGATAGGTAAGGAGGGAGCTAAAAACTACGCAGAGCTTTTCAAGCCCGAGTTCTTCGATTTGGTGATTGTGGACGAGTGCCATCGTGGCAGTGCCAAGGATGATAGCAACTGGCGCGAGATACTGGAATACTTCAAGGACGCCATCCAACTGGGTATGACGGCAACGCCTAAGGAGACCCGCTACCAGTCCAACATCACTTATTTTGGTGAACCTCTCTATAAGTACAGCCTCAAGGAAGGTATTGACGATGGTTTTCTGGCACCTTTCAAGGTGATCAATATCACAACCAATATCGGTGACGAATGGCGACCTACCAAAGGTCAGCGCGATATCTTCGGCAACCTGATTGAAGACCGTATCTACAACAATACCGACTACGACTACAACATTATCATAGAAGACCGCATCCGTGAGGTGGCCCACGAGGTGAGCAGTTATCTGCGAGCCACCGATCCAATGGCAAAGACCATTGTGTTCTGTGCCGATGAAGATCATGCTGAGCGTATGCGTGTGGCTTTGGTCAACGAGAATGCCGATATGTGTCGTAAGTATCCCGACTACGTAGTGCGCATCACGGGTAGCGATACTTATGGACAGTCGAAACTCGATTATTTCATTGCCGTAGCCTCAAAGACGCCCGTCGTGGCCACCACCAGCAAACTGCTCTCTACGGGTGTTGACTGTAAGATGGTGAAGCTCATTGTGCTTGATCAGCGCATCAACTCGATGACGGAGTTCAAGCAGATTGTAGGACGCGGCACACGCATTCGTGAGAAGGATGGCAAGACGCACTTCACCATCATGGACTTCCGCAACATCACACGCCTCTTTGCTGATCCCGACTGGGACGGACCGATAGAGGTGGATAAGGGATATGTGCCTGACAAGGCAAAAGCCTATTCTCCTCCAAAAGAGAAACCTGGTGGTGATGGCGACAAGGCACATGAGGAAACACCTATTGTTGATAGAGATGGCTGTGAGGTGAAGATTGTAAATAAAGTGGTATCAGTATATGATACAGACGGCAAGCTACTACGCACCGAGAGTATCACCGACTATACCAAGAAGAGTATCATTGATACCTACGCCAATCTGGACGACTTCATCCTGCATTGGAATCAGGCAGAGCGAAAAGCCGAGATATCTGAGCTGATGCGTGAGAGCGGCATAGACCTGCAGGCACTGAAGGAAGACCAGCAGATGACAGATGTAGACGACTTTGATTTTATTATCCATCTGGCTTACGGTAAGAAGGCACTGACTCGCAAGGAGCGTGCTGAGAACGTGAAGAAGCGCGACGTATTCCATAAATATGGACCTGAGGCGCAGAAGGTGCTTGATGCCCTGCTCGACAAGTATATGAATGAAGGCATCAGTCAACTGGAGAATCGCAAGGTGCTCACCCTTGACCCCTTCCGTCAGATGGGTTCACCCGCCAGCATTGCCCGCTTGTTTGGTGGCAATCAGCAATACTTCGAGGCCGTCCGTGCGTTAGAGCACGAACTCTATATGATGGCCTAATTATGCATTAAGAATGATGAATTAAAATATGGCTTTAACCAATTTTGTAAAGAACATACGCAACATCATGCGTCAGGATGCAGGTATCAATGGCGATGCCCAGCGAATAGAACAGATAGCATGGATGTTGTTTCTGAAAGTTTACGACGAGAAAGAAAACGACTGGGAATTCAACGAGGATAACTATCAGTCCTTTATCCCCGAACCCTGTAGATGGCGTAACTGGGCGAAGGACGACGGCACAGGCGAAGCCCTGACTGCCGATAAGTTGTTGAACTTCGTGGATAACACATTGTTTCCAACGCTTAAGAATCTGGAAGTAACCCCGCAGACCCCGATGCGTAGCGCTATTGTGCGTGCTACTTTCGAGGATGCCAACCAGTATATGAAGGACGGCGTGCTGCTGCGCCAGTTGGTGAATGTCATCGACGGGCTCGACCTGAGCAGCTACGAAGAGAGTCACGCTTTTGGTGAAATCTATGAGACCATCCTGAAGGAAATGCAGTCGGCTGGCTCTGCTGGTGAGTTCTATACCCCTCGCGCCTTGACCGACTTCATGGCTGAGATTATCCAGCCAAAGATAGGTGAGCGTATGGCCGACTTTGCATGTGGTACAGGCGGTTTCCTCACTTCATGGCTCAAAGCCCTTGATAAGCAGGTAAAGACAGCCGAAGACAGAGAGCAGTATGCCCAGTCAATCTACGGTATAGAAAAAAAGCAGTTCCCCTATATGCTATGCGTCACCAATATGTTGCTCCACGATATAGACTCACCTCAGGTGAATCACGGCAACTCGCTGACCAAGGATGTGCTGAACTATACCGATGAAGATAAGTTTGATGTTATCCTGATGAATCCGCCCTATGGTGGCAACGAGAAGAACGACGTGAAGCGCCATTTCCCCTCAGACCTTTGTTCCAGTGAGACAGCCGACCTCTTCATGGTGGTTATCCAGTATCGCTTGGCTCAGCAGGGACGCGCTGCCGTTATCCTGCCCGATGGATTCCTGTTTGGTGCCGACAATGCCAAGTTGGCTATCAAGGAAAAACTGCTGCGCGAGTTCAATCTGCACACCATTATCCGATTGCCAGGCTCTATCTTCGCTCCCTACACCTCAATAGCCACCAATATTCTGTTCTTCAACAACGAGAAGGCAGAGGGTGCCAAGGAAGGTTTCTGCACCAAGGATACTTGGTTCTACCGTATGGATATGCCCGAAGGCTATAAGCATTTCTCGAAAACCAAGCCCATGCTGTTAGCGCATTGCCAACCTATGATGGATTGGTGGAACAATCGCACGGAAATCATTGACGCAGAATCAGGCGACGAGAAGTCACGCCGCTTCTCTGCTCAGGAGCTGCTTGACCTTGGCCTGAACTTTGACCAGTGCAAGTTCCCCAAAGAGGAAGAAGAAGTGCTGCGCCCTGAAGAGCTCCTAAAGCAGTATCACGAAAAGCGCACTGCCCTTGATGCCAAGATCGACCAGACGCTGGCCGAGATTCAGCAGATATTGGGTGTAAACCTATAAATAGAAAGAAATGACGAAGAAACAAGCTATACAACTGTTTGAAGAAAAGAAAGTCCGCACGGTGTGGGACGACGAGCAAGAGAAGTGGTATTTCTGTGTAGCAGATGTGGTGGAGGTATTGACAGACAGTGTAAACCCAACCGACTACATCAAGAAAATGAAGAAGCGTGACCCTGAACTTGCCAAAGGGTGGGGACAAATTGTCACCCCCCTTTCCGTTCAGACGGCAGGTGGTAAACAGAGGGTTAATTGCGCTACGCAGCAGGGCCTTTTCCGCATCATACAGTCAATCCCATCTAAAAAGGCGGAACCCTTCAAACAATGGATGGCACAAGTGGCCAGTCAGCGTATCGACCAGATGCAAGACCCAGAGCTGAGCATTGATCAGGCTATCATTGATTACAAACGTTTGGGATATTCTGATGCTTGGATTAACCAACGTATCAAGAGCATTGAGGTTCGCAAAGAACTCACAGACGAATGGAAGCGCACAGGTGTGCATGAGGGTTTGGAATATGCCTCGCTAACAGATATCATCACCCGTGAATGGAGCGGCTTTACCACCAAGCAATATAAGCACTATAAGGGACTGAAGAAAGAGAATCTTCGTGACAACATGACGAATGTAGAGATTGCCTTGAACACGCTGGCAGAAGCCTCTGCAGCTGAACTGTCTAAACAGCGTGACCCCAAAGGCTATAAGGCTCAGACGCGTGTAGCAAAGGATGGTGGCAGCGTAGCTAAGGCAGCTCGCAAACAATTGGAAGGCAAATTAGGTCGTAGCGTTATTTCATCGGAGAAAGCCAGCGACTATCTGTTGCCAGATGCAACTGAAGAATCAGAAGATTAAATTATGACCGCACAGCAGTTAAAGAACGCTATATTGCAAGAAGCCATCCAAGGCCGCCTTGTTCCGCAAGACCCTAACGACGAGCCTGCATCAGTATTGTTGGACCGTATCCGCAAGGAGAAACTGCAACTGGTGAAGGAAGGTAAACTCAAAAAGAAAGACCTCGAAGAGAAACCTATCTCCGAGGATGAAATACCTTTTGAAATTCCTGAGAGTTGGGAGTGGGTAAGATTGGGGGGTGTCATCTCTTTGTTATCTGGTAGAGATCTGGCTCCACAAGAATATAATGATAACAACTCGGGTATACCATATATTACTGGTGCTAGCAATTTTGAAGATGGGAAATTAATAATAAATAGATGGACTGCAAAGCCTATCACAATTTCCCAAACAGGAGATCTTCTTATCACTTGTAAAGGAACGATCGGAACTATGGCTTATAATGTTGTTGGTGACATACATATTGCTAGACAGGTTATGGCTATCAAATCAAATCAGATAAATCTGGATTTCATAAAGTATTTCATGATGAGACAGGTTTATGAATTAGAAAAGAAAGCTAAGAGTATAATTCCTGGTATATCTAGAGAAGATGTATTAGAGGCTTTGTTCCCTCTTCCTCCTCTAGCAGAGCAACGTCGCATAGTGGCAAAGATAGAAGAACTCTTGCCAAAGGTGGAGGAATACGGTAAGGCACAAGAAAAACTTAACAAACTGAATGAGGAACTGCCTGAACGCTTAAAGAAGAGTGTTCTGCAAGAAGCTATAGAAGGCCGCTTAGTACCTCAAGACCCCAACGACGAACCAGCCTCCGCCCTGCTCGCCAAGATTCGTGAAGAAAAGAAACAACTCGTAAAGGAAGGCAAACTCAAAAAGAAAGACCTCGAAGAGAAACCCATCTCCGAGGATGAAATACCTTTTGAAATTCCTGAGAGTTGGGAGTGGGTAAGATTGGGGGGTGTCATCTCTTTGTTATCTGGTAGAGATCTGGCTCCACAAGAATATAATGATAACAACTCGGGTA